>Ga0209515_10001496_pt1 | contig 38876 bp, 42 predicted proteins | sample Subgroupgradi54m_FD_187454 | JGI IMG/M metagenome (GOLD analysis project Ga0209515, IMG submission 187454) | Subsurface groundwater microbial communities from S. Glens Falls, New York, USA - GMW60B uncontaminated upgradient, 5.4 m (SPAdes)... ... | reverse complement strand
GCGGCCGCTCGTGCGGCCGATCAGGACCTCGCCGAGCGTGGCGTGGATGTGACGGGGAGAGAGCTGATGCCGGGTGATGGGGACATTGAGCTCGCCGGCGTGGATCGACTGCTCGCGATGATCCACCACGACCGTGGCCTCGCGGAGGATCCGCGGATCCAGCTCCTGCTTCCCTGGTGCATCCGCCCCGACAGCATTGATGTGCACGCCGGGCGCAAGCCACTCCCGCTTGACGAGCGGACGCCGCGACGGAGTAAGAGTCGCCACGATGTCCGCGCCGCGCACCGCCCCCTCAACCGTCGCGCACGGCTCGAAGGCGACCCGCGGAATCCGCCGGCGCATCCGTCGGCAGAAGCCCTGCGCCTCATGCGGAAGGAACCCCCAGACCTGGACACGCCAGAGACGGATGACCGCCGCCAGAGCGAGGAGCTGCGCATCCGCCTGCGCGCCGCAGCCCACGAGGCCGACGACGCGGCTCCCGCGCCTGGCCAGCGCCTGCGCGGCCACCGCTGACGCGGCCGCGGTGCGCAGCTTCGTGATGCACACCCCATCCATGATGGCCAGCGGCACACCGGTGGCGGGATCGTTGAGGATGATCACGGCCATGATCGTGGGCAGGCCCTGCGCAGGGTTGCGCGGGTGGACGTTGACCCACTTGACCCCGGCGGCCGGCGGACGGCGAAGATACGCGGGCATCGCGCGAAAGTCGCTCCCATCCGGCAACGAGAGGTAGAGCTTTGGCGGGCAGACAGCCTCGCCGCGCGCGAGCGCTGTGAACGACTCGCGGACCACCCGGATCGCTGTCCGCATGTCCACGAGGCAGGCGACGTCACGCTGGCTCAGGAACAGTGTTCTCGGGATCATTGACCGACCCGAAAGTGCATCACATCCCCATCTTGCACGACGTACGCCTTCCCTTCCACCCGCAGGAGCCCTTGCGATCTGGCGCTCGCCTCGCTGCCGCATCGCAGGAGGGTCTCGACGTGGATGACCTCGGCACGGATGAAGTTCCGCTCAAAGTCGGTGTGGATCGTCCCGGCCGCCCGCGGGGCCGTGGTCCCCTGGGGCACCGTCCACGCCTGCAAGATCTTGGATGCCGTCGTGAAGAAGGTGAGGAGCCGCAGCAGCGCGTAGCCGCGGCGGATCACCTGGGGCAGCGCGGATTCGGAGACCCCCAGCTCTTGTTGCATCGCCGCCCGATCCGCAAGGTCGAGCTCCGCGAGCTCCGCCTCCAGCTTGGCGCAGAAGACGACGAGCTCCGAGCCGTCGCGCGCAACCAGGGCTCGCAACGCTTCAAGCCATTGTCCGGACGATGCAGGGGTTCCCTCCCCGACGTTCGCCGCATACAGCACCGGCTTGGCGCTCAAGAGGTCCATCCCATGCGCCTTCGGATGCTCCGCCGGCGGCAACGCGAGGCTGCGGATCATCGTCCCCCCCGACAGGGCTTTATGCCAGCGCTCCACGTGCGCCATGAGCTGGATCGCCCGTTTGTCGCCGCCTTTGGCCAGCTTCTGCTCCCGCTCTTTTCGCCGCCCCAGCACCTCCAGGTCCTTGAGCATCAACTCGGTGTTGATCACCTCGACGTCGCGCACGGGATCCACCGTCCCCATCGAATGCGCCACGTTGGGGTCCTCGAAACAGCGCACGACATGCAGGAGCGCATCCACGCCGAAGATGTGGCTGAGGAACTGATTGCCCAAGCCCTCGCCCTGGTGCGCGCCCTTGACCAGGCCGGCGATATCCACGAACTCGACGCTCGTCGGGATCACGCGCTCCGGGGAGAGGCACGCCGCCAAGGCCTGCAGCCGCGGATCGTCCACCCGCGCCGTGCCGATGTTCGGATCGGTCGTCGTGAAGGGATACGGGGCGACGGCCGCGTGCGCGTTCGTCAGCGCGTTGAAGAGCGTGGACTTCCCCGCGTTGGGGAGTCCCACCAACCCGAGTTTCGTTCCCATAAATTTTGCTTCGCAAAATTTATTTGCGGAGGAGGAGGACCCCGGCGACGACGCACGCGACCCCCAGGACGCGCGAAATCGTCAACGGCTCTCGCAGGACCACCCACCCGAGCAATGCCGCCACGAGCGGGTAGGCGCCGGCCACCGGGGTCACCTGTGACACGGTACCGGATTTGAGGGCGTGGTAAAACGCGAACTGCCCCACGAAGCTTGCGAGGAGGCCGCCCGCCGCCAAGAGCAGGATCGAGGGCCAGCTCATCGCGCGCAACGACGCCCACGGGGACCAGACCCAACTGAACACGAGCAACCCGACGACCACCCCGATACTGCGCACGATGACCCCGGCGGCGGGCGAGGCGCCGCCTAACCCAACTTTCTCCATCAGCGGGACCACGCCCCAGATGCACGCCGTCACCACCGCCCAGAGAAATGCACTCATCAGTTCTCCTTCAATGAGGCCATCAGTTACGGACCCCACACCCAGGATTCCCTACTACCGCAGGCTACCTGGGTGTGGGGGACGTAACTGATCTGGCCGAATTGAACCCCACACCCAGCGTTGGAACCGAACCAGCGTTGCCATATGAACCTGCAATCCCATGCACCTGTGGTAGGCCTGACATGACCCACCGCTGGGTGTGGGGTCACATTCCGCCCGACCACCCCACACCCAGCTAGAGTCACGCCGCTTCCTTTGCTGGGTGTGGGGTGGTGGCGTCATTAGTGATGTCGAAATTGCTGCCAGAGGCGCCGGAAGCGGCTCTCGTAGAGCAACTGGTAGAGTGATTGCTTCTCCGGAAACGCCTGCGCGATCGCCTCGCGCAGCCCCGCCTGCTGAATCTCGATGTCGATCTGCGGAACGTCGCCGGAGACGATCATCTCACAGATCCGATCCGCGTGCCGCTGAAGTGATCGCACCGCTTCATCCTCGGCGCAGAGTGTTTCCAGGCGCGCGGTCAGCTCTTCTTCCACCACCGCGCGGTTGGCCGACGTGAGCGGGATGAGCTCCACGTCCTTGCGCCGCTTTAACGCCTCGAGGAACGGCAAGGGAGCCACCCCTGCGGTGGCGACAATGGAGGGGCCGTGATCGAACGCGCGCTGCACCGCCTGCTCAAACGGTTTGGAACACAGCTCCATCCGACCGAGCTCATCCAGAAAGAGCACGAACGCGTGCTGGATGCCCCGCTGGATGATCGGCACCGCCACCTCATCCAGCACCGACACGTTGACCTTGTAGGGCCCGACTCGGCTGCCGCGCTCGAGTCGCCGGTGAGCGAGCAGCACCTGCCGCCCGTCGAGGGGGCTCAGCCAGAACCCGACCCGCTGCTCCTCCTCCCGGAACTCCTCGGTCAGGAAGCCGTCAATGGGACGGTTCCGGAGCGACTGGGTGAGCCGCTTCATCAGCGTGGTCTTGCCCACGCCCGGGCGACCCACAATGAGGAGGTGCTTCATCCACAATCAGTAGTCAGTGGCCAGTAGTCAGTGGACAGCGGACGAACGTGAGAGTGCATGCAGATAGGAAAGCGGGCAGTTCACTGACCACTGACGGCTGCCCTTACTCGAAGGGGAGCGACTTGCGCTTGTCCTTCGCCTGGAAGTACGGCAGGGTCGGCAGAATCGGTGCGAAGTCGTTCGGATACGGGAGGAAAAAGGTCACCGCCTCGTACACACCGACGCCCGTGCGCACCACGCCCTTGATGAGGCCGTAGAGCACTCCCGTCACGAGGGACGTGCCGGTGTCGCGTCCAGCGTATTGCTCGCCGATGCTCAAGGGAATCTCAAGCCACCCCCCGAGTGCATTCGACACGCCGCGACCCAGCTTTTGGATGGTGGGATCCAGGTTATGACCACCGACCACAAGCTTCGGGCGCGGCCGGCTCTCACCCGTCGACGTCAGCGGTTCGGTCCAGCCGACCGGGATGCCTATGCTCAGCACCAAGAGGGCACTGATCGCCCCCTGACGGAGACCCGCCATCGTTATCCCTTCCCCCTTCGTCTGCGTCGTTCGCTTCGCCCGCGGGACCGGCCGGTTGACGGTGTCCCGTCGCTGATGATCCCCCGCTCCCTTAAGCTGACCATCCCGCCGGTCCCGAGGATCAAATGATCCACGAGCTCGATGCCAAGCAACGCTCCCGCTCTGACGAGCCGCGTGGTGATCTCGAGGTCATGTTCCGACGGCTCCGGATCGCCCGAGGGATGGTTGTGCGCGACGATGACCGCGGCCGCGGAGGCGGCGATCGCCTCCTTGAAGAGCTCCCGCGGATGCACGAGCGTCGCGGAGAGGCTCCCAATCGCGATGGGGCTCATCCGGATGAGGTGGCGGCGGTTGTCGAGGAGGAGGGCGACGAAATGTTCTTTCTGCTTGTCGAGGAGGTGCGGCCGCAGAAGTTCGGCGGCGGCCTTCGCGCTATCCACAACCGTTCGGCGACCGTTGGGCGCGAGGGCGACCCGCCGGGCAATCTCTACCGCGGCTTTGAGTTGCGCGGCTTTCGCAGCGCCAATGCCGTGGACGCTCGAGAGCTGCTCCACCGACGCCTCGGCGATCCCCCGCAGGTTTCCGAACGCCGCGAGCAATCGGCGCGCGCTGACCAGCACCGATTCGCCGGCGACGCCGCGGCCCAAGACACAGGCCAGCAGCTCCTGCTCGGAGAGTGATTCGGCGCCGAGTCGGCTCAGCCGCTCCCGGGGGCGCTCCGAGGGAGGCAGATCCAGAACAGTCAACCCCGACATCAACGCTCTCCTCTGGCTGGAGTGATCCATATGAACCCCGGCATCTTATCATAAGAGGAGTCGAGCTGGAAGAACGCTTTGGGCCGGAAGCCGCCCGCCTGCGCGATGAACCGGTCCGGGAGCACGGTGAGCTTCGTGTTGTAGTCCCGCACGACCGCGTTGTAGTAGCGCCGCGCCCCCTGGAGGGTTTCCTCGGCCTGCGTGAGCGACTGCTGCAACCTGATGAAGCGCTCGTTGGCGCGCAGCTGGGGGGCGTGCTCGGCCACCGCAAAGAGGCTCTTCAAGGCGCCGGTGAGCGCGCCCTCGGCCGCCTCCTTCTCCTTCGGGGCAGTCGCCTGCATCGCGCGGGAACGCGCCTCGGTGACCGCCTGGAAGACTCCCCGCTCGTACGCCGCGTAGCCCTTCACCGTCTCGACGAGGTCCGGGATGAGACCGTAGCGGCGCTTCAGTTGAACGCTGAGATCAGACCACGCCCCGTCCGCCCGAACCCGCAGTTGCACGAGGCCGTGAGAGATCACCACCGCCCAGAGCACGAGCACCGCCAGGACCCATCCCATGCGTACGCCTGCTTCGCTGTTGGCGCTTGCTGATCACGACGTCGGGCCCGCCACGCGCCGCCACAGGCGGGGCGCGTCGAGGGGTTACCCTTCGACTTCGCTCAGGATCAATGCGCCCAATGTTAACCTTCAATTGTGGGCGCATTTAGACGCACCTGACGCGGGGCGCGTTCCTCATCCGCGGACATCCCGCGTCAGCGGGAGTGAGTGACGCCGACCTTGGCGCAGAGGCGCTCAAGCGGGCAGCGGCTGCACCAGGGCGAGGTCGGGTGGCAGAGGTGCTGCCCGAAGGTGACGAGGAGATCGTTGTAGACCTGCCAGTACCGGCGCGGAAGCTGCTCGCGAAGGGCCATCTCGGTCTGCTCAGGGGTCTTGGTCCTCACGTAGCCCCACCGATTGCTGATCCGGTGGACATGCGTGTCCACGCAGATCCCGTCCTTGTGAAAGGCGAGCGTGACGACGAGGTTGGCGGTCTTGCGCCCTACTCCCTTCATGGTGAGGAGTTCGTCGAGGTCGTCTGGAACCTGTCCGCCGTAGCGCTCCAGCAGGGTGCGGCAGACCGCGCGAATCGTCCTCGCCTTTGTCCGATAGAACCCGACGGGGTAGATCGCGCGCTCGATCGTGCGCGTCGAGAGTGCTAGCATGGTCCGTGGGGTTCGCGCGAGCCGAAAGAGCCGCTCGGAGGCGGCGCGCGTCGTCTCGTCCTTCGTGCGCAGACTGAGGAGGCAGCTCACGAGCGTCGTGAACGGGTCGTCTCGGTAGTACCCAACGACCGGTTCTTCCCACCGGCGCACGAGCCGCTTCAGGATGCGGAGGACCTCGTCAATATTTCGCTTCGTCACCATTTCATTTCAAGTGATTGAGTAATTGAGTGATGGAGTGGTTGAGGGCGGCCGTCGCTTTCGCCGTTCCCTTCATCACCTCATCCCTTCATCACCTCATCACCGATCAGGACGCGGAGATGCGCTTCGACGCTTGCGCCGAGCGCGCGCAGGTCGTAGCCGCCTTCCAGCACCGAGACAATCCGCCCCTCACAGCACGAGTCCGCGATCGTCCGCACGATCCGCGTGAGCTCCGCGTAGCCTGATCCCGTCACGGCGAGGCCGGCCAGGGGATCATCGCGATGCGCATCGAAGCCTGCGGAGATCAGGATAAGCTCCGGCTTGAACTCGCGCGAGCGCGGCAGGAGCTCCGTCGTGAAGGCATCGATCAGCTCGCGGTCCCCCGCCCCGGACGGAAGCGGCACGTTCAGCGTCCAGCCTTTCCCCGCCCCGTGACCCGTTTCCGCGCGGGAGCCGGTGCCGGGATAGAACGGATACTGGTGCGTACTGAAGTAGAGGACGGAGGGATCGTCGTAGAAGATCGCTTGGGTGCCGTTGCCGTGATGGACGTCCCAGTCCACAATGAGGACCCGCGAAAGCTGGTGGCGTCGCTGGGCGTAGCGGGCCCCGAGCGCCACGTTGTTGAAGAGGCAGAAGCCCATCGCCCGATCGGCGAGGGCGTGGTGGCCGGGCGGGCGCACCGCGCAGAACGCCGCATCGAGCGAACCCGCGAGGACCTCGTCGATCGCGCGCGTCACCGCCCCGACCGCGCGGAGTGCTGCCTCCCACGAGCCGGGCGAAGCCACGGTGTCGGGATCGAGTGAGGTCAGGTTGGCGCGGTCCCTCGACTCCCCGCCAAAGGACTGTGGCGGGTCGCTCGGGATTTCGCCCATCCCGCCGGGGCGGGCTGGGGCTCCACAGGCGCGCTCGATCAGGCTGATGTACGCCGCCGGGTGCACGAGCTCCAGGATCGCCCGATCAACCGGCTGCGGTTCAATCACGTGAAGCGCCGGCCAGACGTCGATGGCCTGCAGATGAGTCACGATGGCGCGAAGACGCTCCGGGCGCTCCGGGTGACCCGGCCCGGTGTCGTGAGCGAGGAAGCTGGGATGGAACGCGAAGCCAACACACCGCGTCATCAGTCAAAAGGTAAAAGGCAAAAGGACAAGTCAAAAGTAACGACAAAGTAGCGGCTGATTTTTGTTCTGTTTTTTACTTTTGACTTTTACCTTGTACTTTTGACTTCTGCCTTTTAACTGTTGCCTTGCCTTACCATGTTCCCGCAAACAACTCTCTGATCTTCTCGTCCGGTTTGGGGGAAACCATCAGCGCCTCGCCGATGAGCACCGCGTGGACGCCGAGCTGCTTCAGGCGCTTCACATCCGCCGCGCTCTGGATCCCGCTCTCGGCGACGATGACTTTGCCGGCCGGGATGCGCGGGATGAGCCGCTCCGAGAGGTGGGGATCAACCTGCCACGTCTGCAGGTCTCGGTGGTTGATGCCGATGAGGCGTACGCCGTTCGCCAGCGCCAGACCAAGATCCGCCTCGGAATGGACCTCGACGAGCGCCGCCAGGCCAAGGAGGTCGGCCGCCTGGAGGCATTGCAGGAGCCCTTCGTCCGGAAGGATCCGCACGATCAGGAGCACCGCATCGGCCTGGTAGAATGCGGCCTCGTAGACCTGGTAGGGGTCCACGATGAAATCTTTGCGCAACACCGGCACTTCCGTGAACTGCTTCACGTCGCGCAGGAAGTCGAGGTGACCGCCGAAATACGTCTCATCGGTGAGGACGGAGAGGGCGGACGAGCCGGCCTCCTCCAGCGTCTGTGCCAGGCTGACCGGATCGAACCGCTCGCGCAGCATCCCCTTCGACGGGGACTTGCGCTTGAGCTCGGCAATGAGCGAGAGCTTCCCCGGGACGCTGATCGCTTTGCGGAAGTCGCGTTCCGCCATGAAGTGGGCCAGCCGCGCCTTCAGCTCATCGAACGGCAGCCGCTCTTTCGCCGCATCGACCTCCTGGCATTTCGTCAGGATCACGTCATCCAGCATCTGCGCTGAGCCCCTTCACGCGGTCCAGCAACTCGAGGGCGCGTCCGGACGCGAGGACCTCGCTCGCCGTCGTAATGCCCTCCTGAATCGTCCGCGCCTGACCCGCCACGTAGAAGGCGCAGCCGGCGTTCAGGGCAATGATATCACGGATCGCCGACCGCCTACCACTTAGGACCGCGCGCGCCATCACGGCGTTCTGGGGGGGATTCCCTCCCCGCAGGTCGGAGAGTGTTCCGCGCGGGATCCCCAGCGACGTCGGATCCAGCTGCCGCTCGGTGATGGCCCCGTCCCGGACTTCGAGGAGACTCGTCGCGGCGGTCGTGGTCACCTCATCCAAGCCGTCGTGGCCGCGGACGACAAGCCCGTGACGGACGCCGAGATGCACGAGCGCCTCAGCCATTGGCCGCAGCAGCCGTGCCTCCGAGACGCCGACCAATTGAAACGTGAGCGGGGCCGGATTGGCAAGCGGGCCCACGAGGTTGAAGATGGTCCGGATCCCCAGCGCCTTCCGGATGGGCGCCACCACCTTCATGGCCGGATGGAACGTTGGGGCGAAGCAGAATCCGAAGCCGAGCTCCTCGATGGAGCGCGCGACCTGGACGGGCGACGCCTCGAGGTTAACGCCCAGCGCCTCCATGAGATCCGCGCTTCCGCAGCGGCTGGAGGCGGCGCGGTTCCCGTGCTTGGCCACCCGCACCCCGGCCGCCGCGGCAACCAGGGCCGCGAGGGTGGACACGTTGATCGTCCCCGACCCATCCCCGCCGGTCCCGCAGGTGTCGCAGAGCTCGTACGATCGTGAGAGCGGCAGCGGGACGGCGTGGGCGCGCAGCACCTCGACCGCAGCGGCGATCTCTTCGGCGGTCTCCCCTCGATGGGCCAGCGTGGTGAGGAACGTGCGGATCTCCTCTGCCGGGGCCTCACCCGCCATGATGGAGGTGAGGACGCGCGTCATCGCGTCGGCGCCGAGGGGCGGCTCAAAGGATGCCGGCCAGTCTCTGGGCTTACCGGCGCGACCGGGCTCGGAAGGCATGGGCGAGCGTCAGGAAATTCTTGAGGAGGTCCTTCCCGACCGTCGTGAGAATGGACTCCGGGTGGAACTGCACCCCATAGACGGGGAAGCGGCGGTGTTGGAGTCCCATGATCTCGTCGTCCTGGGTCCACGCCGTCACGGCGAGCGCCTTCGGCAGGCTCTCACGCTTGACGATCAGGGAGTGGTAGCGGGTCGCCTCAAACGGGCTGGGGAGCCCTCTAAAGAGCGCGTGCCGCGTGTGGTAGATCTTCGAGGTCTTCCCATGCATCGGCCGCTTCGCGCGGACCACCTCGCCGCCGAAGGCCTCCCCGATGCACTGGTGCCCAAGGCACACGCCGAGGATGGGGATCGTGCCGGCAAAGGTCTTGATGAGGTCGTTGGCAATCCCGGCGTCTTTCGGGCTTCCCGGTCCGGGCGAGATCACGATGCTCGAGGGCTTCAGGCGCGCCACACCCTTGAGGGTGATCTCATCGTTGCGCTTGACCGCCAGCTTCTCGCCGAGCTCCCCCAGATACTGGACCAGGTTGTAGGTGAAGCTGTCGTAGTTATCAATCATCAAGATCATCGGGCTCACCCTTGCTCAGCACGCTCAATCGCCTTGAGCATCCCTTGGGCCTTGTTGAGCGTCTCCTGGTACTCGCGTGCAGGCTGCGAATCCGCGACGATGCCCGCCCCCGCTTGGACATAGGCGCGGCCGTCCTTGATGAGGATGGTCCGAATCGTAATGCAGGTGTCGAGATTCCCCGAAAAACTCACGTAGCCGACCGCGCCCGCGTACGGGCCCCGGTCGTAGCGCTCAAGGTCCGCGATGATCTCCATCGCCCGCACCTTCGGCGCCCCGGTGACCGTCCCCGCCGGGAAGGTGGCCCGCAGGACATCGAAGACGGTCTTCCCCGGCTTGAGCATCGCCGTCACGCTGCTGACCAGGTGCAGGACGTGCGAGTACTTCTCCACAACCATGAGCTCCGGCGTCTTCACCGACCCGGGTTGCGCTACGCGCCCCAGATCATTGCGCCCGAGGTCAACCAGCATCAGGTGTTCGGCCCGCTCCTTGGGGCTTGTCCGCAGCTGCTGGATGAGCCGCTCATCTTCGCGCGGGGTCATGCCTCGACGTCGCGTGCCGGCAATCGGCCGCGTCTCGAGGCGCCCGTCCTCGTAGCGCACGAGCATCTCCGGTGACGAGCCGACCAGCGACAGCGACCCCAGGCGCAACAGGTACATGTAGGGCGACGGGTTCAGCGACCGCAAGGCCCGGTACACCTCGAGCGGTCCACACGAGAGATCCCGCTCGAACCGCTGCGACAGGACGACTTGGATGATCTCGCCGGCGCGGATCTGTTCCTTGGCTGTCGTCACCATCCTGATAAATTCCTCGCGGCTGATGTTGGAGCGCACGGCGGCTGAGCGCTTCGCCGCCGGTCGCTTCGTCGGGGGCAACGATCGGCGCAGCCGGGCGGCCATCGCGTGGATCTCACGGACGGCGCGGCGGTAGGCTGCACGCGGACTCAGCCCATCGGTCTGCACGTTCGCCACGAGGAGCAGCTTGTGTTGGGCATGATCGAAGATGACCATGGTGTCCGTCAGCATGAGCATGAGGTCCGGCACGTGCAGGTCGTCGATCTGATGCGGGGGCAGCCGCTCGAGGAACCGAACGACGTTGTAGCCAAGGTAGCCGACAAGCCCGCCGCAGAACCGCGGCAACCCGGGCACCGGCACAAAGCGGAAGCGCCGCATCAGCCGTTCCACTTCGGCGAGCGGATCCGTCGTGGTTTCAACGCGCCGCACACGGGGTGGCCCGTGGTCACGGAGCTCGGAGAGTTCCATATGCCGCCCGGTGCTCGTCACGAGGAGCCGTGGCTGCGTGCCGAAAAACGAGTAGCGGGCGACCTTCTCCGCTCCCTCCACCGACTCGAGAAGGTAGCTGAAGTGCCCGCGGTTAAGTTTCAGGAAGGCGCTCACCGGCGTCTCGAGGTCAGCGAGGAGCTCCCCGTACACCGGGATGATGTTGCCCTGCCTCGCCAGCTTCACGAAGTCCGCTTCTGAAGGGTGAATCTCCATCACAGCATCAATGTCGTATCGCCTACACCACAGAATCACAGAAATGCCACAGAAACACAGAAAAGGCCAAATACCTAACTTGCCTTATTCAACCATCCCTTCTTGGCTGCTTTACGAAAAATGACCTTCAGGTCTTTGGGTGGCATGAACGGCGCAAATTGCCCAAATACCCACTTCCTAGCCACCCTCGGCTTTTTACCTTTGATCCAGTAGCAGAGACGGTATTCGACATGGTCATCGTCAAGGAACTTTACACGCTGAAGGTGTATGATCTTATCGGGGTAGGTTGATTGTCGTTGTCTTACCTCATCAAGCACAATGAAACGCCTTGGTTTCCCATCGACGGTCATCAACCCAGCGGTCTGCTTCTGTGGTTCTGTGGAACTTCTGTGTTTCTGTGGTGTCATCTGTAGACTTTTGAAGGATCGAACACGCGACGTCCAATCGTGAGCAATCGCCCAGCCCGATCAAGCCGACGGAAATAGCAGGTGAAGTAGCCGGCGTGGCAGGCCGCCACGCGCTGGCGCACGAGGAAGAGCAGCGACTTCCCTTCGCAGTCCACCCGGACCTCTTGGATCAGCTGGATGTGCCCAGAGATTTCGCCCTTCTGCATGAGCCGCTTCTGCGAGCGGCGATAGAGGTACACCATGCCTCTCTCGAGACTCTTTTGCAGCGCCGCTCGATTCAGGTAGCAGAGAGTCAGCACCTGCTTCGTCTTCGCATCCTGGATGATCGCCGGGATCAGCCCCTCCTGCCAGTGGAGGCTTTTGGCCAGCGCCGAGTCGGTTGCCCGCGGCCTTCCAATTATTCTGCGCGTCCTCATGATCGGACGACAACCCCTTTTGAGTTCAAGAACTGCTTCACGGTGCCAATCGACAACTCACCGAAATGGAAGAGCGACGCGGCCAGCGCCGCATCCGCCCCGCCCGCCGTGAGCGCCTCAGCGAAGTGCTCGGGCTTGCCCGCCCCGCCGGAGGCGATGACCGGGATGCCGACTGCCGCGCTGATCGCCTTCGTGAGCTCGATGTCGTATCCTTGTTTCGTGCCGTCTCGATCCATGCTCGTCAGTAAAATTTCTCCGGCACCCCGCCGTTCGGCTTCCTTCGCCCAAGCCACAACGTCCTTCCCAGTCGGCGTTCGTCCCCCGTGCGTATACACTTCCCATTGAGGCCTTTGGTCTGACCTCTGACCTCTGACCTCTGACCTCTGAGCACGCTTCGCATCAATCGCGACGACGATGCACTGATTCCCAAACCGCTCGGCCCCCTCTTCAATCAGCGCCGGCCGCTCCACTGCCGCGGTGTTCATCGAGATCTTGTCCGCGCCGGCATTGAGGAGCGCGCGGATGTCCTCCACCGTGCGGATACCCCCGCCGACCGTCAGCGGCATGAAGACCGCCGCGGCGGTGCGCTCGACGACATCCAGGATGATCGGCCGCCGCTCGTGGCTGGCCGTGATGTCGAGAAAGACGAGTTCGTCTGCCCCCGTGTCATTGTAGGCCTTCGCCACCTCGACTGGATCGCCCGCATCCCGCAGGCTCACGAACCGGATCCCCTTCACGACCCGCCCCTTGTCCACATCGAGGCATGGAATGATCCGCTTCGCCAACATCTTCTCAACAGCGCTCAAGGTTGAAGGCTGAAGGCTGAAGGCAAAAACGTCTCTCGTCGTTCCCTTGAGCCTTGAGCCTTGAGCCTTGAGCAAACATTAGCCTAGCAGTTCGAGAGCAGCCTTAAGATCGATGGCGCCTTCATACAGCGCCTTGCCGATGATGGCGCCGATCATGCCGCGCGGCTCAAGCGTCTTGAGCCGTTGCAGGTCCGCCAGCGAGGAGATCCCGCCGGAGGCGATGAGCTGCTTGGGGCCGGTGTCCAAGACCTCACCGAGCAGGTCAAGGTTCGGGCCCTGGAGCATCCCGTCGCGGTTCACGTCGGTGCAGATGATCGTGTCCACCCCGAGCATGACGACGCTGCGCGCAAGGCGCGCCGGGGTGAGCTGTGTTGACGACACCCAGCCGCGCGAGACCACCTGGCCGGCTTTCGCGTCGATGGCCACGGCGATCTTGTGGCCGTAGCGGTCCGCGGCCTCCTGGACGAACGCCGGGTCCTCGCACGCCTTCGTGCCCAGGATCACGCGCGCGGCTCCGGTGGCCAGCGCCCGCGAGAGCGTCTCCTTTGTTCGAATCCCACCGCTGAGCTCAACACTCACCCCAACGGACTCGATGATCCGCTGGGCAATCGGCAGGTTCGTGTACGTGCCCTCAAACGCGCCGTTCAAGTCCACGACGTGCAGCCAGCGCGCCCCGGCCTCCACCCACCGCTTGGCGATCCCGACAGGGTCATCCGAATAGACAGTGACCTGGTCGCGCCGGCCCTGGGCGAGCCGCACGACCTTCCCGTCCAACAAATCCACCGCCGGAATGATCACCATTGAATAAAACGCTCTGGGCTGAGGGCTGCGGGCTCTGGGCGACTGCCCCGAGCCCTGCCTGCCCCGGCTCTCGCGAGAGGCGGGCCGGGGAACCCTGAACCCAGAGCCACCATCACAACTCGATGAAATTCTTGAGCAGTTTCAAGCCGATGGTCTGGCTCTTCTCCGGGTGGAACTGCGTCGCGTAGAGATTGTCGCGCCAGACCATGGCCGCAAACGGCCCCCCGTAGTCGGTCTCAAGCGCCACGACCGAGCGATCCGCAGGATCCCCGTAGTACGAGTGGACGAAATAGAAGAAACTCCCATCCGGGATATCGTCCAGCAGGGGGCATCCCTTTTGACTTTTGACTTTTGACTTTTGACTTGCCACGACTTGGTTCCATCCCATGTGGGGGATTTTGAGTGCGGAGTGCGGAGTGCGGAGTGCGGAGTTAAACGAGAACTTCTTCACAACACCTGGCAAGATGCCAAGCCCCGCCGCGCCCTCCCCTTCCTCGCTCTCATCAAAGAGCAACTGGAGCCCCAGGCAGATGCCCAGATACGGCGTCCCCTGAGCGATGGATGCCTTGATCGGCTCAACCAGGTTCCGTGCCGCCAGCTCGCGCATGGCAGCGGGAAATGCTCCGACGCCAGGAAGGATCAGCTTCTCGGCCCCCGCCACGTCCGTTGGATCGCTAGAGACACGAACGGAGGCCCCCAGCGACTCGAGCGCCTTCGAGACGCTCCGCAGATTCCCCATGCCGTAATCAACAACGATAATCATCAGGGGATTTCGGATTGCGAATTTCGGATTTCAAATCCACAATCCGCATTCCGCAATCCGCAATATGGTTAGAGGCGGCCTTTCGACGAGGGCACCCCTTTGACGCGCGGGTGGATCCGCGTCGCCTGCTCGAGCGAGCGGCCGAGCGCCTTGAAGACCGCCTCGCAGGTGTGGTGGAAATCAGAGCCGGCCAGCACGTCGATGTGGAGCGTGATCTTCGAGGTCCGCACGAACGACTCGAGGAAGTGCTCCGCATCGCCCCAAGAATAGTCGGTACTCGAGGACAACTCTGGGTGGACACCTCGAGCATCACGGAGGACGAGCTTGGGCCTCCCCGAGATATCGAGGACGACGCGGGCGAGCGCTTCGTCCATCGGCACATAGGCGAAGCCGAACCGCGTGATTCCCTTCCGGCCGCCGAGCGCCCGGTCGAGTGCTTCGCCGAGGACGAGGCCGATGTCCTCGTTCGTGTGGTGCCGGTCCACCTGCAGGTCGCCGCTCGCCTTCACCGTCAGGTCGAAGAGGCCGTGTGTCCCAAGCAGGGTCAACATGTGGTCGAGGAACGGGATGCCGGTCTTGACCGACGTCTTCCCGTTCCCGTCCAGCTTCAGGTTCGCCGTGATGTTCGTCTCTTTACTTTTTCGTGTGACCGTCGCGTATCTCATCAGGCCTCTCGGTTACGTCAGCCGTACCTTCACTGACTCATAGTGGCGGGGCAACCCCTCGATGGCGGTCAGCCGCTCGAGCGGCTCGCGCACCCGCTCCAGCGCTTTCTTCGTGTAGGTGATGATGTGCGTGCGGCGGATGAAATCGTCGATCCCTAATCCCGAGAAAGCCCGCGCCGACCCGCCGGTGGGAAGCACGTGGCTGGGTCCTGCGATGTAGTCGCCCACCGTCACCGGGGAGTACGGCCCGAGGAAGATCGCGCCGGCGGTCGTGATGCGCTTCACGAGTTTCTGCGGCGAGCGGACCATGATTTCGAGGTGCTCCGGGGCGAGCCGGTTTGCCGCCTCAGCCGCTTCCTCCAGGTTCTTGACGAGGACGCAGTAGCCGCCAGGGATCTGCTTCCTCGCAAGCTTCGCCAACGATTTCGATGTGGTGATGAGAAAGCCGATCCCTCCCGCGTGCTCGGTTTCGCCCAGCAGGTCGGCCAACACGTACTGCACGTTCGAGGAGCGGTTGGCGATCACCGCGATCTCTGACGGGCCGGCGATCGTGTCCACATCCACGAACCCAAACACCTGGCGCTTGGCCTCCGCGACGTACGCGTTGCCCGGACCGATGATTTTGTCAACCTTCGGAACCGTCTTCGTGCCAAACGCCATCGCGGCAATCGCCTGCGCGCCGCCCATCCGGTAGACTTCATCCACGTCGAGGAGGCTGGCGACCGCCAGGATGTGCGGGTTGACGCTGCCGTCCCTGCGCGGCGGGGTGGCGAGGATGATGCGCTTCACGCCGGCTTTCCGAGCCGGGATGACAGTCATGTACACGGTCGAGACGAGGCTCGCCGTGCCCCCCGGGATGTAGATGCCGACCCGCTCAATGGGATCGAACTTCTCACCGAGCACCACCCCGTCGCCGTCAATGAGCCGAACCGGTTTGAGCCGCGGCCGCCCGTAGAAGGCCTGGACGTTCTGGATGGCGGTTTTGAGCTGCAAGGCGAACTGCGGGTCGAGGTGCTGGAACGCGCCGGAGATTTCCGCCTCGGTCACCCGGAGCTGTTTAGGCGTTAGGCGGACCCGGTCGAAGCGCCGCATGTAGCGCAGCAGCGCCTCATCCCCACCCTGGGAGACATCATCCACGATCTTGCGCACCCGCTCTTCCACCCGGCGCTTGCGCACGAGTTGGCGGGCACACAGCCGCTCCCACTCCTGACTCGTCGTCGAGATAATTTTCATGTCGATGAACGAATGACGAGAGACGGTGGTGTCATGCGTTCAGCGCCTCTCGCACCAATTCCTCCGCACGTTTCAAGACGGCGGCGATTGCCGACGGATCTTTCCCGCCGGCCTGCGCGAAATCCGGCCGACCGCCCCCGCTGCCTTTGGCGAGGGGGGCGATCGCCTTGAGCAGCTCTCCGGCGTGGAGCCGCTTGGCGAGATCGCTCGTCGTCGCCATCACGAATGACACGTTCGCCGGCCCCTCAGCGCTCGCCAGGAGCACCGCCCCGTCCCGCTGGAGGATGTTCTTGATCGCATCCGCTAGCGCCGACAGGAGCTCGCGGTCCGCCTGCTTGATCGTGGAGACCACGAAGGTCACCCCGTCGATCTTCTTCCCTTCGGCGACGAGCTGGCTCGCGTGGACCTTTGCGAGCTCAAGTTGCAGCGATCTCCGCTCGCGCTCTGCGCGCTTCAGCTGTTCGAGGAGATTCTCGAGCCCTGCGAGAACCTCCTGGGAGGGGCGTCCAAGCCGCGCGGCAACTTCATGGAGCAGGCGGCGCTGTTGGCTCTGCTGGGCCGCCGCGGCCTCCCCGACCAGCGCCTCGATGCGCCGCGTCCCCGCCGCGATGGAGCTCTCCCCGACGATGATGAACGTCCCCACGAATCCGGTGTGCAGGACGTGCGTGCCGCCGCAGAGCTCCTTGGAGTAGTCGCCGATCGTGACGACGCGGACGACGTTCCCGTACTTCTCCCCGAAGAGCGCGAGCGCCCCGGAGCGCTTCGCCTCCTCAAGGCGCATCTCTGCGGCCTGCACCGCATCCGCCAGCCCCACGCGACTGTTCACGAGCGTTTCCACCTGATGGCGCTGCTCCTCGTGCAGCCCCTCCAGCGAGGAGAAGTCGAAGCGGACGCGCTCCGACTCGACGAACGAGCCGGCCTGGACCGCATCCGGGCCCAGCACCTTCCTCAGTGCCCAGTGCAGCATGTGGGCCGCGGTGTGGCTGCGCGCAATCTTCAACCGCCGCTCCGCGTCCACGCAGGCCCGGACGGTCTCCTGCACGCGCAAGCCCCCCTGGCGAACCACGGCATGATGGACGAGCACATCGTCCACCCACGTCGTCCGCTGCACGTCGGCGATCCCCTTCGGCCCCTCGAGACGCCCCGTATCGCCGACCTGCCCCCCCGCCTCGCCGTAGAAGGGCGACCGATTGAGCACGACCCCGGCCGATTGCCCAGCGGTGACTTCGTTCACCCAGGCCTTGCCGTCCCACAGGCCCTGAATGACCGCATCGACTTGGAGCCCCTCGTAGCCGACAAAGAACTGCTCCTTCGGCGGCAAGCTGGGAATCGCCTGCCGGATGGGCAGCGTGTCGGTGACGAACACCTCTCCGCCAAACTGGCTCGCCGAGCGCGAGCGCTCCTGCTGGGCGTTGAGCGCCGTGGCAAATCCGGCGCGATCCACTGTCAATCCGCGCTCTTCTGCGATATCGACAGTCGACTCAAGCGGAAATCCATAGGTGTCATAGAGCTTGAAGGCTTCTTCCCCAGGTATTACTTTTGACTTTGACGTCTTAAGTTTTTCAATTAATCCTAGGAGACGCGATTCTCCGCTTTCCAATGTTTCAACAAATTGAGCTTCTTCGTACTCAAGAGTGCGTACGGTATGTTCGTATTTGGTCTCGAGTTGCCCCGAATAGGGCGACCTTTTCATAGCAGTTAGCACTGGCTTGACCAGCATGCATAGGAATGCCCGATCGCTGTGAAGGTCGAACCCTGTGGTGGTGCGCTTATCGAGCCGTTCTGGATATATATCCAGAGCTGCTACACCTAATCGATAAGCTCTTCGGACCAACGCTCTCAATACATAACCGCGGGATTCGTTAGAAGGAATCACGCCTTCTGTGACCAAGAATACAATCGCTCGAACATGATCGGCAATTGCTCGTTCAGCGAATATTTGCTCTTTGGTTTCTCTCTTTCGCACACGTGGAAAACTTCTAATGGTTTCTATAATTGGAAGGAATAGATCGGTTTCATAGTCAGTTGACACCTCCTGCTCTACACGAGTGAGCCGCTCGAGTCCCATCCCCGTATCAATGTTTGGCTTCGGCAGTGGCTTCAATGTTCCATCTGGCTGGCGATCAAACTGCGTGAAAACGAGATTCCACACCTCGACAGACTGTGGGCCCTGCACCTTCCCGTCGGGATCGTAATAGATTTCCGAGCATGGGCCGCACGGCCCGTTGGGGCCTTCGGTCGGCGCGTTGGCCGGCCAGAAATTGTCCGCCGGGCCGAACCGCTTGAGGCGCGCGTCCGGCATCCCGAGCTTGCGCCAGAGCTGGTAGGCCTCCTCGTCCTTCTCGTAGATGCTCACCCACAGCTTCTCCTTCAGCAAACTCAGACAGCGATCCTTACGATCACTGGGGGCGCCAGCGTAGTTCACCGTCCCGGTCAAAAACTCCCAGGCCCAGCCAATCGCCTCTTTCTTAAAATAGTCGCCGAAGGAGAAATTGCCCAGCATTTCAAAGAACGAATGGTGGCTGGCCGTTTTGCCGACCTTGTCCAGGTCGCCGGTCCGCAAACATTTTTGGCAGGAGACCGCGCGCGTGAGATCCGTGCGCTTGCCGAGAAAGTAGTCCTTGAACTGGTTCATGCCCGCCGAGGTGAACAGGACCGTCGGATCCCCGCTTGGGATGAGCCCATCGCTCTCTTTCCGGGTATGCCCGTGCGACTCAAAAAATGACAAAAACCGTTCCCGGAGTTGTGCGCTCTGCATGGGGGACTCGCCTCTGATCACAGATGAAGACGCGGATTACGATGAGCCGTCACTCGCAGGACCGAACGTCTCGCTGAGCACCCGCTCAATGACGTCCGCGTCAAATCCGCGGGACGTTAAGGTTCGTGCCAGGGACCACCGGTTCGGCGGTCTTGCGTCCTGCCGGCGCAGACGCGTGGCAACGATGAGCCGGGCGCGGGCCTCATCGTCCCCCGCCAGACCCAGCCGCTTCGCTGCCCGTTCGATGGCCTGTTCAGTAAAGCCTTTGAGGGAGAGCCTCGCCTGAATGGCGTCCCACGCGTAGCCGCGGCGCGCCCACTGGTCAGCCCACAGACGCGCGCCCGCTTCATCATCGAGGATCCGCAGCGTCTGATATTCGGCGATCACGCGCGCGGCGGCCGTGGACGGAACCCCGCGCCGCTCGAGGTAGGCGCGGACCTCCTGGGTCGAGCGGACACCGCCCCGCGTGTACCGGCCAACGAGGCGGAGGAGTCGGGAGCGCTCATGCTCCGGCTTTGATGACGACATACCCTCGGTTGGTCCTCACCAGCGCGTCTCCCTTCGCCTTGGCGGTCGCGCTGCGGTAGTCGCTCACGTTCTCGATTCGCTCATGGTTGATCTCGTTGATGATGTCGCCTGGATGCAACCCGGCCCGGTCCGCAGGGCTGCCCTGTGCCACATCCAGCACGACCACCCCTGAGGTCTCGGGCGGCAGATGCGCACGCTCCAGCTGGTCAGGCGAGAGGCTCCCCACCTGGAGCCCGCGCCAGGCCTCGGCGGTCGCGCCCGCCTGACTCACCTCCGTAGGCCGCTCGCCAATCTCCACCTGGAACGTCTGGCGTTTGCCATCCCTCATGATGTCGAGGGTCACGCGCCGCCCCGCCTTCGTGCCGCTGACCCGATCAATGAGTTCCCGGGAATGGTGAATCGGTTGCCCGTCCATCGTCTTGAGGATGTCGCCATCTTTCATCCCGGCCTTGCTGGCCGGGCTCTCCGGGAGGACTTGATAGACGAGGACCCCCGCGCGGTCCGCGAGGCCGTAGTACTGCGCCACGTCGTCGGTGATGTCCTGGATCTGGATGCCGAGCCACCCGTAGACCACCTTCTTGCCTTCGATGAGCGCATCGAGAACGCTTTTGGCCTTGTTCACCGGGATCGCAAACCCGATCCCCTCGAAGCCCCGAGAGCTCGTGAGGATCGCCACATTGATCCCGATCACCTCGCCCTGCAGGTTGAGGAGCGGCCCACCGCTGTTCCCGGGATTGATCGCCGCGTCAGTCTGGATGAGCCCGGAGTAATCCCGGTCGTCCCGCGCGGCGCGAGGCAGCTGACGGTTGAGGGCGCTGATCACGCCAACGGTCAGGGTGGGCTCAGCGCCCATCGCCCGGACGGAGGGCCCGGCCCCCATCAAGCCGAACGGGTTGCCCAGCGCCACCGCCCACTGTCCCGTCTTGACCGTGGAGGAGTCCCCGAGCTTCGCCACGGGGAGGTTTTTCGCGTCAATCTTGACCACCGCAAGATCTGAGCGGACGTCCTTCCCCTTGACCGTTCCCGAGAACTCTCGCCCGTCCGCGAGGGTCACGGTGATCTTCTCGACATCGGCCACCACGTGCTCATTCGTCAGGATGAGGCCCCCGGGATCAATGATCACCCCGGACCCGAGGCCAAAGCGCCGGAACTCCTGCTGAGGGAGATTCCCCTGGAACTGTCGGAAGAACTCTTCAAACGGATCCTCGCCGCCGAAGGGGATGCGTCCGCGGAAGTACTCCCGGACCCGCTCGATCTGCTCGGTCGAAACACTCACCACCGCCGGCCCGACCTGCTGGGCGATGCGGATGAACGACGATTGGAGCCCCTCAGCCTCGCCGGGGGCGGCCTGAGCCGACAAGAGTGGATTCGCTTGCGGGGTCGGCTTGCTGCCGCTATTGCTCGACCAGAGCTCCACCCGTCCACCCAAGAAGATTGCGCACACGAGCGCCCCAATGGCCAGTACCCCAATCGATTTCACGAACCGATGAGTCATCCCGTCCTCCGGAGTTCAGTCCTCTCACATACCCCGCCTATCGATCAACGCTGTGCCACGGCCTCGGATGAATCCTTTTCCTTCTTTCCCTGATCCTTCCCTGCCTCTTCGAGCGCGCGCTGGCGCAGCTGCTCCTCGAGCTGCTGCGTGAGCTTCGGGTTCTCCTTCAGGAACATCCGGGCGCTCTCGCGGCCCTGCCCCAGCTTCGTGTCGCCAAACGAGAGCCAGCTCCCCTGCCGCTGGATGAGGCCCAGCGACTCCCCCACGTCGAGGAGGCTGCCGGCTTTGGAGATGCCCTCGTCGAAGAGGATGTCGAACTCGGCCTGCCGAAACGGCGGGGCCACCTTGTTCTTCACCACCTTCGCCCGGACGCGGTTGCCCACCGCCCGATCCCCGACCTTGATGGTCTCGATCCGGCGCAGGTCAATCCGCACCGACGAGTAGAATTTCAGCGCGCGGCCGCCCGGCGTGACTTCAGGGTTTCCAAACATCACGCCAATCTTCTCACGCAGCTGATTGATGAAGACGCAGCACGTCTTCGACTTCGAAATCGCGGCGGTGAGCTTGCGCAGCGCCTGGCTCATCAGGCGCGCCTGCAGCCCGACGAACTGGTCGCCCATCTCGCCCTCGATCTCGGCCCGCGGGACGAGTGCCGCCACCGAGTCAATCACGATGACGTCCACCGCGTTGGAGCGCACGAGCGTCTCCGAGATCTCGAGCGCCTGCTCGCCCGTGTCGGGCTGCGAGACGAGGAGCTCGTCCAGGTTCACCCCCAGCGTCTTGGCGTAGGTGGGGTCGAGCGCGTGCTCGGCGTCGATGAACGCGGCCACGCCGCCGGCGCGCTGGGCCTCGACAATGACACTCAGGCTCAGCGTCGTCTTGCCGGAGGACTCCGGTCCGAAGATCTCGACGACCCGCCCGCGCGGCACCCCGCCGATCCCGAGTGCCAGGTCAAGCGCCAGCGAGCCGGTCGAGATCGCGGGGATGTCGAACCTGGTGTCCTGCCCCAACCGCATGATGGCCCCCCGCCCGAACTGCTTCTCGATCTGGCTCAGGGTCAGCTCCAATGCCTTGTGCCGTTCCGCCCGCTCCTTGTCCTGCTGCTCCTTGGTTCCCATGATCCTCTCCTTGTGGCTCCCCAGCGTGCTCACGCGCGTGTCAACCGTCCTGCGGGGCTCAGTGGCCCACCGACCCGCACAGCGGACCCCGGACTTGCCCTGGGGTGCGGGATGCCTGCCTGCCGAAGCCTCGGCGCAGGCAGGTCGCCCCCCTTGTGGGGTAGAGCTCGGTGCCCCGGGCTTCCAGCCTTCGCAGCCGAAGCGGCTGCTTCGGCGGAGTAGGCTGCCCGGGGGGCTCCACAATCGTCCCACCGTTGGCCGTCCGGATGTCCTGAGGGGGGATGAACCTCTGTATTGTAAGCCACGCCGCCTGCCGAATCAAGGGCAAGCCTGTGGGCCCGGCGCCACGGCCCCTCTGCTATAATGGGCCCATGCAGGCTGAGGTGCTCGCAATCGGCTCGGAGCTCACCAGCGGGGCCACCGTCAACACGAACGCCGCGTACCTCGCCCGCCGGCTGGCCGCTCTCGGCATCCCCTGCCGGCGCCAGGTCGCCGTCGGCGATGAGCGCTCGGAGCTGCTGGCGGCACTCCACGAGGGGTTGCAACGCAGCACGCTCCTGATCGTCACCGGCGGCCTCGGGCCGACCTTCGACGATATCACGATGGCGGCAATCGCCGAGGCGACACGGCGGCCGCTCGTCTATTTCCCGGCCGTGGCGACCGCGATCCGGCGCTTCTACACCCGCCGCCACCGTGCCCTCCAGCGCGCCGCCCTACGACAGGCCTATCTCCCCCGCGGAGGACAACCGCTCTCGAACGCGCTGGGCACAGCCGCCGGGCTGTGGCTGCCGCTCGCCCATGGACGAGTGCTCGTCGCCCTGCCCGGCGTCCCGGCGGAGATGCGCGCCATCACCGAGCGCCACGTCCTGCCCCGCCTGAAGCGGCTCGCCTCAGGCCGGGCGATTGAGAGCCGGACGCTGCGGACTGCGGGGATCGTGGAGCTCGCGATCGAAGCCGTCCTGCGGCGCCTGCGCATTCCGCCGGAGGTGTCGGTGGGCCTCTACCCGAACCTGCGGATGGTGGATGTCCGGCTCACCGCAGCCACCCGCTCACGGCCGCAGGCGAAGCGGTCGCTCGCTCGGCTGGAGGCGCCATTGCGGCGCGCCCTCGGGGTGCACGTCTATGGGGTGGATGACGAGACGATTGAGGAGGCGGTGGGACGGCTGCTTGTTGCCCGCCGACGGACCATCGCCGTCGCGGAATCATGCACCGGCGGGCTGGTCAGCGATCGCCTCACGAACGTGCCGGGAAGCTCTCGCTACGTGCGGGGCGGGGTGATCGCGTACCACAATGATGTGAAACGAACCCAGCTTGGCGTGTCGTCCACACTCCTCGCGAAATACGGAGCGGTGAGCGCTCCGGTAGCGCGGAGCATGGCGCAGGGGGTGCGGCGTCTGCTTGGCTCCAACGTAGGCCTCGCCATCACCGGCATCGCCGGACCGACGGGCGGAACGAAACGAAAGCCCGTGGGACTCGTCTATCTCGCGCTCGCCGACGGGCGCCGCGTCCTCAGCCACCGCTGCCAGTTCTTCGGCGACCGGCTCTCCATCAAGGCGCAGGCCGCCCAAGCCGCCATCGACTTCCTCCGCCGGCATCTGCTGCGCAGATAGTCCACAGTCCATAGACCATAGTCCACAGCCCATACCGAAACTGTGGACTGTCGACTGGGAAAAATCGGGGCGATGCTATGTTCCAAACCGTCCCCCTCCTCCTCAAACACTGTCCGCTCAAGCGGGTCTAATTAAGTACTGCGTCACAGGAATTCATGCTCCTGGACGGAATGCGCGCCGGGATGGTATACTGTAAAGCGGAAAGAGGCTGATTTTCAGCCTATTGCAGTATACAGGAAATGAGAACACGAGGAGGGCAAGCCATGATCACCACCATCCCGGAACCCGTGAAGCTCTGGGGACGTGGACAGTTCACGATCCCAAAAGCCGTCCGGCAAGCGCTCAAGCTGGACGACGAGACCCATCTCTCTCTCTTCGTCGTGGGCCGATGCCTGGTCCTGACGCCGAAACGGCTCCTTCGGGCGTCTCTCGCGAAGGACGCCGAGAAGGCGATGAAAGCCAAGGGCCTCAGCCTCAACGACGTCCTGAACGACTTGAAAGCCGAGCGACGGCGTTCGACCCGCGGCGCGCATGGCGGCTGAGCGCTGGCGGGTCTTTCTCGATACGAACGTCCTCATCGCCGGGGTCCTCACCCAACGAGGAATCCCGGCCACCATCCTGGATCTCGGCGAAGCCGAAGAGGTCCAGCTGGTCGTCAGCCGGCAGGTCTTGGTCGAAGCGGACCGGGTGTTCGCGCGGAAGTTCCCGGAGCTGCTCGAGCGCTATCGGCTGTTCATCAAAAACCTCAAGCCTCTCTTGGTCGAGGACCCGCCTGCGCGCGCCGTGCAAAAAGCCAGGAAGGTGATCCATCCGGATGACGCCCCCATCTTGGCCGCCGCAAAGCTCGCCAAGGTCCACTACCTCGTGACCGGCAATACGCGGCACTTTACCGCGTCTCACGTTCGGGAATTTCTCCCGATCCCCATCGTGACTCCAGCCGAGTTTCTCGTCGCCTTCCGCGCGTTCTGGGAGCGCTCCTCCGCCTCCTAGCTGTCCCGCAGGGCCAGCATACGCCGCCTTCCATCTACGCAACGCTCAACCGCGCCAGCTCCTCATCCGGCACCAGGATCACGTGACACCGGATCGCCTTGGCGGCGCGCACGATGGATGACACCCGCGGATCGTGCAGGCGGCTCTCGGTGCGAGCCACATGCGGCTGCTTCACACCGAGCCGCTTGGCCAGGGCGCGCTGAGAGAGCTTCCGTCTCCGCCGCATGATGGCCAGCTGTGTGGGCATCGGCAGCTCGGCGAACAGCTTGGCGTGCTCCATCGCCGCCTCGGGATGAGCCGCAAGTAACTCCTGCAAGTGTTGATCGAATCCTCTCATACAAGAGATGATAACAGATATGTTATCATCTGACAAGAGCCTCTACTATGAGACTGATGCGTTCAGGAGAGTACGGGCGGGCAGGAAGCGGCGGGGCCTACGAACGTGGCTCCGCGTGTGGTAATGGAACGAACGAGATGTGTTTGCTTAGTGGCAGGAGCCGCCGCAGCAGGAGCTGCCCTCGTCCTTGATGACCGAGCGGATCTTCGCCTGGACCGCCAGCGTCATCTGCACGTTCTGGTGACACCCCTTGGCGTGCTCAGCCGCTTGGCGCAAGACATCCGCCTCGTCTTGGCCGTGAATGACAAAATCGCAATCCACCCCGACATCCTTGCATGAGAGCATCTTGCCCATCGAATCCTCCTCGTTGTCCGTCTGGCTAGAAAATGAGAATCGTCCTCACTTCAGATTCAGGTTCTTTGGGCATCCCTCTTCTGAGAACTGTTTCCTCGCAGTTGACCAATTTTCTCCCACCGTGGATCTGGTTTCAGCACGACCGCGACATATAGTCCATCCTCTTTGAGAAGCGCTGCGCTGCCTTTTTTCCGTAATTCTGCAGCCACCTGGTCTGGTGTGAGCTTGTACAACCCACCGGTTATCGCATCAACTGCAAGACCAATCAGGCCACCGAACGCGACATTGCCCCACACCCACCCACTCACACGGCGGGTTAGCGTCGTTTCGAACGTCTCGTATCCCTCGAGCTCAATTTTAACAAAGTGGTCATCTTTCCGCGTTAACCTCGCAATGACTGGGGTCTTACCATGCGGCACATTATCAACAGCAACCGCGGCCCCGGTGGGAGTGCTAGAGATGCCGATAGATTGCGTTGTTTGGTGCATGATCGTCGCGCACCCTGCAAGCATCGTGCCAGATAGAAATATTGCTACTCCCCGCACCATCTTATGTAGCATGACCGTCCTCCCTTTTTTCCACTACACCCCAAGCCCACGTTGAGTCTGCTCAATCATGAAAGTATCAGCTGCGCCGGTGCACAACTGTCCTCAGTATAGCAGTTACACTTTGAAATAGAGGTATCAAACCTCGGACACTTGAGGAGGCGTCCTAACTACGCCAACCCGGATCAATTAGGGTAGCGCCGTCTCCATTCCAACCCTGCACTACCGAATTCCGTTCAACTCAACTGGAATCGGGTAACTGAATTTGAATTTCCAGTCTCGCCGTCATCTACTCCTTCTAATGATGAATGACCCTTTTAATGGCGCATAGTCATCACAGGTGATAGCGTAGGTAAATCTGTAATCTTTCAGTCCTGGGAATTCAAACTGAATCGGGTAGGGTATAGCCAAACCGAGACGCGGAGAAATTGATGGGAAGAGGTAGTCGTATTGAGTCGGCTGGCCCAGGAAGGCGGCTTTTTGCCACGCTTTTATCCAGACCCCTTCATTCGAAGCGCTCACATCGTTAGGAGGAAATAAGATGAAACGAAGATTATGCAACGTCCTGGGTTCAGAATTCAAGATAGCTAGCCAAAGCGGCTTCTTATTCTCAGAGATCTCTAACACCTCGTCGTTGCTAATCCAGCCATTTGGATGCGCTAAATTGTATTCCTTAGGATACTGAGAAAATAAACTGACTCTCGGAGACCTTTCAAGCTTTTGGAAAACTAAGAGATGGTCAAGTATTTTGAAAAGTGAAGCTTGGGGATCCGCACGGTAGCCAAAGGGGTAAAGGATCCCTGCAATGATAAATGCACATATAAAAGCAATGAAGATGCCCCAAAGACCTCTACGGACATCTCTGAACAATAAGGAGAGCCAAAACTTTTTCAAAATAACTCTCCGCTCATGGAATCTTTCCACTTATCTTGCTTTGGAAATTATTGGGAAAGGTGCCAGGCACCGCGGTAGCTGGCACCGGGCCGCGTCCCCACCGGACGCGGCATTCCGCACGCACCCTGATGGTGCCTGCTTCAGCCGCGGCCCCGCTGGCCGTCGGCATTTCGCGGCAACCTCGATGGGTGCCGCTCCAGGGACAGGCATATTGTACACCTGAGGGAACTCGGAGGCGTTTCGCTGTGGGCAGCATCCGGTATTCCCGTAGGCCATCAATAGGCTTCCCGCTTCCGATCGTTGGCTCGCTCACCTAACAGAGACTTGGTTGCTTTGCCGCCCGAGCCGAGGATGCCGGCGAACTTCTCGAAGTACTCCGGAGTGAGCGGCTTGAGGACAATCTCCCCGTTGCGGGCCTGAAAGTGCACCTGGGTGCCTTTCTTGATATGCAGGGCGAAGCGGATCTTCTTGGGGATTACCACTTGCCCCTTGATCGTAACCACTGAGGTTTCCATTCAACTTGATAATCGGAAAGGTGCCAGGCGCCGCGGTAGCTGGCACCGGGCTGCCAGCAATTAGGGGGCACGCTCACCGATCGCGGGGCCGCTTGCGAAGGCTGCGGAACACCGCCCGCTGATGCGGCTTGGCGAACACCGTCAGAATCCACAAGATCCGGCCTTCCCACAAATGGAGGATTCGAAAACGGCCTGAGTCGGCTTGAAGGGGTTTACCGGGCAGCGAAGCAATCGGCTTGATCTCACCGGGCAGCGTGCGTTGGGCCAGTCGAAGGAGATCGTCAACCAGCCTGGTCCGTTCCTCGGAGGGGATGCCGTCCACATCGCGCTGCGCCCGACGGGTCAGGCGCAGATGCTCAGGAACTTCGCTTGCCACCGAGATAGTCTTTCAGGGTGACGTAGCGGCGATGCTTCTTGTCATCGAGGGCTTCCGTCAGCGCGCGCCTGACGATGGCGCTGTCTTCAAACAAGAACTGGTCGATGTCCTGCTCGGAGAGGCGGATCACCGCAGCGCAGGGCTTGCCGTGCCTCACCACGACGACCGACCGCCCACTCTGCGCTTCATGGACGACCTGGGAGGCGCCGTTCTTCAACTCGCTGATACTGACGAATCGCATCTGACCTCCGTATTATTCTAGCTACAATTATAGCCAGAATTTATCCCTTTTGTCAAATAAAAAGCGGAATGTCAGCGAGGACGGTATAGCGAGGGCCGTCGGGGCGCAGAAACCTCGGAGGCGTTCCGCTGTAGGCCGCCTAACGAGGGCCGCTATCGAGGCCGATAGATCAAACCGACCACCGCCCCGGCACCCAGGCAATCAAGCATCCCTGAAGCCACCCACCCCAGCGCGAGGGCCAACGGAACCGGCAGCACGACGTACCAGACAGACACATACGCAATCGACACCAACAACCCAATCAAGAAGCCATACCGCAGTCCCTGCCCCAAACCCGGCTTCTTCGCCTCGTAACCTTTGGTGTACATCCACGCAAACACGCCGCTAAAGAGCAATTGCCCCAACGTCATCAGCCACATCATGTGATGCGCTGCGCCCTGATCGCGCCACACTGGAGCGGTCTGCTGGTAGAGCGGCATCAGCAGCTTCCCATGGGCGATCATATCGAGGACAAACATCACTGCAAACGCCGCCACACCGGCCATCGCCCACCGCTTCATCTGCATCGCGCTCTGCCCTCCTGTGCTCTACTCCCTACCCACTCTGCTTCATACGCATGGCCACGGTGATCGGCGGTGAGCATGAAGACGATTCGCTGGCGCTCGTCAACGGTGTAGAAAAACCGGTAATCGCCGATGCGGTAGCGCCAGGTCTCCGGTGTCACGTCTCGCAGCTTCTTGATGTGCCGGCCGACGTAGGGGTTGCCGCGCAGCTGGGGATAGACGGACGCGAGGAGCTTGCGCTCAATGCGAGGCCGCTGCCCGCCGAAGTCCTGCTCGAGGTCCTTGAGGAACCGCGCGGTCTCGAAGATCCGGAAGTCAGCCAACGAACCGGCCTTTGCGCTGACGGGCGTCCCGATGTCCGGCTCGCAGCTTGGCCGTCAGCCGCGGGTCGGAGCGGATCTGCGCCATCTCCACCGCGTCAACGTAGTCGCCCTCCTCGATCCCCTTTAGGACCAGCAGGGTCATGAAGTTCGAGAGCGGGCGGCGTTCGAGCTTCGCGCCGGCCGCAATCTTCCGGTACTCCTTATCGGAGAGCCGAACCGTGACCACCTTCGCCATCAAGCACCCCCTGAATGTATTTGTATTCTCTCATATTCTTTTGTAGTTGTCAAGCTCTTGACCAAAAGGGTACCACTCGTTTCAAAACCTCAGATGACACCACAGAACCACAGAAGGGCCACAGAGACACAGGGAACTCGGAGGCGTTCCTCTGTGGGCTGCTTCTGAGTTGACTTGGTCAACTTCCTCTTGCATACCGCTCGGCGTACCGATCCACCAGCTCCCGGATCATGCGCTGATACTTCGTGCGGTATTGCGTGGCCTGGTGCTTGAAGAACTTCACACTGGCCTTGCTCAGGAGGAGCGTCACCTTGATGGTCTCTTCCGGCATGACCAGCTGCTCGGGAGGCGGCAGGACGTCCTTGATCCTGGTTAATTTCCCGACGGGCATGTCCGCATCAACGAGTCTCTTGCTCATAGTGGTACCTCCCTTTCCGCCAATAGCCCGCTCCGTAGATGATGAAGCTTCCGAAGCGCCTGTCCATCTTTAGGGGTAGGATAGCACTTATATGTATAATAGTCAATATAATTATACATATAACTTAGCGAGAGCGCTTAGCCCACGCTGCGTTCCAAAAGCGGAAGCTCGGCGAGGACGGTGTAGTGAGGGCCGTCGGGGCGCAAGACGCTTTCGTAAAGCGTCACCGCACTCACGCGCCACGGAGGGGGCGGTTCCCACCGGGCGTCTTGAAGCGCCGCAACGAGCGCCTGCCGCCCGCGGGGGCTCCTCACACGCCCCAGCGTGATATGGGGTGAGAACGGGTGCTCTTCCTTCCGCAGCGGGATCGCCGCTCCTTCCCGCTCAATCGCCTCGGCGATCCGCGCGACGGCCTCGCCCCCCTCCCCCGCGTCCACCCATACGACGCGCGGAGCCGTGAGCGAGGGGAACGCCCCGAGCGCGTTGAGGCGGATCGCAAACGGCGCCTCGCTCGCCGTCACACGGGCGACCAGCGCTTCGATCGCCTGGCGCTGTGCGTCGGAGATCTCACCGAGGAACTTCAGCGTCACGTGAAGATGCGAGGGCTCCACCCACTTCACATCGGCGCCTGACCTGGCGAGGCCTTGCTGGAGCCGCTCAAGCGACGCGCGGATCGCTGGTAGAAGGGCAATCCCAAGAAACGCGCGCATGGGCTCGGCCACCCGGATCACGCCCCATACCTGAGGACCCACAGCGCCAGGATCGTGTACATCGCCGCACCCAGATCATCGCTCATGATCCCCCAGCCCGCCGGGAGGCGCTCCAGCTGCCGGACCGGAGGCGGTTTGGCGACATCAAAAATCCGGAACAGGAGAAACGCTCGAAGCCACCAGGTCCAGCCATCCGCCATCCAGGGATCCACCATGATGATGGCCGCCATGCCCCACACTTCATCCAGGATCACCGCCGAAGGATCACGCTGCCCCAAGGCCTGCGCCGCCTGCGTGCAGATGAGCGCACCGGCAATGAACGTCACGACCAACACGAGAATCGAAAGGAACGGGCTCAAGCACCGAACCGCCGCGAGGCCAAGCAGGAGCCCGACCGCGCTCCCCCACGTCCCTGGCGCCCACGGCACGCGGCCGAGCCCGCCGACGGTGGCGATCAGGGTGGGCAGATGTCGCCGCATGATCCAGCCTCTCCGACGGCGCTTAGCCTTTCCCGCCGACGGTATCCATGAGCAGGGTCCGGTGCCGCCAGAAGAAGCTCAATCCGGAGATCGTCGTCAGGATGACGGCGATCCAGAGCATGCCGAGGATGATCGCGTGCAGGCTCGCGGCAGTGGAAGGCGACAGGCCGCCGTACCCGCGCCACTCCTCGATGACGAGCACCGAGAGCACCGTCACGATCGCGACCATCTGCGAGACGGTCTTATGCTTGCCCTCCTTCGACGCGGAGAGGACGAGGTTGCGGCTCGCCGCGAAGAGCCTGACACCGGTGATGAGGAACTCGCGCAGCGCGATGACGAGCACCATCCAGGCCGGCACAAGGCGCAGCTGCACGAACGCGAGGAACATCCCCAGGACAAGCACCTTATCCGCGATGGGATCGAGGAGGGCGCCCAAGGCGCTCGTTTGCCCCCACCGGCGGGCGAGGTAGCCGTCCGCCCAGTCGGTGGCGCTCGCCACGAGAAAGCCGGCGAGTGCTGCCGCCTTCGGGATCCAGCCCGGGAGGAAGAGGAGCCCCATGAGGACGAAGGTGAGCAGGATGCGGAGGATGGTGAGCTTTGTCGGCAGCGTCATAACGTCAGTTTCGAGTTTCGCGTTTCGGGTTTCGAGTTCGAACAACGGATAACTCGAAACTATAAACTCGAAACTCGAAACTCAACTTTGGGGTTACTGTTGATAACCGTGCCGACGAGGTCGTACTCGAGGCTGTCGGTGATGCGCACCGGCACGAACGTCCCGGGCGAGAGCGTTCGCGTGCTGCGTACGAAGACCTGGCCGTCCACTTCGGGGCAGTCGGCGCTGGTCCGTCCCACAAACTGCTCGGGATCGCTGGGGTCGGCTTCGTCAATCATGACGTCGCAAGTTTTGCCGATCCATCTCGCATTGACCTCGGCGGCGATCTCCTGCTGCAGCCGCATGAGCCGGTCGAACCGCTGCCGCCGGATCGCCTCCGGCACCTGGTCAGGAAACCGGAACGAGGCACTCCCTTCCTCGTGGGAATACGTGAAGGCGCCGAGCCGCTCAAACTGCACGTCGCGCAGGAAGCCAAGGAGGTTGTCGAAGGCCGCCTCGGTCTCGCCCGGGAAGCCGACGATCACCGAGGTCCGCAGGGTGATCCCGGGCACCTCGGAGCGCAGCGAGCCGATCGTCTCCCGCAACTTCGCCTGTGTCAGCCCGCGGTTCATCCGCTGCAACACCGCATCGTCGGCATGCTCGATCGCCATGTCGAGGTACGTGCAGATCTTTGGCTCATCGCGGATCGCCTCGATGAGCGCCTTCGAGATCCCTCGCGGGTGGCAGTAGAGCAAACGGATCCACCGCACCCCATCGACCTGCGCCAGCGCGCGCAGGAGCTCCGCGATGCGCGGCCGCCGATAGAGGTCCACCCCGTAGTCCGAGGTATCCTGTCCCACGACGACGAGCTCGCGGACCCCGCGCTCCTCGACGAGCTGCCTCGCTTCCTCCACGACCGCTTCGATGGGCCGGCTGCTCAGGGGGCCTTTGATCTTCGGGATCACGCAAAAGCTGCAGCCCTTCAGGCAGCCTTCCGAGATCTTCAGGTACGCGTAGTGAGACGGCGTGAGCGCCGTGCGCGCGACCCGGGGAGCCCGGTGCGGGACGACCGGATGCGGCCTGAGGCTCTGCGGATGCTCGCCGTGCAGGGCACGATGCACCACCTCGTCGATGTCGCCGAACCCGTCCACCCCGACGAACCCGTCGACATCCGGCAGTTCCTTGATGAGGTCCTGCTTGAACCGCTGGACCAGGCAACCCGCGACGATGACCGCCTTAAGCTTCCCCTGCTTCTTGAGCTCGACCGCCTGGAGGACGGTGTCGACGGACTCCTGGATCGCCTCCTGGATGAAGCTGCAGGTGTTGATGATGGCGACGTCCGAGCCCTCGACCGACTCGACGACCTGAAAGCCGGCCTGTTGCAGGCGGCCGAGGTACAGCTCAGAATCCACGAGCGTCCGCGGACAGCCCAAGCTGATCAGACTGACGGTCTGGGGAGACGCGCGAGGAAACGGCATCACGACCGGAACGAGCTCAGGGTTTTCCGTCGGGCAGCTTGATGACGCCGCGGTGGGTGATGAGCAGGCGCCCTCGATGGGCGACCGCGAAGGGGCTGATCGGGTGCCCGTTGAGGGTCAACTCCACTTGAGACGGTTGCGAGACGATGAGCTCAAACTGTTTCTTGGCCGTCCACCGCTCGCTCGCCCCCCGCTGGAGCCGTTGCTGGGCCAGGAGCTTGCCGTCGGCGCGGACCTGGATCCACGTGCTCCGATGCGCGGTGACCGCCAGCTCGAGTGGCTGGGTCGCCAGCAGGGTCAACGTCGGGAGCTCCGGGGGCTTGGCGGGTTGGCTCAAGGCCGTCACGCTGGCGAACCTCGGCATGCCCAGGGTGGGCAGTGAGCCTTTTAAAACCCGCTTGAGCGGGTTGATCGCGACGACGAGGACCACGACGCTGACCGCGGCCATGACCCCCAGCCGACGAGCAAGCGGCAGCGGCCATCGGAACGCCGCCGAAAGGGGAGCGGACGGAGGAGGCAAGGGCGCTTGCGTGGATTCCGGTTGCGGCCAGCGCAGTTGGGCGACGAGCGGGGCGGGGTCAAGATGGAGGAACTTGGCGTAGCTCGTCAGGAACCCTTTGGCGTAAATCAGGCTCATGAGGTCCTGCAACCGGTCAGACTCAAGCGCTTCAAGGACCCACGGCTGAATCTTCGTGGCCTGAGTGACGTCGGCGAGCGAGAGCTTGCGCTCGGTGCGCGCCTGTTGCAACTGCGCTCCGACAGTCATCTAAACTTCCAGAGCCTTCTATGCCTTCTCAGTGTCTCGCGTCACGAGGATCTCGCGCGGCCGGCTGCCCTGCGGCGGTCCCACCAACCCTTCCTGTTCCATCAGGTCCAGGATCCGGGCCGCGCGCCCGTAGCCCAGGCGCAGCCGCCGCTGCAGGAACGACGTGGAGGCCTGTCCGGTCTCGAGGACGAGCCGCCTCGCTATTTCGTAGAGCTCATCTTTCTCGGTGATCAGCGCCCCATCCGGCTGGGTCGCTCGCTCCAGCAGCCGCTCGTCGTAGGAGGGCGCTCGCTGCTGTTTCAGGAAGTTGGTGACCCGCTCGATCTCCGCATCCGTGACGAAGGCGCCTTGCGCGCGGATCGGCTTGGCCGTCCCCGGGCGCAGGAACAAGAGGTCCCCCCTCCCGAGGAGCTTATCGGCCCCGTTCGCATCGAGGATCGTCCTCGAATCGACCTTGGAGGCGACCTGAAACGCGATGCGGGCCGGGAAGTTCGCCTTGATGACGCCGGTGATGACATCGACCGACGGCCGCTGGGTCGCCAGGATGATGTGGATGCCGACCGCGCGCGAGAGCTGGGTGAGGCGCGTGATCGCCGCCTCCACATCCTGCGACGACACCATCATGAGATCAGCGAGTTCATCGATCACAATGACGAGGTACGGCAGGGGCTTGCCGTCATCACGCGGATCATCCGGCTGCCCATTCTCGGCCGCCTCCGGGCTCGCCGGCTGGAGGCTGCGCGAGGAGATCCGTTTGTTATAGAGATCGATGTTGCGGACCCCGACCTTCGCGAGGAGCTGGTAGCGCCGCTCCATCTCGTCCACCGCCCAGTGCAGCGCCACCGAGGCCTTTTTCGCATTGGTCACCACGGGAGCCACGAGATGGGGGATGTCATTGAACATCGCCAGCTCCACCATCTTCGGATCGACCATCAGGAACTTGACCTGCTCGGGGCTGGCATGCGTCAGCATGCCCACGAGCAGGCTGTTCAGGCACACGGTCTTCCCTGACCCCGTCGCCCCGGCGATCAAGAGGTGGGGGCAGTCCCGCAGGTCGGTCACAATGGCCTGCCCTGAGACGTCTTTCCCGATCGGCAGGGCGATCGGCGACCCGCAGCCGGCAAACTCGTGCGCCGTAATGATCTCCTTGAGGTACACGATGGTGGTCGTGGTATTCGGGACATCGATCCCCACCCGGCCCTTCCCGGGGATCGGGGCCACGACGTGGCAGCTTGCGGTCTTCAGCACCAGCGCCAGGTCGTCGGCCAGCGAGACGATCTTCGTCAGCTTGACGCCTGGGGCTGGGGTCAGTTCGTAGCGGGTCACGGTCGGCCCGCGGTCAATGTTCACGACGCTCGCCTCGACGCCGAACTCCCGCAGCGTCTCCTCCAAAATCTTCGCGTTCACCTGGAGATCCTCGCTGATCTGTCGTTCAGCGAGGGGTGGCGGGGTCGTCAACAGGTCGTGCGGAGGCAATTGAAATCCGCTTGGGGTCTGACGGCGGGGCGGCGTGGGGATCGTCTTGGGCCTGGGCTCGATGGTGGAACGAATGCGCACACGTGGAGCGGCCAGCACCGAACCAACTCGCTCGCTCCGTCCCGCATCATCCCGCTGACGCGGCGGCTCGAGCGTCGCCACTCCGCTCATGGCCTGCAGGACCTGGGCGCCGGCCGTCGTGGTTCGACTTCGCTCACCACGATCCTGAGCGAGCGAAGCGAGTCGATGGATCGCTGGCTCCGGGCGCCGAATCACAGAGGCCACGGCGTTCCACAGGCGCCGAAGCCACCCGAGGCCAAAGCCGCTGAGCGCCTGCCCGGATACCACGAGCCAGGACAAGAGGCCCACGCAAAACGCCGTCAGCACCGTGCCCACGGTCCCCAGGTAGTAGACCCCTGAACGCGCCAGGAGGAAGCCTGCGAGCCCGCCAAGGGTGGTCTGTGAGACCTCGTCGCTCGCGCTCAAGGCCAGCGCCGTTCCGACGCTGCTCAGCAAACAGATGGTGGCGATGACCAGCGAGACCCGATGCCCCTCCGGACCCTGGCCGCGCCAGAGCCGCCAGGCCCAGAGGAAACACACGAGGCAGGCGAGCAAGGAGACCCACCCAAATCCCCCGCGCCCGATGAATCCCAGCCACACGCCGACGGCGCCGCCGAGGTTCGCGGGGGGATGCTGAGGGGAGGAGCTCAGGAACGGCACATCGGCAGGGTCGTAGGTGATGAGGCAGAGCCCCATGAAGAGGCCTGCTGCGGCAAGCAGCACACTCCCGACACGGCCTGGCCATTGTGGGCGGATCATCGGCGCGTGTTTATCCCCTCCCACGAATATCACTGGCACGTCAACGCGTACAGTATACCGTGATTCCGTTCAGGACTCTAGCGTGGACTTTCGGCTTGTTTCTTCTCTGTTGAATCCTGTTTATCGGATTGGCCTGGCTTGTCTGACATGGCGCGTTTCCTGGAGAGGTTGATCCGCCCCTGCTCGTCGATCTCGATGACCTTGACCTGGAACTCATCGCCGATTTTGACGACGTCCTCCACCTTATTCACGTACTTGTCCGACAGCTCGGAGACGTGGACGAGGCCTTCTTTGCCGGGGAGGATCTCGCAGAAGGCGCCGAAGTTCATGATCCGTTTGACCTTGGCGTGGTAGAGCTTGCCGACCTCGACGTCCTCGGTCAGCGTCCGGATGATTTCAAGCGCCCGCTGGGACTTCTCCGCGTCGTTGGAGGCGACCGAGACGCTCCCGTCGTCCTCGACGTCGATCGTCGCCCCCGTCTCCTCGATGATCTTGCGGATGACCCGGCCCCCCGGACCGATGATGTCCCGGATCTTCTCCGGGTTGATCTTGATCACCGTGATGCGGGGAGCGTAGAGGGAGAGCTGCGGCCTGGGCCGGTCCATCGCGGTCGCCATCGCCTCGAGCACGGCCATCCGTGCGGGGTGCGCCTGGGCGAGGATCTTCGCAATGAGCTCCACATCCAGTCCGTCCTTCAGCTTCACGTCCACCTGCATCGCGGTCGTCCCGAGCCGGGTCCCAGCCACCTTGAAGTCCATGTCACCGACGTGGTCCTCAAGCCCTGAGATATCGGTCAGGATCGCCACGCGGTTCCCGTCCTTGACCAGCCCCATCGCGACGCCGCTGACGGCCGCCCGCACCGGCACGCCCGCGTCCATCAGCGAGAGCGAGCCGGCGCACACCGTCGCCATGCTCGAGCTGCCGTTCGACTCCAGGATATCGGAGACCACGCGGATCGTGTACGGGAACTCATCTTTCGAGGGGATGACCGGCTCGAGCGCCCGCTCCGCGAGCGCCCCGTGCCCGATCTCCCGCCGCCCGGGTCCGCGCAGCGGCCGCACCTCCCCAACGCTGAATGGAGGGAAATTGTAGTGGAGCATGAACCGCTTGTAGGATTCCCCTTCCAGCGCTTCGATGTGCTGCTCGTCATCGCTCGTGCCCAGCGTCGTCACCGCGAGGCTCTGCGTCTCGCCCCGCGTGAAGAGGCCCGAGCCGTGCGTCCGGGGCAGGACCCCGACCTCGCAGGTGATCTCGCGCAGCTGGGTGTACGAGCGCCCATCGATGCGCGTCGTGCGCTCGAGGATGGTCCGGCGCGCTTCCTCCCGGTCCACGATCTCAAAGGCCGCCCCCACCTCTTCGGGCGTGACGGTGCCGTTGGCGCCGGAGGTGAGCTGTTCCGTGATACCCTTCGCGAGTACCGCGACCGCCTCATGCCGCGCGGCTTTCTTCTTCGGTTCGTTCGCCTGCGCGAGACCCGGCACGGCGAGCTCCCGGACTCGATCAATCAACTCGGGGGAGGGCTTGCGGATCTGCAGACTGGTGTTCTTCGGCTTGCCGGCCTTGGCCACCAGCTCCTCCTGCATCGCAATGAAGGTCTTGAGCTGCTGGTTGCCGAACGTGATCGCCTCGACCAGCTGCTGCTCGGGCACTTCCTTGAGGCCAGCCTCAATCGTCGTGATGCCGTGGCGTGTGCCGGCGATCACAAGATCCAGGGCGCTCTGGCTCAACTGCTGGTAGGTCGGGTTGACGATGCACTGATTGTTGACGAGGCCGACCCGGACGGCGCCGAGGGCGTCGGGGAACGGGATGGAAGAAAGCCGAAGGGCGCAGGACGCCCCCAGGACAGCCAGGACGTCGGGATCGTATTCGCCGTCCGAGGAGAGAACCGCTGCCATGACCTGCAGCTCGTGGAGGAATCCTTTCGGGAAGAGCGGGCGGATCGGCCGGTCCATGAGGCGAGCCGTCAGGATCTCCTTTTCAGTGGGACGGCCTTCCCGCTTGAAGAATCCGCCGGGGATTTTCCCGGCGGCGTAGGTTTTCTCGCGGTAGTCGCAGGTCAAGGGGATGATGTCGGCCCGGTCGGAAATGTCACTGCTGCACACCGCGGTCACCAGCACCACGGTCCCTCCCTGCTGCACTACCACGGCGCCATCGGCCTGCCGCGCCCACGCGCCGGTCTCCAGCGACAGCGTGGACGAGCCCAGTTCTGTGGAGACGCGAGCGGTCATTTGCGGAGCTTCAAGGCGTCAAGGAGGTTCCGGTAGGTGTCTTCATCGTGGCACTTGAGGTATTCGAGGAGGCTGCGGCGTCGGCCCACCATCCTCAAGAGTCCCTGGCGGGAGTTGAAGTCTTTCTTATGGGTCTCGAAATGGGATGTGAGCTGATTGATGCGCGCCGTGAGGAGGGCGACCTGTATCTGGGGGGAGCCGGTATCCGACTCATGGAGCCGGAATTGCTGGATGGTGAGGTTCTTCGTCGCTGGTGCGGGACTCATACGCCTTCACGACACGGGTACCCCGTGTCCATTGTCTCAGTTCGAAGTTTCATCAGTATACGCTGTCATGGCAGGATCGTCAAGCACTGAGTGCTGTCTGAATTTGCCCTGACACCACAGAACCACAGAAAGGGAGAGCCACAGAGACACAGAACAAGGCCGTCGGAACGTCCTCTGTGCTTCTGTGGAATTTCCGCCACACCGCGAGGCGGACCCGCCACGCCTTGTGGCGGGCTGTGGCCTCCCCGGCCCGCTAAAGCCGCAGGCCGGGGCGGGCTGTGGTATTTGCGGTTAAAAATAAGACACCACCAAGAACTGAAACCGTCAGCCAACGAGCAGCCTGTAAGCCGAGTTCTGTGACCCTCGCTCCGCTCGGGAATTCCGTCGCGAAGCAACGGCCGATGGTCATCCATCTCGTCCACGTCTTGCGATGTGGCTCCTGCGGCCTACCTCCCCCGCCCCGCCTCCAGC
>Ga0209515_10001495_pt1 | contig 38897 bp, 39 predicted proteins | sample Subgroupgradi54m_FD_187454 | JGI IMG/M metagenome (GOLD analysis project Ga0209515, IMG submission 187454) | Subsurface groundwater microbial communities from S. Glens Falls, New York, USA - GMW60B uncontaminated upgradient, 5.4 m (SPAdes)... ... | reverse complement strand
GGCCTCGGCGCGCAGTTGGCGATTTCACCGCTCATTTCTTCACCGCTGTCGGCGGCGCCTTCTCTCGTGCCCGGACTGTCCGCGCCGACTTTGACGCCTCTGCTTGCATTGACGCCGACGCCGGTGTCGCTGACCGCCTTCACCGTCGAATTATCCGCCGCCGCGAAGCCGATCCTGCCCAACGGCGTCCCCCCGCAAGCCCGCGCTCCCGTTCAGGCCGCCACGCCTCAAGACGGCTGGGCCAGCCGCTTCAACTTTTCGCCGGGCGAACAGTTCTTCGACGGCGGACGCGCGCTCAAGGATGAGACCGGCGCGGTCTACACCGCCGTCGCGAAGGACGACGGCAAGGTCCGCGTCCACATCGTCGAGCGCGCTCCGCTCGCCGCGCCGAAGGCCGTCCCCGGCACCGAGGGGCTGGCCGGCAAAGAGCTGCTCGACGCGCTGCGCTCGATTTCCGGTAGAGGGCACAAGGAACGGCCCTACAAAGACGCCTCCGGTTACATGTTTTCCAAGGCCGACGGCGTCGTGATCAACGGCGTGCGCGGCATCATCGACGCGTACTCCGGCATCTTCGTGCCCGGCACAAGCAAAGAAGGTGAAGATTACCCCGAGCCCGGGGATTCCAACAACGACGGCTTCCCCGACAAAGCGGGAATGAATGTCGAACACACCTGGCCCCAGTCGTTGTTCAACAAGGCCCTGCCGATGCGCTCGGACCTGCACCACCTGATGGCGACCTTCATGCATCCAAATTCTGTGCGCGGCAATCTGCCCTTCGGCATCGTCACGGGCCGGCCCGACTACGAGAACAAGGCCGGAGCCAAGCGCGGCAACGGCGTCTTCGAGCCCCCGGACGCGGTCAAGGGACGCGTCGCGCGAGGCCTGCTCTACTTCTATTCGCGCTACAAGGATTCCCGGATGTTCGGCCGCACCTCGGTCGTGTTCTGGAACCAGCAGATCGCGCTGCTGATGGAGTGGAACCGGCGCTTCCCGCCGGACGCCTTCGAGGCGCGGCGCAACGATCTCGTCGAGTCCTGGCAGGGCAACCGCAACCCGTTCATCGACGACCATCTCCTCGCCGACCGCGTCGGAGCCGACGCCTTCCGCGCCGGCAACCCGTCGCGCGGGGGTACGATCTTCATGTCTTCCGGCCGCCGGTCCCACGGACGCCGCTTTTCCAGACGCTGAGGGGAAGCAGCACCGCCGCCGCGGCGGCGCACGCGGCGCCAAAATAGAATGGAGCCGAAGGTGAAAGCTTCGTCCACAGGAGCCCCGCGAGCGCGCTCGCGGTGAAAGCCAGGACGCCCGCCGCTCCCTGGAACACGCCCTGCGCCAGGCCGCGGTTGCCGGGATCGCTCGCATCGGCGACCGCGGCGCGAAAAGAGCCCTCGATCAAAGCCGCCTGCAGACCGTACAGCGCGAACAACGGCCACAGCGTCCCCTCGGTCGAAGCGCGCGCGAAGCCGAGGTAGCACAACGCGTAGACGCCCATGCCCGCGGCCACCGTCAGCCGCCGGCCGAAGCGGTCGGCCAGACGCCCCGCCGTCGTGGCGAAGCTCGCGTTGACGAGGTTGAAGAGGACATAGGCGAGCACCACCGCCGTGGCGCTCATGCCCGCCTCGCGGCCCTTCAGCAGGAGAAAGGAATCCGACGAATTGCCGAGCGCGAAAAGCCCGTATACCGCGAGAAAACGCCAAAACTTTGGCGAGAGCGGCGTCTTCGTACGCGTGGCCGGCTTGGGCGGCGGCGCTTCCTCAGCCTCACGCACGAATAGGATCAGAACGAATACCGCCGCGAAGGCGGGCGCCCCCGCCCACAAAAAGATCGCGCGATAGGACAGGCCCGCCGAATTCAGCAGCCAAAGGCCGATCAGCGGCCCCGCGACCGCTCCGGCCGTGTCCATCGCCCGGTGCAGGCTGAACGCCTTGCCCCAGTGCTCGGGGCTCGTCGAACCGGCGATCAAGGCATCCCGCGCCGAGCCGCGCAGCCCCTTTCCCGCCCGGTCCGCGAAGCGGGCGGCGAGCAGGCCCGGCCAGCCGGCGGCCAAAGCCAGCGCGGGCTTGGCGAAGGCCGAGAGCGTGTAGCCGAACACGACCGTCGGCTTGCGCGCGCCCGCGCGGTCGCTCCACCAGCCGCCGACGCCGCGAAAGACGCTCGCCGAGAGCTCGGCCGCGCCCTCGACGAAACCGACCGCCGTGGCCGGGGCGCCGAGCACCGCGGTCATGTACAAAGGAAGCAGGGGTGCGATCATCTCGCCCGCCACATCGGCGAAAAAGCTCACCACGCCCATCCAGTAGACGTTGCGTCCGACCCCTTTGACCATGGGAATCATTCTAGGCTATCATACGCCAGCTTTAATACAGGAGAACTTTCATGAAACTCGCTCTACTGTCCCTGGCTCTCATCGCCGCGCCGGCCTTCGCCGCCGACGCCCCCAAAGCCGACACGCCGAAAGCCGCCGCGCCGAAAGTCGAGGCGAAGAAGGCGGCGGCGTCCCCGGCCGCCTCGCGCGATCCCTTCAAAAGCGACGACGAGCGCGCGATCTACACGATCGGCTTCCTGATGGGCAACAACGTCGCCACCTTCAACATGTCCCCGGCCGAAATCAAAATCATCCAGTCCGGCCTCGGCGATGGAATAGTGCGCGCGCCGCCGAAGGTCGACGTCCGCTTCCACCAGCCCCGCGTCAACGATCTGCTCACCAGGCGCTTGGAAAGCGCCGCGGCCAAGGAAAAAGACAGGGGCCGCGCCTTCACGGAGGCCTTCGTCAAGGAGAGCAAGCCGCAGGCGATCCCCGGCGGCGGCTGGTACCTGGAGACTTTGGCCGGCTCCGGAGCGGTCCCTTCGAAGACCGAGACGATCAAGGCCCACTATCGCGGCACCACGATCGAAGGCGCCGAATTCGACTCCTCTTACGCTCGCGGCGCCCCGACGGAGTTCGCGCTCAACGCGGTCATCGCCTGTTGGACCAACGGCATCTCCATGATGAAGGTCGGCGGCAAGGCGAAGCTCGTCTGCCCGTCCGACGTCGCCTACGGAGACCCCGGCCGTCCCGGCATCAAGCCCGGCGCGACCTTGGTCTTCGAGGTCGAGCTCGTCGACATCGTCAAGCACGAAGCCCCGAAGAAATAGGTTAACCGCGTCTAGAGTGCGCGCGCATGAGGCAGTCGTTCGACACGACGAGCAGGCCCGCCTCGCGCGCCAGGCGCTCGCCCTCGTCGTGGTAGACGCCATCCTGGAGCCAGACCGCCTTCGCCTTTTTGGCGATCGCCTCGAGAATCGGCGTCAGCGCCTCCTCCGGACGGCGGAACACGACGACGACTTCGATGGGAAAAGGGATGTCGGCGACGCTCGGCCAACTTTTCTCACCTAAAATCTCCCGGTGACCCGGATTGACCGGGACGATCTTGTAGCCGTGTTCCTGGAGGTACTCAGAGACATAATGCGAGGGGCGCTCGGGCTTCGGGGAGAGTCCAACGACGGCGATCACGCGCATCGCCAGGATCTTTGCGACGGCGTCCTCGGACGGGCCGTCTCCGGGGAGACGGCAGGCGTCAGGCAGCTTCCACACCCACGTGCGCCTCGCCCTCATCGATCTCGACATGGGCGACGAAGGAGCGGCAGCAAACCGTGCAGTCCTGGTCGATCGACTGGCCGTCCATGTCGGCGATCACATGGAGCTCGGTGGCTTCGGCGCAATGCGGGCACTCGAGGGTGACCCACTGATCCAGCCGCTCAACCGAGGCCTCGACGCTCTGTTCCTTGAGCACCGTTTCCATGATCTTCTCGGCAGTCTTGTGTTCGTGCGCGTCGGGATGATGCTCGGGGGCGCCCTTTTTCGGCTTCTTCGCCTTCACCGGAGCCTTAGTCTTCGCCATGCTTTCAGTGTAGAGCGTGAAGCTTTTTCCGTCAAGGGGGTTACTGCAAGTTCGGCGGGGAGACGACGATCACGACGCGGCGGTTCGCCGCGCGGCCCTCGGCGGAGTCGTTGGGCTTGGCCGGGCGGAACTCCCCGAAGCCCGCCGCGGACAGCCGCGCGGGGTCCAGGCCCGCGTGCTCGTGCAGCCAGCGCGCCGCCGCCGTCGCGCGCGCGGCGGTCAGCTCCCAGTGCCCGCCGTAGCCGCCGAGCAGACCTTTCTTGAACGGGGCGTTGTCGGAGTGCGCCTCGACGCGCAGGACCTTCGCCGTCAGAGGCTTGAGCGCCGCGCCCAGGCGCCCGAGCAAAGCGGCGCCCTGTTCCGCGATCTTGACCGAGCCCTCTTCAAAAAGCGCGCCGGCATCGAGGGTGATCGTAAAGCCGTCTCCGTTCTGTTCGACGAGGGCCTTGCCCGACTGCATGTCCTGAAGGACGGCGTCGGCGACGGCGCCCATTTCCTCGCGCGTCTTAAGGAGCGCCGCGGCGCGCGCCTCGCCGGATTTTTTCAACGCCGCCTCGGTCCCGGCCAGCTTCAGCAGAAACATCTCGCGCTCCTCTTTGAACTTGGCGAGCTCATGCCCGGTTTTCTCGCGCGCGGACTGATAGATGGTCTTCAGGCGCTCGAGCGCGAGCTTCTCCTTCAGCGCGTCGGACAGCTTCCTGGCGATGTCGTCTTTATCGGCCACGATCGCGTTGAGCTTCGCGCCGAGCTCGTCCTTGCTCGCGCCGATCGCGTCGGACAAGGATTTGTTCGATTTCGACAAGGCCGTCACGCGGCCCTCGGCGGCGGCGGAGCGGCCCTCGAGCTCGACGAGCTTGGCCTCGATCTCAGCCTTCGACGCCTTGAGCGCCTCGGCCTCGCCGGCGCACTCCTTGATCTGGGAGTAAAGGGAACCGGCCTTCGTCTGTAGCTCCTCGATCTCTTTTTTCTGCTTCTCGAGCTTCGCGCCCGCGCAGGCGGTCACAGCCAAGACGAGGAGGAAAGGGGGAAATCGTTTCATGGTGAAATGATAAAATATCCTCGCCGTTATATACAGGAGCATCGACTCATGAAGACCCCCTCTCTCGACAGCTTCAAGACCCGCAAGACCCTCTCCGTCGGCGCGCGGAAGTTCGACTACTTCAGCCTCGCCGCCTTGTCCGAAAAAGGCTTCGATCTCGCGAAGATGCCGTTGTCGATGAAGATCTTTCTTGAGAACCTGCTGCGCCACGAAGACGGCGCCGTCGTCAAAAAAGCCGACATCGAGGCGGTCGCCAAGACGATCGGGACAAAACCCGTCGAACAAGAAGTGTTTTTTATGCCCGCGCGCGTCGTGATGCAGGACTTCACCGGCGTTCCCGCCGTCGTCGACCTCGCGGCCATGCGCGACGCGATCAAGAAGCTCGGCGGCGACGCCGGCCGCATCAACCCCTTCCAGCCCGTGGACCTGGTCATCGATCACTCCGTGCAAGTGGACTTTTTCGGCGCGTCCAACGCCTTCGAGAAAAACTCCGAACTCGAATTCGAGCGCAATCAAGAGCGATACTCATTTCTCAAATGGGGCCAGAAGGCGTTCGCTAATTTCCGCGCCGTCCCCCCCGAGACCGGCATCGTCCACCAGGTGAACCTCGAATATCTGGCTAAAGTTGTCTGGACCGCAGACGGCTTAGCCTATCCCGACACCGTCATCGGCACCGACTCGCACACGACCATGATCAACGGCCTCGGCGTCGTGGGCTGGGGCGTGGGCGGCATCGAGGCCGAGGCCGCGATGCTCGGCCAGGCCATGCCCCTGCTCATTCCCGAGGTCGTCGGCTTCCGCCTCACCGGCAAGCTCGCCGAGGGCGTCACCGCCACCGACGCGGTGCTCACCGTCACCGAGATGCTCCGTAAGAAGGGCGTCGTCGGCAAGTTCGTCGAGTTCTATGGTCCGGGCGTGGCGGGCCTCGCCTTGGCCGACCGGGCGACGATCGCCAACATGGCGCCCGAGTACGGCGCCACCGTCGGCTTCTTCCCCGTGGACGACCGCACGCTCGACTACCTGCGCGTCTCCGGCCGCCCCGAAAACGACATCGCGCTCGTGTCGGCCTACTGCAAGGCGCAGGGTTTATTCAGGGATGAGCGAAGCGATCCGTCGTTCGCCGACACGATCTCTCTTGATCTGTCTTCGATTACCCCTTCCGTTGCCGGTCCAAAACGACCCCAGGATCTCATCGCCCTGGGCTCCGTCAAGAAGCAGTGGCTTTCGGCCGATCTGCCCGGCTTCCTGAAGGAAAAGGATAAGAAAGGCAACCTTCCGTCCCCTGCGGGAACTAAAATTCCCGTCAAAAATTATCAGCTCGGCCACGGCGCGGTCGCGCTCGCGGCGATCACCTCCTGCACCAACACCTCAAACCCGTCGGTGCTCATCGCCGCCGGCCTCGTCGCGAAGAAGGCCGTCGCCAAGGGCCTGACGGTGAAGCCGTGGGTGAAGACCTCCTTGGCTCCCGGCTCCAAGGTCGTGATGGACTACCTTAAATCCGCGGGGCTCATCGAGCCGCTCGAGACGCTGAAATTCCACTTAGTCGGATATGGGTGCACGACTTGCATCGGGAACTCGGGACCGCTTCCCGAGGAAGTCGCAAAAGCCGTCTCCGAGAACAATCTCATCGTAGCGGCCGTGCTCTCCGGAAACCGCAACTTCGAGGGCCGCGTGAATCCGCTGGTCAAGGCGAATTACCTGGCCTCCCCGCCGCTGGTGGTCGCCTACGCGTTGGCCGGCTCCGTCGACGTGGATCTCGCGACCGAGCCGCTCGGAATAGGCAAGGACGGCAAGCCCGTTTATCTCAAGGACGTTTGGCCCACGAACGACGAAGTCTCGAAGGCAGTTGAGAAATATGTCACGCGCGAAACCTTCCTGCGGCAATATAAAGACGTGTTCGCCGGCGACAAGAACTGGCAGTCGATCAAGGTGGCGGCCAGCGAGCTCTACAGCTGGGATCCGCAATCAACCTACGTCCGCCTTCCGCCGTACTTCGAAGACCTCTCGCTCAAACCCCGGGCCCTCAACGACATCAAGGGAGCCCGCGCGCTCGCGGTCTTCGGCGACTCAGTCACGACCGACCACATTTCTCCGGCGGGCAACATCGCCAAAGACAGCCCCGCTGCGAAATACCTGACCGACAACGGAGTGAATGTCGCGGACTTCAACAGCTACGGCGCGCGCCGCGGCAACCACGAGGTCATGATGCGCGGCACCTTCGCCAACATCAGGATCAAAAATCTCATGCTCAAGGACGTGACCGGCGGCTACACGATGCACATCCCCACGAAGCGGCAAATGGCGATCTTCGACGCGGCCATAAAGTACCAGGCGGAGAAGACTCCTCTGATCGTGATCGCGGGCAAGGAGTACGGCACCGGTTCCTCGCGCGACTGGGCGGCGAAAGGCCCGTCCTTGATGGGCGTGAAGGCCGCGATCGCGCAGAGCTTCGAGCGCATTCACCGCTCGAACCTCGTCGGCATGGGCGTGCTGCCGCTGCAGTTCCTCGAGGGCGCGTCGGCCTCGACTCGCGGCTTGACCGGCTACGAAACCTTCGACATCGTCGGCCTCGCCGCGGTCAAGCCGCGCGCCCCGCTCACGGTGCGCGCGACGGACGATTCCGGCAAGATCACCGAATTCAAGGTCCTCTGCCGCATCGACACCCCGATCGAGCTCGAGTACTACCGCTACGGCGGCGTCCTCCGCTATGTCTTGGGCCAGATGCTGACAGGCACGGGCAAGACCCCCGTCGCAGCGTGACCCTTGCGGAATGCCGATCCTGGCTCTACACTAGGAGTATGACTTACTCCTTCTCCGCTGTCGTCAATAAGGAGGGCCGGATGTTCGTCGCCCTCTGCCCGGAGCTCGACATCGCAAGCCAGGGCAGGACCGTCTCGACCGCGACGAAGAACTTAAAAGAGGCCGTCCGCCTCTTTTTCGAGACGGCCTCTCCCGCCGAGCGGGACGCCGCCCGAGCCTCCCGCACGGTAGTTAAAGAACTCGTCGTCGCAGTTTGATGGGCCGCCTGCCGGTCGTTTCCGGCCGGGAGGCGATCAAGGCCCTCACCAAAGCGGGATTCGTCAGTCCGGCAGCCACGTCGTTCTCCAGAAGAAACTGCCGGGGACGACGAACACGATCATCGTGCCGAATCACTCAGAGTTGATGCCGGGAACATTGCGCGCGATCATCCGCAGATCCGGACTGTCCGTAGATCAGTTTTCGGCGTTGCTCTAGAACCCCGCTGAAGAAGCGCCCCCCGATGGTCTCTCGGGGGGCGCCCTCTTTTAACGGACGGCGCCCGCGGGCCGCTCCTCTTTGACGATCTTGCCGTCCTCGAGCGTCACGACGCGGTCGGCTTCGTAGCCGAAGGCCGTGTTGTGCGTCGTGATGATGACCGTCAGCCCTTGCTCGGCGGCAAGCTTTCGGAACAGGGCGAAGATGGACTCGCCGGTGGTCTTGTCGAGGTTTCCCGTCGGCTCATCGGCGATGAGCACCTTCGGCTCGACGATCAAGGCGCGAGCGATCGCCACGCGCTGCATCTGTCCTCCAGACAGCTCTTTCGGGAGGTGGCTCGCCCGGTCGGACAGGCCGACCATGGCCAATATCTCCGCCGTGCGCTTCGGCTCGGGCCGCAGGCCGAGGAAGGTGAGCGGCAGTTCGACGTTCTCCGTGACGGTGAGCGTCGGCAGCAGATGAAACTGCTGGAACACGAAACCGAGTACGCCGCGCCGCACTTCGACGAGCTCGTCCTCCGAAAGTCCGGCGACGGATTTGCCCGCCACCGTGAGCGTCCCTCCCGTCGGTGCGTCGAGACAGGACAGCAGGTTGATCAAGGTGGTCTTGCCCGAACCCGAGGGCCCGAGGATAGACACCATCTCGCCGGCGCGGATGTCGAGGTCCACGCCGTCGAGCGCCGTCACCGTCTCGCTGCCGCGCTGGTAGTGCCGCTTGAGACCGCGCGCTGAAATCAGGATATCGCTCATATCACGCCCCCTCGCGAATCGCTTCGACCGGCCGCATCTCCGACGCCCGCCAGGCGGGATAAAGCCCCCCGAAGAAGCCGAGCACGACGGCGCCGAGCACGGCCCAGCCCACGACTCCGGGCGTGATGCGCACGATTGAGCCGGACACGCCCATGTCCGCGAGCGACTTGATCGCCGCTTCCACCACGCCCGAGCCGAGCACGGCCGCAATTGAGCCGACGATCCCGCCCGCGAGGCAGATCATCAAGGTCTCGAGCCAGATGAGCTGGAAGATGTCGCCTCGACGCGCGCCGAGCGCCTTCATGATGCCGATCTCGCCCGTGCGCTCGTAGACGCTCATCAGGATCGTGTTGATGACGCCGATGAGCGCGACGATCACCGCGATCACGGCGACCGCCGCGATCATCGTCTGCGCGGTGGACACCAGGCCGATCAAGGTGTTCTTGACCTGCTGAAGACCGACCACCTGAACTTCGGGAAGCTTCAGCCAGCGCGCCTCGAAGTCGCGCATCTTCACCGAGCTGAACTGCTTGAGCTTGATGCCGAGTATCGTCAACTGGCCGGGGCGGTTGAAGTAGCCCTGCGCCGTCGTAATCGGCATGAAGACGGTGCCGTCGTCCTGCGTCCCGGTCCGGTCCAGAACCCCCACGACCTTGAACTTGCGGAGCACGGGATTGGGCCGCCCGGCGGGCGTGATCGAGGCGTAGAACAGGTCGCCGACTTTGCGCTGCTCATATTCGGCGGCCTCATAACCGATGACGACCTCGTCTTTGGCGTCCGGAGCGAACCAGCGCCCGCCGTCGTAGCCCGCGCCTTTCTTGAACGACAGCCACGGCTTCATCACGAGAAAGCTTTTCGATTCAATGCCGCTGATGATCGAGAAGGACTTCTCCGAATCGTCGTCGCGGATGCCGCCGGCCTCCTTCTTCGCGACGCCGACGAACACCGGCGTGATGCTCTCGATGTCGGTGTCCCCCGAGACCTTTTTCAGGATGTCGCCCGGCAGATACAGCAGGCCGGTGCCGCCCTTCATCATCATCGTGGCCGCCTCATAGGGACAGCCCTTGGCCATGATCATGATCTGGAAACCCAGCATCTCGATGGACTTGTCGATGGCGCCGCGATAGCCGAGCATGAAGCCGCCCAGGGACACGGCGACCGCCACGGCGAGCGCGACGCCCGCCACCGTCAGGGCGGTGCGCACCAGGCGGCGGCGCAGGTTCTTGATCGCGAGTGCGGCGAAGCGCGGGAGCGGGAACGGATCCTTCTCGTAGCGTGAGTCCATGGTTTCCTCCTACTTAAATTCGACGGCGGTGGCGACGAGCTGGTAGCCGTCGCCGTAAGGGATCAACTGCCCCTCGACACGGGCGGGGCGGCCGTTGCGTCGCTTCGGCGCGTTCATCGCGATCTCGATCAGTTCGATGCGAAGCGGCTTATCTCCGGCGAAAAAGGTGAAGTAGCAGCCCATCGTGGTGCATTGGTCGCGGATCGTATCCTCGATCGCCCAGATCTTGTGCAGATGCTCTTTGGGCTTCGCGATGAGCTCGGCGACTTCGACGCGGGGCGCTCCGGTGAAAGTCCCGTAGACGGTCGGCGTGCGCAGGGAACGCGTCAGGAAAACGCCCCCCGCGACGACGATCGCCCCGCACAGGATCAATATTTTTTTCATGGCCGCTCCTTGGGAGCCGCGGCCTGGCGGGCGCGCTCGAAGAACGGCTCGAAGCGGCGCCCATAGACGAAGATGTCGAGCAGGATCAGGTTTTTGCGGATGCCGCGCAAGGACGCCTCGTAATCGGGGCGGCCCGCCGCGTCGAGCTTCGGCGGAGGAATCCGGGCGACGAGATCCTGCACGCTGCCCGGTTCGGCGGCGGCGTAATAGTCGTGCTTGTAAAAATCGGCCAAGGTCAGCCCCTCGAACTTCTTGCGAAAATCCTTGTCCTTGAGCGCGCGAGCCGCGGGACTCTCGAGCCTTTGGAAGAAGAAGCGCTTGATCGCCCCGCTCTCGGGGTCCGTCGATAGAAAGACCTGGATGACGCCGCCGCGGCCCGGAACATTGACGCCGTGCACCACGCCGATCTTCTTCTTTCCCTTGAAAACGCCGTACACGGTGTACGGCGTCTCGAAAGTCTCATAGATCGGATCGAGGTCGCGCCCGAGCCGCTCGCCCAAGCCCTTGAACAACGCGTCGCCGTCCTTGAGCTTCGGCAATTCCTTGAGGTCCTCCCGGTAGCTCGTCATCTCCGGGAACAGGTATTTCAAGTCTTCGGATGGGTTGCTCAAGGTGCAGCCGATCGCCGCGAACGCCGGCGTGGGCACGGCCAGCAGCGCCGCCGCCGTCAACGCCAATAGTTTCTTCATCTCATGTCCCTCACCAATACAGGTAGTACTGCAAAGTCACGATCGAATCCAGCGCCCCCATCCGGCGCTCGGTCTGGCGCTCCAGGTTCAGCTTGATCCAATGGAGGTTCGAGCTGGCGACGTCGTTGCGCAGATACCAGGTCGCCTCGCCGATCACGGACGACTCTCCGGGAAAACGCCGGAATTGCGCGGCCAGCCCCCAGCGGCGCGAGGCGCGCAGATATTCAATCTGATGCAGTTGAGTAAACACCGAGTCGGAGGTGTCGCGCCCATCGCTGAGCTCCGTCGTCCAGACCACCGTTCCATTCGGCACCGGCCGGCGCCAGCGTCCGTCCGCACCGCCGCGCCTCGTCACGACCCGCTCCCCTTCGGGCGAAAGTCGCTCCCCCGACAGCCAGGAGGCGCCCCCCTCCACGCCGTAGTCCGACAGAAAGCGATTGGCGAGCATCACCCGCCCCGCCGCCAGCCCCCCCTGGCCCTTGAACTTAAGGTCGTAGCCGGAGCCCGCCAGGTAGTAAGCCCCATAGTCGACGTCCTTCGTCGCCGAGCCCCACAACCCCGCGTACCAGTCGCGCTCGAAGCCGAAGTTCCGCTCGTTGGACAGCTGCAGCACGGTCCCGTGCGTGTCGGTCTGGGTGTTGAGCCCGAACGGCATGTAGAACCGGCCGGCGCGGATGTTGACGCGCCCGAGCATCGCGGCGCGCTGTTCGTCTCTGAGAAGAGCGTCGAGCGGGTTGTAGAAGTCGGCGTAGACGTTATGGTATTCGAAGAACCACCCCGGACGCCGCATGCCTTCCATGTCGTTGAGCGCCGCCGTCGCGCGGTCGCGCCGCACGAGACGGCCCTGAAAATTAAAGCTCGCCCAGGTCTGCGTCTGCGACGACAGTTTCTTGAGCGCCTCGAAGCCGAGCGACTGGCGGGCGCCGGCGCCGGAGAGGCGGCCGTCCTTCTCGCGCTCCTGATTGCGGCCGTAGCCGTACTGCAGCATGATCTCCTTGCGAAAGCCGAAGTTCTCCGCAAAGAAGCGCCGCGTCCCCGAGGCTTCGGGCGCGAACGCGGCGGGGCCGGTCGCGGCGGAGACCCCCGCGAAGGGGTCCGCGGCGACGGCGCGCGGAACGAACGACAGGAAAAGCCAAAGCACCAAATTCAAGGGACCTCCAATGAAAGCGGATCAATCAAGCGACGGTCGGAACGGCCGGAGGGTCAGGCGAGGGAGGCGGGAGGCGAGAGGCCGGAGGGGGCCTCATCGAAGACGCTGGCGGGAGGAACGGCGCAAACGGCGGCGACGACGAAGACGGGGCGTCGGATGGGCGCCCGAAAGGAGGCGAGCACGGGACGGTGAACGACGGGCAGGCGAACGAGCGCCGACGCCGCCTTCTTCTCGACCGGCGCGATCTGGCAGCACTTCCCCGTTTTCTTGGGCGCCGAGGGACAGGACTCGCCGCAACAGGACATCCGCGCGGCGGCGGGCGCGGGAGTCGCGACGGCGAAAACCGCCGTCAACACCGCCGCAAGCGCCAGCCTGAACAGCTGAGTCATGACCTTTTGATTATAACCCCATTTCGGGTCAAACGCAACAGAACTTCCAGTCAATCGGCCGGAACGCTCTTAAAGAGCCCATTGCGCGACGTTGACGCCCGCCAGCGCGTCGCGGCCATATTCGCGGCGATGCTCATCGAGCCCCAGCCAGAAGATCTCGATGGCGTCGAGCGCCTTCTTGCCGCCCCGGAGGAAGCGCTTCGCGTCGAAGCCGGGCTGCGCGAAGGTATCCTCGAGCTCGCGCCACACGTTGATGCCGTGGCCCGCCTCGATTTCGGCGTGAAACTTGAAGAAGCCTAGGGGAATGATGTCGAGGCCTTCGGCGTTCCGTCGAAGATTGACCTTCTCAAGACCGCGAATCAGTTGGCGCCAGAAGTTCCCCGCCTCGAGGCGGGGGCCGCCGCCGAGGCCGGACGCGGCCCAGCACTCGATGGCGAAGGATGCGCCCGCGCCGGTCATCGCGTCGTGCGAGCCGTAGGTCTTGTCGAGGCCGTTTAAAAAACGGTGCGTCGCGTCCGAACCCTGCCGCCAGCGCCCAAGCTGCATCGGCTCCAGGCCCAAAACGGCGCCCGCCTCGCGCAACCAGTTGAGGTGCGCGTTGCCGGTAGCGAAGGTCCGGCCTTCGACCGAGCCGGTGCGGGGGTCGAGGCCGACGCCGCACTCGTTCATCAGGATGTTGCGCGCGCAGCGCTCGCCTTCAAGCGAGCCCGCGTTGACCATGCGCTTCACCTGGAGCACGAGAAAGTGATTGGAGAAAACCGAGAACTGCACCAGGAGATCGGCAACCTGCTCCTCGTCCGCCTCGCCGCGGGCGAACCAGGCGGTGAAGGGATTGTCGGTGATGACGGGATGCGTCAACAGCTCTTGGCGCACAACGCTCTTGAAGGCCTCGAGATCTTTCATGGCGTCAGTATAACGCCTGCCTGTGTTTCTGTAAAGTATCTAATATTGACATAAGTATTAACTATAGGTTAACTATGCCGTGGACCTCTACCAACTGCGCTACTTTCTTGAAGTGGCCCGCGCCCTCAATTTCACGCGCGCCGCCGAAAACCTCGGCATCTCCACGCCCGCCGTCAGCAAAAGCGTGGCTTTGCTCGAGCGATCCGTGGGGCTGTCGCTGCTCACGCGCACTCGGCGACTGGTCCAGCTGACGCAGGCCGGCGAGCGCCTAAAGGCCCACGCGGAGAAGATCTATGACTCGATCGAAAACGCGCGCCTCGATCTCCGCGGCGAGGCGGCGGCGCCCGCCATGCTCAAGATCGGCAGTCGGGAGATGATCACAAACTACCTGCTCGGCCCCTCCTTGCTCGATTTTCGCAAGAAGCACCCCGCCACCCGCTTCGGCGTGTACGAGCTCGGCCCGCGCGAGATGGCCGCGGCCCTGCGCAAGGACCAGATCGACTTCGGCTTCTACTACAGCGCCGAGATCCCCGATCCCGCTCTTGAGATCCGCTCTTTGGGCAAGCTCTCGTCTCACATTTACGCCTCGCCGAAGCTCTGGAGAGGCGGCCGCCCCCCGCGCGACTTCAAAGAAGTATGCGCTTTGCCGTTTATCGCTCCGCGATACTTCGCTTCCGATCCGGCCGAACCAAGTCTCGACGGCTTCCCAGACCAAGAGAGTCCCCGTCATATCCAGTACGAAGGCGAATTTCTTGAAACGCACCGGCGCTACGCGCTCGACGGGATCGCGGCCGCGGTGCTGCCCGACTTCGTGATCAGGCGCGAATATCGCGAGGGCCGCTTGGCGCGCCTGCCGGGGCCGCAGCTTGGGCGCGAGATTTATTTCCTCAAGCGCCGCGGGCGTCCGCTGCCGCGGTCCGTTGAGGGCTTCATCGATGTCGTCGCTTCATCGATCAAAGGAGTCGCCTACTAGTAACGTATAATCCCTCAATGAACAACCCCCTTCTCGTCGGAGCCCTTCTGCTGGCCGGAACGATGGCGTTCGCCCAGGAGAAACCCTCGAGCGCGGCGCCGGAACCCGAAATGGGGGCTTCCACGCCCGCGGCGGCCCCGCAGGACGAATCGAAATTCGCCGCTCTGCTGGAAAGGGAGAGGGCCCAGCTCAAGGCCGCCAATGAGAAGGCGCGCGACGAGCTCGATCATCTGGTCGGAAGGGAGGACAGCCGGCTCAGCGCGGTGGCCAAACGGGTGAAGTCCGAGGCTTTCAGCGACGCGGAGAAGAACAAGGTCAAGTCCTTGCGCGGCATGATGAAAAACTCCTCGGTGGAAACGCGCGAGAAGGCCGTCAAGGACCTGCAGGACAGCATGCGCGTCGAAAAGATGCGGGTCCTCTTGACGAAGTACAAGAGCGGTAAAACGGCGCTTTGGACGAAGTTTAAGCTGGACTGGAACAAGCTGCTGACCTCGCCGCCGCTGGTGATGCCGAAGAAATAGGGGGGTCGCCCCGGCGCCGAGTCGCTTGAGTTACGAGCGCCGAAGCTTGAAGCGGCCGAGGCGGAAGCGGTGCAGGTTCAGTTCGGACTTGCCGCCGACTATGAGCTCCGCCATCGATTTCCCGACGATCGGCGCGAACTTGAAGCCGTGCCCGGAGAAGCCGGCGGCGACGAAGCCGTTGGGCGCGTCGGGCAAGCGATCCATGATGAAGTCGTCGTCGGGCGAGTTGTCGTACCAGCACACGTGGCCCTCGAAATCGGCGAAGCCGGCGAGCTCGGGGATGAACTGCTTGAGGAACTTGCGGCAGGATTTCTCGAACTTGGGCGACAACGTACGCAGTTCGTCGGGATTCGCGGCTTTTACGACGGGCCCCTTCTTGTGGCAGCCGATCTTAACGAAGCCTTGTATGTGCACCGGGAAGCCGTAGAAGCCCCCGGTCAAGCTCGCGAAGACGGGGAAGTGCTCGGGCCGGTAGCGGCCGCGCCCCTCCTGCGGCCTCAAGTACAACTGCTCTTGTTTCGTGATCACAATCGGCACGCCCCACGGCTTGAGCAGCTCGTTGGACCAGTAGCCGGCGGTGAAAAGAAACTTGTCGGCTTCCCACACCTTGCCGGTCGCGTCTTTGACCGATTTGATTCCGGTCTTGTCCTTCTGGACCGAGACGACCTTGACGCCGTTGCGAATCTTGACGCCCTTGCGCTGGGCGATGGTCGCGGACGCGGCAACCGCGCGGCTGGCCCAGATCATGCCGCCGTCGGGATGATACAGCGCCCACTTAAACGCGCCGGACTTGTACATCGGGTAGCGCTTCTTGACGTCGGGGGGCATCAGGCGCTCGAAACGGATCTTGCGCTCCTTGAGCACGGCCATGCTCGCCGATTCGTAGCCCACGGCCTTGGGTGCCAACTCGAGCATGCCGTTCTGAAGCAGAAGGGTTTCTTCCGTGAGGGCGTTCAGTTCGAGCCACATCGGCAGCGCCTTGAGCGCCATCTCGGTGTAGAACGAGTCCTTGCCGTAGGTGAGGCGGAACACGCGCAGGTGATCGCCCGAGGCCGCCCACTGGTTGGGAACGTCGCACTGGTCGAGCACGGTAACCGAATGGCCGAGCAGGGCCAGGTGATAAGCCGTCTGCACGCCCATGATGCCGCCGCCGACGATGATCACAGAATTCTTGACGCTCATTTAAGAAACCGCCCTCTCATCCGTCCGACAATTCTTTCCACCGGCGATCCGTGATCGACGCGCAGCCACTTTCCGCCTTCCGCCTCGGCCATCTCGCCCAGCTCCACATCCGCCGTCACGACCGTCGTCTTCTCGCCGTTCCATTTTCGAGAGCGGACGCGGTCGAGCATCAGAGAGTCGGCCGTCAGCTCCCGCGTGAAGCTCAAGCGGAAGTTGTCCGGCCGCGGCCCTCCGAGCGTCCGGAACGCCCCGTCAAAAAACAGCTCGATCTCGATCGCCTCGCCGGCGTCCTCGCACAGCTGGGCGAAAATCACCGTGATCCGGTCCGTGTCGGCGTCTTCCTGGGCCGCGTGAGCCGGACCGCCGTAGCCGTAGGCGGTGCGGACCAGATTCGTGCCGTCGACGCAGAACAGCCGGCTCATCTTAACTTATTTTAGCAAACCGACAGAACTTGGAGAACTTGGTGTCAGGCTTACCGGATTGCAGTATTTTTCATGTCCCTTCCAGTTGAAATACTGCAATCCGGTAAGCCTGACACCATTCTCGGCAGGGACCGAGGGCCCTTGACGCCCTCTTCTCAGGTCTTTACACTGACTGGGTCCCTTCCCCTAATATGAAGCGTCTCTACGCGCCTTTGGCGCTCGCTTTCATGTTCGTCCTGGCGCCCGCGTTCGCCGCGGACGAGGACGCCGCCGACGCTCCCGCCGCGACTCCGCCCCCGGCGCCGCTCATCTGGCGCGTGGCTCCGGCCGACTCCGGAGGCGGCGCGTCGCTCGGCGGCCTCGCCGTCACGGCCTCGCGCGGCCTGCTGCGCGATTTCAAGATGACGCTGGAAGGCCGGCCCGCGAGCAAGGCCAAGACCGAACTGACCGTGGTCGTCGACGACCTGATCAAAGGCGCCGACGAGGTCAAGCCCGCCGAACAGCAGGCCTGGATCGACAATCACCTAGGCGAGCTCAACAACGCGATACGCAACATGTCCAAGGACGCGCCCAAGGCGTTCGCCGTGCAGGCCGCGGCCCAAGCCGCCGGACTCAACAATCGCGCCGAGCGCTGGAAAGAAGGCCGGGAACTCGCGGGCATCGCGCTCAACTACGATCCCACGGACAAGGACGCCTTGATCGGCCGCTCGCAGGCGAGCTCCGCCCTCGGCGACTTCGCGCGCGGCTATTCCGACGCCGACGCGGTGCTGCGCCGCGCCCCGAGCGAGAGCGGAGCCTGGACGGCGCGCGCCGCGGCCTCCTACGGCCTGGGCAACTATCTGCAGTCCATAGAGGACGCCCGCCGCGCGCTCGCGATCGATCCGAACGACAAGACCGCCTACGCGCTGATGAAGCTGTCCGAGGGCCGCACCGTCGCCGCGCCCAAGTTCGAGAACGCGAGCCTGGCGCAGTCCGTCGAGCGCGAGTATCACGGCATGGTCCAGCAGCTCAATCAAGTCGAGGCTCTCCGGCAGGCACCCGTGGAGCATCCCTCCGAGAAGGCGGTGCGCCGCTTCGTCGAAACCGCGGGCTCCAAGCTCGCGGTCAAGGACTACCACGGAGCCATCGGCGAGGCCGACAAAGCCCTCGAGCTCGAGCCCGACAACAGCAACGCGCTGTTCTACCGCGCCGCGGCCGAGAATCTGCTCGGGCGCTACGGCGACGCCGACCGGGACGCCTCGCGCGGGCTCTCCATCTCGCCGTCGGCTTCCTTCCTGCGCGACGCGCGCGCGTGGGCGTACATCCGCATGGGCCGCTTCACCGACGCGATCGCCGACGCCAACCGCTCGTTTGAGATCGATCCGAAGAACCCCTACGCCTTCGCCAACCGCGGCCACGCGCATGAAGGTCGCGGCGATTATGAAGCGATGGCGGCCGATCTTAAGGCCGCCGCCGAACTCAACAGCCAGTTCGAGCCCGACTACCGCGACTCGACCCGGCGCCATGGCCTGAGCCCGGCTCAGCTGGTGCGTGAAAAAACGGAGCTCTCCTTCGCCGATCGCGTCCCCGGCCGCGCCCGCTCCTTCGGCGTCGTGCTCGTGTTCACGCTCGCCGGCGGCCTGCTCATCGGCCTCGGCCTCATGCACGTCAGCAACGGCCTGCGCAACGCGCGCGACAGGAAGGCCGTTCTTCCCTCGGGCATCGAGCTCCATTACGAGCTCGGCAAGGCGATCGGCCAAGGCGGCATGGGCGTCGTCTATGAAGCCCGCGATAAGCGTCTCAAGCGCCCGGTCGCCATTAAAATGCTGCGCGAAGAATTCATACTCGACGCCGCGGCCAAGAAGTCCCTGGTTGAGGAAGCCACCACGGTCGCCGAGCTCCACCATCCGTCGATCGTGGACATCCACGCCGTCGAACAGGACGAGCGCGGCCTCTATCTGGTCTTCGAGCGGCTCGAAGGCCGCACCCTCGACGAGCTGCTCGCCGAGAAAAAGCGCCTGCCTCTCACTGAAATCAAGCGCGTGCTTGGACCCGTCTGCTCGGCACTCGCCTATGCGCACGCGCACGACGTCATCCACCGCGATCTCAAGCCCGCCAATGTGATGCTGACGAAAGACGGCGGCGTGAAGGTCCTCGACTTCGGAATTTCGCGCCACGCCGCGCTGCGCGGAAAAGCGGCGACGACGCAGACCGTCATCGGCACTCCGCACTACATGGCGCCCGAGCAGGAATACGGCGTCATCCGCGGCGAGAACGACGTGTTCGCGCTGGGAGCCGTGCTCTATGAAATGGTGACCGGCGCGCGCCCCTACGACGGCTCGACGCCGGCGAAGCTCGCCAAGAACTATGTTCGCCCGTCGTCGCGCGTGCCGGGCCTGAGCCCCGAGCTCGACGCTCTCATCGATCGCGCGCTCGAACCGGATCCCGACAAACGCATCTCCACCCCGGCGGAGTTTTGGAAGCAGCTCGACGCGATCAGCGACCGTCGCCCCTCGGCTTAACCGCGGTTGACGGCTAGAAAGATCGTGTGCCTGTCGGCGCGCTCGTCGTTCGAGGAATAGACGCTCTTCTCCTCGACCTCGAAACCGGCCTTGCGCAGGCGCATCCCGAAGTTTTTGTCCGGCGTGGACGACCAGATCGCGAGGATTCCGTTCGGACGCAGCGCCGTGTAGGCGGCGGCGAGGCCCTCCTGCGAGTACAGCCAGTCGTTCGAGCCCCGCGTCAAGCCCTCGGGACCGTTGTCCACGTCGAGAAGGATCGCGTCGAACTCCGTGAGCTCGGTCTGCAGGCTGTGCGCGACGTCCTGGATCTTCACGACGACGCGCGAATCCTCGAGCGGCCGCCCCGCGAGGTCCGCGAGCACGCTGCGGTTCCATTCGAGGACCGCGGGCATCAACTCGGCGACGACCACCTGCCCCTTCGGGCCAAGCTCCTTGAGCGCGGCCGCGAGCGTGAAGCCCATGCCGAGGCCGCCGATCAGGATCTTGGCCTCGGGCAGGTACTTGAGCCGCGCGCAGACGACCCTCGCCAGGTCGTCCTCGGACTTGTGGATCGAGCTGCTCATCAGCTCGGTATTCTCCACCCAGATCGTGTAGACGCCGCCCTTCAGGGACAGCCGCATGGTCGCGCCGTCGCCGTGGATGCGCGCGCCGCCGAGCTCGGAGGTTTCATCCATGGTCAACTGATCTGCCGGAAACAGTCGTCGCCGCCGACATCTTCACCCGCCGCCTCGTTTTGTGATGGACTTCCACTGCGGGGGCGTCACGGGTTGGACCGAGAGCTGGGAACGCTTGAACAGCATCATGCCCTGAAGCTCGGGCATGCCGCGCAGCTCGTCGAGCGGGACGAAGCGCGGGAGCTTCGAGACGAAGCGCAGGTCCACCTGGAACCAAACCGGATTCTCTTTCGTCGCGCGCGGCTCGAAATAATCGCTCTTGGGATCGAACTGCGTCGGGTCGGGATACGCCGTGCGGCTTACCTCGGCGGTGCCCGCGACGCCCGAGGGCTTCGCGTTCGAGTGGTAGAACAAGACCGTGTCGCCGACGCACATGCTCTTCATGAAGTTGCGCGCCTGATAGTTGCGCACGCCGTTCCAGCCTTCCGTCTTCTTCTTCGCCAGGTCGTCGATGCCGAACACGTCGGGCTCGGACTTCATGAGCCAAAACGCCGCCATTTAAAAGGGCAGAAGGCGCCGCACGCGTCCTTCTATTAAGAAGAGCGCGGTGTCCTCGCCTTTCGCGTGCGTGGCGGCGAGATTGGCCTCGTCGACGGCGCGGTGCAGGGCGTTCATGTACTGGCGCATCACGCTCGAGGACGCGCGCACCAGCTCGAGGCGCTCGCCGAACGGTCCGCCGCGGCGCTTGACCATCGCGTCCCAGTAGCCGCGCACGCGGTCGAGCAGGGGCTCCATGCCCTTGCTGCGTCCGGGAAAGGTCCAGAATTTTCCGGGCTGGCGCGTTTTATAGCGGCCCGGCGAGGTCGCGCGCAAGAGCTTGGCCTTCGCGAGCCGCTCAAGCGCCTCGGCCGCTTCTTGCGCGGAACAGCCCAGGCGCTCGGTGAGGTCTTTGGGGCTCCAGGAGCCGTCGTCGTTGAGCAGGAGCTCCGAGGCCCAATATGAGTTCTCGTCATGCGAGACCGCCATGAACTGCTCGATATTCATGTGCATCAGATGCTCGCGCTTGAGGCGCTCAAAGCCGCCCTCGGCGAGCGTGGGCGAGACCGAGGGCACGGACTTGCTGACTGAGCCGACGATCAGCTCATAGGCCTCCGGAGAGCCCAGCACGTCGAGAAGATAGGCGCGGAACATGAGCCGCGCTCCGTCCGCCACGGGCGCCAGGCGAAGCGCCTTGAGGATCGCGCCGAAGGCCTCGGAACGCGGCGCCTTGGCGCCTTTTTCGAGGCGCAGGTAGTGAACATAGGTGAAGCCGAAATGGCGGCGGCCGCCGTTGCGGTGATAAAAGCGATAGGCGGAGGGAAAACCGGCTTCGCGCCGCAGGGCGAGAAGGGCTTCGGAGAAAGCGCTCATCCGCCAGATCATACCAATATGACTAATCTAGAGGAGACGGGGCGTTCCGCCGTCCTCCCAGGCGAATGGCGTCAGGCCAAGGGTCCGGACGGCGGCGGTCATGCGCTCGAGATGAGGACCGAGCAGTTCGGGGATGAGCAGGACGGCGTCGGCGCCGCCCGCTCTCGCGCGCTCGAGCTGCCAAACGTCGACGACATAGTCCATCATCGCGACCAAGGCGTCAGGGACCGCCGCGCGGACCGCGTCAAGGTGAAGATAATCACCGGCATGAAAGTTGCGCTCGGTCCAGACGCCAAGCCCCGTCGCTCCCCGGCCCACGGCCGAAACCGCCCGGCGCGCGGCGTATTCGGCCGTGACCTCGCCTCCCGTGACGAGCAGGCCGCGGCCCGGCTCGGCGAAACTTAGGTCCACTATAGTGCCGGACAAGGCCGGTTTAAAATCGCGAGGTGCGCGCGCGTGGCCGGGCAGCGCCCGCAAGGCCTCGACCGGCTGCTCGATCTTCAGCCGCTCGACGCGGCGCGCGGTATGCGCGGCCATGCCGGCCAGATTTTCCACGGCGGCATGATATCATAGACGCTCCCATGGACACTGTCTTTCCAGCGACCCTCGAGGTCTGGCGATCCAAGGAGTTCCAGAGCGTCCTTCAGATTTTCATCTGGCTTTGCAGCATCAACGCCGGCTTCTGGATCCTGGTCCGGGTCATGAGCGCTTTCGTGGACGTGTTCTCCGAACTGTTTTGGGAAGAACTCTGGGGCGCTTTCGCGACGGTGTACAACATCGCCTTGGCCGTGTTCTTCGCGGCCGTCATCTTCGTCTCCGCGACGAGAGGCGCGCCGCCACAGGACCTCCTATGGCGCGAGATGTGCGGCTTCGTCATGCTGTACGTCGCCCTGGGCGCCTCGTACATGGACAGCGGCACGCACCAGATCGGCGAATACGCCCGGCCCGGCCATGCTTTGGGCCTGATCGGCTACCTCATCATCGCCGCGTTCCCCCGCCTCGTCGCGCATCCCGAGCTGTACGCCTTGATCACGGTGATGAAGGCGGTGGCCGACAGCTGGATCGGCACGGCGTTTACGGTCTTCCTGGTCGGCGGGATCATCCGTGGCATCGCCCGCCGCGGCCTGCGCGAGATGTTCTACTACTTGAGCCCCTTCCTGTGGTTTATCGGGGCGCTCAAGCACCCCCCCATCCGCGTCCGCCGTTAGGCGTTCGTCAGCTATTAGAGCTTGCGAACGTTGCCGGCGCGGGGGCCCTTTTCGGACTGCTCCACGTCGAACTCGACGGCCTGATTCTCGGCCAAAGTCTTGAAGCCATCGCCCATGATGGACGAGTGGTGAACGAACAGGTCCTTAGACCCGTCGTCCGGCGTGATGAACCCGAAGCCCTTCTGATCGTTGAACCACTTCACTTTTCCGGTAGCCATTGTCTTGTATGTCCTCTTTCTTGCGTCTTGCTCACGTACGTCTTATGTGGCACGGGAAACATTTCCCCTTGCGTATATTCTACCACGAGACGGGGTTGCGGCGTGTATAATAATTGTGACGGGGGCGCCTATTTTGAGGGGACGCTTAACGGCTCTCTTTGGGCAGCGCGAGCTTGAAGGTCGAGCCCTTGGGTCCGGTCTCATGGGTCACCGTGCCGCCGTTGCCTTCGAGATATTTGCGCGCCAGCGCGAGCCCTAGCCCCATACCCTTGGGCTTGGTGGTCATGAAGGCCTCGTACATGACCCCCTCGATCTTCGGGTCCACACCCTTGCCCGTATCGGCGACCGAAATCGTCAGGCCGTCCTTACCGGCTGAGGTCGAGACCTTGACCGTGCCCTTCTCTTCCTGGGCGGCGAACGCGTTGTCGATGAGGCGCTTGAGCGCGTCGCCGATCGCCTTGCCGTCGAACTTGGCGGAAGCGCCTTTGGCGCCGAGCTTGAGGTCGATCTTGCCGCCCTCGGGCTTCGGAAAATTTTCGACCGTGTCGCCGACGATGGAATCAAGCGGCATCGTTTCGGCGGCAGGTTCATAGGGACGCGAGAAGGTCAGCATGTCGGCCAGAAGCTTGTCGGCACGCGCGATCTCGCTCTCGATGATCTTTAGGTGCTTCTCGACCTTCGGATCGAGATCCTTGCCACCGAGCTTGGCGCGCACGAAATAAGACGAATTGTTTATCACGGCGAGCGGATTGCGCAGGTCATGACCGATGACGGACGCGGCGCGGCGCAGGATTTCCTGTTGCCCCTTGTCCATTAGAGCCCCGGCTTGGTCATCTGCTCGGGCTTGATCCAGTCCGTGAACTGCTTGTCGGTCACGAGCTTGAGCTTGAGGGCCGCTTCTTTAAGAGTCAGGCCCTCAGCATGAGCCGTTTTTGCGATTTTGGCCGACGCGTCGTAGCCGATATGGGTATTCAGCGCGGTGACGAGCATCAACGAACGACGCATCAATTCATCGATGCGCTTTTCGTCGGCCTCGATGCCGGAGGCGCAGTGCTCGGTGAAGCCGCGCACCCCGGCCGCGAGGAGCTTCGCCGAATGCAGGAAGTTGTGGATGATCAGCGGCTTAAAGACATTCAGTTCGAAGTTTCCCGACGCGCCGCCGATGTTGATCGCGGCGTCGTTGCCGAGCACCTGGGCGCAGATCATCGTGACGGCCTCGCTCTGCGTGGGATTGACCTTGCCGGGCATAATCGAGGAGCCGGGCTCATTCTCGGGGATGCGCAATTCGCCGAGGCCCGCGCGCGGGCCGGACGCGAGCCAGCGCACATCGTTGGCGATCTTGTTCATGGAACAAGCCAAAGTCTTGAGGGCGCCGTGAGCAAATACAAGCGCGTCATGACCGGCCAACGCCTCGAATTTATTGGGAGCGGGCTTGAAAGGGAGCTTGGTCAGCCTTGCAATATGTTTCGTTGCCGTTTTGTCGAAATCCGGGTGGGTGTTGAGACCGGTTCCCACCGCCGTTCCCCCGATGGCGAGCTCATAAAGCCCCGGCAAGACGAGCTCAATGCGTTGAATATCCGCGTCGAGCATCGCGGCCCAGCCGCCGATCTCCTGGCCGAGCGTGAGCGGAACCGCGTCCATCAGGTGGGTGCGGCCGATCTTGACGATCTTGTCGAAGTCTTTGGATTTTTTCTTGAGAACATCGCGCAGGCCTTTAACGGCCGGAACGAGCTCGTGGATGAGAACTTCGGCCGCGGCGATATGCATTGCCGTTGGGAAGGTGTCGTTGGAGGATTGACTCTTGTTGACGTCATCGTTCGGATGGATCGGTTGTTTAGAGCCCATGATGCCGCCCGCCATTTCGATCGCCCTATTCGATATGACCTCGTTCGCGTTCATGTTCGACTGCGTGCCCGAGCCCGTCTGCCAAACCACGAGCGGAAAGTGCGCGTCGAGCTTTCCAGAGACGACCTCGTCGGCGGCGGCGGAGATCAGCTTCTCCTTGTCCTTGGGCAGGAGCCCCAGGTCGGCGTTGGCCGACGCCGCAGCCTTCTTGAGCACCCCCATCGCGCGGATCATCTCGCGCGTTAAAGTGTCGCGGCCGGCGCCGGCCTGGAAATGGTGAAGGGAGCGCTCGGTCTGCGCTCCCCAGTAGCGGTCGGCGGCGACGGGGATGTCCCCCATCGTGTCCTTCTCGATCCGGGTCTTGGGGCTCATGCCCCGATGATATAAAAAGCGGCGCCTATTTGTCGGCGGGACAGGGCGGCGCTTCGCCGCCGATGATGTAGCGCTCGCGGTAGTTGGTCTGGTACGCGATGGCCATGCTTTCGGCTTCGTCCGAGCCCAGGTCCGCGACGGCGTCCGCGATGAGATCCTTAAGGTCCGCCGTGCTCCACCCGCTCCTTAATCCCCGAGGATCGACTCCGGACGCAGGAAGTGGCAGGTGTAGCCTTCCGGCAGCTTCTGGAGATAGTCCTGGTGGTTCTCTTCGGCCTTCCAGTACTGGCCGGCCTTGGTGACCTTAGTGACTAGCGGCGCGCCCCATTTACCCTTCTTGTTCAGACGAACGATGAACGCCTCGGCCGTCTTCTTCTGGGCCTCGGTGCGGTAGAAGATCGCGGAACGGTACGAGCTGCCGCGATCGTTGCCCTGGAGATCCTTCGTCGTCGGGTCGTGCATGCGGAAGTACCAGCGCAGGAGCTGCTCGAACGGGAGCTTGGCCGGATCGTACTCGACGCGCACGGCTTCGGCGTGGCCCTCGTGGTTGCGATAGGTCGCGTTCACAACCGAGCCGCCGGCGTAGCCCACATCGGTGTGAAGCACTCCTGGAATTTTGCGCAGAATGTGCTGCATGCCCCAGAAACAGCCGCCAGCGAGCTCGACGGTCTCGATCTTCGCGGGCGCGGCCTTCGCCGCCTCCTTGCGCGCGGCCTCCGTTTTATTGAACAAAGTCAGGTGTTGCCCGTAGCCCTCGGCTTGCAGCTTGTCCACGGGGATGAAACGCAAAGACGCGGAGTTGATGCAGAAGCGCAGGCCGCCCTTGTCCTGAGGACCGTCGTCGAAGACGTGTCCCAGGTGGCTGTCGCCGTGCTTGGAGCGCACCTCGGTGCGGGTCATGCCGTACTCGCGGTCCTTCTTCTCGATGATATTCTCGCCGTCGAGGGGCTTGGTGAAGCTGGGCCAGCCCGTGCCGGAGTCGAACTTGTCGGTCGAGGAGAACAACGGCTCCCCGCTGGCCACATCCACGTAGATGCCGGGGGCGTGATTGTTCCAGAACGCGTTCTGGAATGGCGGTTCGGTCCCGGAATTGCAGACCACGGAAAACTGCTCCGCGGTCAATGTCTTCCGAAGCTCCGCTTCGGAAGGCTTTTTATAGGTCATTTTATGCTCCTTCTTTTGAGGGGCGGGCGCGGCCCGAGCTGCGGTCGGCGCGAACACCAATAGGGAGAGGATCGTCAGCATTGGGGTCATCATACTGAAATGATAGGATGAAAATAATGGGAACGGGAACGGTCGGCTACGGCGCCGCGCTGCTCGGAGGGCTCGTGTCCTTCCTCTCGCCCTGCGTCCTTCCCCTGGTGCCGGGCTACATCTCCTTCATGTCCGGCCTGACCCTCGAGGAGCTTTCGGCCGGGGGCGACGATCGCGCGCGTCTGCGCCACGCGGGCTGGGAGTCCCTGTGCTTCGTCGCCGGCTTCTCTCTGGTCTTCACCTTGCTCGGCGCGACAGCGACCACGATCGGCCGGCTGCTGGCCGAGTACGCCTCCATCGTCAGCAAGGTCGCCGGCGCCGTCGTGATCCTGTTCGGACTGCACATGACCGGCCTCCTGCCGATCAAGTGGCTCTATTACCAGAAGCGCGCGGACACCACCGCCTTCAAGGCCGGCTACATCGGCTCTTTTTTCATGGGCCTGGCGTTCGCCTTCGGCTGGACCCCGTGCATCGGTCCGATCCTGTCGGGAATTCTGGCGCTCGCCGCCACGCGCGAGAGCGTCACGCAAGGCATGGCTTTACTGTTCGTGTACTCGCTCGGCCTCGGCATCCCGTTCGTGCTCACCGGGTTCGCCGTCACGCGGTTCATGCGTTTCTTTATGCACTATAAAAAACATATTCGTACCGGCGAGATCGCCGCCGGCGCCTTGCTCATCGCGATCGGCCTCCTGATCTTCTTCGACAAGCTCGCCTGGCTCAACCGCTTCACCCCGAAATTCTTGGAACGTTTTCTCCTGTAATGAAAAATATCGCGCGCTGTGCCTTCGTCGCCGCGGCTGCCCTCGTCTGGGCATGCACGCCTTCCACCCCAACCGGAGAGCCGGAAGTCGCGCCCGCCCTTTCGGGCAAGACGCTCGACGGCAAGATCGCATCGTTGTCGGATTATAAAGGCAAGGTCGTGCTCGTGGATTTCTGGGCCACCTGGTGCGACCCATGCCGGGCCGAGATCCCGGAGCTTCTCAAGCTCCAGGCCGGTCTCGGCGGCAAGGGCTTTGCCGTGCTCGGCGTCTCGATGGACGGGGAGGTTTCCGCGGTCGCCTCCTTTTCCGCGAAGATGCGGATCACCTACCCGATCATTCTCAACGGCGGCGAGCGCGCTCCTCAGGGCTGGGTCGTGCCGGGCCTGCCCACGGCCTACCTGATCGGCCGCGACGGCAAGGTGCTCCGCCGCATCTTCGGGTCGAAATCGCTCGCGAAGCTGACCTCGGAAGTCGAAGCCGCGCTTGCGAAGTAGTAGGATAATCCCATGAGCGCGCTCACCGTCAGCGTCGTCGTGCCCGCGTACAACGAGGCCGAGGCCATCGGCCCGGTGATGGCCGCCCTGCACGCGGAGCTCAAGAAGCGCGGCCTGGAGTTCGAGATTCTGGTCGTGGACGACGGCTCCACCGACGGCACCGCCGGCGCCGTGAACCCGGCGCACGCGCGCGTCGTCTCTCATCCGGCAAACGGCGGCTACGGCCGCGCGCTCCTGAGCGGGATCGAGGCCGCCAAGAATGACTGGGTGCTCATGATCGACGCGGACGGCTCCTATCCCCCCTCGGAGATCGTGAAGCTGCTCGACTACGCGCCCGCCTTCGACCTCGTCATCGGCGCCCGCGAGGGCGCCCACTTCTGGGGCACGCCGACCAAGACGTTCCTGCGCTGGGTGTACCTGAGGCTGGCGAGCTTCGTCGTCGGCGAGCGCGTGCCCGACGCGAACTCCGGCCTGCGCCTCGTGCGCAAGGAGCTCGTGGACCAGCGGGCGCTCGTGCGCTGTCTCGGCTATTCGTTTACCACGACTATGACCTTGTCCTTCCTGATGCAGGGCCGTTTCGTGAAATATCTGCCGATCGAATTCCGCGCCCGCTCCGGCGGCCATTCGAAGGTGAAGCCGTTGCGCGACATCCTGCGCACTTTGCAGCTCATGACCCAGGTCATGATCATCTACAACCCGCTCAAGCTGTTCGTGACGCTCGCTGTGCTGATCCTTCTGAAGGCCGTCCTGCTGACGGCGCTGGCCTTGCATTTCAGCGCGCCGATCCTCATCCTCTGCGCATCAGTCGCCTCCTTCGGCGCTCTGTTCGCCTTCACCGCCGGCTGCGTGCTCGATTCGATGCGCATGCACGGGCAATGGCGCCCATAACGGAGCGCGCGTGAACCTCGTCGTCGGTTCGGGGCCGTCGGGCGTCGCCGCGGCTTCAGCCTTGCTCGACGCGGGCAAGTCCGTGACCATAATCGACATCGGCCGCGAGCTGGACAAAAACCGTCGCCGCGCCGAGGAGAGGAGCGACGACCCGGCGCGCAAATTAATCTTCGGCTCGTCATACCCCTATCTCACTGACCTCGAAGCCGGTCTGATCCAAAAGGGCACCAAGTGCCTGGCGTCGGGCGGGAAAGGCGGTCTCTCGGCTGTCTGGGGCGCCTCAGTTCTGCCCTTTCCCGAAGAGGAGCTCGCGGACTGGCCCTTTCCTGCGGCCGATCTTCGCGACCACTACAAAAAAGCGGCCCTATTGCTCGGCGTCGCCGGCGCGGCCGACGGCCTGGCTGAGAAATTCCCTTTTTATATCCCACCCCAGCCCCCGCTTAACCCCTCGCGGCAGGCCTCAGCCGTTCTCTCTCATTTCAACGACAACACGGCTTTACTCAAGACCCATGGCTTCACGTTCGGCCGCGCCCGGCATGCCGTCAAGTCGGCCGCCTGCGAATACGACGGAACATGTTTATCCGGCTGCGAGCGCAGCGCGATCTGGAACGCGGGCGACGCCGTTGAGGCGTTGAGCTCTCGTCCCGGCTTCCGATATGAGGGCGGCGTGCGGGCGCTTTCGATCGAAGAGCGCCCCTACGGCGTGCGTCTTCATGTCGCGCGGGAAGGTCGATCAAGAACGGCCTTCGACGGCAAAGAAATATTTCTCGCGTGCGGGCCTCTCGCCACGGCGCGGCTCATATGCGGTTCGTTCGATCCCCCCGCCGAGGGCCTGCCCTTGCTGTCGCAGCCCTACTTCGTCCTACCCTTGATTCTTGACCGGGATGTGCCCGGCGCCCCGGAAGAACGGCTCCACACCTTGGCGCAGATATTCTTGGAACTCAACGACAACGATGTCTCGAGACGTCTCGTCCATCTCCAGATCTACGGCCATAACGAAGTGATCGCCGACCGCCTCGAGGGTGCCGCTTTCTGGGCCGGCCCGCTTTCGGGCGCCGTTCAACGGTATTTTGAACCGCGCCTGCTCGCCATCCAGGGTTATCTGCACTCCGACGAAGGCGTCCCCGTTAAAATATCGGCCGAAGGACGCGGCGAGGACTGCAAATTGACGGTAAAGGCCGGCAGCCGCTCAGCGACGAACGCCGCGATCCGGCGCGTCGCGGCGAAGCTCGAGCGGCATTCTCTCGAACTCGGCTTCACGCCGTTGTCGTTCATGATGAAGGCCGGCCTCCCGGGCGAGGGCAACCACGCCGGGGGCTCCTTCCCGATGAAGAGAACGCCGGGGCCCTGGCAAACGGATTCCCAGGGACGCCTCCACGGCCATGAAAAAATACACCTCGTGGACTCCTCGGTCCTTCCGTCGCTTCCCGCCTCGACCTTCACCTACGCGGTGATGGCCAACGCTAGCCGCATCGCTTCAGAATCCGCGCGCTCCTAAATGTGCCTCATACGGCGCTTTCACTCGTTCCGGGACTAGCTCCTATGTTGTATGCGACATTAATCGGAAACAGTCGCCCGTCGAGGGAAAGGGGTCGATTTTGGTACAATCAGCGCTATGCCCCCCGTCGAGGCCATGCCCGATACGCCCGTGATGCGGCAGTACCAGGAGATCAAGGCCCGCCACCCCCAAAGCATTCTCTTTTTCCGGCTCGGCGACTTCTATGAGATGTTCGGCCTCGACGCGCAGGAGGCCTCCGCCATCCTCGGCCTGGTCCTGACCCAGCGCCAAGGCGTGCCGATGTGCGGCGTGCCCTTCCATAATTCACAGAATTACGTGGCGCGTCTGCTCCGCGCGGGCCGCAAAGTCGCGATCGCCGAACAGCTTGAGGCGCCGTCGAAGGATAAAAAGTTGGTTGCGCGCGACGTCGTGCGCGTGGTGACCCCCGGCACGATAGTCGAAGACGAGCTCCTCGACCCCGCGGCGGCCAACTTCTTGATCGCCATCGAGAACGACCTCGTCGGCTGGGGAGCGGCCTGCCTTGATGTATCCACCGGCGAATCCTGGGCGACCCAGACCCTCAACGACCGCGACCACCGCAAGCTCTACGACCTGCTCGCGCGGGTGCGCCCGGCCGAGGTGATCGTCTCCAGCGACACGGCGTCGGCGCTGTGGCTGCGCTCGGTTCTGCCGTCGAAGACCTGCCTGACTTTGCGCGAAGGCGTGAAGCCCGGGGTCCAGCCTTCATGGGCCGCGGGTTCGATCTGGCGCAACCATCATCTGGCGCTGGCCGCGGCGACCGCGGCGAGGCAATACGTCGACGAGGCCAAGTTCCGCCTGCGCGAACTGCCCGAGCCCGCTTACCGCGAGGCGGGATCGGTCATGCAGCTCGATGAGACGGCGATCCGCACGCTCGAATTGGTCGAAGCCGCGAGCGGCGACAAAAGTCACACTGTGTGGGGCCTTCTCGACCAATGCCGCACGCCGATGGGAAGCAGAAAGTTAAAAACGTGGCTGCTGCATCCGTCCACGGATCTGCGCGAGATCGAGCACCGGCAAAACTGCGTTGAAGATTTGTTGGACAAGCCCGAAGCCCGGCAGTCGTTATGCAAGATTCTACAAGAGGTCGCCGATCTTCCCCGGGTAACGAGCCGCCTGGCCACGCGCGCCGCGGGCCCGCGCGACCTCGGCGCCCTGCGCCGCTCGCTTGCTCGCCTGCCCGGGCTCGAGGCCTGGCTCGCCGAAACGGCGTTCTCCTCGGGCCTCGCCGACCTCGCCTGCGACCTGCGCGAGACGGCCAAGTCTCTCGAGCCTCTCGGAGCGAAGCTCGTCTCCGCCCTCGTCGACGAGCCGCCGATCAAGCTGTCCGACGGCGGCCTGTTTCGGCAGGGGTATCACACGGAACTCGACGAGCTGCGCCGCCTCAAGACCGACTCCGACCAGGTTTTGACTGAACTCGAGGAACGTGAGCGCAAGGCCACCGGCATCAATAGCCTCAAGGCCGGCTACAACTCGGTGTTCGGCTACTACATCGAGATCAGCAAGGGGCAAAGCGCCAAGGCCCCGGCGTCTTACACGCGCAAGCAGACCTTGACCAACGCCGAGCGCTACATCACGCCCGAGCTGAAGGAGCTCGAAGCCCGGATCCTGTCGGCGGAAGAGAAGATGCTGCGTCTCGAGGCGAAGTTATTCGGCGATATGCGCGACGAGGCCGTCGGCTTCCACGCCCCGCTTCTGCGCCTATCCGAGCTGCTGAGCGAACTCGACGGCTTCCAGTCCCTGGCTTCGGTCGCGGCGATGCACGACTTCGTCAAGCCCAAGGTCGACTTCTCCCACGACCTCGACATCATCGACGGCCGTCATCCCGTTTTGGCCGCTCTTCTGCCCTCGGGCGTCTTCGTCGCGAATTCACTCACGCTCAACGCGCGCGATCCTCAGATTTTGATCCTCACCGGCCCGAACATGGCGGGCAAGTCCACCTACCTCCGCCAGAACGCCCTGATAGCACTCCTCGCCCAGATCGGCTCCTTCGTGCCCGCGAAGTCCGCGCGCATCGGCATCGTCGACAAGATTTTGACCCGCATCGGCGCCCAGGACGCGCTCGCCTCGGGCGATTCCACCTTCATGGTCGAGATGAAGGAGACCTCGCACATACTTCGCTCCGCGACGCCGCGCTCCCTCGTCGTGCTCGACGAGGTCGGCCGCGGAACTTCGACGTTCGACGGCATCTCGATCGCCTGGGCCGTGCTCGAGCACCTGCACGCGTCTTATGAAACGAGCGGCGAGGGCGGTCCCCGGGGGCCGAGGACTTTGTTCGCCACCCATTATTTCGAATTGACGGAGCTTGCCAAGACCTTGCCCGGCGTCGTCAACGGGAATGTCGAGGTCAAGGAGTGGTCCGGCGCCGACGGCCGCACCGAGGTCGTCTTTCTCCACAAAATCGGCGCGGGCCCGGCCGATCGCTCGTACGGCATTCACGTGGCCGCGTTGGCGGGCCTTCCCGCCCAACTCATCTCGCGGGCCCAGAAAATCCTCTCCGAACTTGAAAACGAGTCCGGCTCCGGTCGCCTGAACGGCCGCGTCGTGCGCGAGGAGATGTCCATCCCGCCCGAGCTGCCCCTATTCGAAGAAAATCCGGTTTTAAGAACGCTCAGGCTCATCAATCCCGAGACGATGACTCCGATCGAGGCGCTGCAGGCCTTGAACGCATTAAAAAAACAACTTTAATGGCCATCATTCAGAGATTAACGGAAGAGGTGTTCTCGCGAATAGCGGCCGGCGAGGTGGTCGAGAGACCGGCTTCTCTCCTCAAGGAACTGATTGAGAACTCGTTGGACGCCCATGCAACGCGCATTGACATCGATGTCACCGGGGCGGGAAGGACGACGTTGCGGGTGTCGGATAACGGCGTCGGCATGGACGCCGAGGATGTAAAGATATGTCTTGAACGCCACGCGACGAGCAAGATCGTCGCGTTCGAAGACCTCGACAAGCTCCGCACGTTCGGCTTCCGCGGCGAGGCTCTGTACGCGATCGCGGCGGTCTCTAAAGTAACCATCACGAGCGCCCCGATAGACGCCAAGACCGGTTGGCGCGTGACAAGCGAGGGCGGAAAGGTTACCAGCGGACCCGCGCCCGCGGTGCCCGGCACGACCGTCTTCGTCAAAGATCTCTTTTACAACACGCCCGCGCGGCTCGAATTCCTCAAATCCGACGGCTCCGAGCGTTCTCGTCTCACCGCCGTGATCGAGGAGGCCGCGCTCGCCAACCCGGCGACGCGCTTCACCTATAAATCGGAAGGCCGCCAGGTCCTGCGCCTGGAGCCCGAAAATTCGGGCGATTTCTTCCGTGATTTCGACATGCGCGCGGCGGCCGTGCTCGGCGACGACCTCGCGGGCGGCCTGCTGCCCATCGACGTCGAGCGTCCCGGCGTGCGCGTGCGCATGCTCGTGTCGCCATTCGACAAGATGCCGTCCTCGCGCAGCTTTCAGCACTTCTTCGTCAACAAGCGGCCCGTCGTTTCGAGAATATTGCAGACGGCTCTCTACAAAGCCTACGGCGAGCACCGTCCCCCCGGCAAACAGCCGGTCTGCGTGGCGCTCCTCGACCTCAATCCCGACGCCTTCGACGCAAACGTCCATCCCGGCAAGCGCGAGGTGCGCTTCAAGGATGACGGTGAAATATTCACCATCGTCTCCGGCCTCGTCGCCTCCGCCCTCGCGAAAGCAAAGGCCGCCGCGCCGATCACGCTCGAGCCGGTTGCCGCCTCCGTCGTCGCCGACGCCCCGGAGCCCCTGCGCGACGACTACTACCTGGGCGGCCGCGGCTTCATCGCCACGGAGTTTAAGCAGCTCAAGCTCGGCGCGGCCGTGGCGCTGACGGCGCCCGAAGGCGCGCCCGCCTGGTACACGCCGCCCTTTCGCTACCTGGGCCAGATCGAGCGCAGCTACATGTTGTTCGAGGCCAACGGCGGTTTGTTCATCCTCGATCAGCACGCCGCGGCCGAGCGGGTCTTGTATGAAAAATTACTGAGCGAGATCGAGACCGGCGGGGCCAAGTCGCAGAAATTAATGCTGCCGATCCCCGTCGACCTCCCCGCCTCCGCCGTGCGGGCCGTTCTGGAGAAATCCGAACGCTTGCGCAAGATCGGCTTTGAGGTCGCGCCGTTCGGAAAAAACGGACTTCATGTCACGGCCGTGCCGGCGCTGTTTCATCAGGCCGGCGACGTCAAGAAATTAATCCATCGCGTCATCGACAGCCTTTCGGACCCAGTAGAAGAAGCTGAACAATTGCGCCACGACGCGATCGCGACGATCGCGTGCAAAGCCGCCGTGAAATCGCACGACCGCCTGGGCGAAGACGAGGCCTACAAGCTCCTCGACGCGCTCAAGGACTGCCGGGACGGCTCCGCCTGCCCGCACGGTCGCCGCGCCATGCTGGCCCTCAACCGCAACGAGTTGGCGCGGCGCTTCCAGCGTCCCGGCGCCGTGCCGCTCGAGTGACCGGCGCGCCGGATATGTCAGTTTTGCCGCGCGAAACGCGTATTATCTGGCGTTGAGGCAACCATGAAGAACCCGGGACTCCCGATCATCGCGCTCATTCTCGCCGCCGGAGCCGCCGTCGGACTTTACAGCGCGCGTTTCTTCCTTAAGCCCGCGTCGGGCCTCGCCTCGGTTCCTGCCGAGGCGCCCCCCGCCTTGCCCTCAAACCTGCCCCCGCTCGAGGAAAGCGACGGGCTCGTCCGCGTGCGCGCCGGCGCATTGACCGCCGCTCCGGCGTTTAAGGAGTGGCTTAAACAGGAATCCTTGATCCCGCGTCTGATCTCGGCAATACACATGGTCGTGAATGGGAAAGCCCCCCGCGAGAGCTTCGCCGCGTTCGCGCCGCGCGGCAAGTTTTCAGTCGTGAGAAAGGGCGGCAAGGCGTTCGCCGCTCCCTCCGGCCATGCCCGCTACGACGGCTACGCGGTCCTGGTCGAGTCGATCGACGCGGCCGCCGCCGCGCGGCTTTTCGAGGAATTGCTGCCCCTGTTCGACGCGGCCCAGCGCGGTCTCGGCGAAAAAAACGCGAGCGCCCGCGAGGCCTTCTTCGCCGCGGCCCGCGAGCTGTCGGCGGCCCCGGTGCTTGAGGGAGAAGCCGCCCTCAAAGAAGGCAAGAAGGGCATCGGCTGGATTTATGCCGACGAGCGCCTCGAGAACTTAAGTCCCGCGCAGAAGCAGCTCCTGCGCATGGGGCCCAAGAACCAAGCGGCGGTGCAGGCCAAATTGCGCGCCGTCGTGCTGGCCCTGGGCGGTCTTTAAGGCTTGATGACGGCGTCTTCGGGGATCACGAACACGTTCTTGACCACGGTCCTGCCGCCGCCGTTGGGAACCGCGACCTGGTCGATGCCCACGCCCTTGTAGAAAACCTTATGGTGGGCCCAGGTGCCGAGACGCACCCATTCGCTGTCGCGGGACAAGGTCAAGGTCGTGGCGCCGTTCGCTCCGCCCATGTTCGTGAAGGCGGAGACGCTGAAGACGCCGTCGTCGCTCGTGTAAAAGCGGCTTTCCTCAGCACAAAAGTGATCTTCTCCCATGCCGAGGTCATCTCGTTGGTCTTGCAGGTGGGGACCTGGGCCGAGGCGGACACGGACAGCACGGCGGCAAGAAGGGAAGCGATGATCATGGACGATGAACCTCCGGGTCTAAGAACCCTGCAGATATTATAACCCGATTCAAACTTGCCGCCTGAGTCGAAAGGCCCTAACCGCTGAGGTTGCTATTAGTCCTTAATCGAAGACTTCTTCTCGAGCCAGACGCCCAAAATCGCGTGCACGCGCTTAGCGATGCCGAGCTCGTTCTCGTAATCCGCGAGAAACTGCACAAACGCCTTGTTTTCCTCGGGCGTATGCGAGCCCTTGGTGTAGGCGCGATAGTAGGCCTGGCCGTTCTCGAAATACTCCACGCGCACGGCCAAATCGCGGGCGACCTCACCGGCGGTGTCGAGCGTGCCCTTGGGCCGTTGGGGAACCTTGGGCGGAAACAGGGGCGCGGACTTCGTTACCGGAGGCTTCGCAGCCTCGACGGCTATAACGGGTACGATCGCCGCCGGTGCGGCGAGCGCCGTCCGCGTCGAAACGGCGACGACGGGGTCGATCATGCCGGACATGCCGGGCAGGCCGGGATGTTCGGCCGCGCCGGCGAGAGGAGCCGTCAGCAGGAGAAAGATGGTTGTGATCATTGCCTCGATTGTACCGTATTCGCGGCGGAGGCGGCCACCACTTGACGAAAACGGCGAATTTGTTTTCGCCGTAAATTTTTTTACCGTGAGTGGGTCTTGACGCCCGGACTTTCGGGGCTATACTCAACTCATACCCGCCCCGAAGTTGGTGTAAGGCCGGTGACGCGAAGTGGACGCCGAGTTGAGGCCGAGGCCGTAACCGGCGATGAAGTGAGTGGCCGACTGGATGTACGTTCGCACGCCGTAGTATCGGGCGCGTCGTCGCGGGAGTTTCCGTCGAGACGCGAGGATGCGCCCGGCGTTACGAGTTCGGGGCGGGTTCTAAGAGGCGCCGAGGCGGTCCCCTAGTGGACGCCGGTCTCGGCGCCTCCTCATTTTGTCCTCGGATGATTTCAGCTGACCGTGGTCAGCGTTTCAGACGGGACCAAAACCGCGACGCCTGCTGCTGCGCGCGCCGGATCACGTCGTCGAGCCGGCCGTCCGAGCGGCGGAGAAGTCGGGGGCGCGTGTTTCCGGACGGACCGCGGGCGGCTCCACGGCAGCCGTGATCTCCAGGGGCGACGGAGCAGGAAGCGCCGTGCGGCGAGTGTCGAGCTCCGCCGCGTACCGGCCCAGCGCCGCCAAGCATTCCGAAACCGTCGCTCCCTGACCCGTTATCGCGGGAAGGACTTCGGAGGGGCCGTCACGAGGGGGTCGGCGTTGAGCGCCTCCATGAACGCGAGCAGGTCCCGCTTTTCCTCCGCGGTCAGGTGCAGGGGCTGAATGTCGGGATCCAGCCATTCGTTTTCAACGCCGCCGCGATCGTAGAAATCGATCACTTCCTCCAGCGTCTTGATCGAGCCGTCATGCATGTAGGGCGCGGTGTGGCGCAGGTTGCGCACGGTGGGTGTCCGGTAGGCGCCGCGGCCCCGGTCCTCCTTCGTCACCTCGAAGCGCCCGAGGTCAGGAGGCTTCTTGTCCTGCCCCACGCCGATGTTGTGAAAATCGATGTCCGAGAATAGGGCGCTCGAATGGCACGCGGTGCAGGTGGCTTTGCCGATGAAGAGCTTGAAGCCCCGCACGGCCTCCGTGGAGATGGCCGTCTGCTCCCCGGCCTCGTAGCGGTCGTACGGCGACTGCATCGAGACGAGGGTCTTCTCGAAAGCGGTGATCGCATCGCCGACGCGTTCAATGGCGACCGCGTCGTCCCCGAAGGCCCGCTTGAAGTAGGGGCGATAGCCCGCGATGGAGGAGAGCGTCTTGACCGCCTGCTCCTTGGACGAGCCCATCTCGTCGGGATTGACGATCGGATGAAGGGCCTGCTCCTCCAGGGAGGATGCGCGCCCGTCCCAGAACAAGGTCTGCGCGCCGTTCCCGGAATAATACAGGACGGCGTTGAGGAGGGTCTGAGCGTTGCGCTTGCCTTTTTTCTTGCCGATCCCGACGGAGAGCGGAATCTGATCGGTCCAGCCCTTGCGGGGATCGTGGCAGGTCGCGCAGCTGACGGTGCCGTCGCGGGAGAGACGCTTGTCGAAAAAGAGAAGTTTGCCGAGCTCGGCCTTGTCATCGGCGAACGCGGCCGGAATGAACGTCAGGATTGCACAGAGGGCCAGCAGTCCGGCACGGATCAAGGGAGGGAGATTGGCCAGACCTTGATTTTCATGTCGTCGGCCGCCGTGACGCCGTAGCGCCCGTCGGGCGTGAAGACGACGGAGTGGATGTCGCCGGTGTGTCCGTGGTAGGTCCGCACCACCTTGGCGGTCGCGGTCTCCCAGAGCCTGAGCATGCGCAGTTCGCTTCCCGACATGACGTAGCGTCCGTCCGGTGAGAACGCGGCGCAGCGGATCAAGCCCTTCATGGTGCCGAAGAACGTCCGCACGAGCTTGCCGGTCTTGAGGTCCCAGAGCTTCAGCGTGTCGTCGGTACTGCCCGAGAGGATGTGCCGCCCATCGGGTGACGCCACGACGGCCACCACCCAGTGGACGTGCCCTTCGAGCGTCTTTAAGAGCTTGCCGGTCGCCACTTCCCAGACCCGGGCCGTCTTGTCGTAGCTGCCCGAAATGGCGGTGCGCCCGTCAGGCGAGAAGGCGACGCTGATGACCGGCCCCGTGTGCCCCGTGAAGGTCCGCACGAGCTTGCCCGACTCCAGGTCCCAGAGGCGGACCGTGTTGTCGCGGTTTCCGGACAGGGCGTAGCGCCCGTCCGGTGAAAAGGCGACGGAGAACACCTCGCGCGCCTCGGTCTGGATCGTCCGCACGAGCTCGCCCGTGCCCGTATCCCAGACGCGGATGGTCTTGTCCCAGCTTCCAGACAAGGCGCGCCGGCCGTCGGGAGACAGGGCCACGGAGAAGACGCGGTCGGTGTGCCCCTTGAAGATCCGGATCAGTTTCCCGGACCGATAGTCCCAGAGTGCCACCAACTTCTCGCGGTCGCCGGAGAGGATGAGGTGGCCGTCGCCGGAGATGGAGATCGATTGGAAGTGGGCGGCGTGGCCGTCGAAGGTGCGCAATGATTCGTCCGGCTGCGCCTGCGCCACGAGCTGCGCGCCGCGCGGAGCCGCTTCCTGGGGCAAACGGCTCGTTTGCGCCCGGGAGACGGAGAGGAGGAGGAATGGGATTATCGCGGTCCTCACAAAGGCCATAGCTCTACCTCCCACCAATATTCTTCATTAGAATAGCCCCGCGAGGGTGCTTTGTCAAGCCGTCGAATCAACCGTCGAATCAACCGTCGAATCAACTCATCTAAAATGTGACCGAAGCTGGGCTCGTCAACTCATTTAAGCTGCTACTGGACTATCCTTGAGGATAGTGGTTTGGGGGTAACAGGAATGAGCCCGTT
>Ga0209515_10001494_pt1 | contig 38901 bp, 34 predicted proteins | sample Subgroupgradi54m_FD_187454 | JGI IMG/M metagenome (GOLD analysis project Ga0209515, IMG submission 187454) | Subsurface groundwater microbial communities from S. Glens Falls, New York, USA - GMW60B uncontaminated upgradient, 5.4 m (SPAdes)... ... | reverse complement strand
CCCGCCGAATCGACTCCGGCGGCCTCGCGCTCGACAACGGGCAACACATCCTGATCGGCGCCTACACCGAGACCTTGCGGCTGATGCAGGTGGTGGGGGTCGATCCGGCGGCAGCCTTCGTTCGCACGCCGCTGTGCCTGAAGGACCCCCAAGGCCAGGGTCTGCGCCTGCCGCCCGGACCGCCGATGCTGGCCTTCGTGCGCGGCGTGCTCGATCAGCGAGGCTGGACCTGGGGCGAGCGGCTGCGGCTGTTGGGCGCCGCGGCGGGCTGGGGCCGGCGCGGCTTCGAATGCGATGCGGCGCTGAGCGTCGGCGCGCTGACCGCGACGCTGCCGGCTGCGCTGCGGCGCGACCTGATCGAGCCGCTGTGCGTCGCGGCGCTGAACACGCCCGCCGACCAGGCCAGCGCCGCGGTGTTCCTGCGCGTGATCCGCGACGCGCTGTTCGCCGGCCCCGGGTCGGCCGACCTGATGCTGCCACGCATGCGGCTGAGCGACCTGCTGCCGGCGCCGGCGGCGCGCTGGCTGGAACGATCCGGCGCCTCGATCCAGTTCGGCCGGCGGGTCGACACGGTGTCGCGCCGAGATGCCGGGTGGAGCGTCGACGGCGCGCGCTTCGACCGGGTCGTGATCGCCACGTCCGCCGTCGAAGCCGCGCGGCTGATCCAGCCGCTGGACGCCGACTGGGCGCGCACCGCGGCGGCGCTGCGCTACGAGCCCATTGTCACCGTCTACGCCCACAGCGAGGGCACGCGCCTGACGCAGCCGATGCTGGCGCTGCGCAGCGACGATACCCAATGGCCGGCGCAGTTCGTGTTCGACCAGGGCCAGCTCGGCGGGCCTGCCGGGCTGCTCGCCTTCGTCATCAGCGGCGCCCAGGGCTGGCTCGACCGCGGCCTGAAAGCGACCCGCCTGGCCACGCTGGCGCAGGCGAAGACGCTGCTCGGCACGCAGTTGAAAGCACCGCTGCGCATCGTTCGCGACCTGACCGAAAAACGCGCGACCTTCCGCTGCACACCGGCGCTGCTGCGGCCGATCGGGCGCATTGCGCCGGGCTTGGTGGTGGCGGGCGACTACGTGGCTGGCCCCTACCCCGCCACGCTCGAAGGCGCGGTGCGCTCGGGCGTCGCGGTAGCACGCGATTGAGCCGCCCGGCTCACCGGCGCGAGAACGGCGTCGCCAGGGGTTCGCCGACAAAGATGCCCTGCAGCGGCCAGGCCACGCTCTTCCAGTAGGCCTCGATCGCAGTGCTGCCTTGTACGTAGTGCAGCAGCAGCACCTGCGGGTGCGAGAACTTCTGCGGATGGGCGCAAGGCTCGGTGACGGTGCCGTAGCTCGCCGTCGCGCCGGCCGCGATCCAGTCGGTGGCCATCGTGTGGCCGCCGCTGCCATCGAGCACACCGCCGCCCGAGGTCAGATGGTCGGCCAGTGCTCCGGGCACGAACTTCACGGTGTCGAGCCGGCTCACGCGGGGCAGGCCTGTGATGTAGAGCAACACCCGATCGACGTGATCGAGCAGGTCCCGGGCTTCGACGTGAACGTCGAGGCCGATCTGGCGGATCGGGCCGGCCGGCGGAAACAGCGTCGCACGCACGCTGCGGATCTTGTCGGAGGTGACGAGGAAATAGGCATGCACCGGCGGCGCGCCGCGCCAGCCCAGCGAATGGTCCGACGCGACCCCGCGCTCGATCAAGGCCTTCGCGCCGGCCACGTCGCGCGCCGCGAGCAGCATCGACGGCCGCATCTTCAGGTCGGTGTGGGGACGCACGCTGGCGCTGTTGAAGTAAGGCGACGCGCGGGTCGCCGAGCAGCTGTGGGTGCAAGCTGCCGCGTCGTAGCCCATCGTCAGCGCGCCGGTGATCGAATTGCAGGCCACCGCGTAGGGGAAGGTCCAGGCCAGCGCGAGGGCCTGCGTCTCGGCGCCGAAGTGGCGCTCGACCTGCTGCGCGAACGGCGCGAACTCTTCGGGCGTCAGCACCGGCTTGACCGGCAGCTCGATGTACAGGATCTGCTCCGGCGTCAGGTGGCGGGCGGCGGCATAGAACGCGCCGACCTCGACCGAATACGGGTCCGCGCGGTTGATCACGAGCCCGATGTCCTTGGCCGAAAGGTGCGTGCCGACCCGCGGCACCGCGATCCACGTCGGCGGCCTGTGCGGCTGGGTGGGCTTTCGAAAGCTCGGAGCCGGGCCTGCCGGCGACGACGCTTCGGACGCGGGTTGCGCGCTCGCCAGCGTCGCGCCCAAGCCCAGCGCCAGGCACGCCACGCACCGGCGCGCTACCCCAATCGGCAATTCCCGGAATGCAGCCTTCAGTTTCGCCATGCAAAATTGCCTGAATCTGAGTGAAAATCGGAAACCATGAAAAGCACCGAAGCCAAGGCCCCGACCATACAGGTGCTGGAGCGCATGTTTTCACTGCTCGACGTGCTGGCCTCGTACCAGGACCCGGTGTCGCTGAAGATCATCAGCGAGCAGACGGGGCTGCACCCGTCGACCGCGCACCGCATCCTCAACGACCTCGCGATCGGCCGCTATGTCGATCGCCCCGAGGCGGGCAGCTATCGCCTGGGCATGCGCCTGCTCGAGCTCGGCAACCTGGTCAAGGCGCGGCTCGACGTGCGCGATGCCGCGTTGGGACCCATGCGCGAGCTGCACAAGCTCACCCACCAGCCGGTCAACCTGTCGATGCGCCAGGGCGACGAGATCGTCTACATCGAGCGCACCTACAGCGAACGCTCGGGCATGCAGGTGGTGCGCGCGATCGGCGGGCGCGCGCCCTTGCACCTCACTTCGGTGGGCAAGCTCTTTCTCGCCCACGACGACCCACAGCGGGTGCGCGCGTATGCCACGCGCACCGGCCTCGCGGGCCACACGCGCAACAGCATCACCAACGTGACGACGCTCGAACGCGAGCTGTCGAAGGTGCTGCATCACGGCACGGCGCGCGACGACGAGGAGCTGGAGCTGGGAGTGCGCTGCATGGCGGCCGGCATTCTGGACGACCAGGGCAAGCTGGTGGCGGGGCTGTCGATCTCGGCCCCGGCCGATCGCCTGGAAGAGGCCTGGATGGAGCGCCTGAAAGCCACCGCGGCGCAGATCTCGGCAGCGCTCGGGCATCGCAGCGGCGCCAACCACACGGCGCCCGCCAAATGAAAGGGCCCGGGCGAACCGGGCCTTTGTCGATGCGTCGGCGAAAGATCAGGACGTGATCTTCGGCGCTGCGACGGTTGTTTGCGCAGCCGGCATCTCGTTGATCCACTTGCGCACCCGTTCGGCGTCGCCGATGCGCGAATACTTGCCGGCTGAATCGAGGAACACCATGATCAGCTTGCGGCCCGCCAACTGGGCCTGCATGACGAGGCAGCGCCCCGCTTCGGAGATGTAGCCGGTCTTTTGCAGCCCGATCTCCCAGGTCGGGTTGTTGACCAGGCGGTTGGTGTTGCGGAACTGAAGCTGGCGGTTGCCCACCGCCACCTGGTACTCGGGCGAAGTCGACAGCTCGCGAATGATCTGGTGCTGGTACGCCGCGTTGACCAGCGTGGCCAGGTCACGCGCGCTCGACTGGTTGCGGCTCGACAGCCCGGTCGGCTCGACGTAACGCGTGTCGACCATGCCGAGCTCGCCGGCCTTGTGGTTCATCGCCACGACGAACCCATCGAGGCCACCCGGGTAGTAGCGGCCCAGCGCGTGCGCCGCGCGGTTTTCCGACGCCATCAGCGCCAGGTGCAGCATTTCGCCGCGGGTCAGCGTGGTGCCGACCCGCAGGCGCGAGTGGCTGCCCTTTTCGGTGTCGACGTCGTCCTGACTGACGGTGATCTGTTCTTCGAGTGGAAGCTTGGCCTCGGTGACGACCAGCGCGGTCATCAGCTTGGTCAGCGAGGCGATCGGCAATACCGCTTGCGAGTTCTTGCTGAACAGCACTTCGTTGGTGTCCTGGTCGAGCACCAGGGCGACGCTGGACTTCAGGTCGAGGGCATCGGGGGTGGAATGCAGACCGGACAACTGGCCGAACGAGGCGCGCGCCGGCTCGGTGTGGGCAACCCGGACGACCGAGGCGTGGGCGCGCTTGACCTTGGCAGAGGCGTGGACGTTCTTCTTGGCGGGCGTGACGCTGCCATCCACTGCATAGGAAGGCAGACACAGCGCGGTCGAAACAGCGAACAGCGCCATGGAAGCAAATTTTGACCAGTACGACACGTCAACCCCAGCTCTCACGGTACCGCGAGTGTATGACAAGGAAAAAAACCGCGCAAGATCAAAAACTTACGCGGCTTTTCTCATGTGAGACCTCGCTCGCCGTCAGGACTGTGACAAATGTCACAGTCAGCTGGCGTCAACCTTGGGCAGCTACGCGTTCGGTCTTGCTGTGAAGCTTGTTGAGGGCCGACAAGTACGCCTTGGCAGATGCCACGACGATGTCCGGATCGGACCCCACGCCATTTACAACGCGCCCACCATGTTGCAGGCGGACAGTAACTTCACCTTGCGATTCTGTGCTGCCGGAAGTGATGGCATTGACCGAATAGAGCAGCATTTCTGCGCCACTTTGCACCTTGGACTCGATCGCCTTCAAGCTCGCGTCGACCGGCCCGTTGCCGTCGCTCTCGGCGTGAAGCTCGGTTTCGCCGGCGGCGAACGCCACCTTGGCGTGTGGCCGCTCGCCGGTTTCGGAGCGCTGCGCCAGCGCCAGCAGGCGGTAGTGCTCGTGATCGTGGGTGACCGCCTCGTCCATCACCAGCGCCAGGATGTCCTCGTCGAAGATGTCGCTCTTGCGATCGGCGAGCTCCTTGAACTTGGCGAACGTCGCGTTGACCTCGGCCTCGGAATCGAGCTCGATGCCCAGGTCCTGCAGGCGCTGCTTGAATGCATTGCGGCCCGACAGCTTGCCCAGCACGATCTTGTTGGTGCTCCAGCCGACGTCTTCAGCACGCATGATCTCGTAGGTGTCGCGCGCCTTCAGGACGCCGTCCTGGTGGATGCCCGAGGCGTGCGCGAAGGCGTTGGCGCCGACCACGGCCTTGTTCGGCTGCACGACGAAGCCGGTGGTCTGCGAGACCAGGCGCGACGCCGGCACGATCTGGGTCGCGTCGATGCCGAGCGTGAGGCCGAAGTAGTCGCGCCGCGTCTTGACCGCCATCACCACTTCTTCGAGCGAGCAGTTGCCGGCCCGCTCACCCAGGCCGTTGATCGTGCATTCGATCTGGCGCGCCCCGCCGATCTTCACGCCGGCCAGCGAGTTGGCGACCGCCATGCCGAGGTCGTTGTGGCAATGCACCGACCAGACCGCCTTGTCGGAGTTCGGAATGCGCTCGCGCAGGTCGCGGATGAAGTTGCCGTAGAGCTCGGGGATCGCATAACCGACGGTGTCGGGGATGTTGATCGTGGTCGCGCCTTCGGCGATCGCCGCTTCTAGCACGCGGCACAGGAAGTCGGGGTCGGAGCGATAGCCGTCTTCGGGCGAAAACTCGACGTCACCGGTCAGATTGCGTGCGAAGCGCACCGCGAGCTTCGCCTGCTCGAACACCTGGTCGGGCGTCATGCGCAGCTTCTTGTCCATGTGCAGCGCACTGGTCGCGATGAAGGTGTGGATGCGCGACGCCGCCGCCTCCTTCAGCGCCTCGGCCGCGCGCGAGATGTCGCGGTCGTTCGCGCGCGCCAGCGAGCAGACGATGGAGTCCTTGATGTGCGACGCAATCGACTTCACCGCCTCGAAGTCACCGTTGCTCGACGCCGCGAAGCCGGCCTCGATGACGTCGACCTTCAGGCGCTCGAGCTGGCGTGCGATGCGCAGCTTCTCGTCCTTGGTCATCGAAGCGCCGGGCGACTGCTCGCCGTCACGCAGCGTCGTATCGAAAATGATCAGCTTGTCGCTCATGACTGCCCCTCGTCCGATGGGTACATCGGCCGGTCCCCCGAGGGGGCGCGGGCCGGCTTGGGAGCGGCCCGGCGCTCGGCCCGCCACGCTTCGATTGCCATTGGCTGTCTCATGGAAGCTCCTTTGCTCGCTGCTTGAGCGGACATCTTAGGCGAGCGCGCGCGGCTCGAAGCTCAGCGCGCCGCGTTGCAGCGCGCGCTGCAGGCCCGACATGATGGCCTTCAGCGATGCCGACACGATGTTGGCGTCGATGCCGACGCCGAACAGCGTCAGCGCGTCGCCGATGCGCAGCTCCAGGTAGGCCACCGCCTTCGCGTCGGCGCCGCTGCCGAGCGCATGTTCGTGGTAGTCGAGCACCCGCACCGGCGCGCCGCCGAGGTGCGAGTTCAAACCGTTGACGAAGGCGTCGATCGGGCCCGAGCCACTGCCGTCGACGCTGAACTGGCGCCCTGCGAGCTGCACCAGCGCCGACAGGCGCAGCGTCTCGCCGGTGAACACCGGCTGCACGACCCTGGCGCGGGCAAACGCGCCGAGGCCGTACTCGCGCTCGAAGATGCTCCACAGCTCTACAGCGCTGAGCTCCTTGCCGGTGTCGTCCATAACGGCCTGCACGACCTGGCTGAACTCGATCTGCAGGCGGCGCGGCAACTCGACGCCGTATTCGGTTTCGAGCAGGTAGGCGATGCCGCCCTTGCCCGACTGGCTGTTGACGCGGATGACCGCGTCGTAGCTGCGCCCCACGTCCTTCGGGTCGATCGGCAGGTAGGGCATGTTCCACACGTCGTCCTCGCGGCGCGCGGCGAAGGCCTTCTTGATTGCGTCCTGATGCGAGCCCGAAAACGAGGTGTAGACCAGGTCGCCGGCGTAAGGGTGGCGCGGATGCACCGGCAGCTGGTTGCAGTGCTCGACGCAGCGGCGCACCTCGTCGATGTCGGAGAAGTCCAAGCCCGGCGCGACGCCCTGGGTGTACAGGTTCAGCGCGATGTTGACCAGGTCGACGTTGCCGGTTCGCTCGCCGTTGCCGAACAGGCAGCCTTCGATGCGGTCGGCGCCGGCCATCAGCGCAAACTCGCCGGCTGCCGTGCCGGTGCCGCGGTCGTTGTGCGGGTGCACCGACAACACGATGGAATCGCGCCGCGCCAGGTGGCGGTGCATCCACTCGATCATGTCGGCGAAGATGTTGGGCGTGCTGTGCTCCACCGTCGACGGCAGGTTGATGATGCACTTGCGCTCGGGGCTGGGCTGCCAGACCTCGGTCACCGCATCGACCACTCGCTTGGAGAACTCGAGCTCGGTGCCGGAGAACATCTCGGGCGAGTACTGGAAGACGAACTCGGTCTCGGGCTGCGCCTCGGCCAGGTCCTTGATCCGGCGCGCGTGGCGGGTCGCGAGGTCGACGATGCCGGTCTCGTCCAGCCCCAGCACCACGCGGCGCATCACCGGCGAGACGGCGTTGTACAGGTGCACGACCGCGCGCCGCGCGCCGCGCAGCGACTCGAAGGTGCGGCCGATCAGCTCGTCACGGGCCTGCGTGAGTACCTGGATCGTCACGTCTTCGGGGATCAGGCCGTCTTCGATCAGCAGGCGGACGAAGTCGAAGTCGGTCTGCGATGCCGACGGGAAGCCGACCTCGATCTCCTTGAAGCCGATGCGCACCAGCATTTCGAACAGGCGCAACTTGCGCGCGCTGTCCATCGGCTCGATCAGCGCCTGGTTGCCGTCGCGCAGGTCGACGCTGCACCACAGCGGCGGCTTCGCCAGCACGGCGTCGGGCCAGGTCCGGTCTTTCAAGGCGACGGGCGCGAAGGCCCGGTACTTCTGCTGCGGTTGCTTCAACATGGCGTTCCTCGGTGAGTCATGTTCACAACCAGCAATCCCAAAAACAAAACGGCCCGCTGCTGGTTGCATACGGGCCGTTGAGATCAAAAACGTTCAGACGTGGACGATCAGCGAGCCCGTGGTACTCCTAGCAGCAGTAGCGTGGTCGCGGAACGAAGCGTCATGGCGGCGAATATAGCATGCACGTCCGACGCCGCTACCGATGAAGACCTTGTTCGTCGGGTTCGTCGGTCGAGGTGGCGATCACGCTGACGGGCTTGCCCTTCACGCGCTTCCACACATAGACGCCGTATCCCGAGATGCCATAGATGACGAACAGCGCGAACAGCACCGACGGCGGATGGATCGTGATGAAGCCGATACCCAGCGCGATCGCGACGATGGTGATGAACGGCACCGAACGCTTGAAGCTCACGTCTTTGAAGCTGTAGAACGGCACGTTGGTGACCATCGTCAGCCCGGCGTACAGCGTAAAGCCGAAGGCCGTCCATTGCAGCCACGGCCCTTCCGCGCTGCCCTTGAAACCCTGGTTGTCCATCAGCCAGATGAAGCCCACCACCAGCGCCGCCGCGGCCGGGCTCGGCAAGCCCTGGAAGAAGCGCTTGTCGACGACGGTCAGGTTGGTGTTGAAGCGCGCCAGCCGCAGCGCCGCGCAGGCGCAATAGACGAAAGCCGCGATCCAGCCCAGCTTGTTCAGCGGCGTCAGCGCCCAGACATAGACGATCAGCGCCGGCGCGGCGCCGAAGGACACCATGTCCGACAGGCTGTCCATCTGCTCGCCGAAGGTGCTTTGGGTGTTGGTCATGCGCGCGACGCGGCCGTCCAGGCTGTCGAGCACCATCGCGCAGAACACGCCGATCGCGGCCTGGTCGAACAGGCCGTTCATCGCCATCACGATGGCATAGAAGCCGCCGAACAGCGCCGCCAGCGTGAACAGGTTGGGCAGGATGTAGATGCCCTTGCGGCGCGGCCGCGGGGGCAGCTCGACGAGGTCCGGCAACGGGTGTACGCCGTCGTGCAGGTCGGTCATGGACGCGGCACCGCGAGCGCTCGGGAGGGGATTTCTTTCATGGGCAAAGGATACCGCAGCCCAAGCACGAAAAAGGGGCGCGGCTTGCGCCACGCCCCTTTGGGTACAACGAGCGGTCCGACTACCAGCCGATGTCTTGCAACAGCGGGAAGGTCAGGTCGGCCGGAGGCGTGACCGCATGCAGCAGGTCGCCGTTGATCGCCGGTTCCATCAGCAGGTTCGGGAACGCGATGGTGTCGTAATGCGACACCGACGAGCCACCCTGGAACGGGTTCGGCGCATACAGCCGCGCTCGGCCGAAGATGTCGGCGCCGGCATACTGTGTGCTGTTGACCCCCAGGCTCGCGATCACACCGGAACTCGTGCGCGAACGCCGTGCAAGCGCGTTCTTCAACGTGACACCGTCGGCCTGCGACACGCTGATCGCCGGGATGGTCACGCTCGGATCCGAGCCGCCCAGACCCGGCGCACTGCCAGGCACGTTGTTGGCGACGATCACCCCGATCGCGCCCGCGTTCTGCACGTTCTTCGCCTTGCTGGCGAAGGTGCAGGCTCCACGGTCGACCAGCGCGATGTGACCGTTGACAGCGAGCGCGTTGACCGCGCTCAGCGGGCTGCAGGCGAGGCCGATCTGATTCGGCGAGTCGACGACCGGCATCAGTTGCTGGGTCACCGCGCTCGTGCTCAGCTGCGCGCCGAACGAGGCCGTGCCGATGTTGTACGTGCCGGCGGCCGCCCCCGCAGCCGGGCCGCTGACCGCCAGGCTCGGCGTGCCCAGCGACAGCACCTGCGGCACGCTGTTGGTGACGATGGCACCGGTCCACACCAGCTTGCCGGTGTTCAGTGCCGAGGCCACCCGTTCGGCGTTGCTCATGTCGACCCACAGCTTGTTGATGGTGTCGTCGAAGAGGTAGTGATCCCAGATCGACGGAAAGCCCACGAACGGCGCGCCGGTGCTGCCGCTGGTGAAGGTCTGGAACCCGAGGCCATGGCCGAACTCGTGCAGCAGCACGGTCACCAGGTCGATCATGGTGCCGTGGTTGTTGTCCAGCCCCAGGTAGAACGGCGCGCCGGGCAGGCAATCCGGGAACAGGCCCAGGCGCGAGTTGAAGCGCGCCTGGATGTCCTGGCCGTTGACCGGGTCGCCCGCGCTCAGGTTGGTGCCGGTGATCTTGTTGGCCAGCGCCTGCGGGTACCAGGTGCCGGTCTTCGCGGCGCCGGGGAAGTCGCGCCAGATGTTGTACGCGCCGGCGCTGCCGAGTACCGCCGAGTTGGCCGTGCAGGTCAGGGGCTCGAAGGACGCGCGAATCACGATGGTCTGGCTGCTCGTGAGCGTGGCGCCCCACTGGTCGGCGGCGGCCTGGAAGGCGATCAGGCGTTGCTGGCCGAGCGTGGTGCCCGCATTGCCGCCGACCGGCGCGGCCGGCGTCGGGTCGTTGAAGCCGACGCCGGCGGCATTCAAGTTCTGGATGACGATGGTGGCCGCGGCTTGCGCCTGCTGTGCTGCGCCGACAAGGCCGAGCGCGAGCGTCAGCGCGCCGGCCAGGCGAGCGAGGGTCGTTGACTTATTGATGCGCATGGCCATGCTCCTTGTCCGTCGCGGCGGTGGCAGCCTGTGGTGCCTTGAGCACCTTGCTGGCCGTTTCAGCACCGGTGACGCACTGCGTCGTCATCGTTCCGTCTGCGTTGCGCTTGATGACGGAATACGTCATCGTGTCTTCGGTCGGCCGCACGCCAACGGCTCCGTTGGCGTGCTGCATGGAGACGGGCGCGGTCGGCGCGACCTGGCGGGTCAAGCGCTTGGCCTGCGCTTCCTGCGCCTGCATGGCCTTGAACTCTTCCGGGGTCGGCCCGCGCAACTGCCCGGTCTCCGTATCCCGGACGACCCGCATGCCGCCGGCACCCTCGGCCGCCTGCGAGGCGGAGCTGGCGGCGATCGCCGCCGCGGCCAGCAGCGCGAGGCTGCCGTGCTTGATGTGCAGACTTCCTAGTGACATGGCTCAGTCCCTTTCGTGTGGATTGCCAATGACAACCGGAAACGAAGTGCCGGATCGCGGCCGCTTCGCTTCGCTGGGGTTCTTCAGTCTCGCTGCGATGTGCGCCGGCGCAGCAGCAGCGCCGCGATGCCGACGCCGAGCAAGGCATAGGTCGAAGGCTCGGGGACGGCGATGACGTTGACCGTATCGATGCCGATGTAGTCGGCGTCGAGCGCGTTGTTCACCGTGTAGTGGAAGGCAAACCGGCCGCTGCCGCCGGCCGGCAGCATCACCGAGAAGGCTTGCCAGTCGCCGGGGTAGGTGCCGAGGTCGCCGATCGTGCTCACCAGCGTCGTGAAGCCTGCCGTGCCGCTGCCGGAGCCGGCGCTGAAACGAACCTCCAGCTTGTCCAGGAAGCCCGCGTCGGCGGTGCGTGTGTAGAAGGTCAGCTGCCCGCCGCCGGGCAGCGTCAATTCGGGGCTGATCAGCCACGCGTTGATCACGCCGTTGATCCCCGAGGTGGCGTTGAAGTCGTTGCCGATGTACGAATCGGGCGCACCCGACTGGCTGGCGAAAACACCGCTGTTGCCCTGGAACCAGTCGTTGCCGACCGGCACGCTGTTGTTCGTGCGTACCCAGCCCGAGCCGGCCAGCGTGCCGATGTTGTCGAAGCCTTCGGTGAGCAATGCCGCCTGGGCACTGCCCAGGCAAGCCAACGCCAGCAAGGCCGGCGTGAGTTTTGTGATCTTCATGGAGTCTCCTGAACTGAACCGTGCCGTGGGCTCAAGACTGGCGACCAGACTGGCGTTGACGGGTCTGCCTGTGCCTTCACCGGCCACTGCGCAAGGGTGAAAGCGCAGGTCCAGTGACCCTCCTGGACCGTGATGATTCTCACGATCCATGCGCAGGCTAAAGGCTGAGCACAGCACGCCGCAACCCCCTCGTTCATGGGGGAGGATTACCCGTGCTCATTGAGCGCACCAGAAAACAAAAAACCCCTGCCGTTCGGACAGGGGTTTTTGCCGATGGCAGCCAGCGTGCTGGCTGCTCTGCGCCGGGCTCAGGTGCGCTGTGCCAGCGGCACCAGATCGCGCTTGGGCGCACCGTTGTAGAGCTGGCGCGGGCGGCCGATCTTGTACTCGGGGTCGCCGATCATTTCGTTGAGCTGGGCGATCCACCCGACCGTGCGCGCCAGCGCGAAGATCGCCGTGAACAGGCTCACCGGAATGCCGATCGCGCGCTGCACGATGCCGGAGTAGAAGTCGACGTTCGGGTAGAGCTTGCGCGCGACGAAGTATTCGTCTTCCAGCGCGATCTTTTCGAGCTCCATCGCGAGCTTGAGGATCGGGTCGTTGGTCTTGCCCAGCGCCGCCAGCACCTCGTGGCAGGTCTCGCGCATCAGCTTGGCGCGCGGGTCGTAGTTCTTGTAGACCCGGTGGCCGAAGCCCATCAGCTTGACGTTGGAGTTCTTGTCCTTCACCTGCTTGATGAACTCGCCGATTTTCTCGACGCCGCCCATCTTCTGCACGTCTTCCAGCATGTTCAGCGCCGCCTCGTTGGCTCCGCCGTGCGCCGGGCCCCACAGGCAGGCCACGCCGGCCGCGATGGCCGCGAACGGGTTGGTGCCCGACGAGCCGCACAGCCGCACCGTCGAGGTCGACGCGTTCTGCTCGTGGTCGGCGTGCAGGATGAAGATGCGGTCGATCGCGCGCACCAGCACGTCGTTGGGCACGTACTCTTCGCACGGCGTCGCGAACATCATGCGCATGAAGTTCGACGAATACGACAGGTCGTTCTTCGGGTAGATGAAAGGCTGGCCGATGCCGTACTTGAAGGCCATCGCCACCAGCGTCGGCATCTTGGCGATCAGGCGGATCGCGGCGATGTCGCGGTGCTGCGGGTTGTTGATGTCGGTGCTGTCGTGATAGAAGGCCGACAGCGCGCCCACCAGGCCGGTCATCACCGCCATCGGGTGCGCGTCGCGGCGGAAGCCGCGCAGGAAGAACTGCATCTGCTCGTTGACCATCGTGTGGTTGGTCACGAGCTTGGTGAAGTCCTGCTTCTGGGTCGGGTTCGGCAGATCGCCCTTCAACAGCAGGTAGCAGGTCTCGAGGAAGTCGCAGTTCACCGCCAGCTGCTCGATCGGGTAGCCGCGGTACAGCAGCTCGCCCTTGTCGCCGTCGATGTAGGTGATCTTCGAGTTGCAGGCCGCGGTCGACAGGAAGCCCGGGTCGTAGGTGAACTTGCCGGTCTGCGCGTAGAGCTTGCGGATGTCGATCACATCGGGCCCGATGCTGCCCTTGTAGATCGGCAGATCCATGGTCGGGCTGCCGTCGGAGAACGACAGGGTGGCTTTCACATCGGACGGGATCATGGTCGTTCCTTGAGTTGTTTGAAGACGGTTTGACTCGAAGCTCGCGTTATTGCCCTATTGCGGCACCCGCATCATGCGCAGCACCTGCACCACATCGTCACGCAGCAGCTCGCCGCCGGGTTCGGTGCGGCCGAGCAGCAGGTCGAGCAGGTCGTTGTCGGACAGGTCCATCAGCGTGCGCAAACCCTCGGCCTGCGCCTCGGTCAGCGTGCTCGCGTTGCGCGCGAAGAAACGCTCGATGAACAAATCGTTCTCGAGCAGGCCGCGCCGGCAGCGCCAGCGCAGCTTGCTCAGGTCCCGCTCGTTGATGAGAGTCTGCACGGCGTGGCTTGCTGTAGGCTGAACGGATGCGGCGCGCTCAGATGGCGCGGCGCACCATCAGTTCCTTGATCTTGCCGATGGCCTTGGTCGGGTTCAGGCCCTTGGGGCAGGCATCGACGCAGTTCATGATCGTGTGGCAGCGAAACAGGCGGTACGGGTCTTCGAGGTTGTCCAGGCGCCCTGCGGTGTCCTGGTCGCGGCTGTCGGCGATGAAGCGGTAGGCCTGCAGCAGCCCGGCCGGGCCGACGAACTTGTCGGGGTTCCACCAGAAGCTCGGGCAGCTCGTCGAGCAGCTCGCGCACAGGATGCATTCGTACAGGCCGTCGAGCTCTTCGCGCTCTTCGGGCGACTGAAGGCGCTCCTTCTCGGGCGGCGTCTCGTCGTTGACGAGGTAGGGCTTGATCGAGTTGTACTGCTTGAAGAACTGCGTCATGTCGACGATCAGGTCGCGGATCACCGGCAGTCCGGGCAGCGGCTTCAACACGACGACGCCGGGCAGCGTGCGCATGTTGGTCAGGCACGCGAGGCCGTTCCTGCCGTTGATGTTCATCGCGTCGGAGCCGCACACGCCTTCGCGGCAGGAGCGGCGGAAGCTCAGGCTGGGGTCGACCGCCTTCAGCTTGTTCAGCGCATCGAGCAGCATGCGTTCACTGCCGTCGAGCTCGACCTCGAGGGTCTGCATGCGCGGCTTGGCATCGGTATCCGGGTCGTAGCGGTAGATCTGAAAAACACGCTTGGTCATGGACTTCTTTCTTAGAACGAGCGGACCTTCGGGGGAATCGATTCCACCGTCAAAGGCTTGAGGTTCACCGGCTTGTAATCGAGGCGGTTGCCCTCGCTGTACCAGAGCGTGTGTTTCATCCACACCTTGTCGTTGCGGCCGTTCGGGAATTCGGGCGAATCGGTGTAGTCGTTGACCGTGTGGGCGCCGCGGCTCTCGTGGCGCGCCGCCGCCGAGATCATCGTCGCCAGCGCCACTTCGATCAGGTTCTCGACTTCGAGCGCCTCGATGCGCGCGGTGTTGAAGACCTTGGACTTGTCGGCCAGGAAGATGCCTTGCACCCGCTTGGCGATGTCCTTGATGACGCCCACGCCCTCGTCCAGCAGGGCCTGGGTGCGGAACACGCTGGCGTGGTTCTGCATTGCCGTGCGGATGTCGTTGGCCACGTCCTGCGCGTATTCGCCGGCCCCGCTCGCGTCGAGCCGGGCCAGGCGCGCCTGGCTTGCGTCGGCAGCATCGGCGGGCAGCGGCTTGTGAGTCTTGGTCTTGAGTGCGGAGTCGACGATATGGTTGCCGGCCGCCTTGCCGAACACCAGCAGGTCGAGCAGCGAATTGGTGCCGAGCCGGTTGGCGCCGTGGACGCTGACGCACGAACACTCGCCGACCGCGTAGAGCCCGTTGACGGGCGTGTTGGGGTCGCCGTTCTTCGGCACCACCACCTGGCCGTGGATGTTGGTCGGAATGCCGCCCATCTGGTAGTGGATGGTCGGCACCACGGGGATCGGCTCCTTGGTGACGTCGACGTTGGCGAAGTTGTGGCCGATCTCGAGCACGCTGGGCAGGCGCTTCAGGATCGTCTCCGCGCCGAGGTGCGTCATATCGAGGTTGATGTAGTCCTTGTTCGGGCCGCAGCCTCGGCCTTCCTTGATCTCCTGGTCCATGCAGCGCGAAACGAAGTCGCGTGGTGCCAGGTCTTTGAGCGTCGGCGCGTAACGCTCCATGAATCGCTCGCCGTTGCAGTTGCGCAGGATCGCGCCCTCGCCGCGGCAGCCTTCGGTCAACAGCACACCGGCGCCGGCCACTGCAGTCGGGTGGAACTGCCAGAACTCCATGTCCTCGAGCGGGACGCCGGCGCGCGCCGCCATGCCGAGGCCGTCGCCGGTGTTGATGAAGGCGTTGGTCGACGCCGCGAAGATGCGCCCTGCCCCGCCGGTGGCCAGCAGCACGGTCTTGGCTTCGAGCACGTAGAGCTCGCCGGTTTCCATTTCGAGCGCGGTCACGCCGACCACATCGCCGTCGGCGTCGCGCACCAGGTCCAACGCCATCCATTCGACGAAGAAGTTGGTGCGTGCCTTGACGTTCTGCTGGTACAGCGTATGCAGCATCGCGTGGCCGGTGCGGTCGGCCGCGGCACAGGCGCGTTGCACCGGCTTCTCACCGTAGTTGGCGGTGTGGCCGCCGAACGGGCGCTGGTAGATGGTGCCGTCGGCGTTGCGGTCGAACGGCATGCCGAAGTGCTCGAGCTCGTAGACGACCTTGGGCGCCTCGCGGCACATGTATTCGATGGCGTCCTGGTCACCCAGCCAGTCGGAGCCCTTGACGGTGTCGAAGAAGTGGTAGTGCCAGTTGTCCTCGCTCATGTTGCCGAGCGAGGCGCCGATGCCGCCTTGCGCGGCGACCGTGTGCGAGCGCGTCGGGAACACCTTGGACAGCACCGCGACGTTCAGGCCGGCGAGCGACAACTGCAGCGAGGCGCGCATGCCGGAGCCGCCGGCCCCGACGATGACGACATCGAACCTGCGCTTGGAAACCTTGGACAAGGATGCGCTCACGAAAGTCTCCACAGAACTTGAATCGCCCACCCCGCGCAGCCCACCAGCCAGACGATGGTGAACACCTGCAACACCAGCCGCGGACCGACCGAGGTCACGTAGTCCATCAGCACGTCGCGCATGCCGACCCACACGTGGTACAGCAAGGAGACGATGACGACGAAGGTCAGCACCTTCATCCATTGCGGCGCGAAGATGCCGGCCCATTTGTCGTAGCCGACGATCTTCTGCAAGTTGCCGGCCGCGTCCTTGATGCGTTCGCCGTCGCTGTCGCGCGCGTAGCTCGGCAACAGCACCTGAACGATCAGGATCAACGTGAACAGCGCCATCAGCGCCGCGGTGACACGCTGCGACAGCCAGTCGCGCAAGCCGTAATGCGCACCGACGACGACACGCTTGGAACCGTAGTTGGGGGTCATGGTCGGGCGCCTCAGAAGAAGAACAGCTTGACGCCGAGCAGCACGGTCAGCACCACGCTGGCGGCCATCGTGAAGTTGGCCGACTGGCGGCCGAACTTCAAGCCGACCGCGTGGGTGGCGTCCATCCAGAGATGGCGCAAGCCGGCGATCAGGTGCAGCAGGTACGACCAGATCAGGACGAGCGCCACCAGCTTGAAGAACCAGCCCGGCACGCCGCCGACGCCGACATTGAAGACGCGGGCGAATCGCTCGTACGAGATTTCAGTGCTGAGGCTGGTGTCGAACATCCAGATGATGAACGGTAGCAGCAGGAACATGATCACGCCGCTGACGCGGTGCAGGATCGACACGACCGCCATCGGCGGGTAGCGGTAGCCGGTGATCGCGTCGACCAGACGCATGGTCCCGGGTCTTTCTCTTCTCGTCTCTGCCATACCCAGCCTTGTAATCGGATGAAACCCGCGGATTTTATTGCAATGCAACAGCGCCCGCGGGACCGAGTCGCAATTCGAGTGCGCTGAAAGCCTCAGCTCAGTTCATTGCGATAGTGGTGCGACGCCGTGTTGTACAGGCCGCGGCGCAGCTCGACCGGCTTGTCGCCATAGGTGAGCGACAGCCGCTCGACGCTGAGCAGCGGTGCGTTCAGCGCCAGGCCCAGCAGCTCGGCCGCCGCGGCGTCGGCCGCGACGGCACGGATCCTTTCCTCCGCGCGGATCATGCGCACGCCGAACTCGGTCTCGAACAGGCCGTACATCGGGCCGCGGTATTCGCTCAGGCGCTCGGCGGTCAGGCCTTTGAACAACTGGCCGGGCAGCCAGATGTCGTCCAGCACCACCGGCGCGCCGTCGAACGACAGGACGCGCCGCACCTGAACCACCGTGTCACCCGATTTCAGGTCGAGCGCGCGCGCGATGTCGGACGGTGCGCGCAGCCGCCGGCAGTCGATGAAGCGGCGTTGCGCGCCGGTGTCCTGCCCCGAATCGGGCGCGAGGCGCAGGAAGCGGAACTGCACCTTCTCTTCGGCATGGGTGGCGACGAAAGTGCCCTTGCCCTGGCGCCGCACCAGCAGGTTGTCGGTCGCCAGCTCGTCGATCGCCTTGCGCACCGTGCCCTGGCTGACCTTGAAGCGCGACGCCAGCTCCATCTCGCTCGGGATCGCCTCGCCGGGGCGCCATTCGCCGGCCTGCAGGCTGCGCGTGATCAGCGTCTTGATCTGCTGGTACAGCGGGCTGAACGCGGGCGCCTCGCCGGCGTCGGCGCGCGCGGCCGGCGTGGCGGGGTTGGCAGGCGGTGGCAGCGCGGGCATGGCCGAATTGCAGCACAGGAACGACGTGTCGTGGTCAAATGTTGGCTTATGTCTTATGTAAGACATAAGACTGTTGACGGAGCTACGGGTTCACCCCTAGACTCGGCGCCATTCGGCGTTCGACTGGCCTACACTTCTGCCCACTGCGACTCGCGCGCATCACGCCGCCGCGGCGCTCCCAAGTTTCCCCGTCTTCCACCCCATCCTGGAGAGATTTCCCATGAGCAAGAAACCCGTTCGAGTCGCCGTCACCGGCGCCGCTGGCCAGATCGGCTACGCCCTGCTGTTTCGCATCGCGTCCGGCGAAATGCTGGGCAAGGACCAGCCGGTGATCCTGCAGCTGCTCGAGATCCCCGACGAGAAAGCGCAGAAGGCGCTCAAGGGCGTGATGATGGAGCTTGAAGACTGCGCCTTCCCGCTGCTCGCCGGCATGGAAGCGCACGGCGACGCCAACACCGCGTTCAAGGACACCGACTACGCGCTGCTGGTCGGCGCACGCCCGCGCGGCCCCGGCATGGAGCGCAAGGACCTGCTGGCCGCCAACGCGCAGATCTTCACCGCCCAGGGCAAGGCGCTCAACGCGGTGGCGAGCCGCAACGTGCGCGTGCTCGTGGTCGGCAACCCGGCCAACACCAACGCCTACATTGCGATGAAGAGCGCACCCGCCCTGCCGCGCCAGAACTTCACCGCGATGCTGCGCCTGGACCACAACCGGGCGCTCTCCCAGATCGCCGCCAAGACCGGCAAGCCGGTCTCGGCGATCGAGAAGCTGGCGGTGTGGGGCAACCACTCGCCGACGATGTACGCCGACTACCGTTTCGCGACCATCGAGGGCAAGGCCGTCAAGGCGATGATCAACGACGACGTCTGGAACCGCGATGTGTTCCTGCCCACCGTCGGCAAGCGCGGCGCGGCGATCATCGAAGCGCGCGGCCTGTCGTCGGCCGCATCGGCCGCCAACGCCGCCATCGACCACATGCACGACTGGGCGCTCGGCAGCAACGGCAAGTGGGTCACGATGGGCATCGCGTCGGACGGCCAGTACGGCATTCCGAAGGACGTGATGTTCGGCTTCCCGGTCACGACCGAAGGTGGGGAATACAAGCTGGTCGAAGGGTTGGAGATCGACGGGTTCAGCCAGGAGCGGATCAACCTGACGCTGAAGGAATTGTTGGAAGAGCAGGATGGCGTGAAGCACCTGCTCTGAGGCCTTGCGGAACAGTGGATCCCGGCGTTCGCCGGGATGACCTGTTCTCTCTCGGAGCCGTCATACCGGCGAAAGCCGGTATCCACTCGAGTTCCATGAATCCGCCCAAGATCCATCCCCGCGACGCCCTGTTCGACGCCGGCGAAACTGCTGCGCTTCTGCCCGTCTGCGACCACTACGCCGGCGTCGAAGTGCGCATGCGCAAGGCCCTCGCGCTGCAGGCCGAGCTGGGCCCGGTGTTCGACGTGACGCTCGATTGCGAAGACGGCGCGCCGATCGGCGGCGAGATCGAACACGCGCACCTGGTGGCCGAGCTCGCGGTGTCCGAACTGAACCGCTTCGGCCGCGTCGGCGCGCGCATCCACCCGGTCGACCATCCGTCGTTCGCGCAAGAGGCGGAAACCTTGATCGCGCGCGCCGGCGCTCGCCTGGCCTACCTGATGGTGCCCAAGCCGCGCGACCTGGCCGACGTGAACCGAGCCTGCGATGCGATCGACCACCTGCTGCGGGTCCACGCCCGCTCGCGCAAGCTGCCGCTGCACTTCCTCGTCGAAACCCACGGCGCGCTGCGCGAGGTCGACGCGATCGCGGCGCACCCGCGGGTCGAATCGCTGTCGTTCGGCCTGATGGACTTCGTGTCGGCGCATCGGGGCGCGATACCTGCCGCCGGCATGAGCCTGGCGGGCCAGTTCAGCCACCCGCTGGTACTGCGCGCCAAACTCGCCATCGCGGCGGCCTGCCACGCCCACGCCAAAACCCCATCGCACTGTGTCGTTACCGAGTTCGGCGACCGCGACGCCATTGGCGACGCCGCCGACAAGGCCTGCCGCCAGCTCGGCTACACCCGCATGTGGAGCATCCACCCGAACCAGATCCGGCCGATCGTCGACGCGTTCGCGCCAACCGCCGCCGAGGTCGACTTGGGCGTCGAGATCCTGCTCGCCGCGCAGGCCGCCGACTGGGCCCCGACACGCCAGCGCGACACCCTGCACGACCGCGCCAGCTACCGCTACTTCTGGCAAATGCTCGAACGCGCACACCGCACCGGCCAGCCGCTGCCGATCGAGGTACGGCGCGCATTTTTCGTCACGGAACACCCATCCCCCGCTTGAGTATGCTAAGTTAGGTATGTACAATTGATACATACCTACTTCAGGAGCACGCGATGGAAGCCACCGTGGCGGAACGCGGCCAGATCACCCTGCCGAAGGCCGTGCGCGACGCTCTCGGCTTGACCAAGGGCACGCTCTTGAAGGTCGAGCTCGACGGCAGCCGCATCATCCTGCGCAAGAACGTCGATGACGCCATTTCGCGCGCCCGCGGCAAGTTCAAGCTGCCCGAGGGCGTGACCACCGACGACATCATGCGCGAGCTGCGCGGCCGCGCGCCCGGCGATCCGGTCGAGCCGTAACTGCCGATGATCGCCGTCGACACGTCGGTGCTGATCGACCTGCTGGGCGAAGACGCCCGCGCCGATGCCGCCGAGGCCTGCCTGCGGATGGCACTCGGCAGCGGCCCGGTGGTCGTCTGCGAGGTGGTGGTCAGCGAAGTCACCGCCGGCCTCGGCCATGGCTCGCAGGTGATGGACGCGCTCGAAGAGATGGGGCTCGAGTTCTGCGCGATCGAGCAGCGCTCCGCCGTGCGCGCCGGCGAGATGCAGCGCAAGTACAAGGAGCGGCTGCGCAGCAGCGGCCTCGCAACCGCGTCGCCGCGCACCATTCCCGACTTCCTGGTCGGCGCCCACGCGCTGCTTCAGTGCACCGCGCTGATCACGCGCGACGAAGGTTTTTTCCGCGACTACTTCAAGGGGCTCAAGGTCATCGTTCCGACGCTGGCCTGATCCTCGCTTCCCTCCCTCTCCCACTTGCCTAACGAAAGCTCTGACATGCTCCAAGCCTACCGCCAACAAGTCGCCGAACGCGCCGCGCTCGGCATCCCGCCGCTGCCGCTGTCGGCAGCGCAGACCGGTTCGCTGATCGAGCTGCTGAAGGCGCCGCCCGAAGGCGAAGAGGCGTTCCTGGTCGAGCTGATCACCCACCGCGTGCCGGCCGGCGTCGACGACGCGGCCAAGGTCAAGGCCTCGTACCTGGCGGCCGTGGCGCACGGCAGCGAGACGAGCCCGCTGCTGAGCCGCACCAAGGCGACCGAGCTACTGGGCACGATGCTCGGCGGCTACAACATCCAGGCGCTGATCGAGCTGCTCGACGACGCGACGGTCGGCCCGGTCGCGGCCGAGGGCCTGAAGAAGACGCTCTTGATGTTCGACCAGTTCCACGACGTCAAGGAAAAGGCCGACGCCGGCAATGCCAATGCGAAGTCGGTGCTGCAAAGCTGGGCCGACGCCGAGTGGTTCACGAGCCGCCCCGAAGTGCCGCAAAGCATGACGGTGACGATCTTCAAAGTGACCGGCGAGACCAACACCGACGACCTGTCGCCGGCGCCCGATGCCTGGAGCCGCCCCGACATCCCGCTGCACGCCCTCGCGATGCTGAAGAACCCGCGCCCCGGCATCACGCCCGAAGACGAAGGCAAGCGCGGCCCGGTCGCGTTCATCGAGTCGCTGCGCGCGCGCGGCCATCTGGTGGCCTATGCAGGCGACGTGGTCGGCACCGGTTCGAGCCGCAAGTCGGCCACCAACTCGGTGCTTTGGTTCACCGGCGAAGACATTCCGTACGTGCCGAACAAGCGTTTCGGCGGCGTCTGCCTGGGCAACAAGATCGCGCCGATCTTCTACAACACGATGGAAGACGCCGGCGCGCTGCCGATCGAAGTCGACGTGAGCGCGATGGAGATGGGCGACGTGATCGAGCTGCGCCCTTACGAAGGCCGTGCGCTGAAGAACGGCGCCGTGATCGCCGAGTTCAAGGTCAAGAGCGAGGTGCTGTTCGACGAAGTGCGTGCCGGCGGCCGCATTCCGCTGATCGTCGGGCGCGGCCTGACCGCCAAGGCGCGCGAGGCGCTCGGCCTGCCGGTGAGCACGCTGTTCCGCCTGCCGCAGAACCCGGCCGACACCGGCCGCGGCTTCACGCTGGCACAGAAGATGGTCGGCCGCGCCTGCGGCCTGCCCGAAGTGAATGGGCAACAGCGCGGGGTTCGCCCCGGCACCTACTGCGAGCCGCGCATGACCTCGGTCGGCTCGCAGGACACCACCGGCCCGATGACACGCGACGAGCTGAAGGACCTGGCGTGCCTCGGCTTCAGCGCCGACCTGGTGATGCAAAGCTTCTGCCACACCGCGGCCTATCCGAAGCCGGTCGACGTGAAGATGCACCACGAGCTGCCGGCCTTCATCAGCACCCGTGGCGGCGTTTCGCTGCGCCCGGGTGACGGCGTGATCCACAGCTGGCTGAACCGCCTGCTGCTGCCCGACACCGTGGGCACCGGCGGCGACAGCCACACCCGCTTCCCCGTAGGCATCAGCTTCCCCGCAGGCTCGGGCCTGGTCGCGTTTGCCGCCGCCACCGGCGTGATGCCGCTTGACATGCCCGAGTCGGTGCTGGTGCGCTTCAAGGGAACGATGCAGCCCGGTGTCACGCTGCGCGACCTGGTCAACGCGATCCCGCTGTATGCGATCAAGGCCGGGCTGCTGACGGTCGAGAAAAAGGGCAAGAAGAACATCTTCTCGGGACGCATCCTCGAGATCGAGGGGCTGCCCGACCTGAAGGTCGAACAAGCCTTCGAGCTGAGCGACGCCTCGGCCGAGCGCAGCGCCGCCGGCTGCACGGTGCACCTGAACAAGGAACCGATCATCGAATACATCAACAGCAACATCGCGTTGATGAAGTGGATGATTGCCAACAACTACGCCGACGCGCGCACGCTGCAGCGCCGCATCGCGGCGCAGGAAGCGTGGCTTGCGAACCCGCAGCTGCTGGCAGGCGACGCCGACGCCGACTATGCCGCGGTGATCGAGATCGACCTCGCGGACATCCACGAGCCCATCGTCGCCTGCCCGAACGACCCGGACGACGTGAAGACGCTCACCGAGGTGTCGGGCGCGGTCATCGACGAAGTGTTCATCGGCTCGTGCATGACCAACATCGGCCACTTCCGCGCTGCATCCAAGCTGCTCGAAGGCAAGCGCGACATCCCCGTCAAGCTGTGGGTCGCTCCGCCGACCAAGATGGACGCCAGGCAGCTCACCGAGGAAGGCCACTACGGCGTGCTCGGCAGCGCCGGCGCGCGCATGGAGATGCCCGGCTGCAGCCTGTGCATGGGCAACCAGGCGCAGGTCAAGGAAGGCGCGACGGTGTTTTCCACCAGCACCCGCAACTTCCCGAACCGGCTCGGCAAGAACGCCAACGTCTACCTCGGCTCGGCCGAGCTCGCCGCGATCTGCTCGCGGCTCGGCAAGATCCCGAGCCATGCCGAGTACATGTCGGGCATGGGGGTGCTCACGGCCCACAGCGACTCGGTCTACCAGTATCTGAACTTCGACCGCATCGCCGACTTCAGCAGCGCCGCGCAAGCCGCAGCCGCATGATCGCTCGCCGATCGCCCGGCGGCGCGTGCCCGGGCCGTGTTCTTTCTGGTAAAACTCCCTGGAGAGCTGAAGCTTCGCAAAGATGCAAGGCGCTCGAGGGGGTTTGAAGGTGCCCATGAGTCCGCAGTTTCCGGCTGGGTCCGATCGTCGCCATCGGCTTCGTCTGATCGGGCTGATCGCGGCGCTGTGGACGCTCCTTGTCGCCGCTGTGGCGTGGTGGCTGATCAACGACCGGGTTCGCGAGCACCGGGTCCAGACACTCGCGACCACCAGCGTGCGTGTCAATTCGGTCAAGGACACGCTCTCGCTGACCTTTCGCCAGCTCGCGGCGCTGCCGATCAACCTGGCGCGCCAGCCCGCGGTCCAGGAGTTCCTGGCCCATGTGCAGGCGCCCGAGCTGGCGGGCCTGCCCGAACCCGAACGTGCCCGGCTGTCTGCCGCCTACCTGCGCGAACCCGCGGTGCAGGCCATGAACGAGCGCATGAGCAGCCTGCTCAGCGACTTCGGCCTGTCGCTGGTGATGCTGCTCGACAAGGGCGGCGAACCCGTCGCCGCGGCCAACTCGGTGCCGGACTCACCGCCGGTCGCACTGTCGGGCACGCTGCGCAACCGCGCGTATTTCAGCGACGCGATGGCCCGCGGTTCGGCACAGCAGTTCCTGCTCGGGCGGCGCAGCAAAGTGCCCGGCCTGTACTTCGCGCACCGCGTCGAGCGCGGCGGCGTGCCGGTCGGCGTGGCAGTCATCAAGCAGGAAGCCGAGGCGCTGAGCCGGCTGCTCGCCGACCCCGAAGGCAGCCTGATCTTCGTCACCGACGCAAACGGCGTCGTGGTGCTCGGCAACCGCAGCGACAGCCTGCTGCAGCGCCTGCCGAACGAAGCGACACCGGCACAGCCCGACTGGAGCGCCATCTACCAGCGCGTGCCCGAGCCGTTGCCCTGGCGCATCTCGCGCATGGAAGTGGCCGGCCGCGGCGTCGATGTGCCCGAGATCGACGGCATGCGCTACCTGGCGCTCAGCGTGCCGCTCGGGCCGCAGCCGTTCAAGGTCTGGGTCATGGCGCCGCTCGACGACGAAGCCGGCATCGTCTCGCAGGTGACCGCCGGCGCCGCCGGCATCTGGCTGGCCGGTGGCCTGCTGATGTGGGCCGCCTGGCGCCGCCTGCAATCGCTGGACGCGGCGCTGCAGGCGCGGCGCGAGCTGCTCGACATGGCGCAGGCGCTGCCGGTCACGGTGTTCCGCTACCACCAGCCGCCGGGCGAGGGCCTGGGGCGGTTTTCGTTCCTCGGCCGCGGCGTCGAAGAGCTGTTCGGCGTCGACGCGGCGCAGCTGCACAAGGACCCGACGCTGCCGTGGCGGCTGGCCGGCGACGAGCGCCGGCTGCCGCCCAGCCAGCCGATCGAGTTCCTGGTCCGCACGCCGACCCGATCGACCTGGGTGCTGGCGCACAGCACGCCGCTCGCGCAGGCCGACGGCAGCACCGTCTACAACGGCTACTGGCGCGACGTGTCGGCGCGGCGCGAGGCCGACATGCGTTTTGCGGCAGTGTTCGAACACGCACCCAACGGCTACCTGTTCTTCGACCGCAAGCGCGGCATCGTGCACTGCAACCCGGCCACGCTGAGCATGTTCGGCGCCGCCGACGCGAAGCGCCTGCTCGGTCGCGTGGTGTGGTTCCCCGAGCTGTCGCCCGAGGTCCAGCCGAACGGCCAGACCAGCCACGACCGGGCGCTCGAGCTGATGCGCCGCCACACCCGCACCGGGCAGCGCGTGCAGTCGACCGAGTGGCGGTTCCGGCGCCTCGACGGCACCACCTTCGACGCCGACGTGAGCGTCATCGCGCTCGACTGGGAGGGCGAGCCGCGCTTTTGCGCGGTGATCCAGGACATCACCTTGCGCAAGCAGTCCGAGGTGGCGACCCAGCAGGCGCGCGAGACCGCCGAAGCGGCGAGCCAGACCAAGTCGAGCTTCCTCGCCAACATGTCGCACGAGCTGCGCACGCCGATGAACGCGATCATCGGCATGACCCACCTGGCGCTCGAAGACGGGCTGCCGCCGCGCCAGCACGACTATGTCGAGAAGGCGCACAGCTCGGCGCGCAACCTGCTGCAGATCCTGAACGACATCCTCGACGTGTCGAAGATCGAAGCCGGCCACCTCGAGCTCGAGCGCATCGACTTCGAGCTCGAGTCGGTGGTCGGCGAAACCGCCGACGTGCTCGGACTGAAGGCCGCCGAGAAGGCGCTCGAGCTGCTGTTCAGCGCCGGCGCCGACCTGCCGACCCGGCTCGTGGGCGACCCGACGCGGCTGCGCCAGGTGCTCGTCAACCTGGGCAGCAATGCGATCAAGTTCACCGACGCCGGTGAGGTAACGCTGGGCATGGACCTGCTGTCGCAGGACAACGACAGCGTCGAGCTGCATTGCTGGGTGCGCGACACCGGCGTCGGCATGAACGAGGACGAGCAGTCGCGCCTGTTCCAGCCCTTCATGCAAGCCGACAGCTCGACCACGCGGCGCTTCGGCGGCACCGGCCTCGGCCTCGTCATCAGCCGCCAGCTGGTCGAGCGCATGGGCGGGCGTCTCTGGGTACACAGCGAGCCGGGCAAGGGCTCGACCTTCCACTTCAGCGTGCGCCTGGGCCGCAGCCCCACCCGTTCGCCGCCACGCGCCTGGTCGGCCGGCGAGTTGCGCGGCCAGCGCGCGCTGCTGGTCGACGACAACCCGGCGGCGCTCGACGTGCTGGCGCGCATGCTCGAATCGCTGGGCGTGGTGGTTGACCGCGCCGACAGCGGCGAGCGTGCGCTGGCGCTGGTGGCGCGCGAGCCTGGCGCCTACACCTGGCTGCTGGTCGACTGGTCGATGCCCGGCCTGGACGGCGTGGCCTGCGCGCGCCGCATCCTCGAGCGCCATCCGCAGGCGCGGCCCTGCATCCTGCTGGTGAGCGCGTTTGCGCGCGACGACGCACTGCGTGCGAGCAGCGGTCTCGCGCTCGCTGGCGTGCTGCAAAAGCCAGTCACGCCGTCGAGCCTGTACGACTGCCTGGTGCAGGCGCGGCGCATCGGCGTTGCGCCGCCGCTGGTCTCGCAGCCGGTGCACAACGCGCTGCAGATGGCCGACAACGTGCGCCAGCGCCTGGCCGGCGCGCGCATCCTGCTGGTCGAAGACCATCCGCTGAACCAGGAACTGGCGAGCGAGCTGCTGCGCCGCGCCGACATGGAGGTGGTGCTGGCCGAAAACGGCCAGGAGGCGCTGCAACTGCTGGCCACCGCCGGCCCCTTCGACGGCGTGCTGATGGACTGCCAGATGCCGGTGATGGACGGCTATACCGCCACGCGCGAGATGCGCGCCAACCCCGACTGGCAGAAGCTGCCGGTGATCGCGATGACCGCGAGCGCGCTCGCCGAAGACCGCGAACGGGCACTCGCGAGCGGCATGAACGCGCACATCACCAAGCCGCTCAACGTCGGCCTGATGCTGCGCACGATGGCCGAATGGATCGTCTCGCGCGGCGCGCGCAGCGCCGCCGCCGAACCCGGGCCGCACACCGACTGGGCGCCGCCGCCCGAGCTCGACGTCATCGACACCGCCGACGGGCTGGCGCGCTGCCTCGGCAAGACCCACCTGTACCGGCGCCTGCTGCGCGGCTTCCGCGACGCGAACTCGGACTACGCGGCAGTCGTCAACGCAGCGGTCGCGCGCTCGGCCTGGGACCTGGCCAGCGGGCGCACCCACGACCTGAAGGGCCTGGCCGGGACGATAGGCGCACACAACCTGCATGCCGCGGCGCAGAACCTGCAAGGGGCGCTCGGTGCGCGCAGCGCCGAGGCAGCGGGCGCGCCGCTGGCACGGGTCAACGCCGAGCTTGCGAGCGTGCTCGACGAGATCGACCGCCTCGCCCCCCAGGCCTGAAGAGGTGAGAGGATATTTGTTCCAGCCAAGTCATCCCGGCGAACGCCTGGCGAACGCCGGGATCCACTCTGTGCAGACGCGCGGTGAAGCAGCAGTGGATCCCGGCGTTCGCCGGGATGACGTCTGAGCCACAATCACCGCCCGGTCTGCATCACCGTCCAACCAAGGGGTTCTTCCATGCTGATGACCACCTCATCCTCCCACGCCTTCGGCGAAACGCTGAAGACCTTCACGACCGCGTCGGGCCGCGAGGGCAAGCTGTTTTCGCTGCCCGAGCTGGCCAAGCTGCACCCCAACATCAACCGGCTGCCGGTGTCGATCCGCATCGTGCTCGAAAGCGTGCTGCGCAACTGCGACGGCAAGAAGGTGACGGCCGAACACGTGGCCGAGCTCGCCAACTGGAAGCCGGTGGCCGAGCGGACCGACGAGATCCCGTTCGTCGTTGCGCGGGTCGTGCTGCAAGACTTCACCGGCGTGCCGCTGCTGGCCGACCTGGCGGCGATGCGCAACGTGGCGGCGGCAATGGGCAAGGACCCGAAGACCATCGAGCCGCTGGTGCCAGTCGACTTGGTGGTCGACCACTCGATCATGATCGACCACTTCGGCACCAAGAATGCGCTCGACCTGAACATGAAGCTCGAGTTCGAGCGCAACCAGGAGCGCTACCAGTTCATGAAGTGGGGCATGCAGGCCTTCGACACCTTCGGCGTCGTGCCGCCCGGTTTCGGCATCGTGCACCAGGTCAACCTCGAGTACCTGGCGCGTGGCGTGCACAAGACGCTGGACAAGGTGTACTACCCCGACACGCTGGTCGGCACCGACAGCCACACGACCATGATCAACGGCATCGGCGTGGTCGGCTGGGGCGTCGGCGGCATCGAGGCCGAAGCCGGCATGCTCGGCCAGCCGGTGTACTTCCTGACGCCCGACGTGGTCGGCTTCGAGCTCAGCGGCCGGCTGCGCGAAGGCGTGACGGCGACCGACCTGGTGCTCACCGTCACCGAGATTCTTCGCCGCGAAAAGGTGGTCGGCAAGTTCGTCGAGTTCTTCGGCGAGGGCACCGAGACGCTGGCCCTGCCCGACCGCGCCACCATTGCCAACATGGCCCCCGAGTACGGCGCGACCATGGGCTTCTTCCCGGTCGACGGCAGGACCATCGAATACTTCAAGGGCACCGGCCGCACGACCAAGGAAATCGAAGCCTTCGAGGCCTACTTCCGCGCGCAGAACCTGTTCGGCGTGGCCAAGGCGGGCGAGATCGACTACAGCTCGGTCGTGAGGCTCGACCTGGGCACGGTCGCGCCGAGCCTGGCCGGCCCGAAGCGGCCGCAGGACCGCATCGAGCTCGGCAATGTGAAGAAGCAGTTCGCATCGCTGTTCTCGAAATCGCCGGCCGAGAACGGGTTCAACCAGCCGGCCGACAAGCTGGGCCAACGCTACCCGGTGCAGTCGGGAGGCGCGGGAAGCGGCGAGGCGGCGCAGAAGGCTCCGTCGATGGGGCCCGGCGCCGCGCGCGACCAGATCGAGATGGTCAACAACCGCTCGACGCTGGCCGCCGCCAAGTCTGCGGCCGGCACGACCGCACACACCAGTGCCGGCGTGACGATCGGCAACGGCGACGTGCTGATCGCGGCCATCACCTCCTGCACCAACACCTCCAACCCCGGCGTGCTGCTGGCCGCGGGCCTGCTCGCCAAGAAGGCGGTGGAGGCCGGGCTCACGGTCAAGAAACACATCAAGACCTCGCTCGCGCCCGGCTCGCGCATCGTCACCGAATACCTCGAGAAGGCCGGCCTGCTGCCGTACCTCGAGAAGCTCGGCTTCACCGTGGCGGCCTACGGCTGCACGACCTGCATCGGCAATGCCGGCGACCTGACGCCCGAGATCAACGAGGCGATCACGAAGAACGACCTGATCTGCGCCGCGGTGCTGTCGGGCAACCGCAACTTCGAAGCGCGCATCCACCCCAACCTGAAGGCCAACTTCCTCGCCAGCCCGCCGCTGGTGGTGGCGTATGCGATCGCCGGCTCGGTGAACGTCGACCTGATGAGCGAGCCGGTGGGCACCGGGCGCAACGGCCGCGCAATCTATCTCGGCGACATCTGGCCCAGCAGCGATGAGATCTACGCGCTGATGAAGTACGCGATGAACGGCAAGGCCTTCAAGGCCAACTACGACAAGGTCGCGAGCGACCCCGGCAAGCTGTGGAAGAAGATCGCCGGCGTGAAGGGCCAGGTCTACAACTGGCCGACTTCCACCTACATCGCCAAGCCGCCGTTCTTCGACCACTTCACGATGGAGCCGCCGGTGGCCGAGGTCGGCGTCAAGCGGGCCCGCGCGATGGCCTTGTTCGGCGACTCGATCACCACCGACCACATCTCGCCGGCCGGTGCGATCAAGGAGGCCTCGCCAGCCGGTGCCTGGCTGAAGGCGCACGGCGTGCAGAAGGCCGACTTCAACTCCTACGGCTCGCGCCGCGGCAACCACGACGTGATGATGCGCGGCACCTTCGCGAACGTGCGGATCAAGAACCTGATGATCCCGGCGCAGCCCGATGGCAGCCGCGAAGAAGGCGGCCTCACGCTGCATCAGCCGAGCGGCGACAAGATGTTCATCTACGACGCGGCGATGCGCTACATCGCCGAGGGCGTGCCGACCGTGATCTTCGGCGGCGAGGAATACGGCACCGGCTCGTCACGCGACTGGGCCGCCAAGGGCACCCAACTGCTCGGCGTGCAGGCCGTCGTCGCACGCAGCTTCGAGCGCATCCACCGCAGCAACCTGGTCGGCATGGGCGTGCTGCCGCTGCAGTTCAAGGGCAACGACAGCTGGCAAAGCCTGGGCATCAAGGGCGACGAGATGTTCGCGATCGAGCTCGATGCGCACATCAAGCCGCAGCAGGACGCAACGCTCGTCATCACCGCGGCCGACGGCAGCGTCAAGACCGTGTCGCTGATCCTGCGCATCGACACGCCGATCGAGGTCGACTACTACAAACACGGCGGCATCCTGCCGTTCGTGCTGCGGCAGTTGCTCGCTGCGTAAATCGATGTCATCCCGACGAAAGTCGGGATCCACTCTGCGAGACCGCGCACCTTTCAGCAGTGGATCCCGACGTTCGTCGGGATGACAGCACTACCACGCAGTCACCATGAACCCCGTCTGTTGCTTGAACAGCTCGGTCGTGAAGCCCACCGTCACCTCGCCGTTGGGCCACTCGACGACCGGGCGGCGGATCAGGCTGGCGTGGGCGAGCATCGCAGCACGGGCCGAGGCGGCGTCGACGATGGTCTGTTTCTCGGCCTCGGGCAGCTTGCGCCAGGTCGTGCCCTGGCGGTTCAGCAGCGCTTCCCAGCCGAGCTGATCAATCCAGCGGTCGATGCCGGTGTCGGGCACGCCGGACTTCTTGAAGTCGTGAAAGCGGTGCTCGAAGCCGCGGTCTTCCAGCCAGGCGCGGGCGCGCTTGACGGTGTCGCAATTCGGAATGCCGTGCAGCACGGGCTGCGGCGTCGGCATCAGGTCTGAAAGGTCTTGATTCACGGAACCCAGTGGCTGAGGAATGCGCCCGGTGCGACCCGGCGAGCGTCGAAAAGTTGCGCCAGGCGCGCACTATGCGCCCTGCATTGCAAGCCGCTTCGGTGTCGCAGGCAACCCCTAGAAGGCAAAGGTCTTGCGCGCGGGCCTGACAGAATCGGCACCCATGCCAAGCACCACCGCGTTTCTCGCCGCCCACCCGCATGGCATTCACGCCATCGACACCGGCTTCCACCGGCCGCGCTTCGACGCGAGCTACCTCATCGTCGAGCACGGCCGCGGGGCCTTCGTCGACACCGGGACCAACCACTCGGTGCCGCGCCTGCTGGCAGCGCTCGACGCGCTCGGCCTGGCGCGCGACGCGGTCGACTGGGTCATCGCCACCCACGTGCACCTCGACCATGCCGGAGGCGCGGGACTGCTGATGCAAGAGCTGCCCGCGGCGCGGCTGGTGGTCCACCCGCGCGGCGCGCGCCACCTGATCGATCCCACGGCGCTGATGAACAGCGCGCGTCGCGTCTACGGCGACGAAGAGGTGGCGCGCTCCTACGGCGACGTGGTCGGCGTGTCGGCTGAACGTGTGCTGCGCACCGAAGACGGCATGACGCTGGACTTCGCCGGCCGCGCGCTGCGGTTCATCGACACGCCCGGCCACGCACAGCACCACCATTGCATCTGGGACGCGCGCAGCCGCGGGTTCTTCACCGGCGACACCTTCGGCCTGTCGTACCGCGAGTTCGACACCGCACGCGGCGCTTGGCCGATGCCGACGACGACACCGATCCAGTTCGAGCCCGAAGCGCTGCGTGCCTCGGTGCTGCGGATGCTGGCCTATGAGCCGCAGACCATGTACTTGACCCACTTCGGCCCGGTCGGCGAGGTGGCTCGGCTGGGCACATTGCTGCTCGAGCAGCTCGACGCGGTCGTGCAGCTCGGCCGCTCGCTCGCGCACGCGCCGCAACGCCACGAGGCCCTGAAGCGAGGGCTGGCGGCGATCTACCTCGAACGCCTGCGCGAGCACGACTGCAGCCTGCCGGCCGAGCGCATCCTCGACCTGCTCGCGCTCGACATCGAGCTCAACGCCCAGGGCATGGGCATCTGGCTGGACCGCAACTCACGGAGGACTGCGCGATGACCGACACCCCCACCCCCTTGCCGCCGCTGCACGGCGGCTGCCTGTGCGGCGCCGTCCGCTACGAAGCGCGGCCCGACCACCGCGACGGCTACTACTGCCATTGCCGGATGTGCCAGCTCGCGTTCGGCAATACCCGCGCGGCGTTCTTCAACCTGCGCAAGAGCGAGGTCAGCTGGGCCACGCCGCCGCAGTATTTCATCTCGTCGAAGATCGCGCGGCGCGGCTTCTGCGGCCGCTGCGGCACGCCCTTGAGCTTCGAGTTCAACGACTCCGAACGCATGGACCTGTCGGTCGGCAGCCTCGACGATCCGTCGGTGCTCAAGCCCACGGAACACACGGCGATCGAGTCGCGCATCGCTGCGTGGCATGTCGACGACGGCCTGCCCGGCGAGCGGCTCGACGCCAACCCGCGCGTCAACGAACGCTGGACAAAGGCCTACGGCGCCGACGTGGTGCCCGGCGTCGGCGCCACGCGCAGCAATTAGGCGATGGCCGGCACCGCACGCGGCGCCGCGGCCTCGCGGATCGGCAGGTGCACCAGTGCCGCACCGACCGCCAGCACGATGTCGGCGTACCACATCCAGTCGTAGCTGCCGGTCCGCTCGAAGGCCTTGCCGCCGAGGTAGGCGCCGAGGAAGCCGCCGAGCTGATGCGCCAGCATCACGATGCCGAACAGCGTCGCCATGTTGGCAGGGCCGAAGAACTTGGCGACCAGGCCGGCGGTGGGTGGCACCGTCGACAGGTAGGTCAGGCCGATGAACGCGGCGAAGACCAGCATCACCGCCGGTGTCTTCGGCGCCAGCATGAACAACAGCACCGCAAGCGCGCGCGCCGCGTAGACCAGCGACAGCAGCGACTTCATGCGCCAGCGCCCGCCCTGGAACGAGATCGCCCAGCCCATCGCAAAGCTGCCGACGATGTTGAACAGGCCGATCACCGCCAGCGACCAGGCCCCGATGTCGGGCGGCAACTGGCAGGCCGCAACGACGCCCGGCAGGTGGGTCGCGATGAAGGCGACGTGGAAGCCGCAGACGAAGAAGCCGGCGCACAACATGCGGTAGCTCGGGTCGGCAATCGCGCGGGCGATCGCCGCGCGGGTGCCTTCGCGCGGAATTGCTGCTGCGCCGGACATGGCGGCCGGCGCGTTCGAATGCCCGCGCAGCACCCAGGCGGAAGGCAATGCCAGCAACGAGAGCAGCGCCAGCGTCTGCAAGGCCGCGACCCAGCTGACCGCCGCCGTCACGCCCTGCGCGATCGGCACGAACATGAACTGGCCGAACGAGCCGCCGGCGTTGACGATGCCGGTAGCCATGCCGCGCCGCTCGGGCGGAATCAGCCGCGTGGTCGCGGCCATCAGCACCGACGGCCCGGCCATGCCGGCGCCCCCTGCCGCCAGCACGCCGATCGCGAGGATCAGGCCGGCGGTGCTGTGCATGAACGGCACCAGCGCGGTCCCGGCGGCGACCAGCAGCACGCCGGCCACCAGCACCCGCCCGGCACCGACGCGGTCGGCCACGATGCCGGCGAGCGGCTGGGTCAGGCCCCACCACAACTGGCCGAACGCAAAGGCAAGGCTGATGCTCGCGATGCCCAGGCCGGTGCTGGTGTTCAGTGTGCCGACGAACAGGCCCATCGACTGGCGCGCCCCCATCGTCAGCGCGAAAGTGCCGGCCGCGGCGAACAGCACGGCATAGAAGGTGGGCGCCGCGGCGGCGCGGGTTGCTTGGAGGGTGCTCAAAGCGATTCCTCTTCGTCGCCGGCCGCGTCGAGCACGGCCATGCAGTCGTCGATCAACTGGTGCAGCGCCGCCACCCGTTCCGGGCCGAGGCGCGCGTTCAATGCGAGCTGAGCGCGCTTCCATGCACGCTGCGCTTCGGCGCGCAGGGCGCGGCCGCTGCCGGTGGCTTCGAGTAGCCGGCTGCGCGCGTCGGCGCCGGGGCCCTGGACGATCCAGCCCTGGGCCAGCAGCGGCTGCAGGTTGCGCGTCAGTGTCGATGCGTCCAGCCGCATACGGGCGGCGAGCTCGGACGGCTGGATGGGGCCCAGCAGCACCACATGCGACAGCAGCGAGTACTGGGTGTTCTTGAGCCCGGTCGGCGCGACGTAGGCGTCGTAGTGGCGCGTCACCGCCCGGCTGATCTGGCGCAGCTTCAGGTTGGTGCAGCCGCGCGGCGCGGCGGCGGTTGCGGCATCGGGGTCGGCGGAACCTTTGTGCATTCAACGATTGTAGCTACAATCGTTGTAGATGCAACCTTCATCAACCGGAACCCGCCATGAACGACCGCCTTGCCATCACCCTGCCGACCGCCGAACAAACCCTCGCCGCCTGGCAGGCCCGCGCCGCCGAGCTGAAACAGCGCCAATTGAAGCCGGGCCTCGGCCGGCCCGAACAGTTCGCCGGCCGCACCGGGATGCAGGTGTTCGAGGCGATGCTCGCCGGCGAGATCCCGGTGCCGCCGATCAGCGCGACGCTGGACTTCACGCTGGTCGAAGCCGAACCGGGGCGGGTGCAGTTCCAGGGCCGGCCGCAGTTCGCCCACTACAACCCGATGGGCAGCGTGCACGGCGGCTGGATCGCCACCCTGCTCGACTCGGCGCTCGCCTGCGCCATCCACACCCTGCTGCCGGTAGGCAAGACCTACACGACGGTCGAGCTGAAGGTGAACTACGTCAAGGCGCTGACCGAGCGCGTGCCGTTGGTCCGGGCGATCGGCGAAGTGATCTACAGCGGCGGCAAGATTGGCACTTCGCAGGGCAAGCTCATCGGCCCTGATGGCACACTGTTCGCCCACGCAACCACCACCTGCATCGTGCTCGACGCGAGGCAGGCCCCGTACTGATGAGACTGCTCCACACCATGCTGCGCGTCGGCGACCTGCAGCGTTCGATCGCCTTCTACACCCAGGTGCTCGGCATGCGCTTGCTGCGCACCACCGAACGACCGGACCAGAAGTACGACCTGGCCTTCGTCGGCTATGGCACCAACCCGGAACACGCCGAGCTCGAGCTGACCTACAACTACGGGGTCGAGCGTTACGAGCTCGGCAGCGCCTACGGCCACATCGCCATCGGCGTGCCCGATGTCGCGGCCACCTGTGCCGCGGTGCGCGAGAAGGCGTCGGCGCTCGGCGGCGCGATCACGCGCGAAGCCGGGCCGGTGAAGGGTGGCACGACGGTGATCGCGTTCATCACCGATCCGGATGGGTACAAGATCGAGCTGATCGAGCGGCCGCTGGCCTGAAGAGACCGAGAGTTTTTCTCCGCAGCCGGCGTCATCCCGACGAAAGTCGGGATCCACTGTGCGCCCCGGCGACACTGGTTCAGACAGAGGCAGTGGATCCCGGCGTTCGCCTGGCGTTCGCCGGGATGACGATAGAAAGACTCTCGCTCTTGCCCTGCCTCAGCGCCGCAGCAGCGCCGTCGCGCGTGCCAGCTCGGTGATGCGTGTCCAGTCCTTCGCATCGACCGCGTCCGCCGGCGTCAGCCACGAGCCGCCGCAGACCTTGACGTTCGGCAAGGCGAGGAACTGCGGCGCGGTCTCGGCGCTGATGCCGCCGGTGGGGCAGAACATCACGTCGGGGAACGGCCCGGCGAGCGCCTTCAGCATCGGGATGCCGCCGGCCGCCGTCGCCGGGAAGAACTTCAGGAACTGGTAGCCGTCGGCGTTCGCCTGCATCACCTCGCTGCCGGTGGCGACGCCGGGCAGCAAGGGCAGGCCGATCTCGCGGCATGCCAGCCCGACCGCGCTTAGGTAGCCCGGGCTGACCGCGAAGCTGCAGCCGGCGTCTTTCGCGGCGCGCGCATCGGCCACGCTGCGCACCGTGCCGGCGCCGACGATCGCCTCGGGCACCGCCTTCGCGATCGCCTCCATGCAGCGCAGCGCCACCGGCGTGCGCAGCGTGATCTCCAGTACCCTGACGCCGCCGGCGACCAGCGCCTGCGCAAGCGGCACAGCGTCGTCGAAACGGTTGATGACGATGACCGGAATGACCGGGCCGTGGGATGCGAGTTCGAGTGTGTTCATGCTGCTGTCCAAAGAGTTCACAACCAGGTGATCGCGCCTTGTTCGGCGCTGAGCACATTGCGGCGCATGCCGCCGAAGAGTTCGCGGCCGAGGCCGTGGCCGTTGGTGTCGCGCTGGGCATCGCTCAAGGTGACGACCTCGCGTGCATCCCACTCGGCCGCATCGACCAACGCATCGAGCGTGCCGGCCACTGCGTCGAGCCGGACCACATCGCCGTTGCGCACCTTGCCGAGCGGCCCGCCGGCCAGCACCTCCGGGCTCACGTGGATGGCAGCCGGCACCTTGCCCGACGCGCCGCTCATGCGGCCATCGGTCACCAGCGCGACCTTGAAGCCCTTGCCCTGCAGCACCGCGAGCGGCGGCGTGAGCTTGTGCAGCTCGGGCATGCCGTTGGCATGCGGGCCCTGGAAGCGCACCACCGCGATCAGGTCGCGTTCGAGCTCGCCGGCCTTGAACGCGGCGAGCAGCTCTTCCTGGGTGCTGAAGACGATGGCCGGCGCTTCGATGATGTGGCAGTCGTCGGGCACCGCCGACACCTTGATCACCGAGCGGCCGAGGTTGCCGGTCAGGAGCTTCAAACCACCGGTCGCGCTGAACGGTGCGTCGATCTTGCGCACGATGCTGGCGTCGCCGCTTTGGGGCGGCAGCTCGGTCCATGCGACACCCTCGCCGTTGCGCTGCGGCAGGCGCCCATACGCGGCGATGCCGCCCTCGGCCACCGTCGCGACGTCGGCATGCATGAAACCGCCGGCCAGCAGCTCGCGAATCACGAATCCCGGCCCACCGGCGCTCTGGAACTGGTTCACGTCGGCGCTGCCGTTCGGGTAGACCCGCGCCAGCAGCGGCGTCGCGTGCGACAGCTCGGAGAAGTCGGTCCAGTCGATCACGATGCCGGCCGAGCGTGCCACTGCCACCCAGTGGATCAGGTGGTTGGTCGAGCCGCCGGTGGCGAGCAGCGCGACCATCGCGTTGACGATCACACGTTCATCGACCAGCCGCCCGATCGGCGTGAAGCGCTGCGTCTTGTTCGTGATGTTGAGCACCGTGCGAACCGCCTCCTGCGTCAGCGCGTCGCGCAGCTCGGCGTGCGGGTGCACGAATGCCGCGCCGGGCACATGCAGGCCCATCGCCTCGAGCAGCATCTGGTTGCTGTTGGCGGTGCCGTAGAAGGTGCAGGTGCCGGGGCCGTGGTAGGCGGCCTCCTCGGCCTGCAGCAGCTGCTCGCGCCCGACAAGCCCTTGTGCGTACTGCTCGCGCACCTTGGACTTTGCGTTGTTCGACAGGCCGGTGCTCATCGGTCCGGCCGGCACGAAGACACAAGGCAAGTGGCCGAAGTGCAAGGCACCGATCAAGAGGCCGGGGACGATCTTGTCGCAGATGCCCAGCAGCAGCGCCGCGTCGAACACGTCGTGGGTCAGCGCGACCGCGGTGCCGAGCGCGATCGTGTCGCGCGAGAACAGGCTCATCTCCATGCCGGGCAGGCCCTGGGTGACGCCGTCACACATCGCGGGCACTCCACCAGCCACCTGCACCGTCGCGCCCTGGCGCTGTGCCTCGTCGCGGATCAACTGCGGGAAGCGCTCGTAGGGCTGGTGCGCGGACAGCATGTCGTTGTAGGCCGTCACGACGCCGATGTGCGGCGCCTTCTCGGCGACGACCTTGAACTTGTCGTTGGCCGGCAAGGCGGCGAAGGCATGCGCGACGTTGGCGCAGCCCATGCGGTCGCTGCCGCGCGGCCGCGCGATCGCCGCTTCGACACGCTGAAGGTAGGCCTCGCGGGTGGCCTCGCTGCGGGAGCGGATTCGCTGGGTGACGGCTCTGACGATGGGGTTCATGGGCGGGCTCTCGATGCGATGTAACTCAAGCTTGATTGTGACGTAACTTAGTTACATCGTCAAATCAAGTGGCGCGCTTCGCATGCCCCCCCGCCACGGGTCGGCCGGAAATCTATTTTAGAGTGGCGGCATGACGCTCTTGCCGGCTGCGCCCTGCCCTCGCCACCCTGCCACCCAGTTGGCCAAGGTGCGCGCCGAATGGGGCGGCAACGACGATCTGTGGGTGTTCGGTTATGCCTCGCTGATCTGGCGCCCGGAGTTCGACGCGGTCGAGCAGCGGCCTGCCACCGTGTACGGCTGGCACCGCGCACTCGAGATGTTGTCGAACGTGAACCGCGGCACCCCCGAACGCCCGGGCCTGGTGTTTGCGCTGGTCGGCGGCGGCTCGTGCCGCGGCATCGTCTATCGGGTTCAGCGCGACGGTGCCGACGCCGAGCTCGAACGCTTGTGGGAACGCGAAATGCCCACCGGCGTGTACGACGCGCGGTGGCTGCCCTGCCGCACCGAGCAGGGCAGCGTCCCGGCGCTCGCGTTCACCCTGAGCCGCACGAGCCCGAGTTATGTCGGCCCGGTGCATGACGCGCAGATGCTCGACATCCTGCGCAGCGCCTGCGGCCGCTTCGGCACGACGCTCGATTACCTGCTGGGTACGGCGGCGTCGCTGCGCGGCTGCGGCATTCGCGATCGGGAAATCGAGCGTCTGGTCGAACTGGCGCGCCAACACGCGCTGACGGCGTAGCCGCCTGGGCCCTGTTCAGCGCTGCGCCGGAACCACCGTCGCTTGCTGCAGCTGGCGCAGCCGCTCGAGGTCGTCGCGCGTGTCGACGTCGAGCAGCACGCCGGCATCGTCGACATCGACGCCATGCGCCGGGTAACGCGCGACCAGCCGCCTCGCGCCCTCGTCGCCGGCGAGCGTGGCGAGCTCCGAATACAGCTCGGCACCGAAGCCGACCGGGTGGCCGCGCCGCCCCTTGTGCTGGGCGTAGGCCACCGGGTGGTGTTCGAGCGCACGGGCCACCGCGAGCAGCGTGGCCGGCTGGACCATCGGCATGTCGCCGGGCAGCACCAGCCAGCCCGGCGCAT
>Ga0209515_10001492_pt1 | contig 38953 bp, 34 predicted proteins | sample Subgroupgradi54m_FD_187454 | JGI IMG/M metagenome (GOLD analysis project Ga0209515, IMG submission 187454) | Subsurface groundwater microbial communities from S. Glens Falls, New York, USA - GMW60B uncontaminated upgradient, 5.4 m (SPAdes)... ... | reverse complement strand
CAATGTGCGCCGCACCATGGGTTCTGGAAAGCGTAAGCTCGAGAAGACATAATCGTATGAATACTGAAGAACAAAAAATTGAATCCGCAGAACCGGAAGCTAAGACGCCCAAGAAGGCGACCAAAGCCAGACCGCGGAAAACAAAAAAGACCAAGACCCAGATTACGCAGGGCAAGGCTTTTATTCAGGCGACCTACAACAACACGATTGTGTCTTTGTGCGACATGAATGGCAATGTCCTCGCGTGGTCCAGTGCCGGTGTTGTCGGATTCAAGGGACCGAAAAAAGCTACGCCATACGCGGCATCCGTGATCGTGCGAGACGCGGTGACAAAAGTAAAAGATTATGGCCTCAAGGAGGTTTACGTTTATATTTCCGGGGTGGGACAGGGACGCGAAGGAGCGTTGCGCGCTTTTCAATCGAATAATATTGATGTGTTGGCAATGAAGGATGTAACGCCCGTTCCTCATAACGGTTGTCGTCCTCCAAAGCCACGAAGAGTCTAAAATTATGCGAACGCTTAAAGTTACAGCAAAAATGTCGCGGCGCGAGGGCATTCCTCTGACCGACAAAGCCTCGCACGCGCGAGCGCTTGCGCGTCGTCCGTATGCGCCGGGTGTCCATGGACCGACCGGTCGTACGCGCATGACGGATTACGGCAAGCAGCTTCGAGAGAAGCAAAAAGCGAAGCGCATTTACGGATTGAGCGAACGCCAGTTTCGTAATCTTTTTCAAGAAGCGGTTGCAAGGCGTGGAAATTCCGGAGAAACTTTGGTTCAATTTTTGGAACGGCGTTTTGACAACACGGTGTATCGCGCCGGATTTGCAAAAACGCGGGCCGCGGCTCGTCAAGCAGTGTCCCACGCGCACTTTGAGATCAACGGAAAAAAAGTCAACATTCCTTCTTATCGTGTTCGACCCGGCGAGATGATCGCTATTCGAGAAAAGAAGCGCGCCAAAGGGGTGTGGAAAGGGGTTGAGGAAACACTCGTCAACAAAAAGAATGTCCCTTCTTGGCTCGCCGTGGATACCAAGGGATTATCCGCGAAGGTGACGGGGATTCCGGCCGGAACGGAATTGCAGCAACCCTTTGACGTTAAAATGATCGTTGAATTTTATTCTCGTCAATAATTATTTTTCTATGGAACCAATTCTTTTGCCATCCAAAATTCGTTTTACGCATGGCGAGCGTCCGAATGAAGGGGTCATGATCGTTGAACCCTGCGCGCAGGGGTATGGAACGACGCTTGGGAACGCGATGCGTCGCGTGCTCTTGTCTTCTTTGCCGGGGGCGGCGGTGACCGCCGTCAAAATTAAAGGGGCTGAACATGAATTTTCCACATTGCCAAACGTTAAAGAGGATGTATTGGAAATCATTTTGAATTTAAAATCGTTGCGCCTGCGACTCTTTTCCGAAGAACCGGTCAAACTCACGCTCACGGTAAAGGGAGAAAAGGAAATTACGGCGGCCGATTTTGTGAAAAATGCGCAAGTGGAAATTGTGAATCCGGATTTACATATTGCGACACTCACGAATGGTTCGGCGGCGTTTGAGATGGAGGTGTGGGTGGGGGTTGGTCGCGGATATTACAGTACAGAACAACGTATTAAAGAAAAATTGGAATTGGGAACCATCGCAGTGGACTCTTTGTACAGCCCGGTGTTGAACGTCTCTTACAAGGTGGAGGCAACTCGCGTGGGAGAAAAAACAGACTTTGATAAATTGATTTTAAAAATCGAAACCGATGGAACCCTGGATCCACTGGAAGCGGCCAAGCAAGCGGTCACGATTCTTTTGGACTACGTCAACATCCTCAAAGACTTGACATATTCTGAAGAAACTAGTAACTAGTAACTAGTAACTAGTAACTAGCCACCTGAATTATGCGTCATCGTCGTAAAGGAAAAACTTTGGATCGGAAGAATGGGCCTCGCAACGCCTTGCTTAGGAATTTGGCGACGTCGGTGATTTTGTATGAGCATATCAATACCACGCTCGCCAAAGCTAAGGCCATCAAACCAATCGTCGAAAAGTTGATCACCAAGGGCAGACAAAAGTCTCTGGCGACGAGACGATTCCTTTTGAAGGAGATCGTGCAGGAGTCTGCGGTCAATAAAATTTTGGAAGAGTTGGGACCACGTTACGCCACACGTCCCGGCGGCTATACGCGGATCATTAAATTGAGTCCTCGAAAAGGAGATGGTGCGGAGATCGCACAGATACAACTCGTTAAGTGACTAGTAACTAGCAACTAGTAACTAGCAACCTATAATATGTCTTGGAACAAAAAGCGCGGCATGCCCGCTATAAAACGCGAGACGATCGAGATTGACGCCGCCGGTAAGGTAGTGGGTCGTTTGGCGACGCACATCGCGAAACTGTTGATGGGGAAGGATCAGCCCGGCTACATTCCTCATATCGATTCCGGAGCCATTATAAAAGTTTCCCACGCCGGTCAATTGGTTTTTACTGGGAAAAAAATGGAGCAAAAAGTTTTGTTCCGTTCTTCCAACCGACCAAGCGGCATCAAGCGTTTGCCGGTGGCAAAATTATTAAAAGAACGGCCGGAAGAAGTTTTGCTGCACGCCGTCAAATACATGTTGCCGAAAAATCGTATGCAGAGCGACCGGTTGAAGCGTTTGATTATTGTGTAATTTGATTATGCCAACGACTGAAGAACCAAAAAAGTCCGCCAAAGGCGCCCGCCTGCCGGACGGGCAGGGATCCGCCTCAGGCGGAAAAGCACCGGCCAAGAAGCCCGCCAAAGGCGGATCCGCCTCAGGCGGAAAAGCGCCGACGGCCAAAATTCGTAAGACTAAAGACGATGCTTCGGTTGAATCGGCGGTGGCAATGATCGAACCCGTGGTGAGCGTGAAAAAGGGTTCGTGGATTTACGGGCTTGGACGTCGCAAAAGTTCGATTGCGCGTGTACGTCTGATACAAAATGGCAAGGGAGCGATCACGGTCAACGGCAAGCCATTTGATGATTATTTTGGCGCGTATGAATTGCGAGAAATTGTGAAAGGTGCGCTCAAGATTGTTGGGTTGGAAACGGCGGCAGATGTGAGCACTTCGGTAGAAGGCGGGGGTTTGCGCGGACAGGCTGAATCCATTCGTTTGGGTTTGAGCCGCGCTCTGGTCATTTTAAATCCCACCTATCGAAAAACATTAAAAAAATTAGGATACCTCACACGCGATCCACGTTCCAAAGAACGCAAGAAGTTCGGACTCAAGCGCGCACGACGCGCACCGCAGTGGTCAAAACGTTAAAATTCAAAAAAATAAAGAGACGCTACAGGTGTCTCTTTTGTTCATACATAAGGCTCTAAAATTATTGCCGCCAATCCCTATGGAACGGACACACGTGACCTCGTCGCGCGATAGAAAACTCGGATTATTCTTTCTGATCGTGCCGTGGGTGGCCCTCCCCTTAATTTTGGCTGCATGGGCGGTGATCAGTTTTAGCCTAAACAGGTCGTCGGTCACGATGGCGCCCGAAACGGTAAGCTCAAGCGCGGCCATGGTGAGTTCCGTTGACCTTCGAATGACTGTCGCGCGTATTACGAGGGTTGGTTTGGGCTTTTTGGGGATCTTGAGCATCATCGGCATCATGATTGGTACCCCCTTGGGCATCATTTTTTTGGTAAGAAAAACTCTCGACACAGCGAATACGAAATATGATGAAAGATCGGGGAAAGGTAGCGCATCTATCATTCCGGAAGAAATCAAGGGGTGGAACTGGGGGGCGGCCGGACTGCCGTTTATTTGGGGCATGTATCATCATGTCTGGATTTCTCTTTTAAAATTTGTTCCGATCGTCGGTTGGATCTGGTGGATTGTGATGGGTTTAAAGGGGAATGAATGGGCGTGGCGAAAAAATTATTGGGTCAGCGTCGAACAGTTTAAAGCGACACAAAGAAAATGGATGCCGTGGGGCATTGCCTTCTTCATTTTGAGTGTACTCATCACATTGGGTCAATTGGGACAATTGGCTGCGTCTGTGGGAGGAAGATAAAAATAGTTAACTGGCATAAAAAAGAGCGTACCGAAGAGGTACGCTTTTGCATTGAGGGTGCGTTGCGCGGAGGATCAGGAAGCGGCAATTTTTTTCCGCTCCAGAGTCACATAGAATGGGGCATTCGGCGGGACGAGTGGGAGGGTGGGACGGCCATCAGAGTCGCACGGGAGGGAACGGTTCATGAGTCCCTGTTCCCATACATGAAACAAGATGGCCGCATCCGGAGTGAAGTTCACGAAGGTGATACGAAGCTTCCACCGTCCCCCAATAAGGGAGGTGAGGAACGTGAACTCCATTATCGGTTCAAACCAGAGCCATTGACCGAAGAAGTAGAGAGGCACGGCCGCAATGGTGTTCCCGAGCTTCACGAAGGTGAATCGTTTTCCATCAGCCGTGAACGTGGTTCGCGAAGGTGCGAGGAGGAATGCGCAAAATGTAACGCTCACGATTCCTCCTTGGGTCAGGAACGCCGCCACCAGTATTTTCATGACCCATTTTGGCAGTCCAAGCTGTTCACCAAAGATGAGTCCCGGAAAGGAGATGAGCAGCAGCACGATGCAAACGACGAGAAGAGTGGTGAGGAAGATGCGCGTCCTCTGCCAATCTCGCTCGATGTTAACGATTTGAATATTCACGTTCGCCTCCTGTGTGGGTACGATCATCATAACAATTTTTAGCCGTGCGTCAAGGCCATTTTGATCAAAGCCACCCTTGTTTTTCAATCTAAAAACCAGTACTGTGTAGTCACATGTCTCACGGACAAACTATCGCAAAAAATGCTGTCTGGCTCATGGCCGCTTCGACCGGACAAAAAATTATTTCGTTTTTGACGTTCGTTGTTGTGGCGCGATTGGTGGGTGTGGAGATTACGGGAAAATATTTTTTTGCCGTGTCTGTGACGTCCGTGTTTGTAATCATTGCGGACTTGGGATTGACGCCCGTCGTTATTCGCGAGATGGCGGCAGATGTTGAGCGTGGACGCGCGGCGCTTGCGAGCGCGTTGCGTCTCAAACTCATTTTGATTCCGCTCGCCATCCTCGGTTCACTTGCGTACATTCGGTTAACGCACAGCGGTCAAGAAATGTTGCTCGCCGTCGCTTTGGCTTGTCTCGTGATGACGGCGGATGCGGTTTCGGTCACCTGGTACGGCGCCATTCGTGGACGTCAGCAGTTGCGTTACGAAGCATGGGGCATGTTTATCGGTCAGTGTTTGACGGCCATTGTGAGTCTCACGGCAATTTTTTTTCATGCGGGCGTCATGGGTTTGATCTTCGGTTTGTTGTGCGGCAGCGCGTGGAATGTTTTGTGGAGTATCCGACGTTCGCACGATATCGGAATTTCTCTACACGGGGCGTCGCTTTCATTCAAAAAAATGTTTTTTATGGCCTTGCCGTTCGCGCTAGCCGGCATTTTTGTAAAAGTCTATTCGTATGTGGACACGCTTTTGCTCAAACAATTCCATGATGTGTTCGCGGTCGGGTATTATTCCGTCGCCTATAAATTGACTTACTCGTTTCAATTTTTGCCCATGACTTTTGTGGCGGCGCTGTATCCGGGGATGAGCGCGGCTTTTGCCGTTAACGATCGCGAAGGTTTGAGAAAGATTTTGCACGGATCCATGCGGCTCATGATGCTCCTCGCTATTCCCATCACCGTCGGTTTGTCCGCTTTGGCGCCAGGGCTTATCCATTTATTGTATGGTGTTCGTTTTTCCAACTCTGCCGCATCGCTGATGATTTTGCCATGGGTGACGATACCGTTATTTTTGGATTTTCCCATTGGCTCGCTTTTGAACGCCACTCATCGCGCGCATCAAAAAACGATTGCCATGGGCATCACGATGGTGGTGAATGTGATCGCCAACATAATTTTGGTACCGCCGTACGGTCCGGTTGGTGCTGCGTGGGCAGGGGTGATCAGTTTTTGGGTGTTATTTTTGACCGGTGTGTGGTTTGCGCGCCATGATCTTGATTGGGCGTGGGGCCGGTCATTTTTTCTGCGAGGGATTGTTATCGCCTTCATCGGTTGGTTGGCTCTGAAATGGTTGGCTGGATTTTTTTCGATTATTCCAATGCTGGCGATCGCCGTGCTCCTGATTATTTTTCTTTTGTGGATCGGAAAAATTTTCGTGCCTGATGATATTCATCTGATGCGAAAATGGTTTCAAAAAATCGAATGATATGCCCCGCGCTTCCATCGCTCTTGTCACTCTTGATTATCCACCGGAACGCGGAGGCGTGGCGCGTTATCTCGGGAATTTAGTTCACACGTCGCAAGGGGCAATCGACGTGTTTGTGCCGGAAACGCATCAAACATCAGGCCCCGGGCACGTCCGTCAAGCACGTCTCATCAAGCGTGGATGGCCGGCGTGGTGGCCCATGATCAATTTTATTCGATCGTTGTCACGCCGCGGACATTCATACGTGTTGGTCAGCCATGCGCTTCCGGTTGGCACGGCAGCTTGGTTGAGTCGAATGATGGGTGGACCGAGATATGTCGTTTTATTTCACGGATTAGATTTACGTTTGGCGCTTCGATCAATAAAAACACGATGGGTGTTGCATCGCGTATTGCGCAGCGCTTCGATGATCATCGCCAACTCGGAATTTGTCGCGCGGGAGATCAAACAATTTGATGCGACGATCAAGTCTACAGTGATCACGCCGGGAGTCGAGCCGCTTGAACTTCCCGATCGAAACACGGCCCGTCAAAATTGCGGACTGTCAGATCATACATTTGTGATTCTCGCGGTCGCACGACTTGTGATGCGTAAGGGAATCGATCTTCTCATCCAAGCGATGAACGAATTGCCGACGCACGTCAAACTCGTCATCATTGGCGACGGGACAGATCGTCATCGTTTGGAACATTTGGCGTTTGCGATCAAAGATCGCGTGACATTTCTTCCGCACGCCACCGATCACGAACGCAACGCATGGTATGCGGCGGCTGATATTTTTGCGTTGCCGGCGCGTGACGAGGGAGGTGACGTCGAAGGATTTGGCATCGTCTATCTGGAAGCCGCGCTCGCCGGGCTTCCGGTCATTGCCGGAAAAAGCGGGGGAGCGACAGAGGCGGTCGTGGATGGGGAAACGGGGATGCTCATCAAACCGAATGATCCCGCCGCCCTCACATCAGCGATTCAAAAATTGATGGAGGATCCCACGTTACGTCAACGAATGGGTCAGGCCGGACGAGAACGGGCGCTGCGGGATTTTGGATGGATTGACCGATGGGAACAATTGAGGGATTTTTTTAATAAAAATATATGAATAGATTGTTTATTTTTATTGATGCAGCAAATTTATGGGAGGCTCAAAAAGCCAAAGGGAAATTTTTTGATTATCAAAAGTTGGTGCAAGTTCTTAAGACTAAATTTGATGGGGGCTCCATAAAGGTTTTTTACTATACCGCATATCCGGCGGATGGAACTCGCAAGTACAGTTTAGATGGCAAACATAAATTTTATACATTTCTTAAGAAAGGATTGGGATTTGAGGTTCGTAAAAAGGAACTCAAGCGGATTAGTATCATGAATGATCAGGGGGAGTCTATTCAGGAGAAAGGAAATATGGACGTTGAGATTACGATTGATGCGATTCATCATTCAAGTAAATATGACGTCGCCGTATTTTTTACCGGTGATTCGGATTTTCTCGCGTTGATAACTTATCTAAGACAGGGCGGCAAAAGAGTTTATATTTTTTCTTCCAAAAATAATGTTTCTCAAGAACTGAGAACTGGCGGAGATGGATATTTTGACGTTCTCACTTTGAACGAGGATGTTTGGGGCAGGGAATTAAAGCGGCGTATAGACATAGGGTGATAAAAAGCCACCCTCCGCGAGGAGGGTGGCCCTTGGATGTGATACCCTTCCAGTCTATGGTAAAACTGAAAGACAGTAACAGTATGGCAAATAGTTTTTAACACGTCAACAGCTCGACTTTTATCCATTCAATATGATTAAAGAACGAAAAAGTGTCATAATGCTCCATGGTCGATGGCCTGAAAAGATCGATGGAAAATTGATTTCGGACATTCCCGAGTGTGATTCAAATAATGAAAATAATTGGATGGGTTGGACCAAGAAACGGCTTGAAGAAAAGGGCTACATTGTGATCTGTCCCATTGTTGCCGATGCGTGGAAGGCGACGTGGGAGGAATGGAAAACCGAAATCGATAAGTGCGCAATCGATGAGCATACGATTCTCGTGGGTTTGAGTGCCGGTGCTTACGCGTTGCTTCGTTGGCTCGGAGAGTCGGGTCAAAAAATCAAGAAGCTTGTGCTCGTAGCTCCAGCATCGGGAATGTTATTACGAGACAAAGATCGCGATTTCGGACCGTCAGAAAAAGAATTTTACGAGTATGAAATAACCTCCGCGCTCCAATCACAAATACAAGATGGCACGACCATTTTTGTTTCAAAGGATGATTGGCCGGCCATTCTTCAATCTGCTGAAATGTATCAGAATTTATTGAATGCAAAAGTCATTAAATTGGAAAATTTTGGACACTTTTCTTTCCTCATCAAAAAGCTGCCTCAATTGCTAGAAGCAATAATCCATTCATGATCTCTATCATTATCCCAGTCTATAATCACGCCAAGGAATTGGTGGAGTGTTTACAGTCGCTCGTCGATCAAACGGAAAAAGATTTTGAGGTGATTGTGGTGGATGATGGATCTAGGGCAGCGTTTAGCGTAGAGCGTTCAGCGTTTAGCTTTCCGATCGAAGTGATTCGGTTCGATCAAAATTGTGGAGCGCCGGTGGCGCGGAATGAGGGATTTCGACATTCGAAAGGCGACCTCGTCATCTTTCTTGATGCGGATGTGGATCTTGAGCCGCAGGCGTTGGAAATCATGAAGCAAACGCTTGGCGATCATCCTGAAGCCGCGTTTGCATATTCTTCTTTTTATTTTGGTTGGAAATTATTTCGTGGAAGATTGTTTGATACGCAAGCGCTTCGTCAACAAAATTATATTCACACGAGCTCGCTTATGCGCCGTGCGGCCTTTCCCGGATTTGATGAATCATTAAAAAAATTTCAAGATTGGGATTTGTGGCTCTCGATCGCCGAACATGGGGGCAGGGGAGTGTGGATTGAGGAGCCTTTGTTTCGAGTCAAAACGGGCGGGCGACGTTCACCTATCAGTCACTGGCTGCCAAAGGCGTTTTATCGTATTCCTTGGCCTATTTTAGGGTATACGCCGCCGACGATCAGGAGCTATCGAGAGGCGGAGGAGATTGTAAAGAGGAAACACCAAATATGAGGACAACAATTTATTGGTTCTTTGGGATCATCGCCGTTGAAATTCTCTCGCGTCTCGTTATTTTTTATCCCTTGGTCAACATGTGGACCGCTATCATCATCGGTTTGATTGTTTTGGTGTTGACGATCACGCGCCCGTCCATCGCGCTCGCCATCCTATCCATCGAATATCTCATCGGTTCGCAGGGGTCGTTGTTTCATGCGTGGGGCGATGGACAGAATCATGGAGGCATTTCCATTCGTGAGATTCTGTTTGCCGCGTTTATCATCGGTTGGTTGATTTGGTCGCTTCAGCATCAAACATGGAAACGGTGGCGTGAAATTATGCGTACGCGAAAAATGTATTTTGTTTTGGCAGCGGTGATCATCTACGGAGTGATTCTCGGTTTTGTGCGCGGGAACCGTCAATTTTTGTTTGCGGATGCCAATGCATGGGGGACTTGGTTGCTACTGCTCCCGATTCTTGATGTCGTTTCTTTTGAAAAAGAACGATGGCGATCGGTGATCGCGCCTGCCGTCACAGCTGCGCTCATCTGGCTGCCCATCAAAACGCTGACGCTTCTTTATCTTTTTACCCATCACTTCGCCGCGATTCATGGCCCGCTGTATCTCTGGATTCGTCGCACCGGAGTGGGGGAGATCACGGCAATGGGCGGGGATGCGCATCGGATTTTTTTGCAATCACAGATTTATGCGGTGTTTGCGGTGATTGCTTGCTTAGTGTGGCGGTCATGTCGATCAACGGAGCATACCTCACCCCATCCCTCTCCTTCGCAAGGAGAGGGGGTTTTGACCATCATTCTTGCCCTTTCTTTCGCAGAAATTTTCGCCTCTCTCTCACGGAGTTTTTGGTTGGGGTTGGGGGTGGGTTGGCTCGTTGGTCTCATTTTTATTTTGCGACGCAAGAGAGATCAGATCTGGAAGTTCGTTGGCGCGACCATGATCGGCGGCGCGTTGGCCATCGCCCTGATCTTTCTCGTCACTCCAACACCGGCTTTTTTCGGGATGTGGGGCAATCGTGTCAATTTGCAAGAAAGTGCCGGGATAAGTCGGTGGCAGCTTTTTCCGGTTTTGTGGCAGAAAATCAAAGAACATCCGATCGTCGGCTCGGGTTTTGGTGCGACCGTGACGTATCACAGCGCTGATCCGCGAATCGTCGCAACCGGCGGTACGGTCACAACCTACGCGTTTGAGTGGGGTTGGCTTGAGCACTGGATCAAGTTTGGTTTGATTGGCACTCCCATCATGTTGGCACTTCTTATCGACTTGATTCGAAGGACGTTGCGGTCGAATCAACCGGAATGGATCAAATGGAGTGTTATTTCATCTATCACCGCGCTTGCCGTCATCCACATGTTTAGTCCGTATTTGAACCATCCGCTGGGAATTTTTGCTCTCATTATCGGAGAGGCGATTGTGCTATTATAAATACCAGAGCGTGATTGAACATCCCTATGGTATCACCTGAAATCATCCAAATCGGCGGGAGCAATTGGTTGTTTACCGTTTTTGCCGTATTTATGATTTTAGGCATTGTCGCCGGGCTGGCCGGAGCGATTGCCGTGAGTCCGCAGGAGAAACGTCGGAAAATGATCTTGACATCCATACTTGTCCTCATGCTGGTGTACGGACTTTCTGTTATCGCGGGCATTCCGTCCTCATACACCAGGGTTTATCGTGTGGAAATTACCTCAACAGGCGATTGGATCCTTAAAAACGCGTTGGGCTTGCGGCTTGATACGCTGCCGGTCGCAGAACCAAAACGCATCGAATGGTATGACGGAACGTTTACCGTATTGAGGCCTCGCCACGTTACGTATCTCAGCGGATTGCGTATCGTGACTACCAAACGGACGTATGACACGGTCGCGTATAATGTCGCGGACGAGGGAGATCTGCGAAAAATCGAAAGCCGTTTGAACCAGCATATCGAAGAGGCTGGAGTTGGTTTGCCGGAAGACCTGCACCCGCCACTCCCCAATTTCTTTTGGCGCTATCAACAAGACTTGATCATGTTGATCTTCTTCCTTTGTGGCGGAAGTCTTATGCTCTCGAGATATATCAAAAGCTTCCGTAAGCCTTCTCTATGACCCCTTTTGCCATTGAATTTGGTTCGTCTGCTTGGGCTCCAGGATTCATGATTCGGACAAGCGGCGCCGGCATATTTTTGTTTATCATCCTGATGGCCGTCGCTTTTTTTATCGCTGCCGTCGCTGGAATGTGGATCGGAGATCCGAAAAAGAAAAAAACCTTCGTTACTCATGCGCTTGCGAGCCTGGCCATTGGCGCAGGCGCCATTTTTTTGCAAAGTTCAGCTATTTTTGATGCGCAGAAGATCATTTTGCAACCGAACGGAAAATGGGGGGTGAGAGATGCGCTTGGCGTGCCCATAGGAACCATTGATCCGTCACAACCGATCAAATTGGAAGCGGGACAAACTTTGGGAGCCTCAACGCGCCCCAACGACTATTTTTATCTTCACTGGATGACCATTACGACTTCAAATAAAACGTATCGCACGCAACCAGCCAGATTGGGTCAGTTTGATCCGGCGCGCAAGCAGCTCGAACAGCTGGTTAATTTTGCAAATCTTTTGAACGAACACGAATAATTTTTCTGTGGATATCTTTAGTTGACATTGGTGATATAATACTCCCAAAGTTTAACTTTTAATTATTTTTTTTCGTGTTTCATGACACGCAAGTTCGTTTTAAAAATTATGCACACTCTCTTTTCACGAGGCTGGAGGATCGTTCTTGGAACGATGACCACCGGTCTGTTTGTCGTTTTGTCGGTTTTACCCGCTGCAGCAGCTTCCACCGTCTCGGTCAACACGTTTAATCTGCCAAACGGAGGTTTTCCGGGAACGCCCATCAAAGCAAGTTCGGCCCCAGCAGCCATTTTGAAGCTTGAGGTTACAGCTTCTCAAACCAGTCAAACCTTTACTTCGGTGACCGTAAATTTTAGCGGAGCCGGCTTTGTGACCACCACCTCATTGGCGGCTATTGCTACGGGCGCCTCTTCCGGGGTTGCTCTGTATCTGGATGATGGAGGTACGGCCGCTCAATTTGATGGGACTGATAGCGTTATCACCCTGGCCGCATCACCCAATTGGACCGGAAATACGAATAGTATAACGTTGACTCCGGCCACACCGGTCACTTTGGTTTCCGGCACGGCAAAAATATTTTATGTGGTGATTCGTACGGCGAGCACCATCAATAACGGTGATCAGATCATCGCTTCGGTATCCACGAACGGAGTAGTGACCTCTGATGGGAGCGGACCTACCGCCTCTTTTTCCGCCAATAATTACACGGGAGATACACAGGCCCCCACGATCACGAAAGTTGATGGAGCCACAGGCAGTAACAGTCTGACCGTCACCTTTAGTGAACCGGTGCAGAAGGTGGGCGGCGGCAATTTAACGGCCAGCGATTTTACCTATGTGGATGGTGGTGGAAGCGCTCAAACGATTTCCTCGGTGTCACAGACGGCCGGACAGTCAACGGCGATTTTGACGATGAGTGGTAATTTGGATAGCCAAGATTTTAGTGTACCGGCCACTTTAGCGGCCGGGTCAAACAAAATTGCGGATATGGCGGCAAATGCGGCTGGAACGGGGGCTGTGAACGCCACCAGCTCTGTTAAAATCACGACCGCTACGGTTCCGTCTGCGACGGCCGGAACGGTTTATTCCGGGAGCCCGCTTGTGACCTTTGCCGCTTCCGGAGGCGCCGGTTCTTTTACCTGGGCGTTCGCTGATGCAAGTTCTACGGCTACTTTTGCGACATTGGGATTGAATCTCAACACAAATACGGGAGCGGTGACTGGAACGGTTGCGAATGTGAGCGGGGCATTCAATTTTAATTTGAAAGTAACAGACGCCGCTTTTGTCACTTCAACCAAAGGCTTTACCATCAATGTGGCTCCTGTCGGCGGCGGCGGGGTTCCCGGAATCACCAACGTCAATCCACCGGGGGGGACTCAAGGAGCTACGAATTATCAGGTGACCGTCACAGGATCAAACACCAATTTTGCAAACAACAGCGCAGTTGATTTCTTGATGCCACAGGGATTAACCGGAATAAACGGGATCACCGTTAGTAATGTGTCTGCATCCAGCACGACGGTTTTGAATTTTCTGGTTACGATCTCGGCCAGTTCGGTCATGGGAAGTCGTGATATTAAAATCACTACCGGCGGAGAGAGTGTGATTTTTCCAAATGGGTTTGGAGTCGGAGCCTCCGGAGGATCTGGCTTAACCCTCATGTTTCCATCGGCGAACGCCACAGGAGTTCCCATTCCTCCCGGATTCAATTTTATTCAAACTTCTCAAAGTTCGGTATTGAGTTATCGCATCACGGTCAAGGCTGCCCAGGATTTGAATGGAACGGTGCCAGCCCTATGGGATTATGTGTTTCCACAAAACCCAAGCACGAGTGGAGGTCATTGTCAGGCCACCAACTGCAACCTGTCTTATGGAGCCGGGGTATTCCGTATCCTCACCCAGGCTTCGGCATTGGCTCCAAACACCGACTACTATTGGCAGATTCGTACGTATACTACAACGACGGGCGGTGTTAGCGATACGCTTGCTCCATTGGAAGCGACTCCGCAACGCAAGTTCACCACCACCGCTTCGATCACTGATACGACTCCTCCAAGTATTTTTCATCGACCGGTGTTTCAGGGCACGGCCAGTACGAATTTAGACATTTTTGCTCGTATATTGGATAACGTTGCCACAGCTTCGAGCACGCCGGCTTTGACCGCCAAGATTTTGTATTGTGCCGGTTCAGGTTGTACGCCGGCCAATCCGACCAACGGAGTTTCCATTGGTGCCGGTTATTACAGATTTACGATTCCGAGCGGAACCATTAGCACGGCCGGAACGGTTATTCGCTACAGTTTGCAGTCCTCGGATGGAGCGAATACAACCAATTTTCAGCAGCCGGGGAGCGTACCATTTCAACTCACATCCGTGGCCGCCGGCACTAACACTATTACCGGAAGCGTCAAAGATGGAACGGCTACCTGTGCCGCGACTGTCCAGGGAGCCATCGTATTTGCGGAAGGTTCAGGTTTCAGTGCCATGTCAAACGGGAGTTGTAACTTTACCCTGTCAAATATATTTGCCGGCACCTATGATTTGGTTGCGGTGCATGATGGGTATGCGGATCGTAAAATTGAAGGGGTGTCCGGTGGCAGCACAGCCATCGCCTTTAGCATCCCATTGGGACAATCTGGAGGATTTGGTGGAGACACGGCCAAGCCTCGCATTAAATTCACTGGTCCTATGGATGGGATGACTAATATGCCCGGAGGGTTTAACGGCTTCAAAGTTTTCTTGGTTTTTGATAAAACCATGAGCCAAAACGCTGTGACGACAGCAGGGAATTTAAAGGTGCAGGAATTGAATCCATCGACCGGCGCGCTTACGGATATCACAACAACCAAAGGGAGCTGGACGTATTATCCGACCGCCCCGGGAACCGGTACCATGCTGCCAAACGAGGCCAACATGGCGGCTTGGTCGTTGAGCGGTACCAATACGCTCGGAGATAACAAGACTTTTGTTGTGCAGGTCAGTCAGAATATTACGGATACCGCAGGCAACCCGATTCAGGGAAATCAACCGGATGGCAGCTATGCGTTTTCCTTCTCAACCGGACAAGCTTTTACCGGCACCTTTACCGGGGGTGGATCCTTTGGCGGTGGGGCGTTTATTCCACCGCGCGTGAACGGCATGACCCCTCCTCCCGGGATGGTTGGTGTTCCCTTGAACAGCAAGATGGTGATTAACTTTTCCGATGCCATGGGAGATGATTCGGGCGTCTATACCCTGAAGAGCATGATCAAATTGTTCCGTGTTTCCGGGACGACGGAAACGGACATCTCTTCGTCCGCCATCAGCACGGTCACGTTGGACACCACCAAGCTTGGAGCCACGGTGACATTGAGTGGCAGCTTTAACGGCGGTCTGTTCGAAAGCAACACGCAATATCGATTAAAAGTATTGGGAGGCGCCAAGTCCGGTGCCAGCCTGACGCTCGCTCCGCCCGGATCGGAAACGCAGGTGATGTTCATGTCGAGCTTTACGGCCGGCTCCACGTCTGACACGGCAGCTCCTACGGTCGTGGGTTCTTTCCCGGATAGTAATGCCACCAACATGCCGGTCAACATGGGAGCGGTCAGCGTTGGTTTTAACAAAGATTTGGACAGTTCAACCGTCACGACCAATTCCGTGTATCTGTCGATCGGTTCGACGAATGTTAATGGGACGGTTCAATATCGACCATTGGAACGGCAAGTGCTGTTTATTCCCAAGAGCGCCTTAAATCCAAATACGACGTATACGTTTAACGTGACGACGGATGTGAAAGCCTTGAACGGGGTCGCGATCGCCACAGCCGTCGCGCGCACCTTTACGACAGGCGCAGCAAACACCACTCCGCCCAGCATCACCTTTATTAACGCGGATGATTTCAATTTAGCCATCACCTTGAATGAGCCGGTGAACTCGGCGAAAGCCGTGGATACGCTCAACTCGCCGTCCAGTATTTTGAATCCTTCAGTCTATGGAACGATCAAATATGGTACTGCCGGGTTTAATCCAGCTTCGGCGGGCACAACCATTAGTTTAACCGCCGCCACTTTCACCTATGATCCCGTGAACAGCACGGTGGTGATCGGAGGTCTGGCCTTACCTCCAGCAGCCATTGGACAGGAGATCTATGTCTCGCTACAGACCGCGACGGCAGCCAATCTCCTCAAGGATCTTTCCGGAGTGACCACGACCGGTTCTAACGCCCGCGCCACGATTAAAAACAGTCAAAACACCAAGGGAGCTTTGGGCCCCATGGCCATGACGACAAGCGCCTTCTCCAGCGGAGGTTCGTTTGTCCCTCAAAATTTCTCCTCGGCTTCGTTTGGATTCGCGCCTTCCGTGGAAGTTCGTCCGTTTAACACTCTGGCTGGTCAGACCACGGTCTACGGTATTCGTCTGCCTATCTCAAAACAGATTCCTGCGAGTGGGGCGATCCTACTTACGTTCCCATCGGGATTTGACGTATCTAACGCAAAACAGGATGTGAACAGCCCGATGCGTGCGGATTTGAACGGTCCCGGAACCGGCACGATTACATATAAGTGTGCGACCAATGTGGCTGGTGGCAAGGCTTGTGCGGGAACGTCCAATGCGGATGATACGGGGGCGGCGCAAGGAGGGTTGGCGGATGACGGAATTGTGGTGAATACGGCTGCCAGAACGATCACGGTGTATCTTTCGGCCGCCACCAATGTTGAGGGTCATGATTTCTTGAATCTTGATATTGCCGGTATCAAAAATTCTACGGTACCGAAAGACTTCAACACCTCCGGTTACACGGTGGATATCAAATCTTTAAACGGTTCAACCCAGCTTGAGTCATTCACTTCATCGCCCGTCTTTATTCAGTCAGCCGGCACAAATGTGCTTACAGGTACCATCACCGCCACGAGCAACGACCAGGCCGGAACGGCAAAAGTGTATTTGGTTTCGCCTATCACCGGTCCTTTGGAAACCACATCCGTGGATTTTGCGAGCGGCACCACAGCCACGTACACCTTCAACAATATCCCGGCCGGCACCTACCAACTGTTCACGGATCAGGCCATCACGCTTTTCACGAAAGAATATGCCGGGAAGAATCCGCCTGATTCAGTGGTCGTGGGCAGCGGGACAACAACATATAACTTTACTGTGAGCAGCAACACTTCCGGCGGCACAAACGTCACCGTTAATGTGACGGGTCCGGCCAGTGAATCACTGGATGTATTTGCCGGATCACCAACAGGATTCCGCAGAAAGCAGGTCACCCTAAACGGCGGCGGCACCGGATCAGTCACGTTGAACCTGGCGAGTGGTAATTGGTCGGTTGGAGTGGGTCCGCAGATGCCAACCGGTATCACGACAGGAGGACCGCCCCCGGCGCCGACCACATACACCATGCCTAAACCGAAACAGATCAATATCACCGGAGCGACCACCTGTACGATTGACGGGGCCAACGGTTGTACCGCCGCCTTCACGCTGACATCGGCCAGTAAGACCATCAAGGGATTGGTTCAGGACGGTTCAGGAAAAGTTATGGCGAACGTCGAAGTGTACGCCTATTCGCCAACCGGTGGATTTGGAACGCACGCAGAAACGGATTCAGTCGGCGCCTTCACCTTGAACGTTTCTGAAGGAAGTTATGTGGTGGGATCGTTTGTTCCGGGCATGCCGCCTTCCAGAGAAGTGCCTGTGACGGTGAGCAGTGCGGCGAGTGCCTACCTCTTTATCAGTGGTGCAACAACCGGCATCACACCGGCCGCAGCTGCGAGCAGCTTTATCATCAAAATCGCCAAGCCGGACTATACGATTTCCGGTAAGGTGACAGATGGGACGAGTGTGGTGCAGGGTGCCTCGGTCTATGCATATCGCACGGATGGAGCGGGCCATGCCGCGGCCAATACGGATGCCAAGGGCGCGTACACCTTGTATGTGACAAACGGTACATGGAAGGTCGGAACCTTTTTGCCGCAATATGGAAACTTGACGGAACAGAGCGTGACGGTCAGCGGTTCGAGCCAATCCAATATCGACTTCTCGCCAACGCTCACGGGAACGTTTTACACCGTGTCAGGCCGTCTCTATCAAGACACGGATGGCAGTGGCACGTTCAACGGCGGTGACACGGCGATCCAGGGAGCGTTCGTGCGCATCGTCGGCAACGGCACAGCCAACCAGGTGATTACGAGCAGCGATGGAACGTACAGCTTTAATGTGCCATCCGGAAATGGATATGTGCTTCGTGGTTTTGCGCCAAGTGTTGGTGAACTTCCACCTACGGCGAGCTTTAACATCACGGCGAATGTGAGCAACAAGGATATCGCTATCGGCGCGCTAAGCACCTTGACCGTTAAAACTTCCGTTACGGTCTCTGACGCGTTTATCAACTTCCAGTCCGGATCCGGTCAGACGGCGAGCGCCATCATCAAAAACGGAACGTCTACCACTGTGCAACTGCCGAACGGAAATTATAAGATCAATGTGAATGTGCCAGGAACCAGCATCGCCGCTTCTGCTATTGCTGCGACGACTGGCGCCACAGTGCTTGATCAAGCCAATAGCATTGTCACGGTAGATGGAACCGAGGGCTTGACCGTCACGATTCCAACTCTGCGCAGCGTGACTGGCACGGTGACCGATGGTACTTCCGCTGTTGGCTCCGCTTGGGTAGATATCATGTTGCCGGGTAGCAGCGTCCACTTTGGAACGCAAGCGGCAAGCGACGGCACATTCAGTTTGCAAGTGGCTGATTCGGCGACGAGCTACAAGCTCAATGCCATGAAGCCGGGCTATGTGCGCCAGCCAAGCTCTCTAACGGTGAATGGGGCGAACGCGGGCGGTCAAACGCTTGCGATGACCTCTGCATCTTTGACCATCACCGGTCAGGTGTTGATCGGTTCAAGCGGTGCGGCCAACGCCTTTGTACGCGCGGAAAAGCAAGGAGGAGGATTTGCCGGTACTCAAGCGGATGCGAACGGTAATTATAGTTTGAGTGTGACGGCCGGTACATGGAGCGTGTTCGCGGTGGCAGAAGGGTATGCGGAAGCCGGTCTTAGCACGAATCCTCTACCCGTCACCGCTTCAGTGAGCAGTAAGAACATCACTCTCTCTACCACCGTTTCTCTGAATGCGCCCAAGACACAGCCGATCACCCCGTCTTCCGGAGGAACGTTGGAAGATAGCACGTCAGGAGTGAAGCTGACGATTCCGGCGAACGCGCTTGGTTCTGACACGTCGGCCGGCAACATCGAATCAAAAGACACAAACAATGTCCGTGGGACATCTGCGGCCAAGCCAGTAGGAGGCAAGGCCAAGGACATTAAGGCCACGGACTCGTCGGGCAATCCGATCACCACGCTAAACAGTTCCGTAACCGTGGATCTGACCTACACCAAGGCCGATCTCGCCACGACCGCTTCCGCTTCTGATAGCTCGATTAACACCAAGGCTGAAGTAGACAAATTGCAAATGGGGTATTGGGACGAAACAACGTCAAACTGGGTGAGCTTGGCCAGTACCATCACTTACTTGAGTTCAACCGGAACAGTGGTGACGGTGCCGGCGAGCGACCTTTCGAACGTGTCCAGCGTCCAGATTTCGGCGAATACCACCCACTTCTCTCTATACGCCCCGATCGTGGCGACAGATCCATCAGCTTTAGACGTACCAACAGGATTTACCGCCAATGGGGCGAGCACCAGTCAGGTGAGTCTCGCATGGACGGCCGTCAGCAGCGCCACGGGCTACGATATTTATCGCAGCACTTCCGCGGACGGAACCTTTAGTCGCGTTGGCAGTGAACCGACGGTGTCTTCTGGCTCAACCGTCACCTACTCGGATACGGGTTTGAGTTCCGGCACGGTTTACTTCTACAAGATGACGTCCTTGAACGGTTCGGTTGAATCCACTTCCACGTCCGCAGTATCAGCCTCTACCGGTGGAGCTTCGACGGTCACAACCGGCGGTGGAGGAGGCGGAGGCGGTGGAAGCCTTGCCCCGGTCAATTCAACGTATCAAACCCTTACGACGACGGCTTCCGGAACAACTTCAACAACGGTCACCACTTCAACGACCGGTGTGAGCCCGGCTCCAGCTGCTCCGGCACCGGCAGGAACAAGTCCTGCTCCAGCCGCTGCGGCACCGGGATTGACCCAGACACTGACGGCACCATTGGCCATCCAGTTTAAGGGATTGGTGTCGGCAACACCTGTGGTTGCCCCGGGAGCAAAGTTGAACTTCCAATATGACTATCTCAACAACACGGGAAAGAAGCAGAGCGTGACGATTGTTCGCCAGATCGTGAATGCCAAAGGGAAAGTGGTTGTGAGTTCGAGAACTCAAGCGACCGTTCAACCGGGCAAAGCCTTCAAAGGCAAAGTGTCACAGGCGATCACCAAGAGTTTGCCGAGCGGTACTTATGAAATGAAGGTCATGGTGACCGGTACTAAGGCCTCAAAGGTCAAGGAAACCAGTCAATTCTCCTTCACCGTGGAGAAGCCTCAACCAAAAGCGAAAACAGAAAAGCCAAAAGCGGAAAAAACCAAGGCAGAGAAACCAAAGGGCAAGACGTGGACGGTTGGTTCTGCCACGGGGAGTGAGGATCTCTCATTCAGTAGTGTGCTGAATCATGGGAAATTCCCGGCTCAACTCGCTCTGCGATTCCATGTGGCGTTGGATGAGACCACAAAAGTCAATTACACGCTTGCTTTGAAGAGCGCGGATGGAAAAATCGTGAGTTCAAGCAAGGGGAGTCATAGCGTCAATCCAAAAGCCGGATTGACGGTGACACAAGGGCTCTCCAAAACTCTCGCCGTCGGCTCCTATCAAATTATTCTCTCTGCGGAAAGTGTTTCCGGAGAAGACATCACGGTGGACTTGGGTCAGGTGACCATTCCGCTCACCGTGAGTGAAGAGTAAATCCACTTGGTTGATAAAAGCCCCTCGCGATTTAGCGAGTGGCTTTTGGGTTTGAGAATGAGGCCGGTCTTCCTCGTAAAAATTCTTTTCCGTCCATGGGAGCTTTCCCTTCCGGTTGAACGCGTTTGAGAATCAGAGAGGAGCCCTCGCCGCAGGCAACGGCCGGCTCTCCATCAACAGCGAACGTGGCGCTTGGAGAGAGTTCTATTTTTGGTCCGACCGACGTCTGTAAAATTTTCAACCGCTTTCCATCAATCATCATGTACGTTCCCGGCCACGGATCAAAGGCGCGCACGGTGCGCTCAAGTTCAACGGCCGATTGGTTCCAATCAAGCAACCCATCTTCGCGCGATAAAAGTTTGACGGTTGTCGCTTTTGCATGATCCTGCTCTTGTGGAATGATTTTGCCTTCCAGATATTGCACAAGAACATTCGGCAACGCGGTTGCGGCGAGCTGCGACAAACGTTTTTCGAGACTCGCTGCCGTATCATCGGGATGAATCGGTTCCTCGATTTGACCGATCGTCGGCCCATGATCCATGAGCGCATCCATCTTCATAAACGTGACGCCGGTCATCATGTCGCCAGCTTTGATCGCCGCCACAATGGGCGTCGCTCCGCGATATTTTGGAAGAAGTGACGGATGAATGTTGATGATCCCTTGCGGATACAGATCAAGCACGCGTTGTGGAATGATCTGACCGAAGCTTGCGAGAACGGCGACCGTAGGAGGTAGGGTGTAGGATGTAGGTTGTAGTTGATGAAAAGCCTCGTCACTCTTCACTTTTTCAAATTGATAGACGGGCAAGCCGAGTTTTTTCGCAGCGATTTTGATCGGTGAGGGCGTCAACGTTGCGTGACGTCCGGTCGGACGATCCGGTTGCGTCACAACCGTTTGAATCGTGAATCGTCCATCATGAAACAGGGCTTCCAACACGGGGACAGTCCAGGATGAGGTTCCGTAGAAAATGATGGGGGTCATGTAAGAGGAAAGAGTAGCTTAAAATAGGGATTTGTTCAAAATAGTGGACAACGGATCAAAATCTGCTAATCTTTATTCGCCGCAAAGAGAGCGGGGGAAAGGAGGGCTCATGCGCGTCTTGAATACGTACTTTGCACAGGGAAGCGGATTCATCAGCATGACGGATGATGTCCGCTACATCATGTTCTTTGTTTTTAGCCAGGATGGCCTGCGGCGTGTTCTCGAGGAACACCAGGTAGGCGAGGAACATTGTGCCGCCGCTCTTCATGAGCTTTGTCGGCGCGCTCTTCCAGAGATGGCCAGTCAGGAGACGATGGTGCTTGAGGGGAGAGTTGTCAGTCTCTTGAATCGCCTCACGGAATCCATGGCGGAACAGTCCAAGGGACAGTCCATCGCCTTCCTGGATCGTGATTTCAAGGTCTACGGTTTCTTCCTGTCCAAGGATCCAGACGTGAAGGACGCTCTTATTGGTTACTCTGACGAAAAGGGGCGGCATCACATGGTAGTGTGTCACTCTAAGGAACAGGTGAGACAGCTCGTGCACAACATGGACCGACTCTATCAGGCACAGCGAAGAAGGTTTCGTGACCTCGTTCGCGCTTGCGGGTTGCCGGATCAGACGTCTCAACCGATGTTCAGCATCGAGGGACCCGTAGCCGCCTGGTTCAATTCCGCGTCGATGCTTCACAGGTCCATCGTCTGCTCATCAGAACAGGCTCGCTGGAATTAGTCCGAATCAGATCGTTCTTCACTCCCCACCCATCATCCATAAATAGCTATAGCTATTTATGGATGATGGGTCTTTTTCATGAATACGCAACACGTTTAAATAGTATTTTTTCCACGGTCAACCATGTGAGTGTCTTTATTTTAGCTATGTCTCTTATTCGTGCGAATAAGGGCATGAGCGGTTTGTGAAATAAAAAAGAGCCGGGGATCCAATGGATCTCCGGCGTTCGGTCGAGAGGAGGTGCGGTGGCGGTCAGGCGTCGGAGAAGCGGCGGCACTCGTCCTTGAGTGCGTACACGATGCCGGACACGGCCGACACCGAGAACGAGAACAGGCCGGTGTAGAGGCCGTGCATCAGCACGGCTGCCGTGTCTGGCTTGATAAGCCGATGGTTGTATGACTCGAGCCGATACCTGGCCAGATCCTCGAAGCCCATGTACACGGACATGGACCAGCCGATGGCGAACGCGGTCATGAGGAGCGGCAGGAGGAAGAGCATGTTGAAGCTCCATTGCCTCCAGCTCGCGCTTGACCTGCTCGGGTTGATGTCCGGAACCAGGGTCCTTCCCTGCCAGAAGCCCAGGAGGATGACGGCGCCCCCCGAGAGCAGCATCATCACGAAGGCTGTCGGCGCGAACGACTTGATGATGTAGCTGATATTCATGGCGGCGATGAGGAGGAAGAGGCTCCCGAACAGGAGGATCGGAACGATGTGGTACTGGATCAAGCCGATGAGACGTTTCATGTTCGTTCTCTTTTCTCCAGCATCTAAGCTGGCCAGTCTGACGTTGATTGGGAAAGGCCGATCGTAGAGAAATTACATCACAAAAACAGCCTTTTGTCAAGGCCGGGTGGTTTAAAAATGCTTAAAATCAGGCAAAATTTAAATATTATTCTTTGCACGTTCAACCGTTTTGATTGCTTTATCAATAAACAAAATTCCATCTAAGTGATCAATTTCGTGTTGGAAGACGATGGAGGAAAAGTGTTTGGCATCAAATTCCATGCGGCGGCCGTGGCGGTTGATCGCGCGCACGCGGATTTTTTTGTGTCGCATGACAACGCCGAATTTTCCCGGGACGCTTAAACATCCTTCTTCACTTTCCATTTCATCCGTTGATTTTTTAATGATTTCCGGATTCATAAAACATTCCGGCCCTTTGGGCATGTTGACGATGATGGCGCGGATGTTTTTTCCGACTTGTGGAGAGGCAATGCCTACGCCGTCAGACACCAGCATGGTTTTTATCAGTTCATCAAGATAGAGTTGAAATTCCGGAGTGGTCACTTCTTCCACGATCAATTCACGCGATCGCTCGCGTAAAGAAGGAGTTGGTTCTGTTAGGATTTTGAGCATAATTCTTTATTCTTGATTCCAAATTCTATCTTAAGAAGGCGATGGGGTCAAGATCGATGAACGCGGACTTGGCGAGCGGGGTTAATTCATTTATTAACTGCTGATCAGAGACCTCCGACGAGAAAATCAAATGATAAACCCATCTTGGCGCGCGTGCGGCGGATCGAAATTTAACAGCAAACGGCCCACGCACCTCTTTTAATTCTATTTTGATTGTTTGGCGCGCTTTCTCAATCCATTGTTTGGCGTGCTGCTCGTCGCCTTCTGAAATAATTTTTACCAGACGCACCGCCGGAGGATAATTAAAAAGTTGACGTTCATGCCACTCTTTGGTGCGCCAGCGATCAAATCCTTCTTGCGTCAACCAAGCCGACCATTGGTTTGCAGAAGATTCTTCGCATTGGATAATGAGCCTCCCTTGAATGTGTGCCACTCGATCAGCCAACCGGCGAAAAGCGATGCATTGTCTTTCTCGTCGTCGCACATCCTCGCCACCACCGAGCATCGAACCATCGGTGATGACGACGAGCGACTTTTGAGGAAATGGCGGATCCATACTTTCATTGCTCAAATCTCGCCACTCAACAGGCGTATCCGGTTCGTTTTTGATCCATTGAGCTTTTAGTCTTTCAATGCCGGGCAAGGACTTACCAAGATCCGCTCCGCCACATGTCTCACATTTGAGAGGGAGGGGGGCTTTTAGTCCACAAACGTGGCACAGAGCGTGATCAAACTCTGCGCTTAAAGGAAATTGGCAACGGGTGCAGAGAGATCGCCACCCGCAATCGCGACAGGTCAAACGAGCCGAGACTCCGCGAATCGGGTGGATGATCACTCGCGGTCCATCATGCGTTCGTAATTCGTGGAGTGTGTCGCTTTGGATCATCGGAATAGAGGACCCCCCTTGGGGGTGACGGATGTGAACATGCAGAGGCACGTCGATCACTGGCGCCGTAGCTTGAGAGGTGAGCGGCGGCGTTAAGCCGTATGATTCAATCGCGATATTGGTGTGCTGACTGCACCAGGTCAAAATTTTTCTGGCATCGTATCGGGGGGCCAGCTCATCTTGTTTGTGATCATCATTTTCCGGTTCATCTAAAATAACTCGATCGGCTAAGGGAGCGAGCCACGCGCCCACCCGAGTGGCGATCAATACCGGCGCTGTCGGTTCAGTCAGAAAACGAGACCAGGCACGAAAGGCATCACCATCGTTAAGGTTGCTGTGGAGAATGTGGCTGTGAGGAATCTGCTTGGAGTAGAATTCCACGCGATTTTTCCAGGGAGTGATAATGAGGAGGCGTTCGTGTTGACTGGAACTTTTCAATGCACGCGTGATGATCATTTCCTCCGAGTCGTTGATCCATTGTTCATGGATAGGTGATGAGTCATCTTTAGATTCAATGGCAGGAGACATCGGTAACAGAGTCAAAGGGCGTTTGGGTAAATTTCGTACCCAAGATTTGAGGACCGTAGCTCGAGAGCAAAAAGTTTGTTCAGCGGTCCATTGCAGGAGCCCGATAATAGAAAAAGGAAATAAGAGAGAAGAATAGACTGCGGAAATGGGCAACGCTTTTTTGGCGAAAGGACTCTCCATCAAAATTTCCATGACGAGAGCCGGTGTGGGTCTGCGACGAAAGGGGACCCACACCAGCTGACCAACCTTGATGTCAAGAGATGCGGGAATTTGATAATCAAAAACATCTACGCCGATCGGCGTGCGTAAAACAGGAATGACGCGAGCGTACATCATTACGCTATATCAAATCTTGCCGTGAGATAACCGACTCCAAAAGGAGCTTCGTAGCAGAGTTCTTTAGAGACGCAGTTTAAATTTTCGAGCGCTCCCATGAGGGTCACGATCGGTTTATACCCACATTGATCCGCCTGTTCGACTACATGTTGATCCATGGCGAGCAAACCGGCGGCATCCATGGTGCGAATTTTTTCGCGTATCTCTGTTTCAAATTGTTGTCCTTCGGGCGTGGCTCCTTGAGGAGAATTGGCATTTGCGTGATGGGAGAGATCAGCCGAAGCAATAACAGCCACGCGTCTTTGTTCCGCATGCAGGACGCGTTTGAGTTGACGACCCATTTCATAATGTTGACGCGCATCTAAGAGGGAAGTCGCGAGGGGGACCAGTTTCCAATTTTGGAGATGCGGCGTGAGAAGCAAGAGAGGAATCGTATACCCATAATCCAATTCCTCCTGGCTCGTCATGGTAAAGGGGACCTGTTCCTGTCGCATGGTGCGGTGAATGTGATCGAGAAGTAAAAAATCCGCTTTTATTTTGAGAGCGGTTCCATGATCTCCAAATTCTTTTAGAACTCCCAGAAACGTATTGGCAAGATTGCCGCTAAAAGCATCGGGATACATGGGCGCGTGCGGAGAAATTACCACCAACGTTTCCGCTTTGGACAGATACAGCGCCTCTTCAAGCTCCGCATACGCGCGCAGCGTGTCTGCCAATTTTTCGCGATGCTCTTTGCCAATACTTGGTACGAGAAGCGGGGAATGAGGCACGACGGCGGCGAAGACAATCATATGGGTAGAATTTAGAATTTAGAAGTTGGAAGTTAGAATTTGACTACTAGATCCGCTCTCGAGATGGGCGTCAATGGGTTTGCCGATGGGATAAGCTTCAAGAGTTTTTGAAGGGATGACTAAGACATTCTTCCACTTCCAACCGAGTTCCGTAAATACCTCTTCCGATGGGATGGGACGTCGTGACCCATTTTCTATCACAAACACGGCGCCATTTTCTTTGGTTTTGATAAGTTCTCCATCGTGAAGCCGATAGGGATTGCCTATGGTCAAAGCAGCGAGCTTGGCGGTTGACAAGAGTTTGGCCGGTCGTCCTTTAAAATACAGTTTGAGTAAAAGTTTATCAGAGATGATCTGACGCACCCCATCCTCAACATACCAATATTGAGCGCTTGAATCTCTTGCGAGAAGTCCCGTAGGGTAGAGCGTCGCGACGGTGATGTCCGGACCATCTTGATAGCCGTCTAAATCCGCATTCGCGACTTCCGTGACTTCATCCTCATTAAAACCGAATTTACGAAATATTTTTTGGCTGGCGATCAAACGCTTGCCATCGTCCACCAAAAGGTAGCGCTTGCCGTTCGGTATTTCCACCAGCGAGTAGTTTGGAAAGACGATTGGTCGGCCGGTCGGATAGGAGATGAGCTGACTGTCTTCCACAGTGACGATTTTTTCCAAATCAACCATGGAAGCGGCGACCGCGCGACTTTTGAACGGTCTCTTTTCTCCAAAATGAATGAGATAACTTAGGTTGGAAGTTTTTCCTCGCACGACGATGCCATCCGGAAAGACGAGAGAAAACCACCGTTGCCAGATACGCCAGAGATTGAGGTTCCCGTGGAGGTGCGGGGTGTAGCTGTAGAGCATGGCCGTGGCCTGATTGTTTGGCGTGATCGTCACCCCATCGATTTTCGTCGGCTTCCCCGGCATATAACCGGCGATCGTGGCGCCTCGACTTAAAATTTGCAGCAAATATTTTTCCCGATGTTGCTTGGCCGCCCACTCGATCTGACTCGCAAATCCCTTGAATTCTTGGAGGGTGGGATCACTCATGGAACAGCTGTCGCAGATCGCAAAGCCCGTCGCCCAATCAAATTGTTTTTGCGCGGGACTGGGATCTTCCACCAGACTCTGTTCTTTTTGCATCAAGGCCATCAGATATTTTGGATTGATTTTGTAAGTCGTAGCAACCCGCCAGATGATTTCTGCCGCGGATTTTTCTATTCCATCAATATCTTTTGTTCGATAGCGCCCAAGCGTGCCTTTATTTTGCAAAAATTCTTGGATTTGTTTGACGCTGGAATTTTGAATTTCCAAAATGTCTCGATCGTCCAGAATCCGGTTTGGATTAAACCTGGCATCGATAGTGGCTTGCGTAGTGGTCACGCCCGCAGAGGGGATGGTGGTTGTGACTTGAGCCAAGGCCCCGGTCGCCAAAAATAGGCTTATTAAACCAACTGCCGACAAAACTAAACCTCCTTGAAAAAAGGCTTTCATGAATTGAAGAATAGCATAAAAATACGATCGAGGTTAGAATGCCTTTTATGACCTTGGAGAAGCGTGAAAAATTCGCGATTTGGGGGCTTTTGGTTTTTTTGTTTGCGCTTGCGAGTATTTTGCCTTCGGTCCTTACGACCACCTATGCCTCACCGGATGAAACCGCGACGGCCATCGTGGCGCAGAATATTGCCGCTCGCGGTCAGGCGTTTTTGATCGAACCGCTCGCGCAAGTTTTTCCGTGGTTGCATCCGCGCAGTTGGGTGAGTGCAGGTGAGCACATCGTCCCGGTTGGTTTTCTTGGCTGGCCGTGGCTCATGAGTTTTTTTAGTGGTGTGAATCACGGCGCGTGGCTTTCATGGATCGCCGCGCTCATCATCGTTTCATCCGCTTGGCCGTTTTATCATCTGTTGCGTCGATATTATGGGATGGTGCCAGCGTGGTGGGGGACGCTCGTCGCCTTCACACTTCCACCTTTTATTTTGTACGCCGATCGAAGTTTATTTTCCAACGCCGCCGTGATCGCTATCGGATTGTGGAGTGCGTGGATGATTTCTGTCATTGCGAGAAGCGAGTCTGCGAGCGACGCGGCAATCTCTGATCATGCGGAGAGATTGCTTCGTCGTATGACTCCTCGCAATGACGGTATTTTTCTTCTCGGTTTTCTCTCCGCTCTCACCGCCGCCATTCGCCCAATTGAACTTTTGTGGATTATTCCGTGGTGGTTGTGGGCGGCTCGAGGATGGCGTCCTTCCAAACAAGATTGGCAAATGATTGGACTTGGCGCTTCCATTGTTTTCATTCCGATGATGGTTCTCGCCTATCAAACCTACGGCACTGCCCTCGGCTTCGGTTATTTGATGCGCGACAACATTTCGACTCTCAGCCAGTTACAACCTACAACCTACAACCCACAACCTACCCTCCAACTTCCTTTTGGTTTCGACGTTCACCACATCCTCAAGAACATCATGGCTTATTTTATCCGCTTGTTGTGGCCGTGGATGTTGATCGTGGTCGTTGCTCTGTATGTTGCATGGAAAGATCGAAGGTCACTCCAGGTCTTCAAATCCACGCCGTTTGTTCTTGTCGCATGGACCATGTTTGTGATGCTTATCATTTACGGGAGTGGATGGTATGCGGATCACATCGGATTTTGGGCACCGACGATCGGCAATTCTTTTTTGCGGTACACGCTGCCTCTTGCATTATTTATCGGCTGGGCTGCGGCGTATCTGTGGAAATATTTTGGTGATGCAAATACTCCGGCTATTCGACGGACAGGCATTTGGAGAAATGAAAAGCGATCAGGCGCTCCATCACAAAAAATGGTGGCGATGATTATCATTGGTATTTTTTTGGTTGGGTTTGGAATTTATCGAGCGGTTTTTGCGGATGATGAGTCGCTCCGTTTTACCCGCGTGGAACTCCAACGCTATGGAGCGATTCGTGCGAGCGCGCATGTGTGGTTTGAGCCGGGAGATGTGATCGCATCAGAAACATCGGATAAAATTTTCTTTCCGGACTTTCGCGCCGTGTCGCCATTACCACCTAAAACTGAGCTCGCGCGTTTGGCACGCCTCTCCGGTCAACGAGTCGGTTTTTTTGGCCGACCATTGTCGCAAGAACAAAAAGACGCCTGGCTCGCGGTTGGATTGGAAGCGCAAGAACTGGCCTCATTCTCGCGCGAACGATTATATTTGCTAACGCTACGCACCCCATGAAAATTTCTCCTCCGGTCGCACGATGGATTTTTGCCCTGCCGTGGGTGATCTGTTTTGGAATTTTGGTTTGGTTGATTGCATGGCGTTTTCCATTGGATGGCAAGATCCATTTCGTTTTTGCTTTTGACGGAACGAGCCCGTGGTTTGATGCGTTCCTGCCAGCGGAACGGGTGACGCCGGTCGGTTCTCAAGAAGGTGGCTGGGTGGGGCAGCGGGTCAAAGCGGAGCCGGTGTATGCTGGCGCTCGTTTGCCCGGCATGTTCGATCAAGTGACCGTCGGTTTAAATTTTAAGCCAACGCATCAACCATTGCTTGAATTTGGGATGCTGCGCGATCCGCAAACATCTTCTTTTGAGTTGCGACCGTTGTGGAGCGAGGCTTTGTCCCACGGTTGGAGACGAGTCGCCGCTGGATCGCTACGCGGATACGTCAAACCAGATCAGCCGGATAGCGTATTGGGCTCTTCGGATTTTGAGCATCTTCTCGTTTGGCGCGCGGCTACCTCTTCACCAAAATTAATGGATCATGCTCGAGAAACGCGTACGATTTCTCTTGATCTTTCCGGCAGCCATGATTTTTTTCTTGTGCCAACCGACGGGGAACTTCACTTCAATTTTCAGTTGGAGGATGCGACGCCTCAAATCAGATCCGTGGATGTTCGCTTGGAGCGAGATAATCAAATTTTTTGGACGCACCCAATTCCCGCGGATCAAGAATTTAAAATGGCGGTGCAAGGGGTTCCTGCGGGCGTGTACAAATTAAGCGTGAGAACGCCTGACGATAAGGCGCATATCACCCGTATTACGACGAACATGCGTCATTGGGTGGTTGGTCCCCGCATCAATCTTGCGGCTGGCGTTCGTGTCTGGACCAACTCGCATCATCTGACGCCGATCGTCGCATCAGCACCGATACACCCGGGAGATACACGGGTGATCAGCGATGGATATTTTGCGTTTGATGAAGCCGCGTTGTTTTTGCCACAACCTCGCCGCTTGGTGGACGCGACAGACACAGAGCAGGAAAAAATTATCGGAGTGCTCACCCCCTATGAACCGCCGGAAGTTTTGTCTGATGGCTGGTTGCGCGCGCACAGCAGCTTTTCTTTGGATCGAGTACAAGATCGTGTAAAGTTTGTCCTCTCCGCACCGGGTTTGGTTTCTCGTCAAGGGTTTGTTGATGTGCGAGCCGTGGATTTACTTTATATGCGACCTTCGTTTTCCTGGCAGGAATTTTTGCGCACCATGCGACGAGAATTAAGCGGTGCTCGAAAACGCTTCTCATCAAAATTATGAATCCGAAAGAATTTTTCTCGCGTCTCCTTCTTCACGCCTCATATGCGTTGACGTGTCTCGTTGGATGTCTGATTATCGGCGAATGGTTGATCCCCGGTTCTGTTTTAACTCACATTCATTTAATGAGGTTGATTATTTTGACTCTTGTCATAATTTTTCTCTCACCTCATACTAAATCTAATGTCTAATGTCTAGCCTATGGACTGTCTCTTTTGTAAAATCATCACCAAAGAAATTCCCTCCACGTCTGTGTATGAAGATGAGGATGTGTACGCATTTTTAGATATTCATCCCAACAATCCTGGCCACGCGCTTGTCGTACCAAAAAAACATTGTCAGGGATTTTTGGACTGTGATCCTTCAACCGTCACAAAATGGATTTTGGCCACGCAAAAAATCGCGCAGGCTATGAGCAAAGGTTTGGCGCTCGAAGGTCTCAATTTGCAACAAAACGAAGGCGAAGTTGCCGGACAAATCATCCGTCATTTACACATTCACATCATTCCTCGTTACGCCAACGACAAATTAAAACATTGGCCGGGAAAAGCGTATGCGACACCACAAGAAGCGGAGATGATTGCGAAAAAAATTCGAGAGGGGATGGATTAAAAAAATCCCCGAGCATCGAGAGATGATGCGCGGGGTTTAGTCGAGGACGGACTCGTGGATTCGTCGAGATGGATCAGGTGTTCCGCGGAGGTCGCGGAAGAAGTCATCCACCTCCTCCTTGGTCGGTGACTTCTTTCCCGTCTGCAGGCGTTCGAAGACAAATTTCGTCATGTCGCCAGCATGACCGCAGCCGTGACAGATGAAGTGGCCATGCGGCCACATTTCGAGCGACGGAATGCTTTCGCCGTGCCAGTAACACAGCATGAAGATCGTGCCGGTGGAGCGACGTCGGTACTTGCTCGTTAAGCCGAGCTTATCGAGCACCGGCCTCCAGTCGTGGATTTCGGAAAGAACCTGTTCGCGATAGGCTCGATCCAGTCCACGATCGTCCATGGAGAAGTATTCGGACATACGGTCCTCCTTGGTTTTGACGTGGAAAGGACGGAAGAAAAGGGACGAGCCCGTCTCTTTGTTCGCGCACTCTTTGCGGCGTGTCCGGACAAACCGCAGCCTTTGCTTGAACGAACAACGAGCTCGTGGAGCCTGTATATCAAAAGCCTTATTTTTTTGCAAGCGCCTCACTCAACCTCCAAACTCCACAGTCCTTGCTTTCCATCTTTTTCCCCCGCAACATAAAGTGTTTTGTCGAGCAGGGTGATGTCGTTGATGCGGGTAAAGGTTGCGAGCGGGGTGACAAGTCTGCCATTTTGATCGTTGATTTCGAGGGAAAAAATTTCGTGTTGTGTGGCAACGAAGATCGAACTCCCGCTTCCATGCCAAACCGTTTGCACGAGCGGCTCGCTTTGTCGCCAGAGGAGGGTGGGGCTCTCACCCAGAGGCCACAACCAGAGCTCGCTTTGATTCATCATGAGAGCGGTCGGTGTCTTGGCTTTCGGGAGCCATCGCAGATCATCGCCATTGGCTTGACCGGCATACAGTTCCTCGTTATTTTTTTGTGTGTTGACGGCAAGCCATTGATCCTGATCTCGAAAAAGAAGATAAGGTTTTTGACTCTGCGCAATCCGCCAATGACCGGTTGGTAGGGAAAAACGTTGCGACCAAAATAAGTGATTTCTAAAAATGATACCGGAAGTTCCGGTCGAAGTTTGCAACGTAAAACCATTTTCTTTGTCCACGACCGTGGGTTCGAGGAGCTCGCGGGTGAGCGTACCGGTTTGCGGTTGAAGGTGAAGAATCGTTCGATCACGAACGTTGATCAGATCCGCATCAGACCAGCGATAGTTTCCCGGCGGAAGAGATTCGAGAGAGGGTTGCGGCTGACTTACGTTACTCCACCAAGTTTTTTCCTCGGCATGGTCGCTCGCAAAAAAAATGGCTTGTCCATCTTCCTTCCAATGGATATCAAGTGGAGTCACTGATGGTTCCGGGAACCGGATCGGTTCCATGTTCCACGGAGTATTTGGAATGAAAAGCTGGAACTGCGTTGAACTAGCTGATCGCAGGAGCAGAGCGATTTTATCTTGAGATGGATTGGTTTGGCTCCGTCGCACATCTCCGGAGAGATCAAGCACGGGTTCTGTTTTTCTCCACAACCAAACATGATTTGCAAAGCTGACCTGCTCCGGTCGAACGTCGAGGTTTTTTTGCCATGAATGATAGCCGTCCTTGGTGATACGAATGGTGTGCCAGCCGGGCGGCATGTTTTGAAAACTGATGGGAGTCTTTTCCCCCGTATCATGATCATCAATGATGACCGAGGCGCCTTTTGGGTTTGAATCAATGATCAGAGTGCCATTGCGCTCGATTTTGGCTTTTTTGATATTATATCGATACCCGGACGTATAAAGGATGAGAAGGGGAGCAACAATAATAAAAATAGCGAGGTATAGCCAAGGCAGAATTCGTCGAAAGAGAGGAGTGGTTGGCATGAGCGTGAAGATAGGATACACTCTGTGGGAAGAATTAAGAATAAAGAATAAAGAATCAGGAATTATGCGCATGGTGATTCAAGGGGGTGAACGTTTGAACGGTCGTATCCCCATTTTCGGTTCAAAAAATGCCATCGGACCCTTGATTGCTTCGTCTCTTATCATCAAAGGTCCGGTGCGATTAAAGAACGTTCCGCATATTCTTGATGTGGTGCGTCTTTTGGATATCTTGGAAAAAATGGGAGCCATCGTAAACTGGATCAATCCACATGAGCTCATGATTGATACGCGAGATATTGACCCGGCAAAGGTGGATAAAAAAACGATGAAACAAATTCGTTTTTCTATTTTGTTGTTGGGGCCCATGTTGGCTCGGTTTAAAAAGATGGTTGTTCCAGAACCGGGTGGCGACATTATCGGCAAACGCCCCATTGACACGCATCTTTTTGCGCTCAAGGCGCTTGGAGCATCCGTGGAATCGGATGATGATCGTGGCGGGTTGCATTTGGAGGCAAAAAAACTGGTTGGAAGTTACATTGTGTTACCGGAGTTCAGTGTGACCGCGACCGAAAATTTAATTATGGCTGCCGTGCTGGCTCAAGGTCATACGTCGATTCGACTGGCCGCCGCAGAGCCGCACGTACAGGAGTTGTGTCGTTTTTTGAATGCAGCCGGCGCCAAGATCAAAGGAATTGGCACGCACGATCTTGAAATTCGTGGCGTCACTTCCTTACACGCGCCGAAAAAAGTTTGGAAGGTGATTCCTGATACGATTGAGATTGGAACCTTTGCGGTCGCTGCGGCGGTCACGCATGGCACGATCGAAATGTCCCCGGTGATTCCGGAACATCTCGATGCCTTACGTTCTCTGCTCACATCCATTGGCGTGAAACAGGAGCTCACAGGAACTCACTTTCGCGTGGAAGGTGGCGGTCGGATGAACGCGTTTAAATTACAGACCATGATTTATCCGGGATTTCCTACGGACTTGCAAGCCCCGTTTGGATTGCTCGCAACGCAGTGTCACGGTGTTTCTCTCATCCACGATCCCTTGTTTGAAGCACGACTTGGATACCTTCATGAATTGATCAAAATGGGGGCGAACGCGATTATTGCGGATCCTCATCGAGCGGTCATCAGCGGTCCCACCTCTTTGCGAGGAACGGAAATTCGCAGTTTGGATATTCGTGCCGGTGTGACCATGGTGCTTGCGGGTTTAATGGCTCAAGGCGAGACGATTATTCATGACGCGGAAATGGTGTATCGTGGGTATGAAGATTTGGACGGTCGGTTGCGTTCGTTGGGGGCGGACATTACTCTTTTGGAAAAAAATGAACTATGAAATTTTTTCGTCGTGAAATCATCGCCCCGCTCCTCATCGCGCTTGTTTTGGGATTTGTTGGTGGGAGTTATGTGGAACAGTATCGCGTCACTCGATTATCAGCGCCGGTTCAGATTCCGGAGGAGATTAAGATTACGGGTTTGGGGCAGTCTGCTCCTGCCGGTCGTTTGCCGGATGAGGTGGAGTTTCAACAGTTTTGGGATCTGTGGCAACTCTTAAAGGACAAGTACTATCAGCAGCCGGTAAAGGATAAGTCTTTATTTTATGGCGCGATGGCAGGACTTGCCGGAAGTCTTGGGGATCCTTACACAAATTATTTTGAACCAAAAGTCGCTCAAGACTTCCAACAATCCTTGGCCGGAAAATTTGAGGGGATTGGCGCGGAAATCGCTCTCAAGGATGAACAGCTGCAAATCGTTTCCGCGTTGCCTGATACACCAGCGGAGCGAGCCGGACTTCTCTCGAATGATATCATTGTAAAAATCAACGGACAGGACACGGCAGGCATGAGTACGGAAAAAGCGGTGAGCTTGATTCGTGGACCCAAAGGGACAAAGGTGACGCTTTCCATTTTTCGGGCCGCTCTCAAGAAGTTGCCATTTGATGTAACGCTTGTGCGGGATGAGATTCATGTTAAGAGCGTCAAATGGAAAATGCTGCCTGGGTCTATCGCTTATATTGAGGTCACCCATTTTAACGGCGACACGAAAGACGGTTTTAATGAGGCGGTGCAAGGAGCGCTGAAAAAAGGGGTGAAAGGGGTGATCTTGGACATGCGCAACGATCCTGGTGGATTTCTTGATACGGCATTGTCTGTTGGCGGAACTTGGGTGGGGAATCAAGTGATCGTCAAAGAGCGCCGGCAAGGAAAAATTGTTGATACGCTACATGGCGTGGGATGCGCGTGGTTTGAAGGAATTCCCACGATCGTCTTGGTCAATCAAGGTTCGGCCAGCGCGTCGGAGATCGTCGCGGGAGCGCTTCAGGATTATCACGCGGCCACCATTGTCGGTCAAAAAACTTTTGGAAAAGGCTCGGTGCAGGATTATGTGAATTTTAAAGACGGATCAGGCATCAAGATCACCGTCGCAGAGTGGCTGACGCCGAATGAACGAACCATTAACAAAACCGGTCTCGATCCAGACGTCGTCGTCGATCGTACGCCGGAAGATTATGCTGCTAAACGCGACCCCCAACTCGACCGCGCCATCGGGATCCTTAACGGAACCGCGACGTCCACTCCATCGACGACATCCACACGTCCATAAAAGCGGACGCGTGCGTCACGAAATTTCCGCCGGCGGCATCATCTATCGCCGACGGGGAGTTCATATAGAAATCTTTTTTATCAAAGATCCTTACGGTCGATGGACTTTTCCCAAGGGACATCAGGAATTGGGAGAGACGCTGATCGAGACCGCGACTCGTGAAATTGAAGAAGAAACCGGTTTAAGCCAACTGCGTTTTATCGCACCCATCGGTCGCACCACTTTTCGTTTCCGGCAAGAGGGTCATCTGATTCAGAAAGCCGTACACTTTTTCCTTTTTGAAGCATTACCAACCGCGCAAGAAAAGATGACCGGGGAAGGAGCGATTTGGGAAGCCTCATGGGTGAGAGCGCATCAAGCGTTTCACACGAGTGGCTATCGCAACCTCGATCGACTTTTATCAAAAGCTTTGCGTTTGATTGCAGAGCAGGGAAGAAGGATGATGAGGAAGAGATGAGAAACGTTCAAAGTTTCTTATCGACTAATTCGTGCGAATAAGCCGATAAGAAAAAGCAGGATTCGATTTTCCTTACGGTCTTGGTGCCCCCGATTCGACACTCAAGCTCATGTTTAGTAAAATGAACTCCATGCGTTTGCGATTTTTTGGGTTGGTGGGACTGTGTTTGTGCGGGCTTGTGCCCCACCTCGTGTTTGCGCAAGAAAAAGTTTTAATTTTACAAATGGGAGACGGATCGTTTTACAATCCACCATCGGGCTTGATTGCTCCGACGCGAGACGAGTTGTTGAACAAGCTTAGAATGTCGAATACGACGACAAGCGTGGCCGCGACTTCGACCGTTCCGGTCGTCACCCCTTCTTCAACGACACCCATCATCACAGATCAATTTCCTTTGAAGCAGGCGATTGAACGAGCGCAGAGTTTGTTGGAAGATCATCTCGCGTCATCCACGGCAGGCACCATCAAATCTACGGCCAAGCTCACGGTTACGCTCGCCGTGTGGCATCCGGACACCAATGAGATTGAATTGAACGAGCTGCCTTTTTCCAAACGCAGTAAAGTCTTGGAACAGGAAAAGGCGCTGTCTGCGTTGCTACCAAAAAATGATTCACGACTTGTCGTCGCTATCACGTATCCGCTTGTTAAAACCGTGCGTCTCTCAAAAAAATATTCTCGCACGACCGTCGAATACGTGGTGTACACGCCGTATGCCAAGGCGTTGCATACGCCGGAGATGGTGGCTTGGGGTGCGCATGTGTTGGACACGTACATTGAAACGGCGTATGCGGAGCTGCGACAGAGCGGCGTCCGTTCACGCGCGTTTCCGGATCGTTTGATGGTTGATGCGGTTGATCCCGATCTGGTCAAAGCCATTATCATGATCGAACACCTGGACCCTCGTTCATTGGCAGAAAAAAATGCCATCGCTTTGGAACCTTTTTTTGTGACCCTGGCTGCCAACGAAGAAAAAGCTTATGCGTATGCGCGGTCGCGCGTTGGAGCGACCGGTCTCGCGCAATTTATGCCCGCGACGTATCAGCGTTTGGCCAGGCGTGATGATGTGGAATTGGTGAAAGATTTTTCGACCGGAGCGCGCGACGCGCAAAGCGCCATCAAAGCCGAGATCGTGTATTTGGATACGGCGCTGGCAGATCTTCCGTCCAATGTTCGATCAAATGAGTATCTCGCCGCTTCGTACAATGCAGGTTCTGCGCGCGTGCGGCGTGCCGTGGCTGTGTGGAATGAGGCGTGGGCTGAATCACGCGCGCAGCATCTTCAAAATTTGAAGGGGCAGGCTCAAACAAATCGACGCACCATCGCCGAGCTGAAGCAGAAAATAAAAAAACAGAAAAGCACAGCCACCATCAAACAATTGCGACAGCAGCTCGTTACGGTTCAGACAGACTCCCGCCAAATTTTGGCGCAGCAAAATCAAACGCGGCACACTTCCTTGCCGCTCGAAACGGTGTACTATGTCAAGAAGTATCGCCAAGTCGCGCCGCTCATCAAAGAAACGCGTTTAGCGATCGTCGAAACCAGCCAAAAACAATAATGTATGTTGATGACCAATGAAAACATCCGATTGTTTCCGCATGATCGCGTGTTTGCTAAAACGATTCTGCGCTTTATTCCAAGTGCGATCCATCCGAATCACGTGACCATATTGCGATTTCTTCTCACCCCTTTCACTTTGTATTTTTTGTGGATCGAGGATTGGCCTACGGCCTTGATTTTTTTTCTGGCCGCCGCATTGACAGATGCTATTGACGGGTCATTGGCCCGTGTACGGAAGCAAATCACCATGTGGGGCACGGTGGCGGATCCGATCGCTGACAAAGTGTTGATTGGAACGGTGGTCGTGTTGTTTGTGGCGCGCGAAGTGAATATGATTTTTGCCGGTTTGATCATCTTTATAGAGTTATTGATTGTTGGTAGCGCTATCGTTCGGCAACGTCGTGGAAAACTCAACTCTGCCAATGGGTACGGAAAACTCAAAATGTTGTTTCAGGTGGTGGGTATCGCGCTTCTGCTTGTAGCGCGTTTGTTGGGTTTTCAGCTCGTTGTTCCGTTTGCTATCGGCACGTTTGCCATCGCCATTGTTTTTGCCATCGTATCACTCTTGACGTACGGGATATAAATATAGACATTAGACATTAGTCATTGGTAATTAGTCGGCCCAATGTCTAATGTCTAATGTCTAATGACTTATTTCTTCATGTTCCACACAATCAAACAACGCATCCCTACACCGTGTTTACAAGTCTATCATTACTGTCTAGCACGACTGGCAGCTTTTTGGTATGGACATCCGTCACGGCATTTGATCGTGATCGGTGTTACGGGTACGAACGGGAAAACAACGACGGCGTATTTGATTGCCAAGGCATTGGAATCGCCGGAAGTGAAAACCGGTTGCACGACGACGGCGATTTTTAAGATCGGGGAGCGTGAATGGTTGAAT
>Ga0209515_10001491_pt1 | contig 38959 bp, 43 predicted proteins | sample Subgroupgradi54m_FD_187454 | JGI IMG/M metagenome (GOLD analysis project Ga0209515, IMG submission 187454) | Subsurface groundwater microbial communities from S. Glens Falls, New York, USA - GMW60B uncontaminated upgradient, 5.4 m (SPAdes)... ... | reverse complement strand
TATATTCAATCGGAGCGATCTTACTAATAAGTCTAAAAAAGACGCTGAAGAATTCACAGTATTCAAACCAGCTTTTTTTGCCAACGAGCCAAACACCCATAAAGTTGATAAACGAATACTGAGTGAGAAGGATTGATAAACTAAATGGAGTTGTTTTGCCGACTAACTCTTCCCAAATGAAAAAGAAATAGATCAGAAGTGCCGGGTAATATCCGAGTTGTTTTGGATAGGCTATAAGTCCAACAATTGGTTTTTCGCGAATTGACTCAAGCCATTCAACCACAGTTTTCCAAGGATTGACCACAGACCAAATATTTCCAAATATCGCGGTAAGGTAGGTAAACCCAAGAACAAAAATAATCCAGAAAAATGTCATATTAAAGTTAAGTGTCGGATAATTTTTACCAATCAGGCCCGAGACGATCGCCAAAGAGAATAGCAAGACATTCAGTACTCTGATGAAAGTAAAAAACCAGCTTTTGGTGAATATATTTAATAAAGAAAGATTCTTGGTGGAATATGCGTGGTCTTTATCGCTCTGACCTACGAAATATCCAATTATCAAAAAAGAAACTACAAGGGTCGCGGCGCCTCCGTAAAGATAGAGCCAAAATGGAACAGGTAGAGTGTAAAGCTTTCCAAAAGCATGAGCGGAGACGGGCTGAGGAAGTACAAAAAAGGGGCTAAGCCCCAATAAAAATGCGATCAATTTCCTCATTAATTTTATTTCGGTTGAACTTCCAAAGCTCCAATATCTGTCTTTGAATTTTCTAACTCAAACGTAAATCTACCTGTTATGTTGGCGGTCAATGTTAGATCTGCCTGCTTTCCTGGCTCAAGCTCGACTGATTTGTCATAACCATGGAGATGAAATTCTTCTGCAAAGTCGGAGGTTATTTTGATAATTACCGAGTCGCCTTCTGTGGCAGTCAGAGTGGGTGAGCCACTTACTAGTTTTTTATTTTTAATAACCAGTTCAAAAGTCTTAGTGTTTTTTTCTTGAGCCGGTGATGTCGCAGTTGTATTTTGAGAATTTGGAGGAGTATTTACTGTTTGGGGTTTAAAAACTAAAAATAATCCGCCGAGCAAAACAATACCTAACAAAATATATACAAACTTACTTATTTTCATAACTGTTTTACAGTCACTAATATAACGAAACCTTCAATTAAAAACAATCAAATGTTTAAATATTTTTACTTTCTGATACAATCTTTCAAATAATGACAGAAACTGAAATCGGCGAACCGACTCACCCTGAAGGGTTAACTGAAGCACAAGAAGAACTTGCTAAAGATTTGTTAAATATTCGAGCGATTGAATTTGGAGGAGATTATAGACTTAAACTTCATGACACGCATCTTGAAGCTCCTTTGTTTAATCTTTGGCAGGTACCCCGACACCCACATGCAAAGGCAGTTGCAGTTAATGTTTATCAGGAGTTACTCAGCCCGTTAAAGTTTGATTTGTTGGCAGACATCTCCACAACTGTAACTCCGATTGTTTCTTCTCTTTCTGGCCGCTTAAACGTTCGTATGGTTTCGCCAAGGGTGGATTCCAAAGGGTATGGAAGTGGAAACAAAGTTGAAGGACTATTACCAAGAGATAAAAGAAGTAGAGTTATTTTGATTGATGGTTTGATCACGGATGGCGCATCAAAAATCAAAGCGGCGGAAATCTTGGAAGACCATGCACTTTTTATTGAAGATATTGTTGTTTTGATCGATATAGAGCAAGGTGGGAAGGAAGAATTGGATAAGGCTGGTTACGATCTCCACGCGGCATTTACCCTGGATCAAATGCTTAATTATTATCTGCGAACAGGGCTTATAGATCGACAGATTTACAAAGATACTAAAGCGAAACTGTAAATCTTAAATAATTACCTATCTCCTAAAGGCCCTGGGGGAAGTTGAAGGAGTTAGGGATATTTGCCGGTGGTTGTCCGTAGACTATCGTGATTTGTTTGTGCGCATCCAAGACGATATCTCTAGGATTACCTTTGTACTCCTCGCCATTGACATAGACTTTCAAAGGATGCGTCGCATCAATTTTTTTATCTAAGAATTCTTCAAGACTGAGTTTTTTACCCCAAATATTAAAGAAATTGCCAAGGGTAAAGTGTTTATCTAATTCGGGCGACTCGACATGGATAATACCCGAGGTATCATGGGTATGAGTCCAGTACATACAAAGCCCCAAAACGCCAATTTTAGCGTCGAGTGGCACTTGCTGACCGTCTACAAACATGTCGACATGGGTGTGTACGTGATAGGCACTGCCTTCCATCGATTGACAGAGGATTCCATCAATCGGTTCAGCTTGCGAAGCAGCCTGGGAATTGTTTGACGACTGAGCTTGGCTACGGCTCAAGAAAAAAACGCCTCCACCTACCAAAAGAAGCGATCCAATAACGAAGGCGATGACGTGGACTGTTTTCATAAGTCTATATTTTAATTTTTAACACCCAACTTTTCTAGGCCCAAAAGAATTGCCGATACACCCGTCCCGCCTTCTATCTTTCCCTCATGAATCATTTTTTAAGTTTTCCCAAGGGGACTAATATTACATCCAGGTCCTCGGTGTCTTCCAAAGATTGTTTACTTACTTTGACTGCGTCTTTAGCAAAGAATATGTGAACCCGGTGAGGAAGCTTGGTCGCGTATTCCAGAAGTACTACTAATTTCTCTAATTTAGGCGCCTTGTAACCAGTTTCTTCTAAAAGTTCGTGTTTGGCAAGTTCCTTGGGATCTTCGTGATCCACATTAAGTCCGGCCGGCAGTCCAGTCAAAACTTTACCGGCAGCGTGTCGGTATTCTTGGATTAAAATCGCTTTTTTATCCCGGGTTACGGCAAACACCATTGAGACATCGGGTGAAATAAACTGGGGATAATTTTCGATAATTATGCCATTGGGAAGCTCTACTTTTTGCAAAGTAATCGTGTTAAATTTGTCCGAGTGAAGTGTGCGTTCAGACATAACTTTCCAGCTTTTATTTTTCATTTTAATGAGTTAAAAATTTTTAAAGAATTAAAACTCGCTTAATTAACGGTTTAGAACCAGAAACCAAAAGGCAAGCGAGAGGATGATACGGTAAATACCAAAGGGGATAAATGTGTGATTTTTGATAAATTGGACAAAAAACCTGACTGTAACCAGAGCCGTTGCAAAAGTGCCAACAAAACCAACTCCCAAAATCATGTATTCTTGCGAGGAAAAATGAGTGCCCGATTTAAGCAAATCTAAAGCTGTGGCGGCAGCCATGGTGGGGATGGCCAAAAGGAAAGAAAACTCAACGGCTGTTTTGCGATCGAGTCCGACAAAGAGTCCACCAATAATCGTGGCCGCTGCGCGCGATACGCCGGGGATGACTGAGACCGATTGAATAAGCCCAATAATTACGGCTTGCTTGGGGGTGATTTTATCGAGACTTTGGTGAGTTTGCCTGGGGTGATAAAAAAGTTCCAAAACAATAATTGCCACACCGCCCCAAAAAAGAGCGAGAAGTGTGACAGTCGAGTTGCCAATGAGTATTTCCTTGATTGGTTTATAAAGCGCAAAGCCAACAATGGCGGTAGGGATAAAAGCATAAATAATAGTTTTCCAAAGTCTGACGTTGCCAATGAGTTTATTAAAGTAAAGGACAACGATAGCCAAAATCGCACCGAGTTGGATCGAGATTTCAAAACTTTTGACAAAATCGGTTTGGGCAATTTTTAAAAGCTCCGAGACTAAAATTAAGTGACCTGTTGAGGAAATCGGCAAGAATTCGGCGACACCTTCGACAATTGAGAGAATAAGCGCATGGATAATATCCATAATTTATTAAAAATTACTTGTTTTAAAATATTGTATAGATAAAAGGTGCCAAAGTCGATCCTTGGGCAACGACGACGAAAAATCCCAAAATGACTAAGAAAATAATGATGGGGAAGAGCCACCATTTTTTACGGACCTTTAGAAACTCCCAAATCTCGGCAAGTGTTGATAACTTTTCCATCGCTAATTTTTAGTATACCTGGTTTTAATAATTGTTTGTCAATTAAAGTCGAAATTTATTTTGAATTACAAAGTCTGAAATATGCTGGGCAATCCGCTCATTCATACTAGGGGTGTAGTGAAATTTGTCGACGTATAAAGGTTCTTTGAGATCCTTTTGGATATCGGCAAGCCACAGGAAATTGTCAGAAAATTGATAATTATTCCTCATAAATTCATATCCATATTTAGTATGGTTGTAATCTTCAAATCCATCTTTGGCAAAAAGATGAAAACTCAAATCATATTCGTAGGCCGGTGATGGTTGCCAGACAAAAATTGGCGTGATGCCAAAATTATCTGAGACAGCTTGAATAAGTTTTTGGTTGGTTAAATATCTCGCGACTATTTTTTTAGTGCGGGCTTCATCTTGATATTTAGGGTCATCCAGCGGTTGATTGCTCGTTTTAAGGTTTTGAAAAAGTGGCGAGAATGATTTGGCAATTTGGTAGCCGATATAAGTGGGTACAGAGACGACCGGGGACTTTTGATCCAAGAGAAAATAATTACCAATCTTATCGCTAAACTGCGGATCGCCATCTTTGGCAAAGTCATTAAGCCCGTCGATAAAGATTGCGATATTCGGCGTGTTGCCTTCGGCTATAAGCTTTTCAAACAAGATCCGCTCTTGGGTCGAAAAATAAACTCCTCTGCCAAAATTATAAACTTTTACATTTTTATCCGGGATCAACACTTGGAGCTCTTTTTGCAAATAATTGGCAATTGTCTGGTTGTCCGAGACTCCGTAACCAAAAGCAGTCGACCCGCCAAAGACAAAGACGTTGAGTGCTTGCTTATCAATCGGCCAATCTCCTTGATTTTCCACTGTTCTAAAGCCATCTTTACTCACATGGACAAACTGCCCATTGTAAGCAGACTCCTTAAACTGAGTGTAAGGTTCAAATGCTACCGGGCGAAACCAGGTTTCATTAAGAAGCTGATTAATCTGTTCTTTGGTCATACCCGGATAAAGGGGCGTCAGGTCGACATTGTATTTAGCCGAGACTGGATTGGTTTTGTCTTTGTAAATATTAGCCACTTTAAGACCGGTAAAAAGTAACCCGATCGTCAGCAAGATAAGAAAAGTTACAGTTAAAATAGTCGTCGCCAGATACGTGTAAGCAGAAGCGATTTGTCGCCACGTGAGACGTCGCCAGTTCAAAAGAAGATAAACAGAAGCGACAAGCAAGATGGTGTCAAAAAACCAAAGGGCCAATTTTTCAGATTGATTATTGATCTGGCCGTTATATGTAAGTCTTGCCAGAGTCATAGGGTTTACGAGAATCGTCAGGACAAGACCCGCAATCCCAGCCTTTTTAAAAATATTAGTCGTAAAGTCTTTTTTCTTCGGCATCAGAGTTTTTACCAATTATAAGCTGACCCTTCGGGCGTCTTGTCATTGGACTTTGCATCCAATCATAATAAAAAATCCACCGTCTCGGCCGCCCGATACGAGCAGGTCTAGTTGGGTGTTGAGATGATCCATCCAACTGCCTCGTGGGTTTTTCTCAAACAGATTTTCCATGGGATCAAATTCACTAAAGTCTATTTTAGGGATACCATTAATATATTCAAAGCCATTGTCGTCAAACCATTTCAAAACCTCATCAATTGAGAGCTTGGTCTCGTGCGGATGTTTGTATTGATCGGCAAACCAGGTCTTTTTACGAACCGAACCCAGATCCGTTGATCTCAAGTGATCGTCCAGAAATTTGAGCTGGTCACCAGTGAGACTAAAAATAATTCTTCTAATGTCGGTCGGGATTCGTCCAATTGTATTGTAAAGACTGATTAATATATAGCCGTCTTTTTTAACAAGTTTGGCAATCGACTCAAAGCCGCCTTTAGGGTCTGGTGTGTCGTGTAAGACTCCAGTCGATATAACCAAGTCAAAAGTGCTCGGTGCAAAGACTGGTTTAAAAAGATTCATCTGGATAAAATCAATGTTGGATATTTTATTTTCATCCGCAAAAGCTCGACCGAGTTTGAGTGAGTTAAGGCAAATATCGGTGGCAATTACATCCCTTCCTTCACGAAGTGCTAAAAAATTACTCAGCTGTCCGGTGCCACACCCCGCTTCAAGAATCCGAGCACTGTCACTTACTTGTCGATCCAAAAGTTCGGCAAAAACGCCTTTTTTGGCTTTGTTTCTCAGTTCGTACGCAGAATCTGTATCATCATAGTTGGGAAAGGGGTTATCTTCGTAAAATTGTTTCAAAATACTGGTCACTTTTTTGGCATCCTTCAAATTACCTTGCCAATAAAGGAGAGGGATACCATTTTCCGAGTTAAATATTTGCCGGCAGGAGGCACATTTAAAAGTTGCAGAGGTTTTCTTAAGTGTACCGCCACACTTGGGGCAAATAAATTTAGAATTGCTTTTCATAATATTTGGGGTTACTCGAGGCATTACTCACTTTTTTCCAATAGGATTTTTGTTTCTTTTTTAACTGAAGCGGGTCGTAGTTAAAAAGTTTGGCGATGAGTCCTGTCGGAATCACGGCAATGATAAAAAGAAGCGTTAGGATGACTCGTGTCGAGATAAATCCCAAAATGAGGGCCAACCCCATCCAGAGCTTTTGAATCGGCTTTAAGATTGCTGGTAAAAAGTGCCCACTAATTATCAGGAATATCGAAATTAATAATAAAGTAGTAGGCAGCCTGTCCTTGGTCAAAAAGATAAATATCGATATGGTCAATAGGCCTCCGCCGACAGAGAGTCCAAACTTTTTAAGTTCTGCCCGAGTGCTTTTAATATTTTGAAGCTCTGAAAATATATTCATTAATCGAGTTGGTACTCTTTCTGCCATTCAGTTTCTTTGGTCTGTGACTGACCTTTTTTAGCAATCAGATAATTGCCTAGGACTAAGTAGTCCATTCCAGTGCGTATAAAACAAGTGTAAGCCTCCTCGGGCGTGCAGACAATTGGCTCGCCTCGGACATTAAATGATGTGTTGATAATCATTGGGCAGCCTGTAATTTTGTCAAAATCTACAATAAGTTGATGATAAAGTGGGCTGGTTTTTTCATTGACAGTTTGCAGGCGGGCAGAATAGTCGATGTGAGTAATTGCCGGGACTGTCGATCTCGGAATATTGAGTTTGTCGATGCCAAATAATTTTTGATCTATTTTACCCATCTTTTTTTGATGTTTTTTGGAAACATTAGCGACAAGCAGCATATAAGGACTTGGCCTGTCTATCTCAAAATATTTTGATGATTTTTCAGAAAGGACCGAAGGGGCAAATGGTCGGAAGCTTTCCCGAAATTTGATCTTGAGGTTCATAACCGACTGCATTTTTTCCGATCTGGCATCTCCAAGGATGGACCGATTACCAAGCGCCCTGGGTCCAAATTCCATCCGGCCTTGAAACCAACCAACGACTTTTTCATCGGCAATAAGCCCTGCTACTTTTTTTGTCAGCTTGTCGTTGGATAGGTGAGTGGCTGATATTTTATTAAGACTCAAAAATTCTTTGATTTCACTATCTGAAAATTCTGGCCCAAGGTAAGAGCCTTGCATCGAATCGCTTGGGAGTGCCTTACGCGGCTTGCCCAGATATTGATGCCAGGTAAAAAGGGCAGCGCCAACGCTGCCACCAGCGTCACCCGCGGCCGGTTGAATCCAAATATCCTTAAAAATGCGCTCTCTCAAAATCTTGCCATTGGCAACGCAATTAAGTGCGACGCCGCCAGCTAGGCACAAATAATCAGACTTGGTTATTTTTTTGACGTGTCTGCTAAGCAAGATCATGATTTCATCAGTTACAGCCTGGACACTTGCGGCCAGATCCATTTCTTTCTGGGTGAGTTTTGATTCGGGCTTGCGAGCTGGTCCGTCAAAAAGCACGTCAAACTGAGGGGAGGTCATCCTTAAGCCTGTGGCAAAGTCAAAATACTTCATATTGAGGCGAAATGAACCATCTGTTTTTACCTCAATCAGTTCCTTAAGAATCAAATCTTTGTACTTCGGCACCCCATAAGGTGCCAGACCCATCACTTTGTACTCACCGGAATTGACTTTAAAACCGGTGTAATAGGTAAAAGCCGAGTAAAGAAGGCCCAAGGAGTGCGGAAAATGGATCTCTCCGAGCGTTTCAATTTTATTATCCTGGCCAATACCGAAGCTGGTCGTGGCCCACTCGCCGACGCCATCGACAGTTAAAAAAGCGGCAGTTTGAAATGGAGAAGGAAAAAAAGCCGAAGCTGCGTGAGACTGGTGGTGATCTGGGAAAATGATTGCGCCTCTGTAACCTAGATCTTTTTTGATCTGCTCCTTGGTCCAGATCTTTTCTTTGACCCAGACAGGCATGGCTTTCAAAAATGACGGTAGACCGGCGGGGGAGGAAGCAATATATGTTTCTAAAAGTCTTTCAAACTTTAAAAGCGGCTTATCATAAAAAGCTACATAATCGAGATCGTCAGAGATTAAACTCTGAGAGTTAAGACAGTAATCGATCGCGTTTTTAGGGAAGGTTTCATCATGCTTTTTGCGAGTAAATCGCTCTTCCTGGGCGGCCGCAGCGATATGACCATCGATAACAAGGCAGGCCGCGCTGTCGTGGTAATACGCCGAAATCCCCAAGATATTCATACTTTTGGGATTTTAATCGATAAATGTTAAACAATACAATTATGCTGTCATTGCGAGGAGTAATATGACGAAGCAATCTATCCTAGAGATTGCCGTGCTTCGCTCAGAATGACAACAAAGCAAACTATCCTTAGGATCGCAGCGAAGCGAGAACCGCAAGCGTGAGGCTTCCTTTGAACTTATATTTCTTGCCTCGCTTATAACTGCGCAAAGGGACCCATTCGGACGCAAACTACGCGATGGCACTATAAAAAACGCTATTTCTACTTGACATAAGACCGATAGTAATGTATAATACGCCGACATTTATACAATCTTGTCAATAGTATTGACAAGGGCATATAATATGTATCATATTCCAACAAGTTGTTGGATAAGAACATTAACAATCAATTGGTACTTATACATTTTCGCCCAAAGAAACGGGATCTTCAAATTTTAATTTGGGATGATCAAGGTTGGGAGGAAGAGGGGTAGTAGTGGCGCTAGTCGTTGCTGGTGCCTCTCTTCTTCCCGATCTTGGTAACGTTTTCACTTGAGCGGAGGTGGAAAAGTAATCAGGAAAAAGGAAGCATCAACTCGAAGGAGCGTGGTCAATACAATGACTCCAAAGATGGTACCGCGCGTTTGCGCGAGCACGGGAGAAAAAGTCGTTTGATCGTCGCCCTCGGCGCCGGCTTGGCCGGGTAGCTCTCGGAGCTACCGGCAGCAAGCGGATAGTCAACCTCACTCAACTGATGCCCAAAGTGCACCACAGCTTGTAAAAGCAAAATGAGTTCCTCAGTGGACTCGCTGGTGCGACAGAAGGTGTCCGGTAGAGGGGGTTTCTCAGATTTGCAGATTGGAGGATGGTCCTCCCACTTGAAAGAGAGGGAAGGCCGCTCCCTTCCAATCCTCTGGTGTTCAAACTTGAAAATCGAAAGGAGCTTGTGCGTCGGTTTCTACTGTCCCTACAAAGGTGGAACGTTTGCCGAAGGAGCAAGCAGTGACGTTACTTCAGCCCTGAAGAAGGGTGGTCACAAAGAGCACAAAAGCGTCCGATTAACCTGACGAGCAAACGTAGTCGTTTGAACGAAGACTGACCAGCTACCCTAGGGGATCTGCAAAAAAGTAAAGAAAAAAAGAAAAAAGCAGATCGGCTGGACAATGAGGGCGACCTAGATCCCTCCTACGTATCGTTTCCGTTCCTTTTCCTTTCAACTTCAGTTTCCGTTTCCCTTCCGTTTCGGTTGGGAGCTCTGCATACCGTTGGTTCTTAACCAATTTAAGGTCACTGCATCTCCCGCTCAAAAACATAACGAAAGGACACAGAATAAGTGCCAAATGATCTCATACGGGAGTGCAGCCGAGTTTAGACTCGTTTGTGTGATCGCCATCAGCGGCGGCCATCCAAACCACCTAGCGTTCGTCTTATTTTAGACAAACCTTGGTTGCACTCCTTTTCCGTCTCTAGAACTTGACAAAATATGTCATTAGAGTTAAATTATCGGTCTTTGCTTGAAAGTAATCTCTATAAAAAGGTTGCTTCCAAACAACAACTGATTGTTTGCACATTAAGTAATTTAATATCTACATCATTGCCTCCTCAGATTGTCTGAGGTTGGGAGAAGAAGGTGGGTGCTTTGACGCCTGCCTTCTCTTCCCAATCTCATCAGTTGCGGGCGGCAATTGGTAAGGTGTGGAAAGACGTCCAAGAGGAAGGACGGGCTTGAGAGCATCCCGGCATGGCCATTAGTGCGTAGCCGGACAAAGCTCGATATGCATCAGCATCAGCCTCTTTCCTGCACAATGAGTGTTTGTAGTTTGCTTCCTACTAGGTTGCAGTCTGCCAAGCACTCTGAAGCGCAGGATAGAAAGTGTCCTTTGTGGTTCTCTAAGATTTTTTAATAAGGCCTCATAATGAGAACCGCACGGTGGGCCTCCTTTCGAAAGGTGACGGATGTCACGCTTCGCTGTCTGCTGCGCTGAGGGGCGCGAAGTGTGTCTAATTCAGTAGTGTGGTACTGGTGATGGTCTGTGTACCAGCTGGTTAAAATATTTGCTCGCTTTCCTCGAGCGGTCAAGTGACCACATGAACTCAGTGAGGCTAGGGGAGATGACATTTTGTTACGATGAACTATGTTCCACCTCTGAGGTGGGACGGCTGCAAGTGGCCTCGCAACCCGCGAGTGTGACGAACAGTTGGTTCTAGGACGATTGTCCCGCCCTCTCCCCGAGATTAGTTCTCTGTTTTTTTGCCAAGAGGTAATTAGCCAGAAAGGAGAACTCCGATGTAGATTCGAAACCCTCGAACGGTGACTCTTAATGTCCCTTTCCCGGGTGGCCCGCAGTGAAAAAGAAGTAAGAAGTTAGTCTGGCAAGCGCCAGACAAATTAAAAATTTCAAACTTCCAAAGTAACTCCGGGCCCTTTTCTTGCCTATTTTTATTTATAAAAAATGTTTTTTCCCAAAGTTTGGTATACTACAGGGTTGTATGGGTATTGAAGATGAAAAAATAATCCAGTTTCCTCTGAATCGTATCAAACCGATAAGCATCCGTTCTAAGCCAAGAAGCAGTCTTGCTGAAGTGGTATCAGAGGAACCAATATTCTTGTCCCGTGTACTTTTAACAGAAGAGGATCGTGTTTTGGTTTTGAAACAATGTGAGCAGCAAGGTGCAACTTCCCCGCAAGAGGTCGCTAATTTTTTAGCGGCTTATATAGATGCCAAAAAATTTGCTCTTACAAATGGTATTTCCCGGATAACCCCTGGAGAAACATTACATTTGTTAAAGATTTTAGGTTATATGGTTTGCCCTGAGAAAAACCAAAATGGCTTTAGGATTATACCGGCAAGTTTTAGCAGCGGAAATCGGGCGGTCGATAGCCATGCCGTTGAAAGTGCGGTTGAAAAATGGGCTGAAGTATACACCCACGGGATTGTTAATCCCGATACAATGTATACAGAATTTGAAAATATCCATCCATTTGAGGATGGCAATGGTCGGGTAGGTCACTTAATGTGGGCAATCGATATTACCAGACGCAGTGGTGATTGGCCCATGAGACTGCCACCGGATGTGTTTAACCCTAATTCAGGATACAAAAAACCTCGCTACGAAAGCTCCTTTGGAGAAGTAGAAGACTGATTATCCTCTTTCTTTACCAGATAAATAGGGGTATTGGAGCTTGATGCCGACACTGATTGCTCTACTGACGCCTTCGACAGAATATTTGGGTGACTCAATTATTTCTTGTGAAGATCCGGTCCTTAACGGTTCGCCTCTGGCTATACTAAAAGCCAGTTCTTGGAGCAAAGAAGGGAAAGATCGGATTTCGTCTTCAAGAGCCTGATAATCAATTTCATCTTCACGAGGTCGTAGTATAGAAATCTCTGGAGAGTGGGTAGGAATTTCAGCCTCAACCAAAGCTACCGCTACAACTTCAGTTTCTATTTCACTTGTGACGGGAAGGATCTCAGCAGAGATTTTATTTATAGCGTCTTTTGCAGGCTCCAAATTTTGGCGAAGTGATTTTTGAACCCTTTCCGCGCGTGTTTCGACCCTGTGCTGTCTTTTCTTACTCATACGTTTTAAGAGGCTGATTGTAGCAATTTTGTGCTTGCCAGTCAATTTTAAAACCTTGACTTATTTATCTGGTCGAGTAAAAATTACAAACTAGTTGCACTTTGAAATTAAAATAAGAAAAGTAACCGCCTCTGTGAGGTTGGGAAGGAAAGGAAAATAAGGGGTTAGGGATTAGTGACTAGGGATTAGGTTTTTGAATCTGACTGGTCACTTTTCTCTGTCCACTCGCCACTTGTCTTTCTCTTCTTCCTAATCTTGTCGGGGCGGCGGCAAAGTTGGGAAGGGTTCTTGTGACCGGTTCACGAGAAGAACGAGGAGATTGATGGTGTCTGTCGTTTTGCACACGCAGGTATCGGTTCAGTTGTTACCGTTTGCGGTACGCTGTTCAAGAGATCTCCTTACAACCAAAGCTGCGATGATTATTTGGCGCACTTTCGCAGTCCTAGGTACGTTCTTAGTGCTTGGTGACATAGGCACGAGACACGCGATGCGTGACGTAACGCGTGAAGATATGTCCAAGCATCTGCAAGCAAAAGCAGGTGTTGTGTGCCAGGGAGATTCCGCCCCTCCCATCTCTTCACCCTCGGGTGGGGAGTTCAAACAGGACTCATGGGTATACTCCCACCCACGAGTCTCCTCCTCCCGCCCTGGGGCTGTTTTTGAGCGAAAGCTTAACAGCTGTCCCAGGGCAACCACTGCTCGAAAGGAGTGCTGACTCCACTCTTTTTGGGACCAGGTTCCGGAGTTGGAGTAATCGGGCCTTCGTTCGACTACGGGCACCAACTCCGGGACCCAAACTTGTCTGCAAGGAACGACCTTCGCTCTTTGCGGTTTCCCGAGGCCCTGAAGTTGTTCCCAGTAGTTGGAACCTCTCCCCCTCCCACGGAGTGAGAGCCAGTCTCTGGCTTCAGGGCACCCAACTTTGCCTGTAAGGGATGGCCTGACACCATCCTTTCAGGGGTCCACCCCCCGGACCTGGGCCTCGGAGTTGATTCTGCAGGAACTCAAGATCCCCTCCTGAGGAATAGCAGTTTCAACTCCGGGGCCACCCAAACTTGGCTGTCAGAGCTTGAGCAACTCTGCAGCACGTCCTTCGCGGGTGGTTTTGGAGCTGATCTTCGGATTAGTCGGTAACTCGCTAGAGGGTTCGGTCCTCCAGCTCCAAACCACCAACTTTTCTTATAAAGTAATGCTCAAAGTGCGACGAAAGCACCAACGGGATTTGAAAATCTTAAATTTAAACTCTAGCAGCAAATGCGCTGCCAATAGTTTATTCTTATATTTTCAAAACAAATCCCCGCGGTGCTTTTTTCTGACTCTAAGGAGACAAACTGCGTTTTTCTCCTTAGTATTCCTCTTTTCTTAAAAGGATAAAGTTTTCCTGGCATAGCCAGATAAAACTTTCGTTTGTGTTAATTTGCAAAAGCAAAGCCGGGTCTAAATTTTGTTTTAGTAGATGATATTATAAAAATATGGATAAAAAGTTTGGGGGAGTGATTTGGACTAACCATGCCCTTGAGAGGTTGAAAAGCCGAGGGTTGACTCAATCAGATGTTTGGGCAGTCTGGCGCAGACCCGACAACACGAGATTTGCTCAGACCAAAGGCGCTTGGGTTTATTACCGGACTTTCGGAGGACAGCGGATTGAAGTGGTGGCCAAACAAAATGAGAAAAAGGAATGGGTCATTATGTCTGTCTGGTCCAAAACAATTGAGGGTTATCAGCCCAAAAAAATGCACGGACCATGGTGGCTCCGCACCCTCCGCTACGTTTTTAGGGTGTAAATATGGAAAAGTATGTGTTTCGTCCCTATAATCCAATTTTCATCAAGCTCTTTGAGAAAGAGAAAAAAAGACTTCAAGTATATCTGGGCGAAAATGTTCTAGTTGAACATATTGGTAGCACGGCAGTTCCTGGACTAGGCGGTAAAGGATTTATTGATATTGCTGTTGCAGGCGGTGAAAGTTTAAGTTCTTTGTCGACAAAGCTCCAAGAAGTAGGTTACGAATATAGGCCTGATGCCAGTACTGATGAGCGTTGGTTTTTTAAAAATGAACTCCCAGATCCTTTACAAGAGACAAGAAGGTATCATATTCATTTAACTTCACATGGTTCTAAAGATTGGAAGGAAATGCTGGCATTTCGCGATTATTTACGAACACACAAAGATGCTGTTGAAAAATATGCTGCAATTAAAAATAAAGCGGCGAGTATTTCGAATCAGGAACGCGAAATTTATGTGAAGACCAAGGATCCTGTTATTCTGGAAATTATTCAAGAAGCTCTTAAAACAAATAGATAGAAATGTATAATTCGAGAGTAACTTCTCAATTCATACTAACTTTGATATAATTTTCGTGCCTCTAAAGTTTTTATCAATGCTTTAGCATTGAAGAGGAGGATCAAGCGAACGATGAAACTGCTTTTAAGAAAAAGTGTTAAAGTGAGCTTTGATCTGACGAGGTGGCTGTAGCTCAGTGGTAGAGCGCTGGCTTGTGGAGCCGGATGTCGCGGGTTCGATCCCCGTTAGCCACCCCAAAAATTAAACTAACATACCATGATAAAAAGTATTATTAATTCTAAGCCAGTTGAGGAAGAGTCAGAGCCCAAAGTGCCAGCAGACCTTCACGAAGCCCTCGTGGCTGCCCCTTTGGTAGAGGCAGTGTGGAAGAGTCTCACGCCACTCGCGCGCTGGGACTTTATTATTTGGATAGACTCAGCCAAACAATCGGAATTAAGTAAAAGTCGGGCCGGGCAAGCCTGCGAGCTGCTTGCGGCCGGAAAACAAAGCCCTTGATAGGTATGGACATCATTCGGTAGGCTGCCGCAAATAAATCCACGTGTTAATCCAAAAATCACAAATTAAAAAAGAACTCCCGGATTGGAAAGTAGGAGAGACAGAAATCAGTCGGACTTTTGAGTTTAAAGACTTTACAGAAGCGATTGAGTTTGTAAACAAAGTCTCATCACTTGCCAAAGAAGCTAATCACCATCCAGACATTGATATCAGGTACAATAAGGTCATGTTAGTTTTATCAACTCATTCAGAAGGAGGAGTGACCGATAAAGATGTCGCTCTGGCTAAAAAAATAATTAAGACTTTGCAGAGTCGGGAGAAGATTTCATGAGAAGAATGGTAATTTGCCCCAGCTGTGGAAATGCGGCTCGCATCGAAACTGATAATTTGGGAAAGGATGAAAACGGTCAATCCTTTCGAGCCTGTCCGACTTGTAATTACAAGATAAAAGTCGCAACAGACGACAACAAGTGGTATCCTAACTAAACTTCACCGACCTTTGGCCTATTGAGATAGTCCCCACTTGTACCTTCTCCATATATTCTGTATAAATACCTCAAAATATGGCCGTTGCAAAAAAACAATTGATTTCTGTAGTAGTGCCGGTTCTTAATGAAAGCGAAAATATCCCAATTCTTTATGAGGATCTTAAAAAAAACCTGGGGAAATCTTACGAAATTATTTTCGTTAATGATGGTTCAACCGATGACTCTGGGGAAGTAATCGAAAAAATACAAAGAAAGGATAAACGGATCAAGCTTATAACACTTTCGCGAAACTTTGGTCATCAGGTGGCTATAACTTGTGGAATGGATTTTGCTAAAGGGGATGCGGCCGTTATCATTGATGCGGATTTGCAGGATCCGCCGAGTTTGATTCCAAAAATGATTGTCAAGTGGCAACAAGGCTTTGACGTTGTCTACGGAGTGAGAAAATCAAGAGACGGCGAATCTTTTTTTAAGATAGCAACAGCCAATGCTTTTTATAAACTCATAAATGTCCTTTCCGGGACAAGAATTCCTCAAAATGTTGGAGATTTTAGACTAGTTTCAAAAGAAGTTTTGGACCACTTACGGGAGTCCCGAGAACATCAAAGATTTTTACGGGGCCTTATTACTTGGATGGGTTTTTCGCAGACCGGCGTTGAGTATGTCCGTTCTAAAAGGCGTTGGGGTAAATCGAAATATTCTGTATTGTCGATGATAAGGCTAGCAAGAGATGCTATTTTTTCTTTCTCTTTTATTCCTTTAAGAATCGCTTCTATTTTGGGGCTTGTGACAGTAATTGCCGCAATCGTTTATATTTTTTATGCCATTTATATCAACTCTCAAGGCGAAACGATTAGAGGATGGTCCTCAATTGTGGTGATCGTGCTTTTCTTGGGTAGTGTCGAACTTATTGCTATTGGCATAATTGGTGAATACTTGGCAAGAATTTATGATGAGGTTCGAAGGAGGCCGTTATATGTGATTAAACAAACTTCAGGTTTGGTTGCCAAAAAGAATAGAAAGAATTGATTTAATCCTCGTAACTGATTAACATAAACTTTGTTTATGATTAAATCTTTTAGTCCATCAGATAATCTTCACTGGGTAATTCTTGCCTTAATAATTTTAGTTTTTACTTTTCGGTCATTTTCACTTTTTAGCCTAAAATCAGCGCCCCTTGTTGATAGCCAACCTCAACCTAACGGTTATCGCAGTGATGAGTTTGTTTTCTTAAGAACGTTTTATCTTATCCGCTCTGGTGATAATTATTACCATGCTTTTAATGATTCGGTTGTAAACGATATTCGAAAAGGAGTCTTATCAAAGGATGTTTTTGCCTGGAGATTGCCGACAATTTTCTATATATGGACAATTTTGGCACGAGATGGAGTAGGAATTGGGATACTTTTTATTATCCTTTCCTCACTTTCTCTTGCCGCATCTTACTTTTTAAACAGGAAATTTCTTCCACCCTTGCCGTCGCTTATTGCGCCAATTTTACTGGCACCATATTTTCTTGATGCCTATGAGTATAGAACTTCATTTCTTTTTACAGAATGGTGGGGTATGTTCTTTCTCTTTTTTGGAATAACCTTTTATTTTTACAGAAAAATGTTACCTGCCGCCATTTTTCTAATATTGGCTGTTTTGACCAGGGAATTTAATATTATACCGCTTGTGGCAATGACATTTGTTGCTTTTATCCTTCAAAAGGATCGAAGGTTTTTTGTGACAATTGTGGGCATTTTTTGTTTGGCGTATTTAACCCATCTGACTATTGTTGGCCAGCAAGCCGTCCAAGCAAATAATTCCAATGCTTTAGCTCGTCTTCATCCATTTAGTTTCGCACAATTTCAAAAAGAGATTGCTTTTTCAATGAGACAATACCCTTTATTAAATTTTCGTTTACCTCTTGTTATTTTTGTGGCTGCCACAATTGGTTTAGTTTATCAGGCTACAAAAAGTTTAAAGATAAAAAAAGGCAGAGAGTTTTACCTACTGGCTGCCGCTGCCGTTTTACCGCTTGCTCTCATTATACCTTTTTCCGGTGTTATCTTTAATGATTATTGGGGAATAATTTTTATGCCACTTATTATTACTTTTTCTCCTTTGATTAGTTTGGTTATCGAAGATTCTCTCGAGGGAATTTTTTTGCAATTTAAATGAGACTTGCAAAGACTAAAAAGTCAGAAACTTTTATTATCTTGGGGTTTTTTATAGCAGCTTTGCTGCTGCGTTTAATTAATTTTGAATCGTGGTTTGAATGGAGCGGAATTCAAAGTAGTTACTACTGGGCAATAAGGCAACTGGCGGCCGGTCACCCGACACTAGTTGGGTTTGATGCCGGGTCTATTGGTGGGTTACGCTTTCCGCCATTCCAACTTTATTTGCTTGCACCGATATTTATGATTTTCCGAGGGAACCCCTTAGGGATTGATGCATTTATGATTATTTTGGGCGCAATAACATCCGCTACCTTTTATTTGGTAGGGAAAAAAATTTTTGGAAAGCGAGTCGGGATAATTGCTGCAACAATTTATACCTTTTCTTTCGGGGCTATAACTATTGATCGGAAATTTAACGGATCCACTTTTATGATAATTTTTACCCTGGCAACTTTGGGATATTTATATAAATTGCTTGTTCAAAAAGAGATAAAAAAGACTCAAATGGTCATTTTGGCAAGCATCATTGGACTTGCTTTTAGTATGCATTACCAGACGGTTTTTCTTTTGATTTCAGTTTTGACTATTCTTTTGTGGAAGAAAAAACTCAAGCCAATCTCAATTAATTTGGAAATTTTTTTGTTTACTGTTTTTATGTGGCTTTCGCCCCTTCTTATATTTGATGTAAGGCATAACTTTTATACAACAAAAGGCCTTTTGCTTTTGCGGGGAGCCCATTCCGGGTTCCAGTTTGCTGGAATTACTGCTTCGGCTCAATACGTTGTAAGCAATTTCTTAGGTGTCATTTCCAAATCAGCTTTTCCTGCAACTGGACAGTTGTTCAACAATCTGCTGATTGTCCTTCCAGTTGCTTTTGTAATTATTTTTTGTCCACTGATTTTTAGAAAGGGGAAAAAGTCTGACTCTATCCTAACTTTATTTGTTTTGTTTTCTTTTATAGGTTTTGTACTTTTGAGTTTTTATCAAGGTTTTTATAACTATGACTACTATTATTGGTATTTGATCCCGGGATTTGTTTTTACACTGGCTCTTGCTGCCGAAAGGATTGCATCGCGCAAACTTTGGTTTATTTTGGTTCCTTTGGCTGCCAGTTTTTTTGTTATAAATTTCAAATATATGATCTCCTACCGCGCACCTGATTCGTATAAAGTTTTAACAAGTGCTGTCAACTCCGTTCTTGGTGATGCAAAAGGCCGATCAAGTAGAAAAGTTTCAGTGCAATTTTATGGAATGCAATCAGGACAAGCAGACTATATTTTTTATTTGAATAGTGCAGAGTTTGGCATAAAACCAGAAAACATTACTCTTATTGCCGATAATGATTTGTTTGTCGAAAGAGTTTTAACGGCTGTACCACCGCCGGTTGTGATGTTAGGACAATCCGAGGCTAAAAACATATTACCACAATATATTTTTGAAAAGAAAGGGGCTTCAAAAAGCCAAGGTCAACTTATATTTGACTCATACCTTTACCGGGTTTATAAGCTTGTAAATTAAAGCTCGAATTTATATTTCACTTACTTTTTCGAGTAACTCCGGGGACCAGTGTTTGATTTGATTATCCGGAAGCAGCAGGACTCGGTTGGGTCGAATTTCATTGACAAATTCCTCAGTATGACTAACAAGAAGCATTGCACCTTTGTACTCTTTGAGTGATTCCAAAATTACTCGCTGAGACATAACATCGAGATATGTTGTTGGCTCATCTAGTATCAGCAGGTTGTAATCATGAAGAACAAGCAAAAGTATCGAAAGCCTTGTTTTTTCGCCACCAGAAAGGGAACTGATCCTTTGGAATACCTTGTCTCCAGGAAATAAAAACTTAGCCAAAAGCGGACGGACAAAATAATCCGGTTGACCGGATTCTTCTCGGGCTACTTCAACAAGCGTTTTTTCCATATCAATGTTTTCAAGCTCCTGTGAGTAATAGCCGACTTTGAGATTATCATCGCGTACAATTTCGCCAGAGTCTGGTTCTAAGAGACCCATTAGTATTTTGATAAACGTACTTTTGCCAGCGCCATTTTTACCAACCAAGGCCACTTTTTCGCCGCGCTCAATGACAAGACTGACTCCCTCTAAAACAGATTGATCTTCATAAGATTTAAAGATATCTGTAGCTTTAATCGGGATTTGGCCAACGGGTGCCGGATCCTTAAGTTGGATTTTGATTGATCTGACTTCTCGCGGGAGCTCTGGTAGAGCTTCTTTAAGTCTCTCGATTCGTTTCTGAAGCATTACCCTTTGCCTGACACCTTTTTTGGATTTGTAACCCATGAGAGTTACTAAGCTTTTTTCCATACGTTTGATGTGTTTTTCTTCGGCAACGGCATGCCTCCTGGTAAGTTCTTCTTTTTCTTCTTTAAGCTTTAAGTATTTTGAATAATTGCCTTTGTACTCATCCACTTTTTTAGTGTGTGTATTGATAGCCACGACTTTATCGATCGATTTATCGAGTAGATTGATATCATGAGAAATGAGGATCAAGGTATGTGGATAATGGGCCAAAAAATTCATGACCCATTTTTTGCCCTCGACGTCCATAAAGTTGGTTGGCTCATCAAGCAATAAGACATCAGGCTTGGCAAGGAGTGCTCGGGCAAGAGCCAGTCGTGTTTTTTGGCCGCCGCTTAGCTCTGTCGGAGAAGATTCAAAATCAATATCTTTAAGCTCAAGACCGTCAAGAATTATGCGCAGTTCAAAGTCTTGGTTTTTATTATCAGGATCCAAATATTCACGAATGGATGAGGAGCTGTCCAAAACCGGATCGTTTTTGACTTCTTGAGGAACATAGCCGACAGTCCCGCTTTTTTCGACAATTCCGGAGTTGGGCGTCTCAACATCAGCAATCAGATTGAGAAGTGTAGTCTTACCAGCTCCATTGGGTCCGACAATGCCGACTTTGTAGGCAGGCGGCACGGAAAAGCTCACCTCATCAAAAATAGGTGTTGCGCCGTAGCTAAAAGATAAATTTCTCACACTGACCATATACGTATTATCTACGATTTAGCTTTAAATTAAAAATAATGTGAATTTTGCCAAAGAAAAAAGGTGTGGGATACGTCGGTCAGAGACAATTTTAGCGCTATACGCTTCGTTGTCATAAGACTTACGTGTGTTCCCACACCCTTGGTGTGTTTAGCCCCCTTAGGGTTGTTGGTTAGTGGCAGTACTCGGTGACATCGGAGATCTCATTGTTGCTGATATTGACGAGGAAGAATTTTTGGTCTTCCACATAATATTCAGCTACAACGATATGCATGTAGTCGATGAAGAATGGTTGATACATCTCCGGAGCACTCGGAAGCTCGCGAAGATCTGTACCATCAGCATTCATCACCATCAGGCGTGGATTGGTATTCTCACCTTGCTTGTATCGAAGAAACGCTATGCGATAATCATCGTACGACCAGGTGGGGTAACGATCATCGTAGCCCAATTCATTGGTCAATCTACGCTGACGTCCCCCTGCATCGTCCATTACCCAAATTTGGGCGTTGGAGTATTTATCGGGATTTCTCCCAATAAAATAGCGACGTGAGAAAGCAACTTTACTTCCACCTATCGACCAGGCCGGATAGTCGTTGTCAACTAACTCCGGGTCGTCGTGAGTCAATTCACGGAGTATGCCAAAGCCGATCGATACGTCGTAATAGATGTTACTTCCAACATAGTGGCCTGGTCGGTTTTGACCCCCGTTCGAGTCAAAAAGATCACGGTTGCCGTAGCTTACCTGAGTAAGCTTGTAGCCTTCGCCGTCGCAGACCATAAAGAATCGCTCGTGCGAGTTTATCTCGAAAAGGCTTTCTGGCGCGCTTCTGCCCTTGATGGCTGAGATAGCTGTTGTGGTCCCTTTCCAGATGGCGAATCCTGCGCCAACCAAAAACAGAACGATGAGCGTGATGATTCCGATCTTTTTCACCTTTTTCTCCTTCTTTCTGGTGAATATTTGCTGCTAGTTAAGGTACTTGCGAACTGCGCACAGCATATCACATTTTAGCTTCAAAGTCAATAATTATAGGATTTGATGATAAGTTTATCACAAAGCCTGCGCATAGTTACGCTAACTATCGAACTCGATTGCTTCGATAGTGCTCCACTAGATGCTAGGGCCTAATTTAGTTTGAGAAAGGTAGAAGGGACCAGAGAGTGAGAGGGTGAAATAAATTGCCTAAAATTACCGGATCGAGATCGCCAAAGTCTATTTCATTTTTACCAGAAACTAGATTGGCTTCTACAGTTGTTGATTTGTAATTAGGTCTTTCGAGTGTGAGTTTGACTGTGGAATCAGCGGACAATGACGGAATAATTAAACCATTTGATTGGCCTTGATCATTTATTTCTACTTTTTGCTTAGTTCCATCCGGGAGACCTAGAAAATATGTACCAGCAAAATCCTTTTTCCATCTCAAAGATGTTTTTAGATACAAAATAGGTGGGTCTTTGACCTGGATTGTTTGCTCAGCCGGACTCGCGTCAAAAGCGCCTTGGTCGTCATAAAGCTGAAATTTTACTGGAAATTGCCCAATTTGGCCTGTTTTGGCGGAGAGTTCAAAAGTGTGAGACTCACCTGGCTTTATTTTTTGGCCTTCAGGTAGTTTAATTTCACTAAACCCAAGCTCTGAACCGGAAACTGGTTTGAGAATTACCTGTCCGCGGTCGCCCCAGATAGACTGCCCGGTATTTTTGAGAGTCAGCTTAAAAGAGTATTCCTGGTTCACATTCAAAGTCTTTGGAATCGTGTTTTTGGTCACTTGAAAAGATTGGACTTGAGCCGGTATTCCTTTTTGTTTATCTATTTGCAGGATAGTTTGGTAAGCCGGGTAGTAGTTGGGATCGGCATCACCCAAAACGTTAGCAGTTTGGGATCCCGGAGATTGTTTTTTGAAAGAGAAGTGATCGAAAGGCGCTTGGTTGTACGCAAGGACAAATGGAGTAATAGCAATGATTTGATTACTGCTCCAGGCAGAAGTGAAAGCCTGATCGAAGTGGCTACTTACTGCAAGAGCTGTGGGGTACTGCGGATTATAAGTAATGCCCTCGGCGTGACGCCAGCCTGTCTCAGTAATAAATACAGGTAGATCCTTTTTAACGTCAAGGCTTTTAAGATAATCCTTTTCCCACATCCAGGTCCGAATAGTCCCTCGGCCGGTATCAGTTGGTTTGCCGGAAAAATCAGGGTTGGGGTACGAGTGCGAATTCCAACCATCGAGTTTATCGAATATTCCAGGAACTGCTTTTTGCATATCAGAAATATATGAGGCTTCATCGGCAAAATCGGGTAGTTTTTGCGGAGAGGATGCATCAAACCCAGCGTTGAGGACGAAAAAGTCACTTGATTTGTTTTTAAGAGCATCAATCGTATCCGATAAAACCTTGGCGTAATTGCCGGCATCGACCGATCCGCCCCACTCAACACCATGATTTGGTTCATTGTAGATGCTTACATATCTGTTTTTGACCGGCCAATTAAGCGAATTTAAAAACTCGGCCCATTTATCATCTTCGTTATCAGCGGGCCTTTGCCAGGATTCACCTTTGGGCTCTCCGGCTAGGCGAACAATTGGAATAAGGTGGCTAGCGCGAAGGGTATCAAAAAACTTTTGCCATTTACCTACATCTCTGTCATCACTTTCGATAACGACCGTAATATAACCCCAATCGCCACCAGAAGAATTAACAAGCGCGACAGACGGAAGTATCTCTTCATCAGATGGAGACATGATATGAATGCCAAATTTATTATTGGGATGATCAAATGGATTAACAATCGAATGTACTCCTAATGGTTGAACGAGGATTAATAAGCAAAAGATGAACAAATTGGCGAGAAATTTAAACATGGTCTGAGGAGAGATTGTATCAAATTAGGTCACGTGAGTCATTTGGAGAGTAGGGTAACTTTTGATATAATTCGAACGTATGCGGGTGTGGTTCAATGGTAGAACATCAGTTTTCCAAACTGGTAACGAGGGTTCGATTCCCTTCACCCGCTCCCGCCCCAGTAGCTCAACGGATAGAGCATTCGCGTTCTAAGCGATTGGTTGGGGGTTCGAATCCCTCCTGGGGTACACAGGTTTAACGGTTGAACGGAAATTTGTGGTATATTTTTTGTGTGCAACTGATCAAAATTTTTATAGCAGGTTGGGGAATACTGGTAGTAGCTATTTTTTTTAAAATTCTGGTTTCTCGTTTGGGAATTGATACTTGGTTTGGTCTGTCAGAAGAAGTTAAAAAAGTAGGGTTTGCAAAAGCGTTGCAGAACGAAAGTTTTGTGGAGATTCTTTTCAGTTTGTAATTTATCCACTTCTTTTAGGCCTCACCTCTTACCTTGTTCTAAAGGCTCTTCACTAAGGAAGGTGTTTTTTGACCTCTTGGGATAAAACGCCTGGTTTGTAGACACTTTTTGGTAAAAACTCTAATGCTCCAAGCGCCTTGGCCTCTGACTGCATTTCCTCATCGGCAAGCGATGAAAAAACCATTACTTTAGTATCTTTTGTGGTCGGGTTGTCTTTGATTGCCCGCAGTAAATCAAGACCGTTGAGTTTGGGCAGAGCGAGTTCGGCAATTACCAGATCAGGTTTGAGGAGTCTGACTTTGGGTAGAGCGTCTTCACCTGTCACAGAAACCTGCACTTCATAACCCGCTTGAGTGAGCTCTGTGACGTAATCCTGATGATTTTCAGTATGATCTACTAAAAGGATTTTACCCGGCATTAATTTAAATATATGCCAATTAGGAGTTTAAATCAAAATTATGATTTAAAAGATTAATCTTTATCCAAAATTTTCTTTGATCTGTTTCATGCTAAGACCGCTAACAGCGGAGAAGTCCAAATCAGCAGCGTCAAAGCCTTCTTGAATATGCTTGTCGCGATGTTTGATAAGAAGCCAGGCGTTTTTCTTGCCGGGTGGAAAGCCTTTGGTTTTGATAAGAGCGAACGATCCTTTGACCTTTTTACCATTGAGGGCAAACTTCAACTCACCTCTTTTGAGTCCCTCTAGCATTGCCTTTTGACCTTCTTTTTTATCCTTAATGGTCTCAAGAGTGTGATCTTCTCGCTCGACTTGGGCGTGATATGTTCCAGAATCCCAAATCATGACCGGACCACCGCCATATTGTCCCTTGGGTATAACGCCTTCAAAAAACCTATAATCGAGTGGGTGGTCCTCGGTTTGCATGGCAAGCCTTTTGTGAGCCGGGTCCAAAGTTGGACCCTTAGGGATGGCCCAAGACGGCATGACGCCATCAATTTCTAAACGGAAATCATAATGAAGAGCCGTAGCAGCGTGTTTTTGGATGACAAAATACAAAATCTCCCGGTTGGAAGAGCTCGAGATAAATGGTTCGGGCGTCTTGTCGGGCGAGCGTTTTTTGCGATAAGCTTCAAGTTTGTCCATCAATGTATACGCAATTCTAATATAATGGAGTTAAAAGTTACATGAGACGATCTTTGGCCATCAAATTCTCGCTTATATTCTTTGCGGTTTTTGTCGGAAGTATTATAGCTCAAAAAATATTTGGTATCACAATTGAAGATTTAAAAGTCACGATTAACTCTTTTGGAATCTTTGCGCCAGTTGCTTATGCAGTAATATTATTTTTTGGACTTAGTGTACCGTTTGCGCCAATCTCTGATTTTTTGACAGTCAATTTGGCTGCGTTTTTCTTTCCGCCCATGACCTCAGTAATTGCCACTTTTTTTGCACAAGCAGCAACTCTCGCATTCAACTATTGGGTGGGGCGTAACTTTGGCGATTATTTTTTGAAAAAGATTCTCAAAGAAAGCGAAGCTAAAAAGGTTGAAAGTTTCATTGACCAATTAAGTTTCCGGTGGATTTTTGGTCTAAGATTTTTATTGCCTTTGACAGCGATTGGTATTGACGCGGTAAGTTACGCATCAGGAATTGCCCGTTTAAGGTTTATCAAATTTTTCTTGGTTAGCCTAATTCCTTGGACAATCCTTAATATTGCATATTTTTACTCGACCTCTTTTTTTGAAGGCAAGTCGCCTGTGCTTTTCTTTTTACCGGCGGTAGTTCTTATTGCACTACCAGCTTCATTCTTATTTATTAAAAATAAACCAAAAAGACTCAAACTTCGTCGTTGATAAATTAGAAGGTTCGGGTGTATACCTAGGTTAAGAATTGATAATTGCAAATGGCAAATTTAATGTAAGTTGTCATTGCGAGGAATGAAATGACGAAGCAATCTATCTTAGAGATCGCCACGCTTCGCTCGCGATGACGGAGCTGATTGATAGTTTAAAGTTGTTTAAGACTAAAATTTTTAATTATTCGGGGGGAGGTGATAAATATGTTTGATGTAAGCGTAAATTATGTAGGGGTTCTTTTGGCTGGTGTCTCAAATATGGTTGTGGGGTACGTTTGGTACAACCCGGCCGTTTTTGGCAAGACTTGGATGAAATTATTAGGTAAAACAGAGTCAGATCTCAAAGCCGCAAGTAAGAATATGGGGATGATGTACGGAATGACTTTTGTAGCGTCGCTTTTAACAGCCTATGTTCTGGCTCATTTTCTAGTTTTAGTAGGCTCAACCACTATGTCTGAGGCGGTTATGACTGCATTTTGGGCATGGCTAGGATTTGTTGCAACAGCCATGTTTGCCAATGCTTTGTTTTCTGGAAAGCCAATGAAGCTTTTTGCAATTGAATCAGTCTACGTACTCGTTGCCTTGGTTGTCCAGGCAGTTGTTTTGACAATGGTTGGTTAACGGTTTACAGTTTCTGAAGTTTTTTGATACTAAAGCGTATTGGTGTAATTTTTTATGCAAAAAAACTATATAAATACAATCCGTAGTCTTTTTGTACTTGCCGCTGTGGTCATGGTTGTAACTTTACCCTTTTTTTACAATCGGTTAAAAATTGATTTTTATCTTTTGGCAATTTTTATCGTAGGAATCAGCCTTTTAGCAGGTTTTACCAGTGTAAGACGTCAATGGACTAGCATTTTGGATATGGGTGTATCTATTTTTGGACTCGTTTTTTTTGAATATTATGCTGTGGTTGCCTATCTTAATTATTGGGTATCGGATGGGTGGTTTTGGGTCAATGAAGTCTTAGCTGTAATTTTCTTTTTCGCTCTTTATTTTTCTACCAGGACGCTTCGGGGAAAGATCTTAGGACGAAGCTAGAGTCCGAGTCGCCTGCGAACCGTTGTTTCAATTTGTCTTGATATTTCTTCCTGAGGTCTGGAGGCTTCTATTTCAACCCATCTATCTGGATTATTCATTGCCTCGAGACGAAATCCGCTGCGCATTCGACGATGAGATTCCATTGTTCCCATGTCAAACTGTGTTTTTTCGCCTTTTCTAAGCGCAAGTCGTTGCTGGGCAATTTCAGGATCTATATCAAAAAGGAAGATGAGGTCGGCTTTTCTCCCACCGGTAGCTAAATCATTCGCAAGCCTTATAAAATCAAGATCTATTCCACGGTCATACCCTTGGTAAGCCAGAGTAGAGGCAGGGCCTCTGTCAGAAATGACAATTTTTCCGTCTTTTATTAAATCTGCGATAATCTGGGTATGAATAGCGCGATCAATTTCAAAAAGAACGAGTTCTTTCCATGGAGCATTGGGCTCATCGCGATCGAGTGCGAAAATTGCCTCGCGGGCTTTTAAACTACCACCTCCGGGCTCACGGGTGAGAAATATAGAGTGAAGTTCATCTCCTAACTTGTCAGCAAGCAGTCGAGCCTGAGTGGATTTGCCACTACCATCAATACCTTCAAATTCGATTAGTTTTCCAGGAGTAGGTGATTCGACCGACACGTGGACATACTAAAATCTTCGTGAAAATATGTCAAGACACTTAACCTTTTCCCTCAAAAAATGTAAAATATAGTCTATTCTCACTCAAATGCAGAGCATTTGAAGAGGAAGAACGCTGAAACGTTGTTAGTTTTTTTAAAAAACTTGAAGAGTTGAGGCTGTTCTGACGACGGGCCGGGATGGCGGAATTGGCAGACGCGCAAGACTTAAAATCTTGTGATAGCAATATCGTGAGGGTTCGACCCCCTCTCCCGGCACCACGGGGTGTGGCGCAGTTGGCAGCGCGCTGAGTTTGGGACTCAGAGGCCGGAGGTTCGAATCCTCTCACCCCGACACATTAACTTTACTTTTGAGGCGGCGGCACTTCTTCGCCAGTAGTTAAAAAATTATCCGTCAGATTGACTGCAGTTTGGATAAGTTCGAAATCTCCCTTTTCCACATCACTTGCAAAACCGTGAGTATCACTGAAATACTGGTGGCCGACCCAGTATTCTGGTTTACCAGAGTCAAAACCGACATCTGTTTGCTGAAATTTTTCCAAATTACCTTCTGAATCTAAAAGATAGAAAGTTCTCAAGCTTTCTGCAAGCATTGCAGTGTTTATGTTTGGTTTTTCAATGTAATCAAGATATTTATCTCTTGTTTCAAGGTCTGTATAGGCGGGAATTCCTATTCTGACCTTCGAATTTGAACCATTGTTGCCAGAGTATTCCTCTAAGCCTTGATTGTCTGCTATTTCAATCATCGTTCCATTAAGATGTAATTCTGAATGTTGAAGCCCATATGTTGAAAAGTGAACTGTTAGACGATTATCTTTTATATAACCTCTTAAAGGGCCAAATTTTGAATAATTAGGTGAAGTAATAAGTTCCCTGGATTTAGCCATTACGCCCTGAGTTTGCTTATACAACTTTTGAACAATCAGTTTTTCTGCTTGTTCAGCATTCGGTGAGTCATTTAAGATATCACTTTCGCTGCTTTCTGGAGTATCTTCCATATTTTTATAGTTAACTACATTATCTGTCGAAAGACAAATTCAACTAAGTATAAATAAGTTTGTTTGTCATCATTTATTTGATATTGAGTTATTATTGTTCGAGGCGCGTACAATATAGCCGATAAAATCATTGTTGACAAACTTCCCACTGAGTTTTAAATTGTTGTGAAAATGGTTATAGAACAAGGGCCTAATGGTGCGGGAAATGATGGCGAAAAAATAGTTGATATTCGGCCTACATTTCTTAAAGAGTTAAAAGAATTGCCAAGAGAAATTTCAGGAACCGTCAGAACAGCGTGGTTTTACGATTCCAACGGTTGGGAGCCAAGCATAGAATTTATTATAGTAAACCCCGAATTTGTTGATAAAGATGGTAGAACACGACAACTTCAAACAAATAGCCGTGGTTTTTTCTTTAAAAAAGAAGATCCAGAATATCCAATTCTTAAAAGTAATCGATGGGTGCTATTAGAGGCTTTGATTCAAACACTCAAAATACTTGGTAAATCAGATTCGGTGGATATAAAATTTGTTCTCAAACAAAATGATACTTCTAGTGAGCCGGCAAGGTAACTCCTTGTACCGCAAACGCATAATCCAAAAGAGCAATCATTTCCGCTCGTCTGTCTTCGCCATTTAACAGTACAGCAAGTATCTGATGTCCGCCATTTTCAGCGAGTGTGACGATACAAAGCCCGGCATCAGGTGTGTAGCCTGGCTTTATACCCAAAGCACCTGGGTAAGTGGTTAACAAACTTGTTTGATTGTAAAGCCAAAGCTCCTTGTGTTCATCAGAGTAAGGAAGGTGGTATTCATAAGTTCCGACGACTTTTCTAAAGAGTGGGTATTTTTTGTAAGCCGTCCTTGCAATGACGGCCATATCATAAGCGCTTGAAAAATGCTCTCCATCGCCATCCAATCCAGTGGGATTGACGAATTGAGAGTCTTTAAGTCCTAGTTGCTTGGCTTTGCCATTCATCATGTCCACAAAGAGCTCATGGGTGCCCCCGACGCCTTCGGCGATCGTTTCAGCGGCATCATTACCCGATGGCAGCATCAGCCCGTAGAGGAGTTCCTCATAGGTCAGCCTTTCACCAGCAGTCACACCCATACTATCCTCACCAACTGAAGTCGATTTTTCTGAGACCAAATACTTTGCATCTTTTTCTGCACGTTCCAGAGATACTAAGGCAGTCATTATTTTGACTAAAGATGCCACAGGTCGTCTCTCGTGAACATTTTTGGCATAAAGAACCTCATCGGTAGTCAGATCAATCATATAAACAGAAGCGGCAGCTACTTGAGGGGTAGGGACTGGGCCACTTTTAGTTATATTGTCCTTCGGAAGCCAAATATCTTCGGATGCTAAAAAAGGTGTGTTTTTGGCGCCCAAGACTTCGAGATTTTTCGGTAAAGGGGAGTTGACACTATTTGATAGTAAATTTGTCTTCGCAAAGACAGTAATACCTGTTGCCACCAGACACAATATTGCGAAAAGTATCAAAGCTAATAATTTGCGCATTAAGTCATGATTTAATCAAGAATGAAAGCACTCTTCAATAATTGAACTTGTCTACAGATGTGATATGTTGGATATATACATATATTTGGAAGGGGGTGATAAAAAATGAAAAAGAATCAACTTATTCAAACTTTAGCTGCCTGGTTGGTAACTAGCTTTGTGATCTACCTTGTTCCACAAGTCTGGAGCGCAGGTGTCGTCTTGGGAAATAATCGAATGTCCGCTTTTGCTGCTGCGGCTGTTGCTGGTTTGGTTCTAACTTTGGTAACTATGGTGGCTATGCCGCTTTTGGACATGGCTAAAGTCAAATCAATGCCTGTTCAAGGCGCGGTTTACTTGGTCATAGACGTCCTGGCTGTTTGGGCAATTGCTCGAATGGCTACTTATAGTGGTCTTGGAGTGTCCGGCTGGTACGCTGCCGCGGTGGTTGGAGTCGCTGCTTGGATCGTCCAGTACGTGGTTTATTTGAAAGTAATGCCTGATAAGAAGTAAACGAATTTTAAATTCGTTTGCGGACTTTGTCCTAAAGCAAATTAAATTCGTTTGTGATCTGGCGATCTAAAGCAAGCCAAATTCTAGTTCCAAAAGAAGGCTTGCTTGCGTCCGCCTGGTGGCGGACTAAAACTGAGTTTATATTTGACTGCCCACGTCGTTAGATCAAAGCTCACTTTAACACTTTAAAAAGTTGTTAATCGTTCACTTAATCTTCCTCTTCAAATGCTTTGCATTTGATAAGCACAATTCAACGCGGGTAGTCATTTGGTTGCTTGAAATCCTTAGTAAGACACAATAGAATCATGATATGAAATTGATCAAATTAATTTCTCAACTTTTGCCCCTCCAGACTGCATATGCTCACTGTGATGTGCCGTGTGGCATTTACTCACCAAACCTTGCTCTAATTGCAGCCGAAACTATTGTGAAGATGGTTGGCAAGATTGAAGGTTTACCAAAAGATTTAACAGTCGCCGACCAAAACCTAATGGTTCGCGCAATCCTTACCAAAGAGGAGCATGCTAGGCTTTGCAAAGCAGAGCTTCTTATTCTTTGGGCGGATTTCTTCAAAGAAGAGCATCTCGAGAAATTTCCTGATCTGCACGAGACATTTTGGAAAGCCATGAAGTTATGCAGCAAAAATAAACAGGAGGTAAGCTCCGAGGCCGCTGCAGAGTTGAAAGCGGTGGTTGAGAAGATTGCGAAGATGTTTGATGAAGTAAACACAAACAAGGTCGATCAATATTCTGCTTCGGTAAAATAATAGAATTCCTAATTCATGAGCGAAAATACTAATTCTCCAGATTGGCTAGATTCCACCCGAGAAGAAATTGTTGTATCTGCAAGAGATTACGAACATGTTCTAAGCGGCCTAATGATGCCTGAAGAATACTTTTTGCCTGGTGCAAAAATTGTGTCAGTAGGGGAAGGGTTGTCTAGTTTTATTTCTGAATTAAATCAGAAGTTTGATGTTGAAGGTATAGCTTTTGATCCAATGTATCAACATGGACCAAAGAAAGAGATTCAGAAACAATTAACCGAAGGCCAAATGGTTTACGCTCATCTTAGAGAAGACAAGGAAACAGATAGCGAAAAAGGGCCAGCTGAAAACGAAATGGTTGCTGGCAGTGTATATGACTTTCCTTTTAAAGATAGATCTCTAGACTTAGTTATTGCATCCTATATTGCCGAGCACATCAACCTTAAACGAGCATTGCCAGAGATGGTTAGAGCTTTAAAAGTGGGTGGAGAAATAAGATTTTCTGCTGCGCATTTTGATATCGACCCCAATGAAAAAATATTTTTGCCTTTCAAAACGGAATATGATGGATATGAAGGAACAACTTTCCCAAGCCAGACCAAAGACGCTTCTGAGGCAATCAAATGGGCGTTGAAACAACAAGGGTTGTCTCTTTATGTTGTGACTAATGGGTATAATCATCGATCAGAAGTCAGATCAGAAGGACTTATAAATTCGGGGTTATTTATAGTTAGAAAAGACTCCAAAGCTCCTGTTGTTACTACAGATATTAACCCAGATTTTGGAAGAATTTTTAAAATCACTTCAAAACCCAAATTAAAGGAATATATTGGTCAGGGCTTTGAGGTGACAGAACTTGTCCCCGCTAAAGCATGAAGTTTCCTTTTTCTCGATTTGTAATAAAAGAAAATAGTATGCTGCCTGCTTTTAAACCAGGTGATCAGGTGATTACCCTTAATTGGTCAGGTGTCAAAGTGGGGGATATTGTTGTTTTTAAAAAAGATGGAATAAATATGGTTAAACGAGTTGTTAAAGTTGAAAACGAGAAAATGTATGTAGAAGGGGACAATAAAAGAGAGAGTTCTAACGTTGGATGGGTCGAAAAAAAAGATTTGATTGGGAGAGTAATCACAAAAATTTAAGTAAAAGGATATTTTTTAGTAGTCAAAATTTTGAAAATGATATAAACTGGATTTAATCAAACATTTAAATATATGTGGCGTCCTCTAACATTAATTCCGATTGCGCTGCTTTTTTTGGTCGTTTTTTTGGGAATTAGATACAATACCAAAACAATTCCCCCAAATAAATCAGCAACATCAGAAGTTTCAGTGCAAGCAAAAGCCCAAGTAGCCGGTACCCAAAGCAAGCCTGAGAAAAAAGGTACAATTCTTCAGAACCAAGGTAGGCATTTTACTGTGCCAATCCTCATGTATCACTACATCCGTAATTTTCCTTATCCGGAGGATAAGATGGGCGTGGAGCTCAGTGTATCGCCTGATAACTTTGATAAACAGCTTCAATATCTGGCGTCCCAAGGATACACAACTATTTCGCTCGATAATCTGGCGGCTGCTTTTGCCGGTAAAGCTACATTGCCCTCCAAACCAATCATCCTCACTTTTGATGATAGCTACATTGATAGTTATTCCGAGGCATTTCCTATTTTGAAAAAATACTCGATGAGGGGCACGATGCTAACAGTTGCTGACTTCGTTGACACCCCTGGCCATGTTTCTTGGGCGCAACTTACCGAAATGGTCAATTCTGGGATCATTGATATTGTCTCTCATAGCAGGACTCATCCCAAGCTCGGTAAACTCTCTCAGCCAGATTTAGTCAACGAGGTGGCTGGGAGTAAGAAAATTATCGAGGACAGACTGGGTCGAAGAATTAACTGGTTTGGCTATCCTTATGGCGGGACAAATGCCGCCGTCATCGCGGAAGTTAAGAAAGCTGAGTATGTTGGCGCACTATCAACTGTCCCAGGGATAAATCAATACCAAGGTGAAATATACAACCTCAGAAGACTTTTTGTGCATAATATTGGTACCGTTGAATTTGGTAAACTTCTGACAACGACGCAAACCCAGTCCAATTGATACTTTAGAGGGGAGCGGCAAATGTTTGGGTACTTGACCGGATATTTCTTTTTCGATCAACTTCTGTCAGGTGTTTCTTTCGAAGTCTCAAATTTTGAGGTGTGACTTCCAAAAGTTCGTCAGATTCTAAAAAGTCGAGTGACTCTTCCAATGAAAATTTAACCGAGGGAGTGAGTTGTACAATAAAATCAGCACCCGCTGAGCGCATATTAGTAAGTTTTTTGCCTTTACAGACATTGATGGCAATATCTTCGTCTTTGGGATTGGATCCGATAATCATACCTTCATAGACTTGGGTTCCTGGGTCAATAAATGTTATGCCTCGGTCTTGAGCGTTTTCAAGCCCATAAGAGAGGACTTCTCCGGCAAGGCTCGCAATAAGTACGCCAGGACGTAATTTGGGCAATTCTTTTCCGATTTTTTCGTATCCAATAAGAGTGGAATTGTAAACAATTGTGCCTTTGGTTGAGGTCAAAAGTAGACTGCGCAGTCCAATCAGAGCCCGGGTAGGAATATGATAAATAAACTCAACTTCGACATCGGAAAGGGGCTCCATTGAAATGAGTTTGCCCAGCCTTTTACCAAATTCCTGTGTAATGACACCGACAAATTCTTGAGGCACAATGACTGAGACTTCTTCGATTGGTTCCTGAATCTCACCATCAATTTCTTTGGTAATGACCTCTGGTTTACCAACTTCCATCTCGTAACCTTCACGCCTCATAGTTTCTAATAGGATTGAGAGGTGCAACTCACCTCGTCCGGAGAGGATAAATTTACCATTGCCTGGTTTTTGAACTCGCAGGCTTAAATTACTCTCAAGCTCTTTCATAAGTCTTTCTTCGATTTGTCTACTTGTCACAAATTTGCCTTCGCGGCCGGCAAATGGTGAAGTATTGGGCCCCATGGTCATATTGAGCGTTGGTTCGCTCACATAGACATGGGGAAGTGATTCCAGATCCGAGGGGTCAGAGACTGTAGAGCCAATCGTTGCGCCATCTACGCCGGAAAAGGAAACAATTTCGCCACTTTCGGCTGATTCAACCTCAACCTTACCAAGTCCGTGATAAACAAAGAGCTTTTCAACAGTCCAAAGTTTGGCTGGTTTGTCGGTCAGTACTATCTTCATATTTTTGGTGATGGTACCTTGATGGACTTTACCCACCACAATTCGACCCAAGTGTGAGTCAAAATCAAGTGAGGTAACAACCATTTTAAATTTTCCTTCGATTTTTTCAGCAGCTGGGACCGATGTCACAATAGCCTCTAAAAGCGGGGAAACGTCACCGGCAGCTTCAAGGTCTGTGGGAAGTTCATTAAAAACGACACCACGCCTGCCAATGGCATAAAGGACTGGAAATTCAAGTTGCGAATGGTCTTTGACTTGTTCTAAAAAGAGGGATTCGACTTTGGAAAGAGTTTCGGATGGTTTGGCGTATTGTTTATCGATTTTATTGATAACAACAATGATTTTAAGACCGAGCTCTAGCGCTTTTTTCAAAACAAATCTAGTCTGGGGCATTGGGCCTTCTTGGGCATCAACTATAAGCAGAGCACCATCAGCCATGCCAAGCGTTCGTTCGACCTCACCGGCAAAATCAGCGTGTCCGGGTGTATCGATGATGTTAATCTTGGTGTCTTTGTACTCAATTGAACAGTTTTTAGCCAAAATCGTGATACCACGCTCCCGCTCGAGATCATTACTGTCAAGAATTTGAGTTTGAGACATTTCCTCTTGGTTGTCCCTAAAAACATGGGTTTGTTTAAGGAGGGCATCCACCAGAGTGGTTTTGCCATGGTCAACGTGCGCAATAACAGCAATATTTCTAATATTTTTATACATATTTGTCAAAAAAAATACCCGACCAATGTGCATACTATCGGATGCATTGTATTATACCAAAAAAAGCGGAATTTTACCTGTTTAGGATGTTTTTTGCAGAATCATTGTAAACCAATCCTGTCCACGAAGATGCTGCCTCTCAAGCTCAGCAATTCTTAGTCCCAATGGGGAGATAAGCCTAATATCTTTAGGAGTGTAATAATAAAAAGTTCTTGTGCCTATGATGTCTGTTTTGACCTCACAATGATATGAGCCTTCTTTTAAAGAGATAAAAATTATTCCACCTGGATTAAGTGCTGTATGAGCCCTTCTAATAACTCGAGTCAAAGTATCCATATCCGAATGAAGCAGCGAAGCAGAAGCGTAGATTAAATCTATTCCAGCGGGAAATTCAAAAGTCTCTAAGTCATCGGCTACAAAATTTGCTTCGGGATTACCCATCCTTGCGATATCTAAAAGTCTCGTAGATACGTCGACTCCGGTATAATCCGTAGTCCAAGCAAGAATTTCTTTGGCATCCCGACCATTACCACAACCCAACTCGACTACTTTAGGGTTTGTTTTATTGATATAAGAAAAAGCCTTTGCGATATCGGATTTTCTTGGTCCAAGACTATCAAATTCTTGAGCAAAATGTTCAGCACCACGATTGTATGTTTCAATTGTTTCCAGGTCCATTGAAGGGGACTTTACAATCTAAAGGCGTGATTTGGCAAGGTCAACTTTGTCACCGATAAAAATAACGCCCTCTGATTTGAGGATTCTGATTTTTTCGCTCTCACCGCCAAAAGCGTATCCATGCATCGCACCATCCGATCCAACGACACGGTGACAGTGAATAATAGATTTGTCGGGGTTATTTTTCAAAGCTGTCCCAACTGCTCGAAATGCTTTTTGGTTTCCGGCCTTTGACGCAACGTCTTTATAAGTCATTACTTTACCAGGTGGAATAGTTTTAACAATTTCATTAACCAGAGACTGGAAAGTTTTTTTGTTATTCATTCACTTCTAACTTATATTTGATATGGGTACTAGGAAAATTCTTGAGTAGATTGGTTAAGGATATATAGCTTGAACACCAGTTATGTCACCTGAGGTCAACGTATCTTTTTTGACTTCTGCTTTTGAGCCGTATCCGTACATGGTATTGTCAGCGTAGGTGGCGTCATAAGTGTCATCAAGACCCATCCAGTGGCCTAATTCGTGTGTCATTATGTCTTGGACGTCGTAGTAGTTTGGGTAAGCACAGTTGGGAGTTGCGGACCAGTTCCAGGCAACTCTTGAGTTAAAGATTGTATCTTCTTCGGCGACTTGTTTATTTGATGTGTAGTACCAAGTATAAGTTACAGCTAGTGCTGAGCTCGAAGTTCTGCCCCAGGCAATGACATTTTGACCGTCAAATCTTGATCTTGATACGCTGGTATCGGCGCCTCTTGCAAAATTAACCTTGTTTCCTATAGCAGTTTGCCAAACGGAAAATGAGTTAGCTGAAATTGTTGCTAAATTGGAACTTCCAACAGTTGATGGGACACTGGAAAGGTTTAATCGGTAAGTCCAGTCTCCAAGCGGCAGATGCCATCCCGCAGCTGGTGTGATGGCGTTGGAATCAGGATCGGCAAGATTACAAACGAGGCTAATACTACTTCTTGAGGCCTTTTCTTTTTGCTTGTGAACAAAAACATGAACTCTAAGCTCTGGATGATTGGGTACCTCGTATACACCATCGGCCTCCGGAGCTTCCCAGGCCTCTTGGGCGGGAGTTGCTTCAGATGCAGGCACAGCTTCCTTGGCTAAAGCCAAAACAGTAATAAAGTTGATGGGAAGTATTAATGAGATGACAAAAACACAAAACCTTTTAATCATCTTTTTTATATTGCCTTATTTTGCTTCGAGTTGCAAGCGTCAAAATTATGCAGCCCTGCTTTTGTTTTCGTAAGCCTCTCTGGAAGCTATTTTCGTATTAAGATCGTCAATTACTTTAGCATCAGGTGAATGGGATGTTGTCGAGTCAGCCATATAAATTAACAATTGCTTTTTGCGTTCTTTTAAATCCTCGAGCGTTTCGGTCTGTGCCACTGACTGAGAATTCTCTGGTGCTGAAGGAGTTTTTCTTAAGAAATTAAGAAGTTTAAATATTCCTTTTCTTTCTGGTTTAGGAGTCTCTTGCTGAACGGGGGGCTGTGGTGCGACTTCTGCTTCAACGCCGGGAGATATTTCACTCATGCTATTACTACAACACAATTGTCGGACACTGTCAATTAATTATGAGTTGACTACTTGACTTTTTTCACGAATAAGAGCGTAGAATATATATATCCTTAAAACAAGGTGCTAGAAACATTAACTGTTCACTCTATGGAAGATATTGATGTTTTAGATCGGGAAAGCCAAACAATCCCCAAAGTGCAATCCTCCTCAGAGAGTCTGTCTCAGGCTGAAGATTGGGAGGTGTTTGGAGCCCTCCAAGACTTTGGCCAACCTGAGAAGATCTCCACACGTTTGGCAATCTTTAATACAACTTTTATTCCAGTTCCTGACTCCCCAGAAACAGTTTTGATGTCGCGCGCGGTTTTTGTTAATAATCTGCGAGAAGGGGAACCAGACAGAAATTCATTGCATGTATGTGTAATTGATGAAAAAGGCAATCGTCGGCGTATCCATGATCTTAGTCTTCCTGTAAATGATCGTATTATCAACTGGGAAGATGCAAGGATGGGTCCGGACAGTACTTTGGGTCTAACAGTTGTTCTGCTCGAAGATGGAAAATACCCACCTCATCCAGCACTAGTCAAAGTAGAATTTAGAGATGGTAATTTAGAAGTGGTTGATGGTTCAACTCAGATTTTTGACAAATTAGATGGCAAGAATGTCATTCCACTTGATGACGGTTTCATTTACCGTCCTGACGATTTTCCCCACCAGCTTCACCATGTTGATAAAAACGGCGAGATGATTAAGATAATTGATTTTGAGGATTTTAAAGAGACTTATTGGATAAGTAAAAAAATGGGTGCAGTTGCCAGACCAATTGAGATGGAAGATGGCCACAAACTCCTGCTTATTCATGGTGTCAGGGGAAGTGATGAAGGAATTATTGGTATCGATGGTACCCTTAAGAAGGATATCTACTCAATCGGTATTGCCGTTTTGGATAAGGATTGGCACGTAGTTGCGGTTGACCCCAAACCTTTTCTTGAGAGAAAAGACTTTATTGGAAATTTGCCTGTCAGTCAGGATCTTGATCCCAAAAAAGAGGTCGTTTATCTGGTTGATTTTCAAGAGAAAGAAAAAGATGGAGAGACATATATTCGTTTGCCGGTAAATGTCGGTGATCGAGCTACTGTTTTTAAGGATTATCCACTTGAAGACCTTTTTGATAGAGCCCGTAGCCTACTCCACTGATATAGCCAAAACTGTACCTCTTATACACTGGAATCCTCAAATTTGATAAACTGAAAATTCAGAAAACAGAATTTGCTTTTACGGTTTACATCGGATAGTAGAAACATAGAAATTGCCAAAAAGACAGATTCGTAGCCTTTTGTCATTCAACCGTGACTTAAAAGTCGCAGTTTCTGCTAATCCGTTATAAAATACTCGTATTCAATGGGAGATCGTCTAATGGTAGGACAACAGATTTTGGATCTGTTTATCTAGGTTCGAATCCTAGTCTCCCAGCTCAAGTTCAGCCTCAGTTTACGACTTAGTAACTCTGATATAATTCCTTTGTGGTGTTACCAAATAATGTAAAACAACAGCCTGACCTTTTGGAACATCTCTTCT
>Ga0209515_10001488_pt1 | contig 39024 bp, 28 predicted proteins | sample Subgroupgradi54m_FD_187454 | JGI IMG/M metagenome (GOLD analysis project Ga0209515, IMG submission 187454) | Subsurface groundwater microbial communities from S. Glens Falls, New York, USA - GMW60B uncontaminated upgradient, 5.4 m (SPAdes)... ... | reverse complement strand
CCTGATAGGCCAAATTCAAAATAGTCCGGCCCATTCGTCCGGCGGCGCCGGCAACGAGAATCCGAACAGCATGCGGATGTTCCGCTTTTGTTTTTTTTGCTTTTGCATTCATTATTTTTTAATGAGTCCCGCTTTTCTGAGTGCCCGAAGCAATTCTTTTTTATTTTCTGGTTTCATTTCACACAGCGGAAGCCGCATTTCGCCGCTGATCATTCCCATTGCGGCCAAAGCTGTTTTGACCGGTATTGGATTGGTTTCAATGAATAAAACCTTCGACAATTCAAACAATTCATAATGAAGCTCTCGGGCTGTCGCAATATCCCCGTGTAAATAAGCAGCAACCATATCATGCTCCTGTTTGGGCGCGACATTGGCAACCACCGAAATAACACCGGTCGCTCCGATAGACAAAAGCGGAAGCGTTAAACTGTCTTCACCGGAAATGAGCGCTAAATCGCAAAGTGAAACGATCCGGCTGGCCTGCTCCAAACTGCCGCTGGCTTCTTTAATTCCGATGATATTCGGAATTTTCGCAAGCCGGGCCACCGTTTCGGGCGCAATGGAGACACCCGTTCTGGCCGGAACATTGTAAACGACAATAGGTATATCGACTTTTTTGGCCAAAAATTCATAATGGCGGTAAAGTCCTTCTTGCGTCGGCCGGTTGTAATACGGCGTTACAATCAAGACGCCGTCAGCGCCTTTCTTTTTTGCATGTTGAAGGAGCGGGACCGCCTCTTCCGTGCAGTTGGAACCGGCGCCGCAAATAACGGGCAATTTGCTTTTCATATAATCGGTGACGAATGAAATGACGCCTTTGTGCTCTTCATGAGACATGGTTGTCGCTTCACCTGTGGTTCCGCATGGAACAATCACATCGGTTTCATTCTCAAGGTGAAAGTCGAGCAGCCGCTTGAGCGCTTTTTCATCCACTTTTCCGCCGCGTAACGGCGTCACCAAAGCAACCATTGAGCCTTTTAAATTTTTGCGCGTAAGTTTCATTTTTTCTCCTAAATCAGAAGCCGGCCTTCAAATACAAAATTAGCGGCGCCTTCTAAAAATACATGTTCGATTTTTTTATTTTTTAAATCCAAATAAACCTGAAGAATTTCCCCGCTTTTCGTTGTTACGCTGACCGGCGCGCTCACGCGTCCGGTTAAATAAGCGACAACCGCAGAAGCAACTGTTCCCGTTCCGCAGGCCAGCGTTTCGGCTTCGACGCCGCGTTCGTAGGTCCGGATGTTGAGTGCATTCTTGCCTGTCACTTCCGCAAAATTGACGTTCGTTCCGCGGGGTGCAAACAATTCATGGTAACGAATCTGCCGGCCAAGCACTTCCACCGGAGTATTTTTCAAATTCTCCGTAAAAATAACCGCATGAGGAACGCCGGTATTAATAAATGCAGCATTCATTTTTGATCCATTCAAACCAATCTTGATTGTTTCTCGGTATTCACTCGGCTTTGCCATTTTTACTTTGATCGTATCTTTACCGACTTGGATTTCGATCAGCCCGGCCAAGGTTTCCGCCGTCATTGATTTTGGAAATTTCAAAAGCGTGTTCGCGTAAAGACCGACGCAGCGGTATCCATTGCCGCAGGCTTCGGCTTCCGAACCGTCAGAATTGATAATCCGCATAAAAAAATCTGCTTTTTTTGACGGTTCAATAAATAAAACTCCGTCCGCGCCCACGCCGAGATGAGGCTTGCAAATTTTCTCAGCAATCGCTTTTTGATTTTTAACCGTATTTTTCCGGTTGTCGATGACGATAAAATCATTTCCCGAAGCAACGAGTTTATGAAATTTAATTTCAGCCATGTTATTTCATCCAGCCTGGAATTCGTTCACCGCGGACCAAATCTTGCAAGGTTTCACGGTCTCTAACCACATCAAACTTTGAACCACGGACCATCACTTCCGCCGCACGCGGCCGTGCATTATAATTAGAGGCCATTGAAAATCCGTACGCTCCCGCACTCGCAAAAGCGATGATGTCTCCGGCTTTGAGTTCGTTGACTGTCCGGTCTTTGGCCAAAAAATCTCCGCTTTCGCAAATCGGGCCCACAACATCGTATTTTACCTTTTTAGCGCTTCCATTCATATGAAGCGGCCAAACATCATGAAAGGAGCCGTAAAGCGCGGGACGGATCAAGTCATTCATACCACCGTCAATAATCGCAAAATTTTTCGCGTTGGTTTCCTTAATATAAAGAACTTGGGTCACAAAAATTCCGCTATTGCCGGCAATGAACCGGCCCGGTTCGAAAATGACCCGGTATTTTTTCCCCTTCAATAGAGGCAAAATGAGTTTTGCGAAATCTTCAGCGGTTTGAGGACGTTCATCAGAATAAATAATTCCAAGTCCCCCGCCGAGATTTAAAAATTTGATTTCATGGCCTTCGCGTTCAAGCTCTGTGAGAAAACCAAGCACTTTGCTGAATGCCTTTACAAACGGTTCCCCTTTTGTAATTTGAGAGCCGATATGAACATGAACGCCGGAAATGGATAAATTAGGGTACTGCTTCTTGTTCCGGAACGCCGAATGAACGGTTTCCATGTCCATTCCGAATTTAGATTCCGCTTTACCCGTCGTGATATGGGCGTGCGTATCGGCATCCACATCGGGATTGACGCGAAGCGAAACATTCGCTTTTTTTCTCAATTTTTTAGCGGCTTTTTGAATCCGGTCCAGTTCCGGCACAGATTCCACATTGAACAGCAGAATTCCCGCCCGGATTGCGTCTTCAATTTCAGAGTCCGTCTTCCCAACGCCCGCGTACACAATTTTTGAAGGCGAACAACCGGCTTTTTTCGCGCGGAATAATTCTCCGCCTGAAACAATGTCAAGACCAGCGCCGTTTTTTACCAGCGAACGCAGCACGGCCAAATTAGAATTGGCTTTCATGGAAAAACAAATGAGCGGACTAATATCCTTAAACGCGCTCTCGAGCTTTTCCAAATGTTCGGTAAGCGTTTTGTAACTGTACAAATAAAAAGGAGTCCCCACCCGTTCCGCAATTTTTCGTACCGGAACTTGTTCGCAGTAGAGCTCGTTTTTTTGATAGCCAAAATCATGCATCATAAATTATTGTCCGCGGTGATGAAGTTTCTTAATTTTTCTGGCTTCGGCCTTAAGACGTTCTTTCCAAAGACGGACTTGTTTTTGGACTGATTCGGGTTTTGTGCCTCCGCCGGATGATTTCATTTGAACCGAGTTTTGCGGATCAAACAAATCAAACACATCTTTTTTAAAAGCGCTGGAATGCTCCCGGTACAAGTCAAACGGAAGTCCGCTTAAAGAACTGTGCCGGTCGAGCGCTTTTTTGACCAAACTTCCTACAATTTCATGCGCTTCCAAAAACGGGACTTTCTTTTTCACTAAATATTCAAGAACGTCCGTTGCAAAAAGAAAACTGTCTTTCGATGCTTTCAGGCAATTCGCTTCATCCACTTTTAACGTTTTGACGGTTCCGCTCAAAACCGTAAGCGAAGTAATTAAAAGATGAATCGACCTGAAAAGCGGTTTTTTATCTTCCTGCATGTCCCGGTTATAGGAAAGCGGAAGCCCCTTCATCGTCACCAAAAGCGACATCAAATTTCCGTATGCCTCACCGGATTTTCCGCGCACCAATTCCAACATGTCCGGATTTTTCTTGTGCGGCATTAAGCTCGAGCCGGTTGAAAATTGATCATCCAGCGTAATGAAGCTGAACTCCTGAGAGTTCCAAAGGATCAAATCCTCGCTAAACCGAGACAGATGCATGAATAAAATCGCGACGGCAGATAAAATGTCAATCACGTAATCCCGGTCGCTGACCGCATCCAAACTATTGGCGGTGGGCCGTTCAAAACCCAAAAGCCGCGAAACATAATTACGATTAATATTTAAACTTGTACCGGCCAAGGCGCCGGAACCGAGCGGACATTGATTCATTCTTTTTTGCGCGTCCAGGAGCCGGGATTTGTCCCGTTCCAGCATTTCCACATAAGCCATAAAATGATGCGCAAATAAAACGACCTGCGCCCGTTGAAGATGCGTATAGCCGGGCATAATCACGTTCTTGTGCTTTTCCGCTTGAGCGATCAGTAAGCTTTGGAATTGGTTGATTGTTTCCAAAATCGTATTAATTTTTTCTTTCAAATACACCCGGGTCGAAGTGGTCACTAAATCATTGCGCGAACGGGCCGTATGAAGTTTGCGCGCGATGGTTCCGACTTTTTTCTCGAGCTCGTACTGAATGAGCGTATGAACGTCTTCATATTCATGAATTAATTCGCAGCGATTCTTTTTCTTAAGCGATGCCAGCACCTGCCAAAGACCTTTGACAAGCGCCTTCGCTTCACGCTCGGAAATAATTCCCACTTGCCCAAGCATCAGCGCATGCGCCATGCTGACTTTAATGTCAGCGCTTAGAAGCTCATGATCGACGGCGAGTGAATAGGAAAACCGCTTGGCTGTTTCGTGCAGCTCTGCTTTAAACCTTCCGCCCCACAATTTTTTCTTCATTTCTTGCCTCTTTTTTGGCTCGATTTCTTAGCCATTTTTCCTTCGTAAGGAAGACCCCAGATTTTCATAAATCCTTCGGAAGCTGTCCGGTCAAACTCGTCTTTTCCGGAGTAGGTTGCAAGCTTCTCTGAATATCCCGAATTGGGCGATTGGCGCCCAACCACAACCGCATTGCCCCGCTCCAATTTAATCCGGATCACACCGCTGATCCGGTCCTGATTGGCCGCAAAAAATTGATCGAGTGATTCTCTGAGCGGCGTAAACCAAAGCCCGTAATAAACTAATTCCGAATATTTTTCAGACAACACCCGCTTGTAATGAATGAATTCCCGGTCCATCACGAAGCCTTCAAGCTCTTCATGGGCCAATTGAAGAATCGTGGCGGCCGGCGCTTCATAAAGCTCGCGGGATTTAATTCCGACCAAACGGTTTTCAATTTGATCTACCCGGCCAACACCGTATTTACCGCCGAGCTCATTTAATTTTTCAATCATTGCAACAAACGTCATGGCTTTTCCGTTTAACGAAACCGGAATTCCGGCTTTAAAACCGATTTCCAAATATTGCGGATTTCTTGGCGCCTTCTCAACCGGCTGCGTCATAAAATAGGCGTCCGCAGGCGGTTCTTTCCAAGGATCTTCGAGTACGCCGGCTTCAATCGCAAGGCCCCAGATATTTTTATCGATGGAATACGGACTTTTTTTCGTGGCCGAAACCAAAATATTATATTTTTTTGCGTAATCAATTTCTTCTTCACGCGAATTAAAGGCCCACTCGCGAAGCGGCGCAATTACTTTTAATTTTGGGTTCAAAGCTTTCACGCCGAGCTCGAGCCGGACCTGGTCATTTCCCTTTCCGGTACAGCCGTGCGCCACAAATTCCGCTTTTTCCTTCTCAGCAATCCGGACCAAGTGCTTGGCGATGAGCGGCCGGCCGAGTGAAGTGGCCAAATAATATTTTCCCTCATAACGCGCATGAGCCCAAAGAGCGGGCCTGACGAAATCCTGAACGAATTCCTCTTTTAAATCTTCAATATAAATTTTTGAAGCTCCGCCGGAGCGCGCTTTCTTAGCGAGCAATTTCCGGTCCGAAACTTCGCCGATGAACGCGGAGAAGCAAATCACTTCCGCGCCGTATGTGTCTTTGATCCAGCGCACTGCGCAGGACGTGTCTAATCCGCCCGAATAGGCCAACACCACTTTTTTCATAGCTTCCTCATCATTCTGGTATCGAACTTCCGTTAGCTTTTGACATGCCGAGCAAATAAAGAAGGATTGCTTTTTGAACATGCAAACGGTTTTCCGCTTGGTCAAACACAATCGAATGTTTTCCTTCGATTACTTCATTGGTCACTTCCTCGCCCCGATGGGCCGGAAGGCAATGCATGACTTTCACATCTTTGGCCGCGTGCTTCAGAAGTGCGCGGTTAATTTGAAAACCTTTAAACGCCTGTTTCTTCTCAAGCTTATCTTCCTGGCCCATACTAACCCAGACATCGGTGTAAACAATATGCGCCCCGGAAACCGCTTGCTTGGGATCATTCGTCCCGATTAATTTGGCTTTCGTTTTCTTAGCTTCTGCGGCGGCTTTTTTTAATATGTGTTGATCCGGCGTCATTTTTTTCGGCGTTGCATACGTCAGATGCGCGCCTAAACGGGCCGCCAAAACCAAAAGCGAATTAAGCACATTGTTGCCGTCGCCGACAAATGCGATTTTTTTGCCTTTTACATCACCGAGAACTTCTCTGATCGTAAAAAAGTCCGTAATGGCTTGGCACGGATGTTCCAAATCGCTCAAACCGTTAATGACTGTTTTCCCGAAAAATTCGGAAAATTGCAAAATCAGCTCATGAGAATAAGTTCTCATGACAATCAAATCCATATACCGCGCCAAAACGCGGGCGACGTCGCGGACTTCTTCCCGGACACCGAGTTCAATATCATCCGGCCCCAAATAAATCACGTGTCCGCCCATTGTGGAAAATCCGACTTCAAACGAAACCCAGGTCCGGGTAGACGGCTTTTCAAAAATCAGGCCCAGCACTTTTCCGCCGAGAAGACTGCGGAATCTCATTGGATTCGATTTAATTTTTTCGGCCAAATTAAAAATGGTCTCGAGTTCGGCCCGGTTAAAATCAAAAGCGCTGATTAAATTTTTCATGTGTTTGAAACTTCCTTTAACACGCCGTCTAAAATCGCAACGCCGTGGTCGAGCTGTCGTTTCGTTACCGTCACTGCCGGCATAATCCGAAGCACCCGGTCTTGCGTGCAGTTAATTAAAAGACCTTTGATCCGGGCGCGAGTTACGATATCAGCTCCGGACCGGTCCAGTTCCATTCCGAGCATCAAGCCGGTTCCCCGGACTTCTTTAATGAAGGAATATTTTTCTTTGAGTTCCGTCAATTTGTCTTTCAAATAAGCGCCCATTTTTTCGGCTGCTTGGAGCAATTTGTCTTCTTCGATCGTTTTAAACACCGCCAGCGCCGCTGATGCCACAAGCGGATTTCCACCGTAGGTTGATGCGTGCGTGCCCGGCACCAAAACTTCTTCTTTAATTTTATTCGTCACGACCAAAGCTCCGATCGGAACGCCGCTGCCAAGTGATTTAGCCAGCACCATCAAGTCCGGAACAATGCCGTAATGCTGATACGCAAACCATTTTCCGGTGCGGCCCATGCCTGTTTGGACTTCGTCAACAATAAGCAGCATTTTTTTCTCATCGCACAGCGCTCTGAGTTTCCGAACGTATTCGGAATTGGCGACATTAATTCCGCCCTCGCCTTGAATAAGTTCTAATAAAACCGCGATTGTTTTCGGGCCGATTGCATTTTTGACCGCTTCAAAATTATTGAACGGAACTTTTTTGAACCCTTCCGGAAGCGGCTCAAAACCTTTCAAATATTTTTCTTGCCCGGTTGCCGTCAGCGCCGCAAGCGTTCTGCCGTGAAAAGCGCCTTCCATCGTAATAATTTCATACCGGCCGGTGGAAGAGCCGTACTTGCGAACAAATTTAATAGCCCCTTCGATTCCTTCGGCGCCGCTGTTGCAAAAGAAAACGCGCGACGGAAAGGACCGTTCCACAATTTTCTGGGCCAGCTGCGCCTGTTTGACGCTGTAAAAATTATTGGAAACGTGAAGCAGTTTTCGCGCTTGGTTCTTCACCGCATGAATGACGCTCGGATGGCAATGGCCCAAACCCGAAACTGCCCAACCCGGAAAAAAATCCAAATACTCTTTACCTTCAAGGTCCCAAACTTTAGAACCCTTGCCCTTGACCAGACAGAGCGGAGAGCGGCTGTACGTTTGGAGAATATATTTGTCGTATAATGCTTGAACGTTTTCGGTCTTCATGGATTGAAACCGCCGTTAAAGAATGATTTCCGTACCGATACCGCGGTCGGTAAAAATTTCCAAAAGAAGCGAATGCTTGATCCGGCCGTCAACGATGTGGGCTTTTTGGACTTTGCCTCGAAGCGCGGTAATGCAGGCATTGATTTTCGGAATCATTCCACCTGTGATTACTTTGTCTTTCAAAAGGGCCTCGACTTTGCTTGTGTGAAGCGACGGGATGAGTGAATCCGGATCATTTTGGTCCGCTAAAATTCCCCGAACATTGGTTAATACCATGATTTTTTGGACTCCCATCGCGGCCGCAATTTTTGCGGCAGCTTCATCCGCGTTCACATTGTACGTTTCGCCCTTGGCGTCAAAACCAACCGGATAAATCACGGGAATTATATTTTTGTTCGTCAATTTCCGGATTGGCTTAGTATCAACGGAAATCACTTCCCCGACAAAACCGACGTCGCCGTTGGCTTCATGTTTTTTGACTTTTAAAATTTTTGCATCGTGACCGGAAAGGCCGGCAGCTTGCGCTCCGAATTTTTTCAGGTCTTCAACCATTTTCCGGTTAATTTCACCGAGCGTTTCGTTGACCACCTTCATCGTAGCTTTGTCCGTAACTCTTAAGCCGTTTACAAATTGCGACTGAATCCCGGCCTTTTTCATGTTTTCCGTAATGGCCGGGCCGCCGCCGTGAATCAAAATAGGCCGGATTCCGACATAATTCATGAACACCAAATCATGAAGCACATTGTCCCGGACTTGAGCGTCCAGCATCGCAGCCCCGCCGTACTTAATCAAAATTTCCTGGCCACGGAACCGTTTGATGTACGGAAGCGCTTCAATCAAAATGTCTGCTTTTTCAACGAGCTGTTCGATCAGCGTGCTCATGTCGAGTAGGTGGAATTAATCCAAACGTAAAATTTGGTCAAATCGGTCGTCCAATAACGTTCTTGGAATCTTCCGCTTTTTAAATTAATTTCCATCTGGTACTCTTTTTTCTTCAAAATTTGCCGCAATTTGTTCCGGTTGCTCAATTTTTCTTTTCCGTTCTTTAGAATCGGAATCCCGTCAAACGTGATGTCGAGTTTGGACGAAAAAGCCACGCCGCTTGCGCCCACAGAACCCATCACTCTTCCCCAATTCGGATCTCCGCCAGCCAGCATGGTTTTAAACAACATAGAACAAGAAATTTTATCGCACAGCCGCCGGGCTTCTTCCTGGGTCTTAGAGCCTTTGACGATGACTTCGCAAATGTGTGTGACGCCCTCGCCGTCTTTGGCCAAATCCTTAGCAATGTGATTACACACAAAATTCAGTGCCTCTTGAAAAACCCGAAACCGTTTATCGGGTTTCGTCAACGTCCGGTTGCGTGCTTTGCCGTTGGCTAAAATCAAAACCATATCATTGGTACTTTGATCGTTATCGATCACAATCTTATTAAAAGAACGGTCGACCGCCTCCGAGACAGCTTTTTGAAGGAGCGGTTTTGAAATTTTCAGGTCCGTCGTCAAATAACACAGCATCGTTGCATGATGCGCGCGGCGGATCCCGGTCGCATTCATATCCGGATAAACCATTCCGGCACCCTTCGCCATTCCGGCTAGTGTCACCGGCTTTCCGTCAATCATGAACCGAACGGCAATTTCTTTCGGATGTGTATCAGTCGTCAAAATTCCGCGCGCAGCATTGTGTCCGCCGTCTTTGGACAAACTGTCAATCAATTGCGGAATCGCTGATCTAAATTTATCAATCGGAAACGCCCGGCCGATAACGCCCGTCGAAGCCACAAAAATTTGTTTTTTCGAAATCTTTAACTTCTTGGCAATTAAATTCAGCGAAACTTCGACTGCTTTTTTTCCGCTGATTCCGTTAAAGCAATTGGCATTGCCGCTGTTTGAAAAAATCACCCGGTGAGATTTGTTCCGGATGACTTTCAAATCATGAATTAAAGGCCATGCTTTGACCCGGTTTGTCGTGAACGTCCCAGCACTGATAGCAGGAACATCGGAATAGACAAAAGAAACGTCAAATTTCCGGAAACTTTTTTTAATGCCTGCATTCATACCCGATGCCGTAAACCCCTCGGGGGTTGTCACACTTCCGTCCGGAACAATTTTAAAACTCATGAAATCAGTCCCGCCTCTTCCGGAAACCCCAGCCGGACGTTCATATTCTGGACCGCTTGACCGCTCGCCCCTTTTACTAAATTATCAATGGCACTGATTAAAATCACTTGATCAGACCGTTCATCCAGGGCAATCCCGATGTCAAAAAAATTCGTGAACTGGACATTTCTTAAAGTCGGAAATTTTCCGACGCCTAAGAACCGGACAAACGGTTCCGAAGCGGCAAAATGTTCAAACGCTTTTACTACTTTGTCTTTTTTGACGCCTGGTTTCCGCTTGACATAAATCGTGGATAAAATTCCCCGGTTCACCGGCAATAAGTGCGGAACAAAAGTAACTTCGATTTTGGAACCGGCAACTTCTGAAAGCAATTGTTCAATTTCAGGCGTATGTTGATGTTTTCCGACTTTATAAGCGCCGAAATTTTCATCCACTTCGCAAAATTGCGTGGCCATAGAGAGTTTTTTTCCGGCGCCGCTGACTCCGGATTTAGCATCAATGACAATAGAATCCCGTTTAATCAGATCCTCTTTGATAAGCGGATACAAAGCCAAAAGCGACCCTGTCGGATAGCAGCCGGGGTTGGCAATTAAATCCGCTTTTCGAATTTGTTCCCGGTTGACTTCGGGCAGTCCGTACACGGCATGCTTAAGCAAATCTTTCCGGTGGTGTTTTTCCTGGTACCAATCCTGATAAACGTCTGCCCGCTTCAGCCTGAAATCAGCAGACAAATCGATGACAATCTTATCCTTATCATAAAAATCACCGGCCACTTCCATGGCCAGCGTGTGCGGGAGTGTTATGAAAACAACGTCGGAACTTTTTGCGACTTTTTGAAAATTATATTTTTCGATGACAAGGTCATTGGCTTTCCCGAGCGAAGGAACCATGTCCCGGGCATAAATCTTTTCTTCGGATCTGGTCGTCAAAGAACTAATTTTGACGTGCGGATGGTGCGCCAGAATCCGGATCAGTTCATTACCTGTAAAACTAGTCGCCCCGATAACCGAGCATGTGATCATGACCTTCAGTCTCCTAAAAAAAGAAATCTTTCTAGACAAGGCTTGCCCAGAAAGAGGATGCATTATAAATCTACACTTATCCATTGTCAAATGAATAGGTTATGTCAAATTTAATGTTGACTTATACCCCTTAAGCCCTTAATCTCTTAACAGGTTATTTTGACCTAACTTATGACAGGCATTGAGAAAACAATCGGGTGGAAATTTAAACGACCGGGCCTTCTCAATTCCGCTCTCACTCACCCGTCCTTTCAAGACCTCGAAGAAGCCGGCGGCCTCTACTTTCAGCGTCTCGAATTCCTCGGCGACGCAATCATCAATTCCTTTATCGCATTTAACATTTACGGTTCCTTTCCAAACGCCAACGAAGGCACTTTGACCCGGCTTCGTTCGCTTTTGGTATCTAAAAAAACACTTTCTGAGATTGCGATACGTTTGAAATTGAGCAAATTCATTCGCGTCGGCGAACAAGAACAGAAAAAATTAGAGTTCATTCAAGATAAAATCTTAGCGGATGCGTTTGAAGCGCTGATTGCCGCGATTTATTTGGACCGCGGACGAAAAAAGGTGGAATTATTTTTGGACAAGTGTTTTGCACCTTATTTCAAAAAGAAAAACTTGTTTGATTTTACATCACATCCGAAAAGTACTCTTCAAGAGTACACTCAAAAGAAATCGGGCGCACTTCCTAAATATGAAAGCGCTTTTAAGATCCGCAAAGAAATCTTTGAGACCTGTGTAACGGTGGAAAAAAAGCTGAAAGCCAAAGGTCAGGGCAGAACCAAACAGGAAGCGGAAGCGAACGCAGCGGCGGCCTTGATCCGGAAATTAAAAATCGGAAAGTAGCGCTCCCGGTTACTTCGGGGGAGAATCAGATTTCTTTTGAGCCAAAAAATGTTCAAGAAGATCAAAACCGCTTTGAACTAATTGATCATCCATATTTTGGGACTGGGAACTTTTGGGTTGGCTCTGAGCAAGTGACGGATCGGTTTGGGCGGCTTGATCGGGTGCGGGATTATTAGATTTGGATTTAGGCAAAAACTGAGACGTAATGTTTGAGAATTGCTCCTGAACCAAACTTTGAAGAAATGATGTAATCAGCATCGGATCTTGGCGGATCTGCGGCTGACTCACCGGCCCTACAATCAGCACCGGAATCGGCCCGAGGCGCGCATTTTCTCCGATGCGCGGTGAAATCCGCTGACTCAAAGCCGGCGACAAATAGACCGAGAGCCGGAAATTGAGCATGCCGTTAAATCCGACATCGCCTTGAGCTTCCGTTTGGAAATCTTCTGAAATCAGCATCATATTTTGAGTCGTCACCTTCTGATCATGGATTTCAAAATCTCCGCGAATATCATCAAAACGCGTAACGCCTGACTTCACGCTTTCAAGCGGCGCCAACTGGGCAATTTGCCCCAATCCTCCAAGCAAATCCACCGTATGCAATTCCCCGTTTGTGACGGAGAATGATCCTTTGCCTTGCAGCCGGCTCAGCCATCCTTCATCGAAAGGCCCCAGCTCAGTTAAGGTCGCATACGAAAACAAATTTCCAAAAATGATCGGCTCTGTCTTTGAACTCTGCATTCGTGACAAACTGAGCCGTTGAATGTCAAATTCCACAAAGCTCGTTGGAATTTGTTTGGACGCATCATAGGCCGCGCGGCCGGATACAGAACCGCCGAAAACAAGAAATTTCATTTTTGGGATTAAAAATTGTTTGCCGTCAAAAGCAAATTGAGTTTCAAATTGTTCAATGACTTCACTCGGCGAAAAAATTTGCCGGACCGAATTTTCAATGGAATTCCAATCCGTTTTTGTTTCCGGATCCACGGCCTCAGCGGCTTTTCTGACTTGAGAAATGAAATCGGCCATATCAATTTTGGGCGCACTCACATCAATAAGCCATTTGGGCTCAGGCTGTTGAAACATTTTTCCTTCCACAAAAAAAGGAGTGGCCCCGATTTCAAAGCGCAGGTCCTTCAGTTCCGAATCCATCGGCCCGGAATCCAGGGAACCGCTTAAATTTTTGATTTGCGCTCCGTTTGCCGCCAGTGCGTGGAGCGAATTAAGCGTGATGTTATTCATGGCCCGGATTTCAGCCGGCTTGTTCAAATTTCCTTTCAGATTGGTCAAAAGCTTAATTTCACCGCCTAATTCAAATTGGCGCAGAAGCGGGAAATATTTTTGCCATCCGTCAATCTGAAATTTATTCGTCAGGATCGTAATTTCGCCCTCTCCGGTCACCAGATCAATTCCGACCAAAGAACCTTTCAGCGCGGCCTGTTCAAAATCCAACTCAAAATCGCCTCTGAGTGCACGCCCTGTCGCCAGCTTCATATCACTCTTAAATGTCAGCGGAATTCCCGACGGTTTTGAAAAATATTTCGAATAGGCCAAACTGGTATTGGTCAGGTCCGCATTCAAATTAATCAGGAATAATTCCGGTTCGCCTTTCAAATAAAAATCAACCTGGGTTTCGCCGGAAAAACCTAAATTCACGGGAAGAACCTGCTCAACGGAAAGAATATACTGAGGAAGCGTTTCAAGACGCAGCGAACGGGTTTTTACCAGAATTTCATTGAGGGAGCCGGTGAATAAATTAAAACTTCCGTCCAATTCAAAAGGCCCGCCAAACGGGGCTTCCAGCGACCCTTGTTTGATTTCCAAAACGCCGGTATCCAAATCCAACGTAGTATCAAACTCAAGTTTGTAATCAGCCGGCATGGTAGTAACGGGCTTCGGCGGAATTTGATAAATGAGTTTGTCAATATTCACCGTTCCTTTAAGATCCAAATTAGAGGTGCCTTCAGATTTAAGAAGCTGAATGGAAATTCCGAGCAATCCCTGGTCAAACGCAAATGGGAGCTGCCCGCCCCACCATCCCATTGCCTTCTTCAGATCAACAGAACTAACTTGGATCAAAACTTTTGAAGCTAAATCTTTGGACTTAAAATGTTCAAAATTACTTTTAAATGTACCGGACATATTTACGTTTTCCGAATCGCTCAAAAATTTTCCCTTAATTTTAAAACGAACGGGTTTATTAGAAACAACATTCCAAAAATCAATGTCGGCGTCCGTCAGCGAAATCGTTTTGACAAAATCCTTATCACGCAGCGTGTAATGAACATCCGCCTCTTTGAAATTTCCGTGAGCCACCGCAGGCTTGCCGATCAAAAGGGAAAAAATGGAAGGACGAAGACTGACGCGATCGGCCTTAACAAGGGGTAAATCTTTCCCTTCCTGAGGCGTCAATTCAACATGTTCAATATTGACGATGGGGGTCGGAAAGAATGAAACTCGGATGCCTTTGAAGGCAATTGAATAGGAAGTTTGCCGCTGGATGGCTTGATTGATGAGACCTTCTAAATAATCAGAATGAACCAGAAACGGTAAGGAGGACAAAAAACCGATCGCTAAGACCAGGGAAATAAGGGATGTCCAAAAAAGAAGACGTTTCACTTGCGACCACCTTTTGGTGTGTGTATGAATCTATTATAACGAAAAAACTTTGGATTGGTTAGTATCCCGTTGTGGGGAGTGAAGATCCAACAGGATTATAGTTATAATCTTCAAGAAAGGAAGCACAGCCAGAGCTCAAAACCAAGAACATCAACATGAGGATCAAAACGAACGGAGTTAAACGTTTCATTGCCACAGCAGATGTTAACGTTTCGTATATTGAAAACTTCTTCGCGCGCCTTTGTGGCCGTATTTTTTGCGTTCTTTTTTGCGGGGGTCCCGTGTCAGGAATCCGCTTTTGCGAAGGAGCGGCCGGTGGCCATTATCAAATTCGGTAAGCGCACGTGAAATTCCGAGCCGCACAGCACCTGCTTGCCCGCTCAAACCGCCGCCTTTTACTTCGACTTTAATTCCAAACCGGTCGAGCAATTTCGCGGCTTCAAGAGGCTGTTGAATAATCATTCGGAGAGTTTCGCGCGGAAAGTAAGCTTCAAATGTGCGGCCGTTAACGACAATTTCTTTTCCGCCGTCTTCAATCCAAACGCGGGCAATTGATCTTTTTCTTCGTCCTGTTGCGTAAAACGTATTGCTTTTAATTCCTGCTACCATAAATGGTTAAACCTCAATCGTAACTGGCTGTTGCGCCGCTTGGCGATGTTCTGGACCCGCATAGACTCGAAGGCGTTTGAGCATTTTGTCGCCCAATCGGTTTTTCGGAAGCATCCGCCGGACCGCTTCGGTAATAATATGTTCGGGTTTGTTTTTTCTGACGACTTCTAAAGTCGCTGTGTGCCGACCGCCGGGATAACCGGTGTAATGCTGATAAATTTTTTCCTTCTCTTTGCGTCCTGTGACGCGTATTTCTTTGGCGTTAATGATGATAACTTGATCACCGCACTCCATATGAGGCGTGTAATAAACTTCATCTTTGCCCATTAACATCGTGGCAACTCGGGTCGCAAGCCGGCCTAAAACTTTGCCCTGCGCATTAATCAAAACCGTTCTGCGCTTGAGCTCGCCTGCTTTCGGAAGATAGGTCCTCATACTGGGTTTCATTAATAAACTCCTCGATAGTGAAAAAGAGACAGAAGTATAGCAGAAAGCCGCTTAGAATGTCAAAAGCTAAAATAGAAGAAAATAAGGAGTTAACCCTCAATAGCTGACCCGCTTCAGAATCAGCCCGTGAGCGGGGGCTGTGGCACCGATTAAATTACGGTCTTTTGACTTCAGGATCTTTTTAACGGTCGCAAGTTCCATCTTACCCGAACCCACTTCTAGAAGCGTTCCCACCAAACTCCGGACCATTTTATAAAGAAAACCATCTGCTTCTACAAAGAAAGAAATAATTCTCCCTGTCTTTTTAATTTTGAATTTTCGAATCGTTCTGATTCCGGTTTTTCGCCGGCCTCCGCTGGATTCAAAGGGCCGGAAATCGTGCCGGCCCGTCAAGAGCCGCGCGGCCTGTTTCATTTTATTCAGATTCAGCGGATGCGGAAATTGACACGCTCTCAGTTCAAGCGGCGAACGGTGTTTTGAATGAAAAATACGGTATTCGTAAAGTTTCCATTTGGCTGAATACTGAGCATGAAACGAGGCCGGAACTTCTACGACGTCAATCACCGAAACGTCGCGAGGCAGATAGTGATTTAAACCATAATGAATATTTTGAAGCGGAAAATCCGAGGAAGTTTCAAAATGAACGACTTGACCTTCGGCATGAACGCCGGAATCGGTCCGGCCGGAACCGTAAGAAATAATTTTTTTCTGAAATAACTGGCGGAGCGCTTTTTCCAGCTCGTCCTGAATGGTGCGCTGATTTTTTTGCGATTGATAGCCGAAAAAATGAGTGCCGTCATATTCCAGCGTCAGTTTGATCTTGCGCGGCTTACGATTTGCCGATGAGCGCTTCTGCGATTTGGACGGCATTTAAGGCCGCTCCTTTTCGAAGCTGATCTCCGACAACGAAAAGCGCCAGGCCATTTCTAAGCGAAAGATCTTCGCGGATCCGGCCAACGAGCACGTTGTCACCACCGCTTGCTTCAATCGGCATTGGAAAATGATTCTTTTCTGAGAAATCAACGACCTCAATGCCCGGAGATTTAGAAAGAATGTCCCGGGCTTTTTCAGGGGACATTCTTTTATCAAATTCCAGATAAATGGCTTCGGCATGTGCTCTCATAACGGGAACACGAATGCAGGTCGTTACAATTTTGATTTTCTCATCATGGAGAATCTTACGCGACTCGGCGATCATTTTAAGTTCTTCCCCGTTATAACCGCCGTCTTCAATAGAGCTATTGTGCGAAAAAAGGTTAAACGCGATTTGGTGCGGAAAAACTTCTTTTGCGAGCGGTTTTTCGTTTGATTGGATGTATCCGATCTCAGTCTGGATCGCGGCAAGCAAATCCTTGGAATATTCAGGATTATGCTTTACCCGTTCGACAAATTCCTCAGATTGTTTATAAAGCTCCACCATTCCGGTCGCGCCGGCGCCGCTCACCGCTTGATAAGTAGCGCACATCACACGTTTAATCGTATTTTTCTTATGAAGCGGCGCAATCGCCATCAACATAATAATCGCCGAACAATTAGGATTGGCAATAATGCCGGTGTGTTTTCTAATGTCCTCGCCGTTTACTTCGGGAATAATCAGCGGAACTTTTGGATGCATCCGGAACGCGCTGGTGTTGTCAATGATCACAGCGCCTGATTGAATCGCGTGCGGTACAAACCTTTTGCTGACGGAAGCGCCCGGACTGGACAGAACAATATCAATTCCGTCAAACTCTCCTTCTTCGGATTTGAGTTGGCGGTTTTTATAGTCTTGTCCATTAAAACGAACGAGATCGCCTTTTGTGCGGGAGGACCCGAACGGATGAAATTCAGCAACCGGAAACTTGCGTTCTTCTAGAATCCGGATGATCTCGTGGCCGACTGCGCCTTTGGCGCCGACAACCGCAACATTGTATTTACTTTTCTTCTTCATTAGTGCTGAATCCTTTCCAGAATTAAATCGCCCATTTTGCTGGTCGAGACTACTGGTTGGCCCGGGCCCGCCAAATCAAATGTCCGGTAACCGTCTTTTAATACTTTTTTGACGGCCTGTTCTACCGCTAAAGACAAATCATGAAGGTTAAAGGTATAACGCAACATCATCGCAAACGAAAGAATCGTCGCAATCGGATTGACCTTGTCCATTCCGGCAATGTCCGGTGCGCTTCCGTGAACCGGTTCATAAAGAGCGTGATGGTCTCCCAAACTCGCCGAGGGCAACATGCCGATTGAACCGGTCAACATGGCGGCTTCGTCACTCAAAATGTCGCCGAATAAATTGGTGGTTACAATCACATCGAATTGTTTCGGATTCCGAATTAGCTGCATTGCGCAATTGTCCACATACATATGAGAAAGTTGAACATCCGGATAATGTTTTCCGACTCCGATAACCACTCTCCTCCAAAGTTCACTCGACTCCAGAATATTGGCTTTATCTACGGAAATCACTTTGCGTTTCCGTTTTCTGGCAAATTCAAATGCCTTAAGCGCGATCCGTTCAATTTCACGCGTTGTATAAACTTCCGTATTGAATCCGCGTTCCCCGTCGGCAGTTTTTTCAATTCCTTTCGGAGTCCCGAAATAAATTCCACCCGTAAGTTCGCGAACGACGAGAATATCAACGCCTTCAATTATTTCTCTTTTGAGCGGTGAAGAATCAATTAAGCTCGGATCGATCGCGGCGGGCCGGAGATTCGCATAAAGACCCAATTCTTTCCGGAGCGCCAGAAGCGCTTGTTCCGGCCGCTTCTTGTATTCCAAACCGTCCCACTTCGTTCCGCCGACAGCGCCGAGAAGAACCGCGTCCGAATTTTTTGCAGCCTTGATCACTTCATCGGTAATCGGAACGCCGTGTTGATCAATCGAAGAACCGCCGACTAACGCTTCTTTGGTTTCAAAAACAAGGTGCGCAAGCGTAGCGATTTTCTGAACAACTCTTAAGGCCTCGCGGACAACTTCCCGTCCGACACCATCTCCGGGTAATACTAAAATTTTATACATGGCTTATAGGTTTTGGGTGAGGTGCTGTTATGCTTTAACGCTCAGGCCTTCTTGCGGACTGGAAGCAGTTGCATATTCTTTCATGGGCATCCGGCCGGCAAAAAATGCTTTTCGCCCGGCTGAGACGGCTTCTTTCATGGCTTCCGCCATCTGGACCGGATCTTTGGCGGCGGCAATGGCCGTATTCATTAATACACCGTCAACGCCGAGCTCCATGCAAATCGCGGCATCGGAGGCAGTGCCGACTCCGGCATCGACGATGATGGGAATTGAAACCGCGTCTTGAATGAATTTAATGTTGAGCCGGTTCTGAATTCCGCGCCCCGAACCGATCGGTGCTGCAAGAGGCATCACGCAGGCCGCGCCTAAATCCTGCAATTTTTTTGCGATAATCGGATCATCATTCGTATAAGGCATGACGGTAAAACCTTCTTTTACCAAAACTTTGGTCGCTTCCAAAAGTGCCACCACATCAGGAAGCAATGTTTTCGGATCTCCAAGTACTTCGAGTTTCACCAAATCACCGATTCCGGCCGCCCGGCCCAAGCGCGCAATCCGGATTGCATCCTCTGCCGTATAAGCTCCCGCTGTATTGGGCAGAATCGTAAAATGCTGGCGGTCGATATAATCGAGCAAGTTTTTTTCGCTGCGGTTTTCTAAATTTACGCGTGCAATCGCCACCGTTACAAGATCGGCGCCGGAAGCTTCGTGGGCCTTGACCATAATTTCCGGTGAGCTGTATTTGCCGGTTCCGACGATTAAACGGGATTTAAAATTATAAGAACCGATTTTAAGCATATCCATAATTACACCTGGAGCGGTTTGCGCTCCGCCTTTTCATAAAGTTGCGCGTATTTTTTTGCCGATGATTCCCATGAAAAATCACAGGCCATTCCATTTTTAATCAGCTTGGTCATGGCTTTTGCGTTTTGAAAAATGCTCACTGCCCGGCGCATGGCAACAAGCAAATCTTCCGTTTTATATCCCGGAAAAATAAAACCGTTTCCTGACCCTGTTTTTGGATTAAATTCATGAACCTGATCTGCCAAGCCGCCGGTTTCCCGGACAATCGGAATCGTTCCGAATCTTAATGCAAACATCGGCCCCAAACCGCACGGTTCAAACCGCGATGGTGTTAAGAAAAAATCACAGCCGCTGTAAATCCGCTTCGCCATTTTCAGGTCAAAGGTAATGTTCAGGCCTAAATGTTCCGGATGTCGTTTGTGAAGAACCCGGAGCGCTTTGTGAAATTCTTCATCGCCGGTTCCCAAAATAATCAATTGCCAATTCTGCTTCGCCATTTCTTCAACCGCCGGCGCTAAAATATCAAGGCCCTTTTGATCAACCAGCCGGCCGATAAAACCAAATACTGGAACCACTTCATCCACCTTCAGATGATTTTCCTTCTGCAGAACTTCTTTGCATTTCTTTTTGCCTTTTAAATTTTTAGCACTAAAATGCGCCTCAATGTCCGAATCTTTTTCCGGGTTCCATTCCTCCGGATTAATTCCGTTGATAATGCCAAATAAATTTTCTTTTCTCCGGGCCAGCACCGCTTCCAGGCCGCAGCCAAAGCCGGGAGATTGAATTTCCTGGGCATAGCGTTCGCTGACGGTGGTCAAAACATCCGAATATACGAGGCCGCCTTTCATGAAACTGATCTTTCCATAAAATTCCAGCCGGTCGAATTTAAATTCTTCCCAAGAAAGGCCTGTCAGCGGCACCGAATCCGGTGGAAAATTTCCCTGATAGGCCAAATTATGGATCGTAAAAACAGTTTTTGTTTTCTTGAAAAACGGATCGGCTTGATACAGCGTTTTCAAGTAAACGGGAATTAAACCTGTCTGCCAATCGTGGCAGTGAATAATGTCCGGCTTGATTTTTAATTTTTTAAGCCCTTCTACCACAGCGCGGTCAAAAAAAGTAAACCGCCGGTCATTGTCCGGATAATCTCCCATCGGAGTTCCGTAGAGCTCATCGCGGTCAAAATATTCTGAATGCTCAATTAAATAAATATTCAGTTCGTTATTGCGGTATGAAAAAATATTTGCCGGTTCAATTTCCGCGCCCAGCGGAATTTGAATGCTTTCTGCCACCAAATCGAGCGTTAGTTTCTTTTGCGAAATTTTCTTATACTTCGGGAGAAAAACAGAAACGCGGTGGCCGAGTTTGGCGATTTCCCGAGGCAAGGAACCGAGCACATCTCCGAGCCCGCCCGTTGTGGCAAACGGAACCATTTCAGAAGCAACAAAGACGATTTCCACTTATTTAACCTCTAAAATACAGTTCCAAGAACCAAAAGCGTTGGGCACACAAGCAACGGGCCGTTGATCATTCTGCCAATTGCCGTCTACAAGATAACGGTATTCGTAGCGTCCGGGTTTGAGTTCAATCGTAAGACGCCAGCTTCCTTCGCTGTTCTTCTTCAACAGATGAGTCGTAGAATTCCAGCTATTAAACGTTCCGGCCACAGCAACTTGTTTCGCTGAGGGCGCGTAAAATTCAAAAACAATACCCTTATCAGGTTTGCCTTTTTTGTTTCCATTAGAGACAGTTCGTGCCATTAAAAAACTCCAGAAATTTACGGTTTAAATAGGAGAAACTCAGTATATAATGCTCCTTATTTCATTTCAAGGACTTCTTCCCTCGGAATAAAGTGAAATAATCGTTGTTTTTTAAGCGGACCTCATTATAATGCAGGTTTCCTAGGAGAAATTGATGAAACTTTGTTACATTTGCGGAAAACGGCCGATGAGCGGAAATTCAATCGCCCGGCGTGGTCTGGCCAAAAAAGCAGGCGGAGTCGGTAAGAAAATCACCGGCATCACCCGCCGCAGGTTTCTTCCTAATCTTCAAAAGCTCAGAATTATCATCAGGACAGGCTTGGTTCGAAGAGTCAATGTCTGCACCGGCTGCATCAAAGCAGGAAAAATCCTCAAAGCCGGAAGAGCCCAGCGCGCTGCGGCTTAATCTCTGTTTTAAGTTCTTCCGTTTTGCCCCCTCAATCTTAAAGCACATTCGGCCGAATTAGTCTCTATGAACATCCGGCATTTCATCCTCGTCCTAAGTTCAGTCATCTGTTTTCTTTTAGGTCTTCCTCCGCATAACCTTTTTTGGCTCGCCTGGCTCGGTTTTCTTCCTCTTTTTCTTCTTACTTTTGATTCCAAGGTTAAAACGGTCCACATAATCGGCTATTCTCTGGCAGCAGGAATTTTGTTTCACGGCATTCACCTTCATTGGCTGTTACTTTACCGTGCCTACATATATTGGACCGTTCTTTTGGTTTTGAGCTCACTGATCATGTTTTATTTCGGATTGTTGAAATGGGCATTTTCAAAATTCCGCCAAAAGTTTTGGTTAATTCCTTTGGCCGTTCTTTTTTGGGTAATTCTCGAAAGAATAGAATCAATAGCACCGATTGGAACACTCGGAACGGATATGTTTTTTTTCACATCTCTTCCCTTTTTACAAATCGCATTGATCGCCGGTTTTGTCGGCTTGCAAGCAGCTATTATTGGTTTGAATGCATCCTTGGCATTGTTGATTCAAAAACGAAATTTTTTCACTGCGGGTTCAACAGTTTTTTTTGTTTTGCTTCTGGCTGGTATTTATCTTTGGGGACAAGGTCGACTCCGGGAAAAAAATGAAACGCCTAAGAAGGAAATCAAATTGGCGCTCATTCAGCATAATCTGCCGATGGATCCGAAATGGCGCAGAAGGCACTCAAAGGAAATTAAAAGTCAATACGAGGCGCTCGCTCTTCAGGCTGCAGAGAAAAAACCGGAATTGATTATTTTTCCGCTCTATACACTCCAAGAAGACATTTACAGGTCACCGGAATTTTTTTCGGAGTTGGCCCGTCAAACTAAAACTTATATTTTAGCGGCAGCTCATGTGCCGAAAGATCCCGGATCTGACACATTCGGAAAAAATTTCACCGATACGGCCATTCTTTATTCTCCCGAAGGCTCCATCGCGGGAGAATACCGGGCCGTTCAACGCGCTCCCTTTCGCGGAAAATTTGAAATCACGGAAAAGGAATATAAAATTTTAGACACGCCTTTCGGAAAAGTTGGGATTTTGCTTTGTTTTGAGGATACCCGGCCCCAAGTCGCAAAACGCGCGGTGAAAGCCGGCGCTCAATTTTTGGTTGCGCTCAGTAATCCTGGATTTTTTTCCACAACCCATGTGCCTTATTACCATTTGGTTCTGGACCAGCTTCGAGCCATTGAAACAAATCTTTGGCTGGCACGAATAGTCCCAAATGGATACTCGGCAATCGTGGATTCGAAAGGAAGAATCAAACAGAAAAGCGAATTAAATCAGGAAGGAATCCTATACGGAACTTTAACCGTTAGCAGCTAAAAAGACAGCCGTCTTCGTTGGTCGTAAAAAATGTATTATCTATAGTGGAAACTACAATTTGCCCGTCGGGTCTTAATATTTCAATGTGATAGGAATAAAACGTTCGTTCCGTTAAGTTATCAAGCGTCGTATGAAAAGCTGAATCAGAACCTTTCGCCAAAGTCATCGTTTTATAAGACCATTCGGGAGCTCCATAAAGTTGATAAGCTACTCTCACTACCGCGTCGTTCGGTAAATCATTAACAACCGCATCAGCTTCGGCCGTAAATTGAGATCCGATTACATTGGCAGAAGAAACTGCAACTAAATACCACGAAGCTTTATCCAAAAGTTTTTGGCCGTCTGATAAATATTGGTTGAGCTGAACCGTCGGCATCGGCGGAAGCGGAGCAAGCATAAGTCCGATAAATAATGTAGCCGGAAATTGGCTGTCTAACGCACGAAGTTCTTCGGTTGTCTTCGCCGCAAGAACTTTGGCCCGGTAATCCTCTAAAGCTTTTAAATACGTTTCCTGATTTTTGATATTGAGCTGTACTTGCGTTAATGTGTTGTACGTTAACGCATCAATATAAGCTTTCGTTTTGCTCTGCAAATCTCCGGAAGAGGGATCAAGATAGACGTTCATTGTTTTCAAATAATCATCAATCGCTTGATGTAAATCAGCGGGAATCGCCGGATTTTGAATAGCGATCGATAATTTGGACATCGTTGCTCTAATCGAATTTGTGCCCGCGTTAACTTCATTTTGCAGCTGGCTGATTTGTTGTTTCAGCTCTGATTGCAAGCCCATCAGTTGCTTGTTTAAATCGGTTAAAGCAATCTTAGCTGTAGCGACTTCAGAATCAATTTTGGCGATTAATGTTTTACGAATCAAATCTTTTTCGGCATCAATGATTTCTGCTTTAGCCTTGGCCAGGAGTTTCCCGCCCGTTTCGATAAATTGATCGAGAGTAAATACCGGAGACATAACAGCCGGTAGAAGCGGCATCGGAGGTTCCAGTCTCATAGGAAAGAGCTCTTTGAGACCCTTCAGTTCCTCCATGGTTTTGGCATCGATGACTTGCGCTTGGTAAGAGTTGAGCGCGATTAAATATTGGTTCCAGCTGAGGATTTGGGCTTCAATGGGAGAAACGATATCGAGAGCTAAGGATTGAATGTGGGCGTCGGTTTGTTTCTTAAGGCCTGAGTCCAAATAACCGCCAACTTGATTCAAATAATCCTGAATGGCTTTTTTGGTTTCCTCACTGACACCGGGTTGTTCAATGATGGTACGTAGTGCCGTACTTAATCCGGTGAGGGTTTGAGTCCGTGTTGAAATGTCTGAATTTAAGGTCTTAATGAGTTCATCAAGTTTTAGTTTTGCTACTATGAGAGCTTGATTCAGCTCAGTAAGTTTCGCATACCCTGCCTTCACTTCAGCGTCAACGTCGGCAAAGAGTTCCTTGCGGAATTGTTCGACCGCCGAATCAGATTGTTCGGGAGAATTTTGTTTGAAGAATTCCCACATCGCAGCATTCGCGTCAATGGCCTGAGAAACCGGACCTGACATTCCGCCGGGTTCTGAACTACCTGGCCACGTATGGCCTCCGCCGTTTACTTTGATGAAGACAACATCTTCACCGTTTGTTCCGCCTTCATAAAGAGAGAGTTCAATTTCATTGTTCGGCACATATCCTTCATAAGGAACATAACTGGTCGGAGTGGTTTGAGCGCCGTTGATATCAACATAGTGCTGAACCGTTGTTTCAGCAGGCATAATCGTAAAGCCGCCTTCAATAATTCCACCCGCATAAGGCAGAAGCGGATCTGCCGTTCCATGAATGACCATAATCGGAAGGCCGTTAACCGGTTGGTAATCTTCGGGTTTTGTCAGCGCGCTCGCAACAACTGCCACTGCGGCAATGCGGTCATTTAAATCTTCCGCAATACGAACGGCCATCTGAGAACCGTTGGAAAGTCCAGAAACAAAGATTTGTTCGTCGTTAATTTTGTAATTGGCATCGAGGTAATCAAGAAGAGCGTTGATAAATCCGACATCGTCGACGTTCAGATCATTTGCCTTCGAGTTCGTGTCCATTTCAACATTCCAGAAATTGATCAAACCTTCCGGATAAACTGCGATGTAACCATTCTGATCCGCATTTGCGTTCATGCCGGTCATGGACATTTGCTGAAGAGATGAGCCGCTGCCGCCATGTAAATTAAGCACCAAAGGTGTGGGTTCAGCCGGATTGTAACTGGGCGGCAGATGAATCAGAAATTCGCGCTGAGTCATCATGTCTAGGTTTTCATCATAGAAATCAAGCACGACCCGCTCAAATTGCGCAGGAGCGGATGTGGCTTCAAAATTTGCTGCACGCACTAAATAAGCTTCCAGAGTTGGGATCTGACCTTGCAATCGCCCCTCGTCCGCACGGTAAATCCCGGCAAAATATTGAGGTGGATTACTTCCCGCAACTTCAAAAACCCGGCCGCTCTTTGAAAGAAGATGGCCTGTCCCATCAAGACGCATAATTTCCTGAAGATCAACCTCTTGATTAATATCCGTATATTGAATCTCGGTTTGAGCAAGAACATTCCCGTTTGCATCAGACTCCGTTATTTTTTGGATATACACATGGCCGTCTGACAAAGTCACCGGTTTTAATTCTCTGACCGCCACTTTTCCGGCCGCCACATTTGGATATTCAATTTTAACCTTTGTCATTTTTCCATCTTGATATTCATATTTAATGGTTTTAAGTTTCGCGCCTGCGGTTCCGGTCGCATCCACTTGAACAGGTTGACTATCATTGTAGGTAACCAAATAATTAATGCCGGCCATTTGATAACTGGCCGTGTTTAAGCGAAGGTCGGATGAAGTTGACGTAAATTGAAATTGAATGTTAAGAGGTAAAGCCTGTGAACCCAGCGGATCGCCTAGATTATCCAGAAGCGACAATGTTGACGCATGAGCAAATTCCAAACTTGCATTTAGTTTTACATCCGTTTTGAGCGTTAACGGATCAAATGTAATTTGAACCAATCCACGCAACATCAAAGTCTGAAGTTCGCTGGTTGAAAAACCAAACGTGGACATTAACGCTTTTTGGACTTGGACTTTCGCCTGAAATAATCTGATTTCTTCTTTCGCTTTCGCAAGCAGCTTGTTCCCTGTTTCAATCATCTGATCCAGGGTAACAACAGGTGAAATAACTGCCGCAATCATCGCCATCGAAGGCGGCATGCGAACTGGGAATTGCTCTTTAAGGAGTTCGAGTTCTTCAAGGGTACGGGCGCTCATCACCTTCTCGTGATAGATATCGAGCGCGATCAAATAACCATTCCAGCTTTGGAGTTGGGCTTCAATAGGAGAAACGATGCTCATGGTTAAGGACTGAATGAATTCGTTTGTTTGCTGATCAAGGCCACCGGCATTTAAATAGGCGTTCACCTGCCCGAGATAAGTCTGAACGGCTTCTCTGGTGTCTTCTATGATAGCCGGGTTTTCGATGATGAGGTTGAGTGCGGCGCTTAAGCCTGTGAGCGTTTCAACTCGGATTGCGATATCTGCGTTCAGGGCGCTGATCAGTTCTGTGAGTCTCGCTTTTGCTTCAGCAAGTGCTTCGTTGAGTTCGGTCAGTTTGGTATTGCCTGCGTTTACTTCAGCATCAATCTGAGTAAGAAGTTCTTTGCGGAGCATTTCTCGCTCGCCGACTCCATCTCTTAATTGCGTAAATTCCTCATTGATTTTATTCAGCGCAGCCACGACTTGCGTATTGTAATTCTGGAAAGTAATCATCATATTGTCAAAGTAGGTCTGTGGGTTATCGCCGTAAATGGCTTTTGCATCGGCAACTAATTGTCTCAGTTGCTCAAGCGGGATATCAGAGGGTGCAGCGATGACTTCAACGACCATTTCCATGACGGGCGGAAGACCTTCAGCTTCAAGAAATGCTTGAAAGGCCGGATCCAAATACCGCTCTGATAAAGCGTTATACGGGTCCCAATTTCCGGTCACTAATACTTCATTAACTGCTTCCATGACCCGGAAGTAAAAAAGAAGGTTTCTGAGACGCGCTGCTTCTGGACCTGCGATTCCGAGATCCGAAATCAAAGCTTCCAGAGCAGCTTCATCAAGCACAGGATCCATTCCATAAACTTCAGCGCCTAAGGCTTTGAGTGACGCCATAAATGAATCATAAGCGACCTTGATCGAATCAAGATAAGCAATGAGTTTAGCTCGTTCGTCATTCTGACTATCAATTTCCTCCTTGGCCTTCGCAAGTAGCTTGTTCCCTTCTTCAATCATTTGATCCAGTGTAATGACCGGAGACATGACCGCCGGAGGAATCAGCTCGGGAGGATATTGTCTGGGTGGAAATTGACTTTTAAGAAGTTCAAGTTCTTCAAGGGTTTGAGCGCTTAAGACTTTCTCTGTGTAAATATGGAAGGCCATTAAGTATTGGTTCAAGCTTTCGATTTGGGCTTCAATATAAGAGACGTTAGTGGATAAGGACTGAATGAATTCGTTTGTTTGCTTATCAAGGCCGCCGGTATTTAAATAGCTGTTCAAGCGGTTTTGATAATTCTGAATGACTTGTTTGGTCGCATCCGTAACAGCGGGGTTTTCGACAATGATGTGGAGTGCCATGCTTAAGCCGGTGAGCGTTTCAACTCGGACGGCGATATCTGAATTTAAGGCATCAATGAGTTCTTTAAGTCTCGCCTTTGCTTGTTCCAGTGCTTTACCCAGCTCAGTCAGCTCAGCATTCCCCGCTTCCACCTCAGAATCAATTTGAGCAAGGAGTTCTTTGCGGAATTGTTCAACAGAATCATCAGCTGATTCAATTTTTAAAACTTGAGCCAGAAGCTCTTCCATCGTATGAAAGATCACGGCAGTTTCTTTTCCGTTGGGTAAAGTGACCGTGGCTTCATAAGCTGGTACGGCCCCTACCATCGCAATCGTCGGAACTGAATGAATGCCGTGAATGTTTGAAAGTTTATTTCCTTGTGCATCTGTGCGGTTAATTTCAACGAGCATAACGACGTCGGGTTCGCAAATTGTGAGCGGGTCGCAGGGCGCATGAATTGCGACACCATATAAAAATTTGCTGCTTGCGATATTTTTGCCTTCCTTATTGGAATCATCAATTTTTAAAATATGATTTTGACCATCGGCCATACGTTGCATCTGAACCGAACGTGAGACAACCTCGCCCTGAGAGTTTTCATGGTAAGTCATTTGCGCCAGGATTGAATTATCTTCCGGTTTATATTGATACTTGATTTCTGTAACCAATTTCCCTGTTGGACATGGGGTCGTAATACAAACAATCTGAGGATTGCCATTATAAATGTTTACGGACTGAAGGCGGTTGTCTCCGTATTGGGAAGTGATGATCATGCCGCCGCTTTCACTTGAAAATAGATAGTTCAGTTCAAAAAATCGACCTTCCAGTTCAAAGTTTGCCGACACAAGCTGATACACGTGCGGCGGGCAAACGCTCGTTCCATCCTCGCTCATAACACATGGCATCATCATTTGAGGACCGTCTCCCAACTGGTAATGAATCGTAGCAGGAAGCTTGTGCAGACCAAGCGGATCAGCTAAGTAAAACGCGTTCTCCGGGATTCGAACGCTTGGATCAATTGAAACCACGGCCCGAAGAGTCTGGGGATCTACTTTAATTGTAATGAGCCCTTCCTTCACGGCTTTGTCCACCATCTCCTGCGGAAGACCAAAACTGATTACCAGGTCACTCGACACTAGTGCGGAAACTCTCTCAAAATTTTGGTCAAATTCCTCTTTTGCTTTGAGATAAAGCTTGTCGCCTTCTTCTTTAAATTGAACCAGCGTCCACACCGGAGATACCGGCATCGCAATCATCGGGATGGGATAATGAACGCGCAGTGGGAATTGACCTTCCAAAATAATAAGTTCTTCTGCAGTTTTTGCGTTGGCCACTTTCTGGCGGTAGACATTCAAATCATTTGTGTATTGGGTCCAGCTTTGGATTTCCGCTTGAATAGAAGAAAGCATGCTGATGGAAAGCCCGCTGATATAGGATTTTTTGTCTTGGTCCAGGCGATCCGCTAAATAGGTATCCATTTGGGAAAGATAATTCATTAACTCTTTTCTCGTTTGATCACTTAACCGAGGATCTTTAAGAATTGAATCTAAACTTGCCATCGTGCCACGCAGCGCTTGTTCATTCACCGAAACTTCGGAATCCAGGTCTTTAATCTCTTGATCAAGTTTTACCTTTGCTTCCGTAAGATTTTTATTGAGACTATCTAATTGGTCTTTGGCAATTTTGAGTTCCGAATCAGTTTTGGCTAGTAATGCCTCTCGAAGTTTTGTATTTTGATCTCTATCTTCTTTGACTCTAACAATCAGCGCTTCTCCTTGTTTCATATATTGGTCTAACGTTACAAGCGGTGAAGCCGCGACCGGAGGCATCGGAATCGGAGGAATCGAAAGCTTCGGAAATTGTCCGCCCAGCACTGTCAGCTCGGCCATTGTCGCCGCATTGAGAATTTTATTCCGGTGAGCCTCAAGATCATTCACATATTGTTTCGAACCTTGTATTCTGGCTTCGATCGGAGACAACAGAGTTATCGAAAGCGCTTTAATATAAGCATCGGTTTGTTGTTTCAGGCCGGAATCAGAATTGAGAAATCCTTTTGTTCCATTTAAATAATCCTGAACTGCATTTTTAACGCCTTCGCTTAATCCGCCTTCTTTTAGCATGGATTCTAAAACCATCATTTGGTCGTTTAAGTTTTTTGAAAGGATCGCGATATTTGCATTCAGATCTTTAGTTTGCTGATCCAGCGATGACTTGGCTTTTGAAAGTGCATTGATAGAGTCAGTCAACATGGAATTGGCCGTATTTAGCTCTGAGTCAACCTGATCAATCAGGTCATCGCGATATCGTTCGCGTTTTTTTGCATTTTCTCTGGGTGCCACTGCTGTGGTGAGTGTTTTATTCGTTTGAATCACCGGCGTTAGAGGAGTTTGATTCTGAAGAAAAGCGGTTGTCGTTATCGTTTGAACCGGTTTTTGAGCAACTATGGGTTCTTTAAGCGATACTTGCTGAATGATCGGAACAACCGGTTTCACGGCGACGACGGGAACAACGGGAGAAATGACATCGGTTTTGTCTTTTTGGGCAAACGCACCAGGCGGTTGCACCAGACAAATCACGAGAACTACAGCAAGGGTTTTTCGAATAAGACGGTCCATTTTTATCTCTTAAACATCTACCTGGTTATACTTAGAGATACAAGGAGGTCTAAAAATGAATTTGTCTTTTTAAAGCGGTAAATTTACTCGAAGATGAAGAACGGTGAGGACTTAGACTAAGTTACTGGATGTCTTTTACTTCTAAAATCAGGCTGTCAATTCCATCCCAGCTTTTTAATTTCGGCGAATAAATCATGGTGTACGGCTGCGTTTCAGGGAAATCAATCGCCTGACCCCGGGAACGCCAGACGGCTTCAAAGGTCATCGCGCCGTTAGTCACCCACCAGCTCACAGACGTCGCGCTCACTTTTTCAGGACCGCGCTTCGTGGAAAGATTCCGGGTCAGAAAAACGGGTTTTGGATTTGCCGGACCATGAGGTTCTAAAAGCACTAATTCTTTCACAAATCGAGGCGACAAATCCTGAAATGAAATTTCCAGGTCTACGCGAATCCTTTTAATTAATGCCTCAGGCGGTAGGGTCCGAGCATAGTCATTAATTTTTTGCCGGAAAGCTTGAAGCTGGTCCCGGTGAATGGAAAGGCCTGCCGCCAGTTCGTGGCCTCCGAATTGCTCAAGCAATTCTTCGCAGTGCTGAAACGCGTTAAATAGATGAAACCCTTTTATCGAACGCCCTGAACCTTTTCCTTTTTCGCCGTCTACAGCAATCACCACCGCCGGCCTGGCAAAATGTTCAACGAGCCGCTGTGCAACAATTCCGATCACACCTTCATGCCAGCCATCATCAAAAACCACGATGATCCGGTCCCGGTTGAAATTAATTTCCCGCTCTACTTTTTGAATTGCTTGCTTGGTCAGCGCCCGTTCGGTTTGCTGGCGTTTTTTATTTTCTGTTTCCAAAATTTGGGCCAATTCGCCCGCTTCTTTGGGATCGGCTGTCGTCAGAAGTTTCAGCGCATTGTCCGGTGAACTCATCCGGCCGGACGCATTAATTCTTGGCCCGAGAATAAAACCAATGTCTGAAGTCGCTAATTTTTGGCGCTTCAGCCCGGCAGATTCGCACAAACTTTTAATACCCAACTGGCTTCTTTTGCTGAGCCGCTGCAGTCCGAAATAAATGAGGATCCGGTTCTCATCGGTTAAAGGGGCGACATCACAAACACACGAAAGTGCCACCAAATCCAAAAATTCATAAGCACCTTTTCCGAGAAGGGCCTGTGCTAATTTGAACGCAAGACCGCAGGCGGATAATTCTTTGAAGGGATACGAACACGATTCCTGGAGCGGATTAATAATTTCAAACGCTTCGGGCACTCCTCCTTCATGGATCCGGTGGTGATCAATGATGATGACATCAATTCCGTATTCGCGTGCCGTCTTCGCTTCTTCAAACGCCGTAATTCCGCAGTCAACCGTAATAAAGAGCGAAACATTTTTTTCTTTGGCCAAATGAACGGCGGCAAGGCTGACGCCGTAGCCATCTATTTTCCGGTTCGGAAGAAACGCTATAAATTTTGCATTTAATTTTTCAAGCATGCGGCTCAGAAGCGCCGCGCCGGTCACGCCGTCCACATCATAATCGCCGTGAATCAAAATTGTTTCGCCTTTGGCAATCGCGGACAAAATCCGTTTTGATGAGCGTTCAATCCCCTTCATTAAAAAAGGATCGTATAGGGCATCGAGTGAGGGAAAAAGAAGCTTTTGAATTTGTGCGGCGCTCTGATAGCCGCGAAGGCGGAGAAATTTCTGCATGAACTCAGAATACGGGAGTTCGGCGCTTTCGACAAAATCCGCGGGTAGGTCTTTAATGTCCCAAACAATCGGCATGAATTTTCTGAGGTACTTCTATTTCTTTTTAGGAGACCAATCAACGGCCAAAGGGCCGGCAACAAAAATCGTAGAATAAACTCCGGAAACAAACCCAACTAGCAAAATAAATGCAAAATCATTGATGGCCGGACCGCCGAATAAAAATAAGGACAAAACACCGAACAAAGCAGTCGTGGAGGTAATGATCGTCCGGGCAAAAGTTTGATTGATACTCAAATTGACCACATGAGGCAATTGTTCTTTTCGGTAAATTTTCGCATCTTCACGGACGCGGTCAAAAGTCACAATCGTATCGTTGACGGAATAACCGATAATCGTCAGCGCCGCAGCAACGGTTTGAAGTGAAAATTCCCGGCCCGTTAAGAAGAAAATGCCCAAGCTTACCGTGACGTCATGCAGCAAAGGAATAATCGCGCAAACACCGTAAAGAAGATTAAACCGCCAAGCCAAATAAGCAAGCATGAACGCAAGCGCAATGCCGATGGCCTTCAATGCTTTTTGAAAGAGTTCTTTTCCCGCCGAAGGTCCGACCGTCTCTGAACGCCGCACTTCGAATTGCTTGTCGCCGATTGAATTATTTAATGCTTCCCGGATTAATTTTGTGCTTTCCGTCTTGGTCCGGATTAGAATATTGTTTTCTTCGGGCTTTCCATAATATTGAAGCTGCACTTCTCCCAAGCCGGTTTTCTCCAACGCGGTCCTGATTTTCGCCATATCAGGCTTTTGCATCAAATGAATTTCTTCCACCGTTCCTCCGGTGAAATCAAGACCGAGCTGATGAGGACCTTTGGCTATAATTCCGAAGAGGCCAATACCCACCATCGCTAAGGAAAAAATATAGCCGTACCAGCGTTTTCCGATCCAATCAATCTTAGGTTCCGGAATCAGACTCATCATCCGCAAACTGATGGTCCGTTTGTCCCGGGTTAAGTAATCGAAAATAATTCTCGTGACAAAAATGGAAGTAAATAAGCTGGCGCCAAGACCGATTGAAAGCGTAACCGAAAAACCTTTCAGCGGGCCCGTGCCAAACCAAAGCAAAATGAGTGCGGACAGAATCGTTGTGACGTGCGTGTCTAAAATGGCGCTTAAAGCTTTATGGTAACCTGCAGAAATTACAGCACGAATGGATTTGCCTAATTTTTGTTCTTCGCGCATACGCTCATTCACGAGCACGTTGGCATCAACCGCCATACCAACGGTCAAAATAAGACCGGCAATACCGGGTAATGTCAGCGATGCACCGATCTTCACCATGATTCCGAGCGAAATGACAAAGTTGAGAAGAACCGCGAAACTGGCAATGAGTCCTGAGGTCAAATAATAAAATGTCATGAACACAACGACGAAAACCACGCCGCCGATTGATGCGTAAATACCGCTCCGGATGGAATCTTGTCCCAACGTCGGACCGACTGTGCGCTGCTCAACAATTTTCACGGGCGCAGGAAGTGCGCCGGCATTGAGAATAAGCGCCAAATCACTGGCTTGCTGGACCGTAAAATTGCCCGAGATCTGGCCTTTTCCGTTTGGAATGCGGTCCCGAATGACGGGTGCTGAATGGACTTTTCCATCGAGAACAATGGCCAATCTTTTGCCCACATTTTGAAACGTGGCTAAATCAAAAAGTTTGGCGCCTTCTTTATCAAATTGAATTTCAACATTCGCTTGTCCGTAATTGTCAAAACCAACGGAAGCGCTGGTGAGTTTATCACCAGTCAAAACCGGTTCTTTTGCAACCACCAAAGTTTCCGCAAGCCGTCCGTCCTCGTCCATTTGTGCTATTTCATATCCTTCTGGCGGCGTTCCGGCCAATGCATCTTTAATGATCTTTTCATCGTCCGTAACGAGTTTGAATTCCAGATGGGCGGTTTTGGCCACAATTTCGCGCGCGCGGTCTTGGTCCGTCAGACCCGGCAGCTGAACCACGATTTGGTTCTTCCCTTGTTTGGTGATGTAAGGTTCTTTAACGCCGAATTGGTCGATGCGGTTTTGAATGACTTCGACAGCGCGGTCCACAGCGCCGGCTTTTTGATTTTCAGGAAGAGACTGTGTGTCTACCTCTAGGAGAATCTGCATGCCTCCTTTTAAATCGAGACCGAGATGAATTTTTTCCTGAGGCGGGTAGGCAAAATAAACGGATAAACCGACAATAGCGACGGTTAAGAGGACCTTCCATTTAAAGTATTTGTCCATATTATTTTCTTAAGTCTTGGACTGCACTTTTGAGCACTTCAATTTTGGTGTCCTGATCCCCGACTTTTAACACCGCATAATCATCATGTACGGCCTGAACGGTCCCGATGATGCCGCCAGTGGTGACTACACGGTCGCCTTTCTTTAAATTTTTAATCATTTCGGCGACTTCTTTTTGTTTCTTTTGCTGCGGACGGATCAACAGAAAGTAAAACACGACGAACATCAGTATTAATGGAAGGAACGAAACGATTGGATTTCCTTGCTGTGCAGGCATTTATGACTCCATTTTTAAGGGTACAGACTACCGAAAACAGGCAAAAATAACAAGAATCTTTTTACCGGAGCGAATCGTCGTAACCGGCCAAAAATTCCTTTTTAAACGCTAAAAACCGGCCCTCGGAAATTGAATTTCTGATTTCATTGGTTAGCGCCAGAAAAAAATGAACGTTGTGGTAGCTGATTAAACGATGGCCTAAAATTTCTTCGCAGTTGAACAGATGCCGCAAATAACTTCTGGAAAAATTCTGACAGGTATAGCAGCCGCATGTTTCATCAAGGGGCGCTTGGTCCTGCGTATACTGGGCATTGCGGACAATGATTTTTCCCGCGCGCGTATAAGCGCAACCGTTCCGGGCATAACGCGTCGGATTGACGCAATCTAAAAGATCGATTCCCGCTTCAAAAGACCAAAATAGATCGATGGGCGTCCCCACGCCCATTAAATATCTGGGTTTGTCCGCCGGCAAAAGCGGCGCCATTTCTCGGACAATCCGTTCCATTTCATCTCTCGACTCCCCGACACTGACTCCGCCGATCGCGTACCCGTCAAAATTAATGTCTAACGTTTGATCGAGCGACTTTTTTCTTAATTCGAGGAATCGGCCTCCTTGGATAATTCCAAAAAGGAGTTGTTTGTCGCATAGATGCGCGTCCTTGGCACGCTTCGCCCAATGAATGGTACGGCGAACGGCTTCATCAACTTGAGCATAAGTTGCATCGGCGGGAGGACATTCATCGAAAATCATGGCAATGTCGGAGCCCAACCCTTCCTGCGCTTTAATCACTTCTTCCGGCGTCAGAAATATTTCCCGTCCGTCGAAATGAGAATTAAAAGTGACTCCGTCATCGGTAATTTTCCGGAGCCGGGCAAGTGAAAAAACTTGGTAACCGCCGGAATCCGTCAGAATCGGTTTCTTCCAGCCCATGAATTTATGAAGTCCCCCGTGCTGACGAATCAGGTCAATTCCGGGGCGTATATATAGATGGTAGGTGTTGGATAGAATAATTTCCGCGCCGGCTTCGTCTAATTCTTTAGGAGACAAGGTTTTGACGGTGGCCTGAGTTCCGACCGGCATAAACATCGGCGTATGAATCATTCCGTGCTCGGTCTTTAAAATTCCGAGACGCGCCTGAGTTTCGGGGTCTTGCTTGATAATTTGAAAGGTTTCTTTGACTTGTTCTGTTTTCATAGTTAAATTTTATTTGCCACTCTGGGTCATCCCCGAATGTCTTTGTCGGGGATCCATGATTGTGAATTCCCGCCTAAAGCGTGCGGGAATGACCGAAGTTACACTATCAACATTGCGTCTCCATATGAATAGAATCGGTATTTGTTCTGAATGGCTTCCTGATAAGCACGCATTACAAATTCATGGCCAGCAAATGCGCTTACGAGCATCAGTAAAGTTGTGCGCGGCAAATGGAAATTCGTAATGAGGCCGTCTACAATTTTAAATTCATAAGGCGGATAAATGAAAATGTTGGTCATTCCTTCATTTGTTTTCACCTCACCCGGCACGGAATCGGTTGCCGAAGATTCAAGCGCACGAACGACTGTGGTACCGCAAGCAATGACGCGCCGACCGTCTGATTTGGCAAAATTAATCCGCTCCGCCGTTTCATCTGAAAGATAAAAATATTCGTGATACATTTTGTGCTGGCTCAAATCTTCGGCATCAACTGGCTGAAACGTTCCCAAACTGACATGAAGGGTCACGAATAAAATCTCAATTCCCTTCGCTTCTAATCGTTTGAGCAACGGTTCATCAAAATGAAGTCCTGCCGTCGGCGAAGCAACTGCGCCGGCTTTTCTTGCATAAACCGTTTGATACAGTTCCCGGTCGAGCTCAGAATCTTCGCGCTCAATATAAGGCGGCAGCGGGACCCGGCCGTAGCGTTCTAAAATAGATTCGGCTTTTTCCGAACCCGTAAAATGAATGTGCCGAATGCCGGTCAGATGATCGGGGGCATCCAGGACATGAATTGAAATGTGGGGCGCAGCATCCAAAATAAGCTCCTCGCCTTCCTTGATTTTGCCGGAGGGTTTAATTAATACTTCCAATGTTTCATGAGCTGTCATCCCCGAATGTTTTAATCGGGGATCCACATCGAGATTCCCGCTTAAAGCGTGCGGGAATGACAATGATTTTAAAAATAAAATCTCGACTCGTCCGCCGGTTTTTCGTTTGGCAAACAGTCGCGCCGAAATGACTTTGGTATCGTTTAAAACTAAGACGTCGCCTTTTTCCAAATAAGAGTCAATCTCATGGAATTGATGATGCTTGGTTCGGTGAGCGGAACGATCCAGGACCATCAGCCTGGCGTCTGTGCGCTCAGATAAGGCGTTTTGGGCAATCAGCTCTTTAGGCAGTTGGTATTCAAAATCGCTGAGTTTAAGGGTGGCAATATTTCTCATAAAGAGGAAGTATTTTACTATTTTTAGCCGGGAAATGAAAGTTTGGATTCGTAACGGTAATTGCTTATGCTGCGGCTTTGCGGGCTTCGTCGGCCTTGTGTTCGAGGTAAGCGCGTGCAGCGACGGAATAAATCACAAACCCTTGACCGGAAGTATCAATCACATGTTCAAGATCAGTGAAGCGGTTTAAGCGTCTTAAGAGTTCGGCTTTAAACGCGGCGTTGTTATTTAAATCCAAATTATCCGGGGGATTCGCCAAAATCGTGGCAGCGTGGATCATCGCAACGACTTGAAGCACTTCTACATAATCTCTGATGAGCGGATCATCAATTTTATTCAGATCTTGGATATGAAAGGGCATAACGATTTGGCTGATCACGTTTTGAATTTCGCCAAACACTCCGACGGGTAAACGTTTCTGTGTAGTCAAGGAAGGATTGAATGATTTAACGAGAGAAAAATGTTTTCCGCTTTGCTGAAGGCCGACCTGCAACATCTGATTTAATCTTCCGCTCACAAACACATTGTCGACTTGTTTGGCTTCTTCCGAACCTAGTACTTTAAGAAGATTGCGAATCAATGAGTCTTCGGATTTGCCGCTTAAAACAAGACCGATCGCGAGTTTTAGATCAGGATACTGATCGCTAAGAGCTTTGAGCGATTCAATGAGAGCATCGATTTCCCCTTCGAAGACAGATGAAATATCGGTTTCGGCTGTTCCGAGTTCTTGTCTGGACCGTTTGCGTTCGCGCACGGCCTCAATAATCGCGGACCGGACAGCTGCCAAACCTTGCTTCGTTGTAAAATCAACAATCATCTCAGCATCTTCGGGCGTCGCCGTTTCATCTCGATCGAGAAAGACTTTCGCAATATGCAAGAATCGCGTCTCTGCACGGCTGGCTTTTGCTTCCTGAATGTAAGCTTGTAGTTGTTGTTCTGTGCCGCTAATTAATATTTGGAGCCTTTTTAAATATTTTGGCACAATGCGTCTTTGTGTTCCTGAATTTGACAAAAATTTCTTGATTTGAGCGAGGGTCTTCAATTGTGCTTTAACCACATTCTCATTCTGGCGATATTTAGCTCGCTCGTTCTCCCTTGGAAGGGTATTTACTATTTGCGCGCTCATTCTTTTAAAAAACAGTTTACTTGCCTGATCTAACAATCGGCCAAAATAAATTTTATATTCTCGATTTTCGTTCAAAGCATTTCGACTGCTATTTTTGATCTCGGTTAATTGATCGAAAGCGGATTTCACGCGCGTGTCAAAATAGTGTAGCGTTTTTCGAAAACCTTCTTCAGAAAGCATGGTGCCTTCGCGCGTTCCTTGAGTGATAAGCAGCCAATCATTGGCAGCTAATTTTAGAATTTGTTCAACCTCTTTAAGTTGTTCCTCAACTTTCCGCGTCTCAGCACGGCCGGCAGTCTCACCCTCCGCTGCCCATTCAGGTAGGGGTAATTGGGTAACAGGTTGATTCACCGGCCTATATTTGTATCTAAGGAAATCATTATTCGGAGCTTGAGGCTGATACTTGTAATGCTCGTTGACGCCTACGACTTTAATTTTTTCCGGTTCCAAAACAACGGCCATGATCGCATCGTTTTGTCCGCTTACAATAACAGCATCGTAACCAGCTTCCACTAATTGTTGCGTAAATATTACTCCAAACTTTGGTCGATCGTCTGCCAGACCGAGAGAAATTCCGTGATCCCGCACTGCTATTTCCCGCGCTTTTTTGAGAATCTCTTTATATTTTTCTCCCCCTTCCGCAGAACGGGTATCCAGAGGCTTTTCGAGATCTGCTCTCAGTTCCAAGATGATTCGCTCCAAAACTCCGGCTTTATCAAAAGGCGTTCTCTTATTCTTTTCAGCGGACGTATAGATACCGCTGGGCTGATCGTAAACAATATTTTTGCTGCGAACCTTACGGTCAAATCCATTCTCCCATAAATATTTACCATTAATTGGAGTCGTATCATGAAACAAAACCAACCGGACAGGCGCGGCCGGAAGAAGTTCGTTGGTCAGCTCAACATCACTCTCTTCGATGAGTGATTCCCGCCTCGCTGTTCGCGTCTCGGCGCGGGCTTTAAAGAATAAAGAAATACCCGGATGATGACCAACATCAGAATCATTCGCCCAAGCATCCACCATTACATCTGCCCATTCTCCGCCAATATTTATTCGTCCACGAGTTTGAACAATTATGGGGGTTTCGCTTCCAACTTGTA
>Ga0209515_10001486_pt1 | contig 39055 bp, 38 predicted proteins | sample Subgroupgradi54m_FD_187454 | JGI IMG/M metagenome (GOLD analysis project Ga0209515, IMG submission 187454) | Subsurface groundwater microbial communities from S. Glens Falls, New York, USA - GMW60B uncontaminated upgradient, 5.4 m (SPAdes)... ... | reverse complement strand
AACTTCAATTAATCTTTTTTTAATAGCAACATCGCCCAAACCACCGCGCCGGTATTGCCGCTTTAATTCTTCAACTGTTTTTTTATCCGGATCAAAAGCGTCAAGATAAGTAAAGACAGTATTACCTTCAACTTTTCCCGGATTTTCAACATGAATGTGTTTTGGGTCGGTATACATAGCCATAACTTTTTTAACAACAATATCCGAAGAATCTGATAAATAAATTGCGTTTCCAAGCGATTTAGACATTTTATTTCGGCCATCAATTCCTGGAAGACGCGGAAATTCCGACATAAACGCCTTAGGTTCCACCAAAACAGGTTTATAAATTTTGTTGAATTTTCTTACGATTTCAGCAGTTTGTTCAATCATTGGAAGTTGTTCTTCGCCGACAGGAATAAGATCGGCTTTAAAAGCGACGATATCGGCCGCTTGGCTTACCGGATACATTAAAAATCCCGCCGGCAAATTGCCGCCAAATCCCTTTTGTTTCATTTCGTCTTTAACCGTAGGATTCCTTTCTAGGCGGGATAAAGTGACAAGATTTAAAAAATACATCGTTAATTCCGCCAGTTCGGGAACAAGCGATTGAATAAAAATTGTGGAAATTTTTGGATTTATACCAACACTAAGATAATCCAAAGCAACTTCAAAAACGTTTTTTCTGATTTTTTCAGGACTTTCAGCGTTATCTGTTAAGGCCTGCATATCAGCAATAATGATGTAAGTTTTGTATTGATTCTGAAGTTTCACGCGCGCCTCTAAAGAGCCAACAAAATGACCGAGATGAAGCGGCCCTGTTGGCCTATCGCCAGTTAAAATTGTTTTTTTATTTACCATTTTATTAAAATAATATTACTATAATCTCATTTCCCTGATAAAATATCAAGCTTGTTTAAAAAACGATAAAGGGAAGAAGTAAAAAAGAAAATCGGGTTATTACTATGATAATTTTTAAAATATTGACTGCACATAAAACCCGTGCTATTATCTCGATTATTAGTTCTTTTAGATTTTAATGGGAGGAACGACAATGATTTTTAACCTGCCGACATTAAATAATGCATTGCTTTATGTATTGCCATTAATGCCCGTATTGGCATGGCCTACATGTCCCGATATATGTAAACACTGTAAGAAAGAAATAAAAGGAACGAGTTTCTTTATATTTAGCTTGAGATTATACTGCGATGATTGTCGGCTTCTTTTGAATCAAGATGAGTTAGAAAGAGAACAAGAGCATAAAAAAAGCATGAGAGGAATTTTGAGTCAGATTTTAAAAGCTTCAGGTATGGAAGTTGCCGATGATGATGTTGAAGAAGTATCATCAAAACTGTTTTTGAAAACATTGGTTGAGAGAAAACGCGCGCAAAGAACTTGGTAAAAATCTATAAAAGCGGAGAACGGAAATGCGGCGACTGTATCTTGTAAGACACGGGGAAACCGAAGCTAATCGTTTAAAAATAATACAAGGCCAAAACAAGCAACAACCTAATTACGGCGACTATCTGAACTCCAATGGGGAAAAACAAGCCGTTCTTTTGGGAAAAGCGCTCACTAATGTTAAATTTCAATTTGTTTGCACAAGCCCCGCACGTCGTGCTTCTGATACTGCGAATACAATCTTATTTCATAATAAACATGCTTGGCGTAGAATGCCTCCTGTGGAAAATGGGCTTCTTTTTGAAGTAAAAAAAGGACTTCTTGAACTAGACCAAGGCATATTCGAAGGAATGAACGACAAAGATGCTGAAACCAAATACCCAGAACTTTACGATCTTTATAAAACAACGCCCTCGCAATTCACATTTCCTCAAGGCGAAAGTATTCTTAAAGCAAAGGAAAGAGTCGGACGAGTTATTGAACGGATATTTTGGAAACAACCTTCTGCAGAAAATATTCTTGTAGTAAGCCATGGCGGCACCATTGCTTTGGCCTTTATTCACATCTTTGGTCTTGACATGGATCGAATGTATTATGCTATACGCCATAATAACTGCGCTTTCTCTATTATTAAGTGGCCCTCACAAGGCGCTTCGCCTAGAATTGAATGCATGAATAATACGAGCCACTTGAAATAATTTGTTTTATTTATAACGATCAATAAGAGCCAATGTATCTTTTTTTGTTCTTTCCAAAATCAACTCATCCTTTGCCTCAATGTTTAAACGAACCAACGGTTCGGTGTTTGAAGATCTGATATTAAGCCAAAAATCTTCGGTTTTCACAGTCAGACCATCAAACCAATCCATATCATAGCCCTCAAAGTTTTGGGCTATTTTTTTTAAGAATTCATCGGGATTATCAATTTTTCCGCCAGAGGCGGATCCACCTTTGGTGGAAAAATTAATTTCCGGAATGGAAACATATTTTGAAAATTCTGCCGCTAAGCCTGACAAACGCGCTTTGGTGCCGCTCAAAATTTGAAGCATTATGAGAAAACTGATAATTCCCGAGTCGGCGTAAAAATTTTTCCTAAAATAATAATGACCCGAGGTTTCCATGCCAAAAACGCCGTCCACTTCCTTAAGCCGCCTGGCAATAAAAGTATGGCCGATTCTTTCCCTTATCGGCAGTCCGCCGTAAATATTCACCGCTTCCGGAACAATCCGACTGACTGCCGTTCCATAAACAATTTTGCCGCGGGAACAAGATTCCAAAAAATACCTTGCCATAATGGCGCCGATAATCGAAGAAGAAACTAAGTTGCCGTTTTCATCAACAAAAACAATCCGATCTCCGTCGCCGTCAAAAGCGCAGCCAAAATGATAATGGCCGATCTTAATTTCAGTTTTAAGATTTTCTAAATTTTTTTCTTTTGTCGGATCGGGTTCATGAGAAATAAAATTGCCGTCCGGTTCAAAATTAAGCGGTTTATACTCAATCGGCAGTTTTTCTAAAATCATTTTTAGTATCGGTCCGGCGGCGCCAGAACCGGTGTCAATCGCGACCTTTATCGGCCCGATTGTTTCGGTATTAATAAAACTTAAGACATGGCGCCGATATTCTTCAAAAATTGATTGCGCGGCAGATTTCCCGCGCCTGTTTCCCGCATATGCTTCGAAATCTTCCGTTTGCTCCGGCCAATTTTTTTCTGCGATTATTCTAATATCACGAAGCCCTGAATCGTTTCCGATAAGTTCGGTATTTTTTTTCATCAGCTTAAAGCCGTTGTATTCTTTTGGATTGTGAGAAGCGGTAACCATTGCCGCCGGCTGGTGGAAATAAGAGGAAGCAAAATAAACCATGTCAACCGTGACTTCGCCGATGTCTAAAACATCAATTCCCTCTAGGGTAATACCTTGGATAAAAGAACCTGATAAAATCGGCGATGAAAGCCGCGGGTCGCGCCCGACAATAATTTTTTCCGGTTTTTCGGCTTCGGTTTCCATTAAATAAACGACAAAAGCCCGGCCGATTTGCCTTGCCGTTTTTTCATCAAGTTCGCCGGGATAAATTCCCCGTATATCGTAAGTTCTAAAAATTTTTTCATTGACCGAACCCATATCAGTATTATACTGTATATAACTATGACACTCAAAATCGGTATCGTTGGATTACCAAATGTAGGTAAATCAACCTTATTTAAAGCGCTAACGCGAGAACAAGTTAATATCGCTAATTTTCCATTTGCCACAATTGATCCCAATATAGGCGTAGTAAAAGTGCCCGATGAGCGGCTGAATAAACTTGCCGAAATGTCAAAATCAAAAAAAGTTATTCCGGCAGCAATTGAATTTGTTGACATCGCCGGCCTTGTAAAAGGCGCGCATGAAGGCGCCGGCCTCGGCAACCAATTCTTAGCGCGCATCAGAGAGGTTGACGCTATTGCCGAGGTTGTAAGAACTTTCGAAGATCCCGATATTATTCATGTTGATGGAAATGTTAGTCCGGAGCGCGACATTGAGACCATACAATTAGAACTGGCGATGGCAGATCTACAAACAATAAGCAAACACTTATTGAAAAATGAGAAAGATTTAAAAAGCGGCGAAAAACACGCGCAGGAAGAAAAAATGGTTTTGGAAAAAATTAAATCCGTTCTCGAAGCCGGCGAATTAGCCGCTAAGGCAAACTTGCCGGATTCTGAATTAGAAATAATAAAAGATCTGCATCTTCTGACTTTAAAACCGTTTATTTTTGTATTTAACGAGAGCAGTGGCGGTAAAAATCGTCTTAATAATTTAAATAATAAAATAAGAAGTGTTGTTTTAAATTTAAAATTTGAAGCGGAAATTGCCGATATGAGTGAGGAAGAAGCGAAAGAATTTATGTCCCTACGGGACATCTCCCGTAGGGAGAAAAGCGAATCGTGTTTAGACGATTTAATTAAAACCGCTTACGAACTTTTGGGCCTTATCACCTATTTTACCACCGGCGAAGATGAAACCCGTGGCTGGACGATTAAAGCCGGTTCAACCGCGCCGCAAGCCGGTGCCGCCATTCACACCGATTTTGAAGAAAAATTCATTAAAGCCGAAGTTATAAACTGGCAAAAACTTTTAGAATGCGGTTCTTGGGGGAGCGCCCGCGCCAAAGGCCTTTTGCGCGTTGAAGGCAAAGAATATGTCGCTCAAGACGGCGACGTGATTGAGTTTAAGATTTGATTTGACAAAACTAACGGGTAATGCTAATGTAGAATAAAGTACCTGAACATCATTATAACCCCAAACGGAGGAGAACCAAGATGGAAAACATTGCGCTTTTCGCTTTAACGGTTAGTGTTTACTATTTTGTATGGTTTTTAGTGAGCAATCCTCAAGAATACAGTAGGTCAGTATACTGGAGGATACAGGTTAAGCGAATGGCGCTCGTGGCGCTTCTTGCTCTGCCTATTAACATCGGCGGAAACGTGTTCACCATTGCCGGAAACGCCACCGCCGAGAAAAGTGTTTACTCGCTTTTCTCCTTCTATCAAAAGGCGGGACAAAATGCGTTTACCGGCATCGGGCTTGCGTATCAGCAAGCAGGGCGGGATGCGGTGAGCTTCATCAACATTACAGGATATCAGCAAGCACAGAATGCAATAAACTTCATCGGCATTACAGGATATCAGAGGACAGAACAGGGTGCTGTTTCAGTCATTGGTCTCGCTGGATATCAGCGGTCAGAGAAGAATGCGGCGACCGTCATCGGCTTTACGGGATATCAACAAGCGGGATTGTACGCTATAAACCTCGTTGGCCTTGTAGGATATCAGAGAGCGGGAGTGAAAGCTCAAGTTCCCGTTGGCATCGCGCTTTATCAGCGCGTTGGCGAAAAAACAAGAGCGTTTGGCGCGTTCTCATCACTCACCAAGGATTAGCGCGCTCACAACGCAAGATTTTCTTCGGCGGCCGGTATAATTCCCGGCCGCTTTTTGATTTGACAATCGCTTATTTATTATGATAGGTTGTGAGCAATGAATGGCGAGGAAAATAAAAAAGAATACGAAATGTCTTATTTTTTGACCTCCGATATTCCGGAGGGTAGTGTTGATAGTGCCGCTAGCGAGCTTAATTCGCTAATTACAGAAAGCGGCGGCGGCAGTGTCGCCCTTGAAATTCCCAAAAGAAAGCGGCTTTCTTATCCGATAAAGAAACAAAGTGAAGCATATTTTGGAACCGCTTATTTTAACATCGACGCCGAAGGGCTTGATAAAATAAAGAAATCGTTAACGCTTCATAAAAAACTTTTAAGATATATGATATTAAATAAGCCGAACAAACCTGTTAAATCAAGGATTGAGTCAACCATGCGAATACCGGAAGCAATACCTCTGCCGACAATGTTGCCTCGGACTGAAAAAGCGACGGAAATTTCAACTGAAAGTTTTGATCAAAAACTGGAAAATATACTAAATGGATAAAATAAATTTATGAATTTAAATAAAGTTTTCATTTTAGGAAATTTAACCCGCGATCCGGAATTAAGACAAACGCCAAACGGCCAAAATGTGGCGAATTTCGGCGTTGCCACAAACAGAATGTGGACCGACCAAACCGGCAATAAACAGACACAGGTTGAATTTCACAATGTCGTCGTCTGGGGGCGGCTCGCTGAAATCGCCAGCCAGTATCTTAGCAAGGGCCGTTTAGTTCTTATTGAAGGACGGCTGATGACCAGAAGCTGGCAGGACCAGCAGGGCCAGAAAAAATACCGCACCGAAGTAATCACTGAAAGCATGCAGCTCGGTCCGCGATTTGCCCCGAACGCCGCCGGTCAATCAAGTCCTTCAGCCCAAGAGCGGGAACAAGCGCCGCCCTCCGTTCCGGCTCCCGAAACTGAAATTCTTCCTGAAATTCAGCTTGATGACATGGGCAAGAACGAAGAAGAAATTAAAGTGGAAAATATTCCTTTCTAACATCGTATGGAAAACAAAATAGAAAAAAAAGTTTGTTATTTTTGCGTCCAAAACGAAAAACTGATTGATTACAAAGATTCCGAAACATTAAGGCATTTTATTTCCGCCCAAGCAAAAATTATGCCGCGGAAACGCAGCCATCTTTGCGCCAGGCACCAGCGGCATTTAGCGCGCGCTATAAAACGCGCGAGAATTTTGGGAATAATGCCTTTTACGTCGCGCTAAACCAAATAGTTATCCACATTTTTATTGACATCCGATGTCAATAAAAATGTGGATAACTCTGAAAAAACCGCCTGTTATAAATAACAGAGCGGTTTTTTCTTTAAACGATTTCTATTTTCTCTTTTTCTTTTACCGATTTTTTGATGCCGCTAATTATGTCTTTAACCAGATTCTGATTTTCTTTAAGATACTGCCGCGCGGCTTCAAATCCCTGACCTAGTTTCTGGTTTTCATAATTAATCCAAGTGCCGGATTTTGATAATACATTGTATTTTAAGCCGCAATTTATTATATCCCCTTCCCGCGAAATCCCTTCATTATACATAATATCAAACTCCGCGATCTTAAACGGCGCCGCTACTTTATTTTTTACAACTTTTACCGTTACCCGATTGCCGACAACATCATCGCCTTTTTTAATCTGGGCGTTGCGCCTAACGTCTAAGCGCACCGAAGAATAAAATTTTAAAGCCATGCCGCCGGGCTGGGTTTCTGGATTACCGAAGAAAACACCAATTTTCATCCGCAATTGATTTATAAAAATAATCGCCGTATTGCTTTTGGCGGCAATAGCATTCAGTTTTCTTAAGGCCTGCGACATAAGGCGCGCCTGAAGGCCCATATGAGAGTCGCCCATTTCTCCTTCAATTTCCGCTCTCGGCGTCAAAGCCGCCACCGAATCAACGACGATCACATCGCAAGCATTGGAGCGCACCAAACTTTCCACAATTTCGAGTGCTTGCTCGCCGTTATCCGGCTGGGAAATCAAAAGGTCGTTGATACGGACGCCGATTTTTTTGGCGTATTCCGGATCCAAAGCGTGCTCGGCGTCCACAAAAGCCGCAGAACCGCCGCGCTTTTGCGCTTCGGCAACAACATGAAGAGCGAGCGTGGTTTTCCCCGACGATTCCGGCCCGTAAATTTCAATAATCCGCCCCCGCGGCATGCCACCGACCCCAAGCGCCATATCAAGCGACAACGAACCGGTCGGAATAACATCAACATTCACCCTTGAAACCTCGCCGAGTTTCATTATTGAACCATCGCCAAAGCGCTCTTTTAAACTCTTAACCGCTTCATCTAATGCTTTTATTTTAACATCATCTTTTTGTTCTTTTGCCATAAATTTTTTAGCGACTAGTGGCTAATGGCTGATTAATTATTTTATTGTTCCCTGAATACTTGCCTGATTATTTTCGTAATTTTACCGTAACTGTTTACGGCGTTTACTTCAATAACATTAATGCCAGCCGCCAGTTGAACGCTTTTCTCAAAATTACCGTCAGAAGAAACATATACGCTCTCGCCGTTAACTGTCAAATTAACACCGCTGTCAGTTTTTCCTCTGATTTGCAAAATCTCATTTTTAATCACCAAATCTTCCTTCGGCTCTATTGCCAAAGTCGGAGGGCCAACCAGAAAATTAAACTGATACCAAAGATAAGTCGATAAAAATATCAAAAGAATGGCGCCAAAAAACACGGCAAAATTTTTTGGCGTCAGGATAAAATAAAAATCTTTTTTTTGTAAAATCGCTTTACTCGCATAAATATTTTCGTCTGCCGGTCTGCTTTCTTTCTTGTATAGCTTTAAAATTTCATCTTCGCTAACTTCCAAAAATTTGGCTATCCGCTTGAAAATTCCGTCGCGGTAAACCAGCGGCGGAAGATCGTCAATTTTTCCGTCTTCAAGGGCTTTTAGATGATAAACCTGAATTTTGGTTAAATCGCTGAGCCGTTCCAAAGTTAGGTTTTTAGTCATCCTTTTTTCCTTTAAAAACTCAGCAATGTTTGGCAATTTTATGGGAGCCGCCTCCAGTTTTTCTTTTTGCTTATTTTCAGATTGTTTCATCATCTACATTTTGGTTAGATTCGGAGAATTTTTCTTCATATACCTCGCGCGGCTTGGCGCCATCGCCAGGGCTAATATAACCCCTTTCTTCAAGAATGTCTAAAAGGCGCGCCGCCCGGGCATATCCCACGGATAGCCGCCTCTGAAGAAGCGAGGCCGATGCTTTTTTCGCCTGCAAAATGATAGTCTTGGCTTCATTTAATAATTCGTCTTCTTGTCCGCCAACTGGCGGATCAAATTCGGGAGATCCCCCGTAGGGGGACAAAATCGTCGATTCTTCGGTTTCATCGCTTCCTAAGCTACCGTTCTTTTCGACAACATATTCAACAACGCGCTTAATTTCTTTTTCGGAAACGTAAACACCCTGAATCCGCCGCGGCTTGGAAGTGTCATTTGAAAGATAAAGCATATCGCCGTTACCTAAAAGTTTTTCGGCGCCGCCCATGTCTAAAATCGTTCGCGAATCAACCTGCGATGGCACTTGAAGCGCCATGCGGCTGGTGATATTGGCTTTGATTAAGCCCGTCAAAACTTCAACCGAAGGCCTTTGGGTGGAAACCACAAGATGAATGCCGACGGCTCTGGCCATTTGCGCCAAACGTATAATTGTGCCTTCAACTTCCCGGCCGTAAGCCGCCATTAAATCGGCCAACTCATCAATAATAATCACAAGATAGGGCATAAAAGCGGCTTCCTCATTTTTTTTCAAAATAGAGAAGTTAAATCCGGCAATATCTCTTGCATTGTATTCGGAAAGTACTTCATATCGCCTTTCCATTTCTTTAACCGCCCAGCGAAGAGCGTTAATTGATTTTTTGCCATCGCTTATGACGGGAGTTAGAAGATGAGGCAAATCGCGATAATAGGCCAGTTCAACGCGCTTGGGGTCAATCAAAATTAACTTTAATTGGGCCGGACCATTGCGCCAGATAAGCGAAGTAATCAAACTATGAATGGCAACGGATTTACCAGTGCCAGTCGCCCCGGCAATAAGCAAGTGAGGCATTTTGTAAAGATCGGCAAAAATTGGACTGCCGGCGACATCGCGGCCGAGCGCGAACGAGAGTAAACCGCTTTTTGCAAAAATATCACTGCCAAGCAAACTGCCCAGTCGCACTAAAGCAATTGACTTGTTGGGCACTTCAATGCCGACCAGCGCCTTGCCTGGAATTGGCGCTTCAATCCTTAGAGGATGAGCTGCCAAAGCCAATGCCAGATCGTTGTGTAAAGTGACGATTTTTGCAAGTTTAACGCCTTGAGCCGGCCGCAGAGTGTATTGGGTGACGGTCGGGCCGATACTAACCTCGCCCATTTCAACGTCTATACCAAAGTTTTGAAGTGTCCGCCTGATAATATTGGCATTGGCTTTAATGTCGCCCGACATCGGCCGGCTTTCAATACTTTCAAGCAAATCAATAATCGGCGGATTATAGGCGCCTAAAACGGTTTTCGGTATTTTAATTTCATCTTCGTCTTCTTTCTCGGCTCTAGGAATAAATTTCGCCGCGACCGCCGTTTTTTCTTCTTTGGGAATGGCATGATTAACAACCGGATTAACTTCGGCTATTTTTACTTCTTTAGCCTCTTCTTCCCCGGTTTCTTCCTCCTCTTCGTCTTCATCTTTCCCAATTCTTAAAGGAATATTAAGGGTCATTAAAAGGGAAATAAAAACGAAAGAAAACAGCAGAACCAGTGAAGCCCAAAAGCCGAATATTTTATTTAAAGAAAGGGCCAATATATAACCGGTTAAACCGGCGCGGTTATCGGAAAAATAAAGCTCCGAAATGCTTAAGATTGAAATGAAAAGCAAAAAAGCGCCGAATATCGTCGCAAAGTAAATGTGTTTGCGGCGCGATTTTAAAAATTCGTAGGCCATCACCAAAAACACCGCCGGCAAAATAAAATAGCCCCAACCGAAAAGATAATTGAAAATTTTATAAACAAAATTGCCGAAAGGGCCGGCGTTTTGCCAAATGCTTAAAATCACAATAACGGCGAAGCTCCCAAAAATAATCGCTAAAATCGCCTTCTTAGTTTGGTTTTCCAAATCAAAAAGCGGTTTTTTAGCTGATGGCGGAAGCGGTTTCACTTTTAATTTTTTACGTTTTTTCATGTTAAAATCATCTCTCTAAATCTTAGTATAAAAAAACGTTGCTGACAAGTTCGCGAAGGCCATATAAAAGGACCTTTCGGGAGGTCCTTTGCAATTACTGCGTGAACTGGCGTTCAAGCGAAGTGAACAAATTATCTTTGGTTTCTACAAACGCGGCCAAGATTTCAGCTGACGTGAAGAATTGTTTCCACGCCGTTTGGTTTTCTTCCGCGACCCTGCGGTAGATATTTTGTACTGCGCCGGAGCTAAGTTTCAGGCGAAAGAGCCGTTTTCGCGCGCTGCGGAAAGCAACTTCTGTTTTCGCGTCCGGCGCTCCGTATTCCCAGGAAGAGCGGACGCATACAGCCTGCAATGAGTGTCTGTTCATAAGCCGTTTTATCGCGCGCTGGTACGCATCCATTCCCGCCGGTAGAAATGATTCGCCGAAATCGGAAATGATGACACAGTGGGAAGAAGGCACGTCCTGTTTAACAAAACGTTCGAGCACGGCAATAAAACTGCTATGCGCCATCGTATCATCAAGGTGCGCTCGCGATTGGCGGCGCATTGATACACGCTTCCAGATAACGTCCCACAACGCCTCCAGTCCTTCTTCCGCGGCAACCGCCTTTTTGGGAGTAAAAAAACGTTGGCCGGCGCCGGGCTCGTTAAAAAAGTATCCGATCGGGTCTATCAATTCTTTGGCGGACTGCTGGAACGCGGCGGCAATGAGAAACGCGGCCTCTGCTTTTGTCGCGCAGAAATCGAAAAATAGATCAACACCAGTAAACATTCCTTCGCTAAGATCAACAGCAAGAAGAATCGGTATATCCTGTTCTTCCCGAAAGCGCTTAACGAATTTCTGTTTGGTTCGGCCGTAGACCGCCCAGTCAATAAAACGCTCATCATAGCCTTCTTGATACTGGCTATGCTGAAGAAAATCGAATCCTTGACCTTTATTTGCGCTTTTATGGAAGCCAAAAGAATAGATGCGCTGGGAGGCCGCCGTGAGGATAATCGGGGCGGCTCTTATTTTCGCAAAAAGACGGGCGCGTGCTTGGGATTCTTGCATTGTTATTTTATCGACAGAAGGATAGGTTCTTTTTCCAGAAAAGCTTTGCACAGTGTTCGCTGGAATTGGTGCTTCATTATGTTCGGGAAGGCATCTTTCATCCACCCAACACCCCCGCGTGTCAACCTGATTCGGTGGCTCAATGTATCCTCCGCCACCTCTCTTGCATCCGATGGTTCGGCAATATAGGATCCGCGCCGAAACGCATGTGCCTTAGCAAAATTACCTAAGAACGCGGCCATTGCGCGATCGCTCGGACCGATGCTAATAATTTGGCCATAATCCTTGGGACTGTATTTCGGGAGATCTCCGAGATAATGCTCTTCCGCGGCAGCTCGCCTCTCTTCCGCTTTCGGCTTCTTCGTCTCTAACATATAGGTGCTCCGAATGCCAAGAGTAAGACGGGTAATGTAGTCCTGGGCGGCATCCGAGAAGCGGACAAAATTCCTCCGGAACGCCCGGAGATTAACTAAATCTTGTTCCGTCATCACCGGTTTAACCTCGTAGCCGGGCTGGTTCAACCGTTCGGGAAGCGTTAAGAGTTCTTTCATCTCTTCCTGATTGAAGAGATAGGAGAAATCGAGGAACTGCGCGAAACGGTCAACCAACGCGTCTGGGAGTTCAAAGACCCCCTCCGACTCGATCGGGTTTCCGGTTCCAATCGCGAAGAATATCTGGCTTTCTGGTAAAACACGGAACGTTTTATCCCAGATGGTAACCTGCCACGATTCCATTTTCTCAAGACCAGCCGATAGCGTTTTCGGAGTCGCCCGCGGCAGTTCATCGAGAAGAACGCCTCTGCCTGTGATGAGCGGTCCCTCGGCAATGTCAAACTTCTTCTTTTCTTCGTCCAAATAACGATATCCGATGATGTCGGCCGGCATAAGGTCGGCTGTAAACTGGATACGCCGAAATGGGATAGAATAGGCGCCGAAAAGGACAAGGGCCATCAAGGTTTTCGCGGCCCCGATTAGACCCCAAATAAAAGTGTGTCCTGTGCCGGGGATGAATGGCGTATTTCTCGTTTTCGGAACGAATTGGCCATCGGATATAATACCAAGATTGATTTTTCTACCGGCCATGTGATGCTCTTTACCTACCACAAATTTCGGGATCACGACTTCTTCTATGTCCTTCAATTTTTCCAAATACGTTTGATGGAGTCCTTCATCATATCCTTCAGGAGGCGTTGATTTCGTATAAGCAATCACTGCCATAGCGCTTACTCCTTTATTTTTTTATTTTTTAAGGATACTAATATGTTTCCCTTATACTATTATCTATTTATTAAGTCAAGTTGATTATTTCAACTAAGCTTGACTATTTTTTAATATGTTATACGATACCAAAGTATAGAGTCCTTTGACAAAAAGGTACTCAAAAACGAAGGAGCGCCATATGCGACACCGTGCGATTTCGATTTCGATATTGGCGATTGCTTTTTTCTTTACAATTAGCGTAACGATTGGCATCAGCGCGGCTCTGGCGCAGTGGCAGCAATATTATCAACCTCCAGTACCTCCCGTAACCGCTCCGAAAAAAGATAAAGCGCCGCCACCGGAATTTCTTTATTTTGACAACGATTGGATGCTAATGCGTTCAAGCGAAAACAAAGAACGCATCATCAAACTCACCCCTGATTTCACGCGCATTGCTATTCTGTTTAATGGCGCCGTATATTCAAAAGTACTGGAATCATTCCCTCAGATTGCGGGACACGAGTTCGTGAGAATGGTGCCCCACTCCTTTAATTACGTTGTGGAGCAATGGGAAATATTTAAGCTCGTTCGTAGCTATCCACCAAACGATTACTTCGCGCTTCTTGAGATGATCCGTCGCGATTCCCGCGTGACCGCGGTTTCTCCCGTTGTTTCTTTGAGTGGAGTGCCATCAATTGTGCTTCCCCGGGTCTGGCTCCGTTTCAAACCGCTTCATGATCCTGGAAGCAACAATTTGGTGCCTTTTTTCGGCATTAGAGCGCCGGCGTTCTCTTACACCGGGAACTATTTTTCCGTTAAAAAGTCCGAAATTAGGGAAGAACAATTTTATATATTGGAACCCGGCCCGAATCTTGCCGAGCCATTTTTGAAGGCGGTGGATAAACTTGCTTCCGAAGATACCGTGCTTTGGGCTATCCCAGAGATTATAGAGTTGGATATTCCGATCACGGTTAGCGCGACGCTTGTAAATTGCGCGACCGGCAGACCCTTCCCCGGTATTCCAACGGTTGAGACCAACGATGTTATTTGCTATCTTTTCCGGATTGTTTATGACTCAAGGCGCGTTAATATAATTTCAAATTTGGGCATACTGACCAATCCCGATGATCTGCGCGGTCTTCACCAGCCAGATCCTGATAAATTTCCGCTTTCTTTTGTCAAGAAAGCCAACCTTTCCAAAGACAAGGTCGGCGGCCGGAATCGGATAACGGTTCGCTATGAGATTGCGTTTTACGATACGGGCGATTTCCGGCTGGTTCTTCCGGGCATAAACTATGAAGAAAAAACATTTGCCAAAAAAAATAATCTTGAGATCCGGCCGGATGTTTCTTTCGTTAAAGTAGCGGGATTGATTCATCCACAGATGAGCGACTTTATCCCCATGCCACCTCCAGAAAAGGAAGCGAACTTGGGGCAAGCGCCACCTCTTGTCAAACCAGCCGTAACTAACCAGATTCCCCCGCCAGAACGGCCGTTTCTTGTCCGTTACGCGGAGAAAACTGTTTCTTTGGCTGATCGGACCGCGCGCTGGGCTTGGGCGCATCCGAAACGAAGCGGTTTTTATCTCGTAGGAGGAATTACTTTCAGCATCGGCGCCATTCTTGCTCTTGTGTATTCACTGCTTATTTTTCCCAGATTACTCTGGACTTTGTGCCGACGAATATGGCTAGTTACCCGTGATAAATTCGCTTTTCGCGCCGCAAAGCGAGAACTCTCTCAATTACTGAAAGATCCGTCTGCCAAGAACAATGACTTTGAACTTGCTATCCGCAAGATTGTCAAACGCGGCTCTGGCGGAAAGTTCACCAAAGGAATGTCAAACTTTGAGCTTCTTCGGGTAGTCCGTTTAGCCGAATCATTTGAAGTCGGAGAACGGAAAGAAGATCCCTCGCTTATTCCATTGTTAACACTTATCTTTGATTCCGAAACAAACAAACCGGAATTCAAGGCCGCGGTTTCAGAACTGATTCGGCTTTTCCCAAAGAAGCGGTATTTGTTCCGGAGACTCGCGTATGACTAATTTGGTTTTCCGGCACCCTGAATGGTTTTTTATCTTAGCGCTTATCATTATAATTGGATGGTGGACGAGGGATGCCGCGAAATACTGGCTGCGCCATCCCTCTCTTTTTTTACTAGCCCGCTTAGAGATTGAGCTAAGAAAAAACGTGATGTGGCGCGTAAGAGAGCGTCTGAAGATATTTCCGGCGCTAATCGTTGTCGCGGCGTTAGCACTTTCAGCGGCAGTGCTTGCGACACCGGTGGAAAAGAAAGTCGGGATAAAAACTTTTAAGGAAGCACGCATCGGAATCTGTATTTTTGACGTTTCCGGCAGTACGATGGGAGATGTTCATAACTTACTTTTTGCGTCATTTGAACGTTTCGCTTTAAAATGGCACCGCCGGTTTCCCGAAGATAAACTTGGATGCGTGATTTTTGCGGATGTGGCCGTGCCACTTGGCAAACCTACTTCTGATGTTGAAACGCTTATCTCCAACCTGCGTCAAGTTCAAAAATTGACGACCGACTACGGCGGAGGCACTCATCTCGAACGCGGTATTTATAGCGGCCTGCGCACACTCGTTCCGCAGTGGAACGCCGAGGAAGGTTACAGAGTCGAGTCGGTTCTGCGGCTTGATCCGACCCTTAAAACACTTGCCGAGATAAAGCCATATATCAAGCCAGAACTTGAAAAGTGCAAGAAAAAAGGAAAGTTCGCGTTAATATTTACCGACGCTTTAGTTGAGCTAAATCCAACCGTTTCCGGCATGTCACCGCCGATTACAATGATTGAACTTCTCGGCGAGTGCGGAACGGTGCCTTTCTTTATAACTACAGATATTGGCGAAGGTTCTAAAGAAATCCGCGCCAAACTTGCCGCCGCGGTGAAACGCTACGGCGGCAAGGATTACTACGTTTCTTCGTGGAAGACCGGCGCGATGGACAGCGCTATTGACGATATAGCTAGCCGCATTCCTCCTCAACGGGTAGAAAGCGAATATTACGTCGAAGAACATGAACGCGCGGATATTTTCGCGCTAGCGGCTCTAATTTTGGTACTTTTGTCTCTTTTGTATTATCTTTGGAAACGCGGGAAAACATATCCGTAGATTACTTTCTGGCCCCCGGCAGTGGGGCCTTTTTATTTTCGTATTCGCTTAGAGATAACCTCTTTCTTGTTGACAAGCGTACCCCCGTTTTGTAGAGTAATGGCATTGATGCGCACCTTAATAATTTAAGGAGGAGGCAGCTATGAGTGCATCTAAAAAGCAGCGAATACTGCTTCAGATTGCGGCGTTTGCGAAAAAACACCGCCGGTGGTTTTTTTTGCTGATTGGCATCGGGTTTATTCTGCTCGGTATGCTATTCATTAATGCCGGCCACTTCGCGGAAGGGTCGCTTTCGTTCCTTAAGCCGTCAGCGACAGAAGCCGCCCAAAACCCCAAACTCACCAAACGCGACGCTAGAACATTCTATGACGCCGGCCTTCTTTCGCACTCGGCCGCGAGCGATCTTTTCCCCCAGCAAAAGGACTCGGAGCCGTTCAAAAATCTCCTAAAGGAAGCGGAACGGAATTATCTCTTGGCAATCGAAATTTGGAGCCGCCTCTATAACGAAATTCCGCCGGACTCTGCAGACGAAAAAACGCAATGCGAGCGGGCGTGGCTTTTAGAATCAATAAACTATGCGTTGTGGCGGCTTATGCCAATTAATAAAGGCACGGCAGCCGAGTTGAATAATATTAAGAGCGGGATTGTGAAAAATTTTCTTGAAGCATTCGCCGCGCTTGAACATTGCCGGCCGGAAACAAAAGCGATAACTGTGCTCAAGCGTAGAATGCAGCAGGATTTGGAAAAAGTTCGCGAAGAAGATAAGAAACAGAATGAGCGGCAACAAAATCCCCAATCTCCGGGAAGCCAGTCCGATCAGGAACGCTCGGCGATGCATTTTCCCGGCGATCAAGAAGCATCAGAAGTTAAAAAACGGGAAGATCAAATAAAACAGGCAAAGGATCGCGCGGAATCAGCTTTGCAAAAAGAGCGCGAGAAAGCAGAAAAAGGCGAGGGTGCCCCGGCGCCTGGCGAAGGAGAAGGAGAAGAAAGTACTGGCCAAACGCGCCAGAAGCTTGAGAGCATTCCCGGTATTGGCCAAATGCCCCTACCTTCCATTCGTAAATAACATGAAATGGAGCCGGTAATGACCGAACAAGTGATTTTTCTGAATCCGAAATATCTTAATTATCTCGCGATAGCCCTCCTGATTGCCGTTGCGGCATTTATGTGCGCATTGATTATCCGCCGTAGAAACGCACCGGCAGATCGAAAAATGCTCGTAAGGCTCGGCATTCTGCCGAGCATTCTTTTTCATATCGGCTCGCTCGTTTTGATTCTTTTGACCTTGACTGGCTATATCGGTTTCCTGGCGCATCCGGTCCGTGAAAGGAAACGTACTGTTCCCGATTGCACCGGAGCGTATGTCGTATTTATCCGCGATGCTTCAGACAGCATGAAGGGCGAGAAGGCCTTTTATGGCCGAGAACCTAAAGTTAGCGGCGCCCGGATTAATGTGTTTTGGGCTACTAACCAATTGATCCGCGGCCTGGTCGAACGGCACGATTGTTTTAAAGCGGCTATGATAGATTTTCAAGAATACGATGGAGTGGTAAGCGGTTTTCTTCCCATTCCCGATAAGAGAGCCGAATTTCTGGACGCGATAGAAACTCCCAGCGCGTTCGCGCCCGGATCCGATCTTTTGGCCGGTATAGTCGGCGGAGTCGCGCTTATCCAAACCGTCCGCGAAGCCAAGTATAAGTCACTCCTCGTTCTTTTAAGCGACGGCGGAGATCCATTAGATAACGCTCAAGAGCGGAATAAGCAGAAGGTCTTTTTGGGAGTTTCTAGTGAGCGCTCTCCAGTAATAGCGGTAGGCTTAGGAACACTCAAGCCATATCCGTTGGTTGTTTATCAGCCGAAAGAGAAGAAATTTCTTCCTCATTATTACAAGAAATCGCCGCTTATGATTAGCCGATATGACGTCGTTCTTAAGGAAATCAAGCGGGCCAGCAACGGAAAGTTTCTTGTTGTGGAGCGATATGAAGATATCATTCCGCCAGTGGAAGCAAGCGCGGTTTCAGCGCTTGACCGAATCTTTGAAGAATACATCGCTCGCCATCGGGTGATTAAAGGATATCACCAGGAAACCGAGCGTGAAGATCTCGGTTGGTATTTATTTCTTATCGGCACCGTTGCCTTTACTCTGCTTTTCGGATTTCTCAACTGGTTCTTTCGCGCTTGCGCCGGAATCAGGCATTTTATTTCAAAACATGCGCGGCGATTTGCTTATTGACAGAGAAACATGGCGGCGTTAATGTATTTATAACCTTAACAATTAGATAATGAACTTAGAAATATACTGCCAAGGAGGCAAACCATGCGCAAAACTATCGCGCTTACAGTACTGGGCGTTTTTCTCGCTTTCAGCGCGCTACAGTATGCGGCCGCTCACGATTCAGCAAAAATGAGAGAGATTTTCGAACAGAGTCCATACGTTGTGAAGCTGTGGTCGCTTGGACCCGGTGGTGGTGGGCACGGAACGGCCATTATCACCTTGTACAATGGAATCCGGTATTACCTTACGAACGCGCATGTCATTAAAGGAACCTTGCGCGTGTGGGTATCTCTAGATGGCACCAGCAATTCTCCGATGGAAGAAGTCAACGTCGTAGGGAGAGATCCTAATGTTGACCTGGCTCTTGTTACCGAGGGCTCAATTACGAAGAACGTCCCCGCCGCGACGATGGGAGATTCAGACGGTCTAAAGATCGGGGAAGAAGTGTACGCGCTGGGTTATCCTTTCGGTTCGCGGGCAGTGACGGTGGGAAATATCACCGCGCTTGAAGTTTCCCCCGCGCCATTTTTCATTTTGAGCCAGGCGCCACTCAATCCGGGGAGTTCCGGCGGGCCGCTCTTCAACACACGGCACGAGATGATCGCCATGAATACCGCGATTATTACCGGGGCGAATCTTGCTGGTTTCTCAATTCCGGTCAATTTGATTAAGCGAATTCTTCCGCGTCTGACTTCCGAAAAGCTCGTGAAGCACGGCCAATTACAAGATATCAATTTCGCAGATTCTAACGCCTTGGTGCCATTTATCTTCGAGGAGCTGGGTCTCACATATCCGCCTTCGCAGAGTGGGCCGATCATTGTGGCTACCGGCCCTTCTGCCGCGAGCAATGGTTTTCTGGTCGGCGATATCATAACGAAAGTGAATAATGTCGCGATTACGTCAGCGAAGGCATTGCGTATAGAGCTTTTCTTCGAGCACAAGCCGGAGGAAGAAATAACTTTGACCGTGCTTCGAGGATTAAAAACTCTGGATCTTAAGACTAAACTTATCGAGATTAAGCCTCCGTCGCAGAAGAAGGAAGAAGATTAGGCTCTGTTTTTTATCACAAGAGCGCGCCATGCGCTCTTTTTTATAGCCGTGTCTCTCTGCGCGTCCTGCGGGCTTCAACTTAACAATAATACAGAGCTATGTCCCCACCACCATGTTATGTATGGAGATGATTGGGCGGCATCAAACCGCCTTATGTGTGATTTTATCCACCGAAAGAAATTACCGTCCCGGCTTTCAGAAAAAGAGCGTTCTGACGATTTTTGGGCGCATACTTAAGGGCTTTTTGGCCCTTTTTTAAACTGCCATTTATTTTTGCAGGGGTGCCAGGATTCGAACCTGGCCTAACTGTTTTGGAGACAGTTGTGCTTCCGCTGACACTACACCCCCTTGAGCCCCGCTCATGGGGCTTCGGATTATTTTTTTCCTTCTTTATGAACCGTGTGCTTACGGCACCATTTGCAGAATTTTTTGAATTCTAATTTTCTTTCAACCAATTTTTTGTTTTTCTGCGTATGGTAATTAATCCGCTTGCAATTATCACACACTAATTTTATTACTTTTTCTTGTGCTTTCATAAATGTTTAGAATTTAAAATTTAGAACAAGCCGAGGAGAGGAATCGAACCCCCAACCAACGCTTTACAAAAGCGCTGCTCTACCGTTGAGCTACCTCGGCAATTTCACACTTTCTAATATGCTCAGAGTATTAATTTATTTAGAAGTTAGTTCACAATACACGCCTCCCTTTTAAATAGTTATTCCTCCAGCCCCTTCCTTTGCCTTTGTTTAGATTTCTAAAACTAGGGGTTAGCGCGTGACAATTTGGACACAATAGTCTTAAATTACTCTCTAAGTTATTATCAGCATTTCCATCAATGTGATCAATTTCCAACGGGACTCGATTGGTTTTGGGATTCTTTTGACCCCAAGCACATTGTGAACACTCTTCCACATATTTCTCTAATAGAAACCTTAGCAAGTGTCTTGATATATTTTTTGCAATAACACCCCTATTCCCATCTTTCTTTCCCTTCTTCCAAGCAGAGATATACCGTTCGTACTGATGATCAACTTGACAGCGGTTAGAACAATATTTGCTTGTATATTTTTTCCTAAGTTTTCCGCACCTTATACAGAGATTCATTTATAAAGTATACCACATGTTAGCCAACTGGTGGTATAGGCAAATCAATAGTGCTTTGCCTCTGCCGTTGAGCTAGGGCGGCAAGGAGCGAATATCTAAAGAATATAAGATTATGACAAAAATTTCAATTTTAGAAAAAGTAAAGGACGCAAGATTTCTCCTGCGCCCCCAGGTGTGGGCCTGTTGCCCACACTAGTTATTGATGAGCCCCTCGTCGCCGATGATTTCGGAGGCGGTAACCGTGCGACCCGGGAGGTATAGCCGAACCGTGCGATCGGCCAGGCGAGGAACCGGCGTCATGTCCGGGTTCTGCATTCCTAATTGTACTGTGCGTCGGGGAGGATTCGAACCTCCGTAGGCCGAAGCCAGCAGATTTACAGTCTGCCCTCGTTGACCACTTGAGTACCGACGCATAAAGTTCATTTTATAATAAAACATTTACATATTCAAGGAACTGATGTAAAATATTACAAAGCTTTTTAAAATTGTAATGAAGGAGGCAAGAGTGGAGTCAAGAGACGATGAAAAAGAGTTGTTACGCAATTTAGAAGACGTGAAAGCGGTAGCTTACGCCAATAAAATTCCAGCATTGCATCGCCTTACGCCGTGCCAACGAAAAAAAATTCCATACCAACTCCCGCTTTTTGAAGTTCTAACTTTGAATCGTCTCGCGCCGTTAAGACAGAAAAAAAATCCGCGCCAATTTCCGCTTTTTGACAAGATAGAAAATAATTGCGAAGGCCATTTTCTGCTTGCTTCGGGCCGGCACACCAATGTTTTTATTCAAACCGCTCTCGGCTTGCGTTACGCGCACATCAGTCATTATATTGGTTTCAGATTGTACAATCTTTTGAAAGAGAGGGGTTTGCTCGATAATGATAATATTGATGTTATGATCGGTCCGCCAATAGGCGCAATCTCGGTAATTAACGCGCTGCTGTACGTTATAAACTCAACAAAAATTGAAGCTATGTTTCTTGAAAGAGACAGTGAAGGAAAATTCCGATTAGGAAGAGGTTTTGAACTTAATGGCGATAAGCGAATACTTCTTGTTGATGACGTTTTCTCAACCGGCAGTTCACTAAGAAAAACGATTACCGCTTGTAATGAGGCTTCAGCTAATGAGGAAGGCGCTGAGTGTCAATTTGTAGGCGCAGCCGTTGTTTTAAACCGGGCTTCTAATCAAGAAGCATTTAGACTTGCTTCAACTACGATACCAATTATTGCCGCTCTGACATATCCGCTTCAAGATTGGAGCGACGAAGAATGTCCTTATTGCGCGTACGACGTTCCTTTATATAAACTTTGATAATTTCCTTCTACCCCCGATTTATCGGGGTTTTTTACTACTGGAGCCGGCGGTCGGGATTGAACCGACGACCTACTCCTTACCATGGAGTTGCTCTACCACTGAGCTACGCCGGCTTATTTCTTTTTACGTAAGATTTTTTTAATCGGTTTACCCTCCGAAATTTCTGAAGAAATTTTGGCGGGTTTAATGTCAATCTTATTAGGAACCTGTTTTGTCAAAATGCCGTCTACTTTTTTTGAACCGCTAAGAGCGGGGTCAAAAAAATTTCTGATCGCTTCGTCGTTTTTAGCGTCGACAAATCCAATTTTAAGTTCCGACACCGGTTCTGGCTCTTCTTGTGGAAGCTCCGGCAAAGCGGGCATAACTTCTTCCGACTCTTGTTTATCGCGGGAAAGATTGTTCCAAAAATCATTATTTTCTGGTTTTCTATTCCCGTTACCGTTTCCGTTTAGCGCTTGGTCACTCTCCGAAATTTTCCGGATCAGATTCATAATATGATTGTCTGATTTTAAAAGCAACAGCCGCGCTTTGTGAAGCGTTTTTTGCGTAAACGAAAGCGACCGGGCTTTAATTTGGTCCACCGGCAATTGATTCACCCAATTGATAACCTGCTTCCTGATTCTAAACGATGAGCCATCAGGTTCATCGTCTTCTTTAAGTTCGGAAAAATGATTTGACACGATATAAACAGCGCCGCCCAGCGCCATTATTAAAAGTGAGATTGGAATAAGATTAAACATACATTCATTATTATATTTCGAATCTACAAAACTCTCCGATACGGATATTTTCACCTAGTTTGCTTATATAATCTTTAACAAGAGCGTCAACCGTGAATCTCTCGTCACGAATATAGGGCTGGCCCAGCAACTCATCAACGCTTGCCGGATTCATTGCCGCAATATGCATAGATAGTTCGTGGCCGAGTTTTTTAAATTGCTCGTTTCTTGCCACAAAATCCGTTTCACAAAGCAGTTTAACCATAACCCCAATCTTGCCGCCCTCATGAATGTAAGAAGCGATAATACCTTCGCCGGTTGTCCTTTCGGATTTTTTGGCCGCCATTATGGCGCCATTTTTCTTTAAAATTTCAAGAGCGTTATCAATTTTACCGTCGGCCTCTTCAAGCGCGTGCTTGATTGCGTCAACCGAAGCACTGGTGATTTTTCTGATTTTTTTGAGGTCTTCAATTTTTACCATTGTCTTTTTTCTCTAATTTAAGGTCGGGCTGTTCTGACGCGACCGGCACAACGTTAATCAAGGCCTCCCTAACCAAGTTTAAAATAAAACTTACAGAACTTAAAGCGGTATCATTTGCCGGAATCGGATAGGTAAATCGCGTCGGGTCAGAATTAGTATTCACAATGCCAATGATTGAAATATTTTTCTTAGTTGCTTCGGCTACGGCAATCTTATCATAATTTGCCGAGCTGATCCAAATGGCATCGGGCAACCGGTTTAAATTTACAATGCCTCCGAATTCTTTTCTTAATTTCTTGATTTTCTCGTCAAGTTTGAGAGCTTCATATTTGGTATATTTTTCAAATTCGCCTTTGGCCTTTTGTTCTTCCAGTTCCTTTAACCGTTCGACTCTTTTCTTTATAGTAGAAAAATTAGTCATGGTGCCACCAAGCCAACGCTCCATCACATAGGGCACCTCGAGTTCTTCGGCTATTTTTCTGATGATTTCCTTAGCCGCCACGCCGGTGCCGACAAACAAAATAACGCCGCCTTTTTCTCTGACACTGATCAAAAATTCCAGCGCCGCTTTAAGCGCGTCGCGCGATTTCTCAAGGTCAATGATTTCAAACGAGTTTTTTCTGCCCCAAATATAGGGTTTCATTTTCGCATTGCTGTGAGATCTTAAGGCGCCGAGATGAACCCCGCTTAAAGCCATTGTCTCAAGATCGGGCAGAGCAATATTGTTCTTTTTTTCCATAACTTGGAGATAATAGCAAAATATCGCTATATTGGCAAGCGCAATCTATTGACAACCGCCCGAAAAAATTTTAAACTTGCCTTATTCTTTGACCGTAATTAAAGAAAATATGAAAAAAGAAATCCATCCTAAATATTATCCCAAAGCGAAAGTAAAATGCGCTTGTGGCAATGCTTTTACTGTTGGTTCAACCAAGCCGGAAATTAATGTTGAAATCTGTTCAAAATGCCACCCATTTTATTCCGGCAATGAAAAAATAATTGACACAGCCGGCCGCGTTGAAAGATTCAAGAAAAAACTCATAAAAACCGCCGAGAAACGCGCCGGAAAAACAACAAAGAAAATCCGGAAATAATCCATGAATGAGACATCTAATAAAATTATAATAGAAATCAGAGCGGGAGCCGGCGGCGATGAAGCCGGCCTTTTTGCGTGGGAACTTTGGCGAATGTACAAGCGTTTTGGAGAAAAAATAGGGCTTAAAGTTGAAGTTATGGATATTTCGGAGGGAGCGGCAGGCGGGATTAAAACTTTGTCGGCTGAAATAAGCGGCTCCGAAGTGGGTGACATTTTTAAATACGAATCGGGAGTCCATCGCGTCCAACGCATTCCCAAAACCGAGAAAAGCGGGCGGGTCCACACTTCTACCGTTTCTGTTGCCGTTTTAAAAGAGGTACCGGAAAAAGAAATAATCATAAATCCGCAAGACCTGAGAATTGATACCTATAGGTCATCAGGAGCCGGCGGCCAAAATGTGAATAAAGTTGAAACGGCAGTCAGAATCACCCACCTTCCGACTGGACTTGTCGTCGCCTGTCAAACCCAGCGCTACCAGTCCCAAAACCGGGAAAAAGCAATGATGATTTTGCGGGCGAAACTCGCTGAAATGGAAAGGGAAAAAGTTTCGGGGCAAATCACAGCCGAAAGACGCGCCCAAATCGGTTCGGCGCAAAGAGCAGAAAAAATGAGAACTTATAATTTTCCTCAAGACAGAATCACCGATCATCGCATCGGGAAATCGTGGCATAACATGGAAAAAATCCTTGACGGCAATATGGAACCGATGATTGAAGCGCTATCAAAGAACCTTAAATAAAAAACAAACTTCTTTCCGAAGCTTATTTTTTATTTACTATTATTCAAAATATCAATATCTTTCTGAATTCTCGCGGCTTCAGCCATAACGTTATTGGCATAAATTCTGGCTGTGAGTGAGGTATTCCAGCGACCACCGGCGATATAAATTTTAGCTGCTTTACTTTCAGCGGCATAAGTCTGCTTATTAGCTCCAGCCTCGGCCAGTTTAAGTCCGGAGGCGGTAAACGCGTCTTCAATGTTCCAGGGCGACGGCGGATTATGGCCGGTAAGATTAGCAACCGCCGCTTCATATAAAAGCCATGTTGTCGGTATAAACTGCGCCGGCCCCATTGCTCCGCCCCAACCATAGTATGGTTTTTTAGAAACTGGAGTTGAGTCGGGATTAAGACCTAATGCTGACGTTATGCTAGCAAAAGCATTAAAATCTCTTGGATGCATATCGGCTCGCCAATTTCCTTTGCCAACATTTCCGCCCCAATCCGACTCAATTTTTACAATCGCCATGAGAAAAGCGGGGCGAACGCCGGCATGCTGGCTGGCTTTCATGGCGTTATTTAAGGCCTCTTCAAAAGTCATTTTAAAGCCCATCGCCAGATTATAGGGTTGGTTTTTTATTGCCTCAATATCGGCGCGCGCTTTGGCTATAAGCTGCTGATAAGTTTTTTCCTGCCCCCGCGTCTCGTCAAGAAGTTTTTGTTTTTGCTTTTTGGAATTTTCCATGTTTGTTTTCTGCCGCGCCTGAATTCGCTTAAGCTGTTCCTGTTCGGCCTTGTCACTTTCCAAATCCTCTTTTTCTTTAATCAGCTTTTCTTTAAGACCCTTAATAGTCGTCAGCGTTTCCTGAATTTTTTTCTGGACATTGCTTAAATAGTTTAAGTCGTTGTAAAAATCGGAAAACTTTTCATTTTTTAGGATAAATTCCAAAAGCGAACCAGCGTCGTTTCTTGCCGCTTGCCTAAGATATTCCGCCAGAAGCGCGTTCTGCTCTTTGATTTCATTTTCTTTATTGCCAATACTCACTTCCTTTGAGTGGATCGCCGATGAAAGCTGGGCAATAGTTAAATTAGTGGCGTCAATTTCAGCCAGAATCTGTTTTATTTGCAACTCAAATATTGAAATTTGATTGGCTAAGCTTTGAGCTTGTGATTGTTTTTTGGCTATCTCTTGCGTATAAGATTCAATTTGCGATTCAAGCTGGCGGATTTTTGCTTCCCGGCCATCTTCCTGCGCCAAAACGCTAACGGCTCCAAACGACAACGCATAAAAAAACGCCAAAAAAATAACAACCCTAAGTGTCTTTTCCATATAAGATAATTATATCAACTTTTATTTCTTACCGCAAAAATTACGTCGCGGTTTTTTCTTTGGTTTCGGCCGCTTTCTCTTCCTGGCGTTCTTTAGTTTTTTCTTCGGTTTCAACCTTGATTTCTTCAATCTTTTCTTCAACTTCGCCGGTGAGCGATTCAATTTCGGCTTCGGAACGAGGCGGAATAACCGACGCTACCGACGTTTCAAGACTTTCCAATACCTCTACGCCATCGGGCACTTTAATATCGCGCACGGCAATATTGTCATCAAATGTTTTAAGCGCGGAAATATTAACCGCGATTTCATGCGGCAAATTAGCCGGAAAAGCCCGAACCTCAAGTTCCTGCATGGCTTTTACCAAAACGCCGCCGAGATCAATAATGGCCAAAGCGTCGCCTACGAATACAAGAGGAATTTTGGCAATAATTTTCTTGTCCATTTTAACTTCATAAAAATCAACATGCTGGACATTACCCTTAACCGCATCGCGGGCAATACCGTGTATTAAAACATTCTTAACGCCTTCTCCGCCCGTGGAAAGCTTAACTAAAGTCGTCTCGCCGGCGGTTTTAAAAACGCGGTGAAATTCTTTGGCGTCAACGGTAATCAGAATGGTTCCTTCTTTGCCGCCATAAACTACGGCCGGAATTAGACCTTTATTTCTTAAGGTTTTTACTTTTTTACCTAAAATTTCTCTTTTTTCACTTTTCAACTCTAATGTGGTCATGTTTATTACAAATATGCACAATAAATAAAAACAGGATTAAATATAAACATAATCCGCCAAAGTGTCAATTTTTGGGCCGTTAGTTGTTTTACTTTAATAGATTAGGCGGCGTTCGGCCTTCAAGCGCTTCAATAATATTTGTCGCCGCTAGAGCCGACATTTTGGAGCGCGTTTCTTCGGTTGCCGAAGCGATATGAGGCGTTAAAATAACATTATCAAGCGTTAAAAGCTCTGGAGTTATTTTCGGTTCAAATTCAAAAACGTCTAAGGCGGCGCCGCGGATTTCTTTATTTTTAAGAGCATATGCCAAAGCCACCTCATCAACAATTGGACCACGGGACGTATTAATCAGATACGCGGTAGGTTTCATTAATTTTAAATTTTCTGCGTTGATCAAATGTTGTGTCGCCGGAAGAAGAGGCACATGAATTGACACAAAATCGGATTGTTTGAGCAGATCGTCAAGCGACATATAAACGGCGCTAAATTCTTTTTCAAATTCTTCATTTTTGTTTACATCATAATATAAAACCTTCATTTCAAACCCTTTCGCCGCGTGATGAGCAACGCGGGAGCCGATGCGGCCCAGACCGATTACACCGAGAGTTTTACCGGAAAGACCGTTTCCTAACATAAGCATCGGCGCCCAGCCTTGGTATTTTAAAGCGCGCGTAAATTTATCGGCTTCGGCTATCCGGTGGGCAATTGAAAGCATCAGAGCAAAAGTGTGTTCGGCGACGGTGTCAGTTAAAACGCCCGGAGTGTTGGTAATTATAATCCCCCGCTTTTTTGCTTCTTCAACATCAATATTATCAAATCCGACGGCCATATTGGCGACAACTTTTAATTGCGGCCCAAATGAATCCATCACCTCTCCGTCAATTTTGTCGGTTAAAAGACAAAACAAAGCGTCAAAATTTTGCTCTTTCAAAGCGGTCACTAACTCTTCTTTGGTTAAAACCCTATCATCAGGATTCACGACGACTTCATAACCCTTATCTTTTAACATTTTGATTCCCGCTTCGGGAACCAGTCTTGTTATGTATATTTTTGCCATAAATTTTTTGTTTAAATATTATTTTGAATTATCCTTTTCCCAAAACCCCTCCTAACCTCCCCTTGTCAGGGGAGAAAGAATCTGACTCCCTCCTTGATAAGAGAGGGAAAGGGTGGGTTTTAAATCCTATTAACACTTCCAAAAATTTTTAGTTTTTCTTCTATTACTTTTTTCATTGCTTCAATTGACGGCGTTAGGATTTTATAGGGTGTTGTTTCTTCAGGCATTTCTTTTATGGATTTTTTCAAAGCTTCCGTAAAGGCAATTCTGATTTCAGTATTGATATGAATCATTGAAATACCATTTGTTATTGCGTTTTTAAAATCCGATTCACTCATCCCGGAACCGCCGTGCAAAACAAGATAAACATCATTCCCCACAGCTTTTTTAATATTACTTATCCTCGAAATATCTATCGATTCCGGGCTATTTGTTACAATGCCGTGGATATTGCCCACCGCCGGCGCCAGCATATCAACGCCGGTTTCTCTGACAAATTGCTCCGCTTCTTCCGGCTTGGTTAGATCCTCCGCTTTTATTTCTATAATTTCTTTTTGAATTTTTGATTCTCCCCTGACGTAACCCAACTCTCCTTCCACAATTATATCCGGATTTTTTGATTTAGCGTATAGAACAGCTTGTTTAGTTAATTTAACATTTTCTTCAAAGGAAAGAGCGGAAAAATCCGCTAAAATCGCGTCGTAGCCGGCATCAACAGCCGCAACAACACCCTCAAAGCTTTTAGTGTGATCGGCATTTAAAAATATAGGAATTCCAAATTCTTCCCGAAAGGCCTTAACAAGTCCTACTGCTTGTTTTAAGCCGAGATGATTTCTTTCGCCCTCGGAAGTGCCGACAAAAACTGGCGTTTTAAATTCCGCGGCCGATTTAACAATAGCCCTTAGTGCTTCGTCTTCTGAAAAATTAAAATGGCCCAAAGCCCACTTTTCTTCGGTTGTCCTTTTTAAATAATTTTTTATTACAAACATTGTTTTATACTAAAAAATTTTTCAAACTATTCCAAAACTTTCGGCTCGTAATCCGCCGGAGCTGTTTTAAGAAATTCCTCAAGTTCCGAGCGGGTTAAAAGGCCGGCACGAGCGCCGATTTTTTGAACCACCGACATCGGATTTATCGGCGCCCATATCATCGCTTCCCTCACCGATTTTCCCAGCGCCAAAGCGGCGGTAAAAGTTGAAGAAAAAGCGTCGCCAGCGCCGGTTCGCTCTAATGGCGGAGCCGGATCAGGATAAGGCCGCATAAACAACATCTCCTTGCCGTCGTAAGAATAAGCGCCTTTAATGCCGTCGGTTATTACGACAATTTTTGGCCCAAGAGTCGCCATCGCTTTAAGAAGTTTTTTAATATCGTCTTCATCGGTTTCTAAAATCCTCTGTGATTCTTCCCTGTTGCACAAAAACAAATCAGACCTACTATAAATTCCTTTTAGCGCCTCCTTACCAAATTTCATTTGAAAAGTACCTGGTTGAAAAGCTAATTTTATTTCCGGCCTCTCGTTTAAAAATTTTTCAAGTTCCATATGAAAGGGTAAAGAATTTTCTCCAAGAGAAGAAAGATAAACCCAGCGGGGCATATCAAAATCGTGGAGTTCGTAATTATATTTTTCATGCTTTATTAAAATTGTTCTATCGTCTTTAAACCACAAAACATAATGATAATTGGTTTTTTGAGATTTATTTATACTAATAAACTGGGTTTCAACTTTTTCCTCCTGAAGCGTCTTTATACAATCCAAGCCGTTATCATCATCGCCCACATTTGCCATCAAGGCACTCTTTAGTCCTAACCGAGAGGCAGCCACTGCGGCATTAGAAGCGTTGCCTACAGCCGGCACAATATATACCTCATCGTAAGGAATTTTGTCAGCAAAATTCAAACAAAGCTTACAGTGTTCATTATGGTCATCGCAAATAACCTCTGCTTGGCTTAAGCGGATGAAAGCATCTATCGTTACATCGCCAATTCCCAAAAAGTCATAATTTGCCATAAAAATTTATCGAACTGATTAAATTCACTCTGTGGATAACTTTATTGACATCCGATGTCAATAAAGTTATCCACAGTGTTATTTAATTTAATATTATGCTTTTCTTTTTATTACTCTAAGCGCCGCGGCTTTAATGTCTTTTACACCCATACCAAAGGCCTCAACTAATTCATCCGGCTCTCCAGATTCGCCGAAGCGGTCGCGAACGCCGACAAATTCCTGTGGCGCTGGAAAATGCTGGCTAAGCACTTCGGCTGCGGCCGAGCCAAGTCCTCCTGCAATTTGATGTTCTTCAACCGTTACCACCGCTTTGGTTTCTTTTACAGAATTTACTATTGTCGTAACGTCAAGCGGTTTTACCGTGTGGCTGTTTATAACTGTTGCCTCAATTCCTTCTTTCGAAAGTTCTTCAGCCGCTATCAAAACGTTGTATAAAAGCATGCCGCAGCCGATTATCGTCACGTCTTTGCCTTCTCGCAAGATGATCGCCTTGCCAATTTCAAAAGGCGTTTTTTCGGTTGTGAACACCGGTGATTTTTCCCTTCCGAAACGAAGATAAACGGGGCCGTCGCAACAAAGAACCGAAGCGTTGGTCGCTTTGCGCGCTTCAATGGCATCGCAAGGAACTATCACCGTCATTCGCGGCTGGACCCTCATTAAAGCGATATCTTCAAGCGCCTGATGAGTCGCGCCGTCGGGTCCGACGGAAATACCGGCATGAGCGCCGCAAATTTTTACCGGCAAATTATTCAAGCTGATAGTAGTTCTTATCTGCTCGTTGTTGCGGCCGGGGCTAAAAACAGCGTAAGAAGTGATAAAAGGGATTTTCCCGTAATTGGCAAGGCCAGCGGCTATTGTCGCCATATTTTGCTCGGCAACGCCGAGTTCAATATATCTATCGGGAAATTTTTCTTTAAACCAATGGGAGCGAGTTGATTCTGCCAAGTCGGCGCACAACACAACAACGCGGTCATCTTTTTCACCGGCATCAACCAATCCTTTGCCGAAACCATCTCTGGTCGGCGTTTTTTCTGCCTTTGACAAATCTTCAATTAAATATGCTTCTTTATTCATGTTCGCTTTTAATTTTTCCTCCCAAAGTTCGCAGTTCATTTAAAAACTTCGCGCCTTCATCCGGTTTTGGCGGTTTGCCATGCCAATTATAATCAAATTCTATTTCCGGAATTCCCTTGCCGGCAATAGTGTGGGCAATAATTACAGTCGGTTTTTCATAAATGGCTTTGGCCTCTTCAACCGCGTCAACAAATTCCTCAATATTGTGGCCGTCAACTTCTAAAACGTGCCAGTTAAAGGCCTCATATTTGGCGCGGAGCGGCTCAAGCGGCATCACGTTTTCGGTCATGCCGTTTATCTGAATATTATTACGATCAACAATGCCGGTTAAGTTACTTAAATTGTTGTTTCCGGCAAACATCGCCGATTCCCACAAGTTTCCGGCTTGATGTTCGGCATCCGACATTGCGCAATAAACTCGGAATTTCTTGCCGTCCATTCTCGCGCCGTAAGCGATTCCGGCTGCTTGTCCCAAACCGGAACCCAAGGGTCCAGAAGTTGTTTCAACGCCGGGCAATCTTTCTCTTTCCGGATGCCCTTGAAGCCGCGTACCGAATTTTCTCAAGGTCTTTAATTCTTCAAGAGGAAAATAACCGGCATGAGCCATTGTAGCGTAGCGAATCGGACAAATATGGCCGTTTGAAAGAATCAGCCGATCGCGGTCCGGCCAGAATGGATTTTTCGGATCGTGATTTAAAATATGAAAATATAAAGCGGTAAAAATATCGGCCATATCAAGCGGCCCGGCCGTGTGGCCGGACTTGGCCTCAACAAGTTCTTCAATCAAACTTTGGCGAATTTTGTTCGCCAATTCTTCAAGTTCTTTTACTTTATCGTCGTGTATATAATCTGACATATTTTAATTCCCAATTTGAAATTTCATTTCTTCAATTGCTTTTTTAATATCCGGCGCTTTTAAAATTCCCGAACCAACCACAAAAACATCGACTCCGGCGGCTTTCAGTTCTTTGATATTTTCAATTCTCACGCCACCGTCTATTCCAATTTTAACACTGGAAAAATTTTGGCGCAACGATTTTATTTTATCTAAAACCTCCGGAATAAATTCTTGGCCGCCCCGGCCCGGATGGACACCTAAAAATAAAATTAAATCAATGGAATTAATCCACGGTTCAATCATAACATTCGGCGTTTCCGGGTTTAAAGCCAGCCCGATTTCAACGCCATTCTCGCGGCAAACATCTATAATTTTTTTCGTATCAATAACCGCCTCAATATGAACAATAATCCTTTTTGGCCCAAGCCGAATCCATTCGCCAATCGTTTCTTCCGGACGATCAGCCATCAGATGAAATTCTATGTTGGCTTTTTCGGTAAAATATCTAAAATCTTCCAAATCAACGTTAGTTTTAGTTGAAACAAATTTTCCATCAGTAATATCAATCTGAACCCAATTATCAAATTCAGCCAAAAACGGCTCAAGTTTTAGAAACTTGGTTTTGAGTTCTTCAAAATCATTTTCCGGATTTTCATCTGCCACTATTAGCGCTGGAATAATTTGCCGCATATATGCAATATTAAATAAATAATTTTCTGAAGCTTTTGCAGGCGTTTTAGCATGGTTCCCGCTATCGGCGGGATAAAACGCCGAAACGGACAGCGAGGTCGCCGCTGGGCGACCGAGCGCGCGAAGAAAGTTATTTATTTAATATTTCTCAATTCTTCGCGAACAACCACTCTGTCGTCCCACGGGTACCGTTTGCCACCGATTACAATTGACTGTTCCGAGCCCTTTCCCGTTATTAATACTACATCATTTTGGCCGGCCAAAGAAAGCGCTTTTTTAATTCCTTCGCGCCGATCTTCAATTACAAACAGGTTTTGCTCGCGGATTTTTCCAAAATTTTCTGCCGCTTTTGCAATATCTTCTAAAATTTCCCTTGGGTCGTCTTCGTAAGGGTCAACATTACTTACAACTACAAAGTCGGCTTTTTTTGCCGCAATCTCACCAAGCTCGGGCCGTTTTGATTTATCCCTTCCGCCACCCTCGGCTCCTAAAAGAACGATAATCTTTCCTCCTTTTTCAGAAACTAATTCCTTGGCAGTATCTAAAACCGCGTTCATACCTTCTCTTTCATGAGCATAGTCAATAAAAACCAAAAAGTTTTGTCCCTCGTCAATCTTTTCCATTCTTCCCGGAATTACTTTCAAATTTTGCAATCCTTGCGCGATAACAGCGGGTAAAATTTCAAAAACCGAACCAACCGCGATGGCTGGCAAGGCGTTATAAACGTTGAATTTACCTAAAATATTTATCTCGTACTGCATTGAGCCGACAAAAAATTCCAAACCGTCTTTCGTATTTCTTATTTTATCGGCTTGAAAATCGGCGTTTTCAATCGTTCCGAAATTTATCTTTTTATCCGCTGGAAAGTTTAAAAAATATTCTTTATGCAAATCGTCATAATTTACAATAATAATTTTTTTAATTTCTTTTCCGCCAATGATTTTGCGTTGGCCGCGATAAAGCGACTTAAACAATCTTCCCTTCGCTTCTTTATATTTTACGAAATCGCCACCGTGCGCCTGCAAATGCTCCGGCGTTAAATTAGTAAAAATCGCAATATCGTAAAAAATTCCAAAATGGCGCCAATGTTTTATTCCTTCGGAAGTCGTTTCAACAATGCAGTATTTACAACCGCTACTTACCATTTTCTTTAAAAGTCCTTGCAAAATAAATCGGCCGGGCATTGTCATGTGATATTTGTTTAAAAATTCTTTTTCGCCGATTCTGATGTTTGCCGTACCGATCATTCCCGTTTTAAAGCCGGCCGCCGTAAGAACCGACCAGACAAAATTTGCCGAAGAGGTCTTGCCTTTTGTGCCAGTAATGCCAATAGTAATCATTTTTTTTGACGGCCAGCCATAATAAAAACCCGCCAACGCCGCAAGCGCCAAATGATAAAATGAAATAAAATCTTCTGGAATTAATTTTTTTATTTTAGATTTAAAAGCCATTTTCTTAAATTGTATAGATAATACCAAGTATGTTTTAAAACAATATCGTAAGAATCAGAATATTTCAGAAGTTCGCCGGCAAACCTTTTTTTAAAACGAGATATTCCTTCAAACTGGTCATTGTTGTTTACCCTGAGCGAAGTCGAAGGGCCGACTCCGCCGAAATTATAAATCGCCATTCCCCGTGTTTTTGATTCTTTTATCGCTTCCCATTGCGCCAAATGGGAAAACATCAGATTTTTAAATTCATCGCTTGAACCACCGAAAATAAAATAAGCAGTTTTACCGTAAAGCATAACCAAGTTAACAAGCAAAGTTTTACCTTCATATTCGGCAACTGCTAAAAAAGCATTACTTGAGTCAAGCGTTTTAAAAATATTTCGGTAATAATCTTTCGGATGGAGATTAAAATTATCGCGTTTTGCCGTTTCTTCAATCAGCCCGTAAAAATCATGAAAATATTTATCAAAATTTTCCGAAATGATTTCTATTTTTATTCCCCTTTTCCGCGCAAGATTAATATTATAACGGGTTTTCGGATGCATCTCGTCTAAAATTTCTTCCTCCGGTTTTTCTAAGCTTAAAATCCATTCAAATTTCGGCTGAAAATATGAGGAGCGGTAGGCATGAGAGGGAACTCTTTTAAAAAATTTTGATAAATTTTCTTCATTTTTTGGAAACGCATCAAACCTTACAAAAACTGAGTTTTCTTCTTTAGCGATTTCCAATAATTTATCGTGGAATGTTTTTAAAAATTCATCGCTCAAACAACTTATCGCTTTCAAAACGGGACCATGCGGAATATACAAAATATTTTGGGAAAACGGCATTGGGTATTTAATAACCTGAAAAAAACCAAGGATTCCCTCTCCCTGTTTTATTTCAAATCTTCTGACTTTTCGTCCCGTCATTTCCTGCCACTGGCCGTAAATAGGGCCTTGGGTAAAAGGCACGTTTCCCGCAATAAAAAGCGGATTATATTCCGCGTCGTTTTTTCCGCCAGAGGCGGATCCGCCTTGGGCGGAAATTTCCCGAAACTCCAACATTATCAATAGTATAAGCGTTTTTTAGCTTAAAAACAAATAAAAAACAAACAATTTCAAAAAATTTCTTTATATAAACGAAAACCCGCCATATCCCTGAAAGGACATAGCGGGCGCGAGCAGTGAATCTGCTCATTCCTGTCGGACGATCTGACCGGTATGGAGGTCGACGATCTGTGAGTGGTCTCTTGCCAACTCTGCTTGGACCGCTACAGCTGCCTCTTCCACGGTGTCCCACGAGAGAACCAGCAACTTGCCCGCCTCGTCGGTGCCCTCCGAGAGGACATCATTCCAACCACCGCCCGCCTCGTATCTCTCGAACACGAAAGCGACATAACGCTTCAGCATCTTAGTACCTCCGTAAGTTATAGGTTTTGGGTTTTTCTTGTGGCACAATAACCGAGAAAAAACTTCTAAGCTATTGTGCCGCAAGAAAACCGACTAATATATAAAAAAGAGCTAAATTATTTTATACTTACATTATACCAAATATCAACCAACTTGTCAAGCTTTTGTGAGTAAACAAAAATGGCTTGAAAAAGCCATTTTTGTATCTTCACTTAGTATCTTGCTTCTCTTCTGGGCCTTTCTTCCATTGGTCTTGCTTCGTTTACCGTAAGAGCTCTTCCTTCTTGCTCTTTACCGTTCAACATTTCAATCGCTTTCTGGGCTTCATCTTCGGTAGACATTTCCACAAAACCGAATCCTTTTGAACGGCCAGATATTCTGTCGGTGATAACCGTTGCCGATTCAACCGTTCCGGCTTGAGAGAAAAGTTCTTTCAAGTCGTCGCCGGTCATTTGATACGACAGGTTACCAACATATAATTTTTTAGCCATGTTTTCCTTGGTGCTATGAACACCTTATGTTTTTAGCGTAAGACGACCTCTCAAAGTTATCGCCTTACACTAACGCATAAGGACTTCAAACTTACGAGAAAACTTACAATAGTAAGTATATACTATATCAATCAAAAAAGTCAAGAAACAAAAAGCGCCCGAACATTACCTGACAGTACTGCCCGGCGGTATTTCTTCATCGGGATGGAGGAAAACGGGTCGCCCGTCAACATCAGCTGCAATAATCATTCCTTCGCTTTTATTACCTCTGAACAGTTTTGGTTCAAGATTTAAGAGAAGTGGCATTTCTTTTCCTAACAAGGTGGTTGTATCAGGAAAAAATTCCGCTATCCCGGCAATTATCTGCCTCTCTTCACCGCCAACATCAAAAATAAATTTAACGAGTTTTAGAGAATCGGGAATTTTTCCCGCGGAAATAACTTTGCCAATTTTTATGTCTAATTTTTTAAAATCTTCTAAAGTAATCATGTAATGAAATACTGTCAGATTTTTGTCTTTGACGGCAAATTCTTTTACTGTTTCAACCAAATATAGCTAATGTAGATTGCCAGTGTTATGAAGAGTAGCCATAGAACGGGAGTCCACCTTATGAAAATTTCAGGCCACGTTGCACCAATGGCAACACCAAGAGATACCATCGCGATCTTAAATAAGCTTACTTGCCACCACTTTAGAGTATATGATTTAAATATGTTCATAAATTTATTATACCACAAAACACAGAGTCAATATCGGTGGCCAAATTTTTTTAGGCGGTGGCGAATCCAAATAAAATACGGAATGTTTGGTATCAGATCCAAGATAGTCCTCCAGCCAGCCCTCTTAAGCGCGCGAAATCCCTGATTCTTCATCTCGGGAAGTAAATACTCTTCTCCAAATCGTGCGTGAGGATTTTTATGTATGGAAGCAAGTACTTCGTTAAGCCGCTTAGTTACATTCCACGGCGTTCTCCACGCTATATATCCTTTCGCGTCAATCACATACACGAAATTTGGGAAAAGGCCGTATTGTTTATGCACTGTTCCTTCCAAATCATCAACAACGATTATTCTGTTGTCATGTTCTTCTTCTTGAAATCTTTTCGCGCAACTTAGTTTTTCATCAAACGAAGTATGTGCCGCAATACGCTCCCCTGGATGCGCCTCTCTTACATACAACAAGAGAAAAGTGACATCTGGATATTGGCGAACAAGCTGTTGCATGTCGTTCGTTGTCCCAATAGTGGCCGGGCAAGTTATGCTTGCGCTTTCTAATACAACGATCTTGCCACGAAAATCGCTCAATCGCACAGTCTTGTTGTCGAGCGTGGTCGACATAAAATCTGGTGCGATAGCCCCAATGCGGGGACCATCGAAGTGTTCTATCGAATAATGCCAGAATCCAAAATGTTTGTAATTGTAATCGTTTGATTTCATACTAAATCTTCCATTGGAACACCCAGCGCCTTGGCGATCTTGACGACCGTTTGCACACTTGGCTTGACGGCTATATTTAGCGGGCGAGCCAACTGCTTCATTTCCTAACTGGCGGTGTGTGTCGGTCTAGGACTTAAACCAACAAGACCGTTGAGGGATTTTCCAGACCTGTTTTAGTATATCAAATTAAGGTGCCTCGGTCAGGACGAGTTAAGAATTTCCGATATTTTCATCTTTCCGAATTCGTTAAATATTGTTTTAACTCCAATTTCGTTTTTCCACCACCCGTCCGATGTAAAGTTACCAGTCGAAGTTACCGGCGCGCTTACTCTGTATAGTTTTGTATTCTCTGGAACATATTTCATCATATGCGCCCAAGAGCGCCTCATGGCAAACCATGCAGTAACAAGGATCATAGAGCTATGGGGTAGCTCTAATGAATCCATAATATTTAATCCACCTCTCACGTTATCAGCAACGCTGATTGCGGTATCGTGAATCGCAATATCTTCCGCCGGCACGTCATGTTCTATTGCCCAGTCTCTAAATACATGCGCCTCGGGATTTTCTCTTTTCTCGTAAATAGGTGCGCTTCCCGTGATAAAAATCTTCGGAGTTAATTTTTGTTTATATAAATTAACCGCTGTTTCAATACGAGACAGACTTTTACTTCCGAAAACGAAAATTACATCGGATTTTTGTGGCTCGTCTTCTTCGCCAAGATATGAAGTTATTTTTTGCATCAATTCTTCAACTTCGGAATTTCCCTCTTGAACCAACTTTAATGTTCTCGAAACGACTTGTTCTTGGATCTCAGCGCCGAGAACAACTAATTCTTGCCATGTAAGATCTTTTTCAAAAATATCGGTTGGTAAACCTAATAATTCAAACCATTGAAGTGGTAATTTAAAATCAGCAAAATGTTCCTTTTCTTTTCCGGACGCAACTGGACGTTTTGCTTCTCGTTCAAGAATAACTTCTAATTCTTTTATTTCCGGTAATTCAACTGAACTTTTACGATTTGAAATATTTTCCATGTTATTTATTTGCGGAGGGTACAGGATTTGAACCTGTGATGCCTTGCGGCAAACCCGCTTTCCAAGCGAGCGCAATAGACCACTATGCGAACCCTCCTTATTTTATCCTTTTCAAAAGTTCGTCTTTCAAAACTACAGCGTCATCGTATTTTAATCCTTCGATATATCCTTCGGCTAATTCGGGATTGGTTTGGTCTCCTGCTCCAGAAGTATAAACTAAAACCGTTGCCAGCCCCCAAAATCTTTCGCTGATACTCATTTCAATATTAACGCTCTGAATATTTTTAAAAGGAATATAACTTTCTTTTTTCTGGTAAAAGCCCTTAACAATTTTTAATGATTCATCGCCGAGCTCATAATCAAAAGAAAGATACTCGTAAAGAGCAAAGCTTACGGCAGTAAAAATAAAAAATGCTAAAATGACGGAAAATCCGAGAAAAAGCCACTTGTCAATCAATAAGGCGTAATCGTAAACGGTTACCAAATTAAAAGTCAAAAAAGTACCGGAAACATTGCCCAGATTTTTTTGCGGCGTAAAATAAATGAATAAAACTCCGGTGATAAACCAGAAAATAGCAACTGCGATATCGGTTTTATTGGCGAAATTATTAGTAGCCCACATCCAGATTGCTTTTTTGGAAACCCTCTGCATAAAATTTTCAAGCTATATTTTCAAATTGCGCAACGCTTTTATTCTCTCTTCTATTGGCGGGTGGGTCATAAATAATTTGCGCAGCCAAAAAGTTTTTTTTCGGCCTTTGAAAGGGTCCTCAAGCCATAAATGAGCCGTCGTGTTGCTGGCGGCGCGCATCGGAGTTGGATCGGAAGAAATTTTTTGAAGGGCCGAGGCCAGCCC
>Ga0209515_10001485_pt1 | contig 39063 bp, 35 predicted proteins | sample Subgroupgradi54m_FD_187454 | JGI IMG/M metagenome (GOLD analysis project Ga0209515, IMG submission 187454) | Subsurface groundwater microbial communities from S. Glens Falls, New York, USA - GMW60B uncontaminated upgradient, 5.4 m (SPAdes)... ... | reverse complement strand
GCCAACAGAATCGTCAGAAAGGTAATCGGCCAATGAATATCTTTAAGAAATTTTGGCGCCATAGAGATCATTCCAAATGTAAGCTGCTTTTTTCGCAATTTGCGCGGCCGTAAAGCCGCCTGATTTTCCACGTTCTACAAAAACTACAAATCCAATACTGGGATCCTCATAAGGGAAAAACCCGCCAAACCAGGCGTGCGCTTCTCCTGGTGGCGCTTGCGCAGTCCCTGTTTTGGCCGCCAATTTAGCAAATCCAATTCGGGCTAATTGTCCTGTTCCGTGATCAGATGCAACCACCTGCAGCATGCCTTGTCTTAAAGTTTTAAAGGTATTGGGCTGAATTGACATTTTGTGATTTGCGTCACGGTTTTTTTTGGGATCTGCAATCAATGTAGGCTCCATTATTTTTCCATCGGTTGCTATCGCCGCAACCAAACGTAAAATTTGAAGCGGACTAACCAATAAATAACTTTGGCCAATGGCAAATGTGATGGTGTCGCCTGGATACCATTTGTCATGATGAATTGAATTTTTCCACTCCGCATCCGGCACCAGTCCGCCTGCGGTTGGAAGTTCAAGCGGAATCGAAGATCCAAATCCTATTTTTCGGGCGTATTCCGCCAATCTTTTTTCTCCCACCAACCGGCCCACATTATAAAAGTAGACGTTGCAAGAACGTTCAATGGCCGTATACAAATCGACGCGGCCGTGGCCTTCGTGATTCCAACATTTAAACTTTCTGGAGTTGCCGTTGAATTGAAAGTAACCGGGACAATTGAAAGTCGTATGGGGTGTAATCACGCCCGTTTCCAGAGCCGCCATGGCCGTTACCAATTTAAAAATAGAACCAGGTGGATACAGGCCATTGAACGTCCTGTTCAAAAGCGGACGAGATTTGGATCCGATTACATTTAATCTTTCAGGGCCATGGCCGGGAGAAACAAAAATATTGGGATCAAATCCAGGCATGCTGACGGCTGAGAGAATACCACCCGTTTTCAAATCCATCATTAAAATGGCTGCGTTGTGATTTGGAATTAAAGGACGCAGACTAGCTTCTAATTTCGCATCAATGGTCAAATGAAGATCTTTTCCGGGGACAGGATCTTTTTCACCCAATAAACGGATTGGAACTCCGCGGGCATTGACTTCTAGCTGTCTTCCTCCGTCTTCACCGCGCAAATGCGCATCAAATACCCGCTCAATTCCCGACCGACCGATCCAAGAATCGAAATGATAAATGCTGGGATCTAACCTGGCAAATTCGTCTTTTGAAATTTTACCGATATAACCCACGATATGAGCGCCGGCTTCTCGTTGTGGATAATAACGCATACAGCCAATCTGAATGAAAATACCGCCTAGTTCCGGACGCAATTCCTCAATCCGCATGGCAACTTCTTTGGAGACATCTTGCTTGAGGAGAATCGGACTAAATGAAGTAAAACGGGCTTGAGACAAACGATTTCGGATTTTACTTTCGGGCAACTTCAGTAAATGACTGAGCGCGGGAATATCTTTGGGATCAAAATCTTCCGGAATGGCATATACATTATAAGCAGGTCTATTCGTCGCCAGCAAATCCCCGTTTCGGTCATAAATATTCCCACGCGGCGCTTCAATCCGGATCAAGCGAATTCGATTCTGTTCGCTCGCCTTCCGGTAATAACCGCCCCTGATGATTTGTGCCTGAAAAAGTCCAAACAGCAGAAGCAAAAAACCTCCCATCACTGCAGTTTGCAGAATGGGCAGCCGGAATGAACGCTTTAGAAAAGAGAACATAGATTAAAACAATTCATATTGTTTGACACGCAAAACCTGTTTGAGTCGTTTTTCAAAAATTGGAAATAGGATCGCACCAACAACAGTTGTATAAACGGAAATAAAAAAAGTTTGGGCGAGCATCCATTCATTAAAATAGTGGCCTTCGGTCACAAACGTAAAAATAGAATAAAGGATGAGTGTTACCCAGGAAAATAAAAAAAGGCTTAAAATTTGAATCCACCGTTCGCGGTAAAATTGATCGGCAAAAAATTGAAGCAGTAAGGCCCCGCCCACAAACGAAGCCGTTTCCAGCCCAAAAAAAGAATTGGTCAGTAAATCCCGGATAATTCCCAAAACAAACGCGAGCAGAACCAGTCGTTTCCAATCAATTTGAAACGCATAGAAGGCAATAAAAATGAAAATCAAATCTGGTTTGATTCCATGAATCGAACAGAAAGGGAGGACGGAAACCTCGATCCAGAAAAGAAGGATTAAAATAAAAATTAACCGTTTGTTTGCGAAGAGATGCATAGAACTTCCTCTAATTTAGCAAATGAAACAAACGGCTGAACGGAGGCATATAAACTGAGATTATTTTTTTCATTTCCAACCAGTTCGACTTTGCCAATGGGAATGCCCTTGGGATAAATTCCGCCTAATCCGGAAGTGATGATCATATCACCCACCTGAATACTTGATAACCGGTCCAAATAGGTCATCTTGAGCATCAATGAACCGGTTCCTTCTACCAAGCCCACATCTCGTGTCCGTTGGTTTAGGGCGCTGGCGCGTGCTTCAGGATCAGTCAACAAAATGGCACGAGCTGAATAAGCTCCCGCCACAACCACTTTTCCAACCAGTCCATCAGCATTGATGAGCACTGTATTTTTTCGAATTCCATCATGAGTCCCTTTGTTGATGACAATAAATTGGGTCCAATGAGAGGGATCTCGAGCAATCACTCGAGCAACAATTCCCTGTTTGATGAAATTTTGTTTTAATTTGAGGAGGGATTCAAGGCGGGCAATTTTATGTTTGGTTTCATCCAGATTAAGAAGTTCTGATTTTAATTTTTCGATTTCGACTTGAAGGGCTTCATTTTCTGAGCGCAGTTTTGGCCATTCCAAAAAATAACCGATTTGCTTGGCGCAAAAATTGGTTGCTTGACTTTGAATTTCTAGGAAAGGGCCTGTAACGGTAGTGGTAAATGATCTAACGTGCTGAACAAACTGGGGAGAAATTGCACCGATTAATAAGGGGAATAAAACGGCGCCAACGAGAAATAGGGATCGTTTAAGATGCATCTGGACCCCACCTCAGAATTACAACTCGAAATGTTTATGATTATTGGTATTGACTGAAAGGCGTTTAAGCAATCCGATATCACTTAAATACCGGCCCGTACCGAGTGCGACTGCGGTCAGAGGGTCATCGGCAATGTGAACCGGAAGACCGGTTTCTTCGCTAATCAGTTTGTCTAAACCTCTGAGAAGAGCACCGCCACCGGCCAAGATAAGACCTCGGCTGATAAGGTCGGCTGAAAGTTCAGGAGGAGTTCGTTCCAATGTAATGCGGATGGCTTCTAAAATTTGCGAAATGGCCTCAGAGAGCGCTTCTCTGATTTCTTCGCTGGAAACCGTAATGGTCTTGGGTAATCCGGCCAAAATATCCCGCCCACGGACTTCCATGGTGGTTTCTTCTTCAAGCGGATAAGCAGAGCCGATTTTAATTTTGGTTTCCTCTGCCGTACGTTCTCCGATCATCAGATTATATGTTTTCTTCAAATGATTGATGATGGCTTCATCGCATTCATCTCCGCCGATTCGAATACTTTTGGCGAACACAATTCCGGCAAGTGAAATAACGGCAATCTCAGTGGTTCCTCCGCCGATGTCCACAATCATATTTCCGGATGGCTCATGAATCGGCAGACCAACGCCAATCGCAGCCGCAATCGGCTCTTCAACTAAATAAACGGGGCTTCTTGCACCGGCACGTTCGGCGGAGTCTTTGACCGCGCGTTTTTCAACTTCGGTAATTCCGCTGGGAACTGCGATGACCACACGAGGAGTGACTAAAGGTTTGCGTTTGTGAACTTTCCCAATGAAATAACGCAGCATGGCTTCGGTAATTTCGAAGTCGGCAATGACGCCGTCTTTCATCGGACGAATTGCCACGATATTGCCTGGCGTACGACCCAACATCCGTTTGGCTTCTTCGCCGACGGCCAAAACCTGATGCGTGTTTCGGTCAATCGCAACCACAGAAGGTTCACATAGAACGACGCCCTGGCCTTTAACGTAAACGAGTGTGGTGGCGGTTCCTAAATCGATTCCAATGTCGTTGGAAAATACACCGAGGATTTTATCTAACAAAACCATTAGCTTCCCTTGGATTGGAGGTGACGAGATAGTCCGTTAAAAAAGTGGATGCATTCTAAAGGAAGCGTTTTTGGGTGTCAAGTGACATTTACGCGATAAATGCCAATAGATAAACGTTTTGCGTCAATTTTTATCAACCCCTTATTTTTTTAAGCCTAAAATTTGGATAAACGCAACAAATCATTTTCAAATTCAGGATAAGAGGTTTGAATACAATCCGTATCTTCCATCACAATTCCCTTTTTTGATCGCAAGCCGGCAATTAAAAAACTCATCGCCGTTCGGTGATCTCCAAAACTGGAAACCGTTCCGCCGCTAAATTCTTTAACGCCTTCGATCACGCAACCGTCGGGACGTTCTTCAATTTTTCCGCCGATTGTGTTGAGTCCGGTAGCCATCGAACGAACACGATCCGTTTCTTTGACGCGCAATTCTTCAGCTCCTTCGATCACACTAGTTCCATCCGCTAAAGCGCACAGAATCATTAAAATAGGGAGTTCGTCAATCAAGCTTGGAATCCAACTTGGATTCAGTTTAATCGCTTTCAATCGGCTCGATTTGATTTTCACATTTCCGATGGGTTCGCCTTTTGTTTCCTCAACTTCTATTTTTATATTCGCTCCCATTAATTTCAGTACTTCAAGAAAACCAATACGGGTTGGATTAAGACCGACTTGACGAACAATTAAATTAGAATTTGGAACGAGTAATGCGGCCGCTATAAAAAAAGCGGCAGAAGAGATGTCGCCTGGAACACGAAATTGAATGGGCGAAAGTTTATTTGCTTTTTGAATAATGACTTTCGTTTTTATTTTTTTAAATGGAACCCGAAACGTTTCAAACAAACGTTCGGTGTGATCACGAGAAAGAATGGGTTCTTCGATGGAGGTTTCCCCGTCGGCAAAAAGACCCGCTAATAAAATAGCGGATTTGACTTGAGCGCTGGCAATTTCATTTTTCCAGGTAATGCCCTTAAGCGGGCCACCCTTAACATAAAGTGGCGCGTAATTGGCATCATCGGCCCCCATAATCGTGGCACCCATTTCCCGAAGGGGCTTGGTAACGCGGCGCATGGGGCGGCGAGATAAAGAGGGATCACCCGTTAATTGGCTTTCAAATGCCTGGCCGGCTAAGATTCCGAGGAGTAGCCGCATGGTAGTCCCCGAATTTCCAAGATCCAGATCCTTCTTCGGTGCTTTCAACCCTCTTAATCCGACTCCGTTGACGATTAAAATATCCGGCTTGGACGTTTTTTGTTCAAAACTAACGCCCATTTCCTTAAAAGCTTCAACCGTCCGTTTGCAATCATTGGAATAAAGAAAACGCGTAAATTCACTTCGTCCTTCGGCTAAAGCGCCCAGCATTGCGAGGCGATGAGAAATCGATTTATCTCCCGGCGGAGTATATTCGCCTTCAATTTTTGAAATGGGATGAGATTCTAGAGAATTCATAATGATGAACTTCTGATCAATTTAATTGCGATTTCGTCTGATCCAAATTCGCAAACTATTTAATTCTTGACCGATTTGTTCGAGCTTTTGAATGACTTGAGACTGAGAGGCGGTCAGTTGACTAACCTTAGATTCTAGAAGCACTAATTTTTGACTTGCATCACGCAAGGCAGTTGATTCTTCTGCTCTTAACAAGACAGGAACAAAAAGGAAAACAATCAGAAAAAAAACTAATTTCATCGAATGCATCAGCGGCGGGATTGAATTTTCAAATTTTGAATTTCATCAACAATTTTGTTTTCGCTGACAATGATTTGTTGCTGTTTCTTTTCTAGCTGATCGACTCTCTCAATTAAACGGGTTAAGCGCGAAGAAATGGTGGATTCGGAACTATCGGCCAAAAGTGGACTACTTCCGAAGGTCAGAACAATTAAAAAAACGGGGATGAAGAAATTCATTCGGTCACTCACAAATAACGAACCAGTTCTAGGATTTGAATGGTCAGAATAAAGGCAAGACATAACACAGTCAGGCCGATTAGGAATGAAATCAGCGTAGACCCAATACGATTGTTAGGCCCGGGAAACCGAATTGCCTTCGGCAATGGGATGATCGCTTTGTTCTTCAACAATGTAGGCGGCACTGTAATCATCGTACACTTTTTCAACACGTGCTTTTGCAATTTGTTTTCCTTCTTGCTGAATACTGACCAGATCATTGACATCCAAACTTTGATGCAAACCTAAATTGACAACAACAAAATTATATTTTCGGTTGACCAAAAGCACACTCCCGGCAGCAATCGCTTGATCCGTTTTCTGAACGGGTTTGGTTGCCTCTTGAGTTTTAACTTGAACCGGTTCCGGCTTTACTTCTTCGGAGACGGGTTTGGATTCATTTTTTTGAATCACCTCGACGGGAAGTTCGATGGGCTGTTCTGCTATCAACGTTGGCGCTACTTCCTTCACCGGTTCTGATTTCTTGTTTTTGGAAAATCTAAAAAACGGAAAATGTCTTCGTTTCTTTGGAGGTTCGGGTAACGCAGTCAGTGGTTTGAAGGAAATCTCAGGAGTTTGATCTTTTTTTTCTTCTTTCGCAACTTGAGCTGAACTGGCTTTGGCTTCACCTTCTTTGGGTGCAACCGGATTAATTTCAAGATAACCTACTTCGGAGCCGGGTAATTGATTTTGACCTTCGATTTGACGCATGCGGGCTTCAAGCTCATCGAGGATCTGTTCCAATTCTTGATTTCGCTTTTGCGCATCCGTAAAAGCGACTTGAGCTTCCTTAGCTTGGCCTCGAAGCGTTTTCAGATCAACATCTTTTTGAGAAATGAGGGAGAGAGCTTCTTGTCTGGCGGTTTGTTCAGCTTTTAACTTTTCTTCCAGTTTGCTCACTTGCTCGGTTAGTTGGACCTTCTCTAATTCCAACTTCGCAAGACGATCTTCCAGATCAACCTTGACGCCTTCGAGATAAAGGCGTTCTTCTTTTTCATTTTCACGAACATTGGAAAGATATAAAGAGAGCGTGGCACTGGAAAAACTCAAGATAAACAGAACGATGATGGAGGTTTTAAGAAATTTCACAGTTGGTTTTTCTAAGTTTTTTAAAGTTAATGAATGTCATTATAACATAAGTCCTTTTAAAGACAACAGTAAATCCCTTTTCCAAAACTGCCTTTAAGGTATCGGCACATTTATCAAAAGGCTCATCCATTTCTAGAGAAAAGATTGCGGGATTGAGGAGGTTCGCTATAATAGGTCCCATGCTAAACATTTACCGCAAACATATCAAAACCATTATTTGGGTAATCGTACTTTCATTTGTAGCCTGGGGGGTTGGGACGCTCAGCATTTCCACTCAAAATTCCTCTCCTTACGCCGGATCCGTACGCGGGGAAAAAATTACCCAAAAAGAATTTATGATGACGATGCGGTTTTATGAACTCCTAACCCGTGCGCAACAAAAAAATTCAGACGCTCCATCAAAACCAATCACCTATGACGAACTTCGGGCTTTGAGCTGGCAAACCATTATCGTTAGTCGCGAGGCACAACATCAGGGAATTAAAATAACCGATGAGGACATCAAAGCAGAGGTTGAGAAATTATTTTCGATCGACGGACGCTTTAGCCTTATTTTGTATCAAGATTGGATTCTGAAAAATTTCGATGGGCATTCCCGGGAGTTTGAAGAACTTATTCGCAAACATTTAGCGGTTCAGAAAATCCGCCAAAAAGTCTTAGCGGGTGTTCCTGATTCTGAGCGCGACAATCAATGGCTAAAATGGTTAACGAATACGATTGGAAGCGCTCAACTAAAAGACTTTACAGCAAAACCGCAATCTTAGCCGGTGATTTTTCAAAATAAAGCCATTCCTCAGTTCAGGTATTTTTTCAGGCTTATTTTCTGCGTCCCATCACTCTGAGGAGCAATAGAAATAGGTTGATAAAATCCAAATACAGTGTCAGAGCGCCCAAGAGAGCGGCTTTTTTGATGATTTCTCCAGACTCAAATCCCTGTTCATGAATAATCTTTAATTTCTGAACATCATAAGCGGTCAGGGCAATAAACACAGCAATCCCAATGTAAGTGATGATCCAATAAAACGCTTCACTCTTTAAAAACCAATTCACGAGAGAAGCTAAAATCACCCCGATTAAAGCCATGAAGGCAAAACTTCCCATTGAAGTCAGATCGCGCTTGGTGGTAAATCCATATAAGCTGACGGCTGCAAACATGCCGGCAGTAACCAAAAAGGTAGATGCAATCGAAGCGCCCGTGTAAATCAGAAAAATACTCGAAAACAAAACACCGTTTAACGTCGCATAAATACTAAAACCAGTCGTCGCAGCCATAAGACTGAGCCGCATGACTTGGCTTGAGAGCCAAAATACGATTCCCAGCTGCACGAGTGCCAACATGAAGAAAAGTCCAATATTGCGATGAAACGCAACGATCAAACTTGGATTCATCGCCATCCAACCCGCCACAATCCCTGTTAAAGCCAATCCCATCGCCATCCAAAAAAAGACTTGAGACAGAAAACCGCGCTCAGATGCCGCCGATGCTCTTCCAATGCTCACATCAAATGGTTTATTTTCCATTTAGATTCCTCCCGCTAATTTGAATTCGTTATCAGTTCCCGAAGTCGAGACATACCGATCCGGTGACAAAAATTACCAAATTCTTCTCCACCATTCCGCTGAAGCTTATATAACTTAAATACGGAAATTAATTGCTTCACAATTTCTTCTTCTGAAATATTTTCTGAAAACAGTTGATTCAAGCGGGTACCGTCTAAGTTGCCGCCTAAATAAATATTATACGTCCCCACGGCTCTGCCGACGAGACCAATTTCAGACGAATACGGACGAGCGCAGCCATTCGGGCAGCCAGTCATTCGAAGCGTAATGCGGTCCTTAGCCAATCCCAATTCATTTAAGGCCGTTGCAAACCGATCGATTAATGAAGGAAGTAATCGTTCGGATTCGGTAATGGCCAGTCCGCAAGTCGGAAGCGCCGGGCACGCCATGGAATGTTTTTGAATCATCGACAGCTGATCCGGAAATACAATTCCGTGTGAGCTTAAAATTTGTTCCAACTCTTTCTTCTGGCTTTCCTTAATATTTGAAATGAGCAAATCTTGAGTCGTCGTTAAATAGACTGGCGTTTTAAAACGTTTTACCGCTTCCCTGAGACCAGTTTTGAGACAATTTTTCCCGTCATCTTTAATTCTTCCGTTTTCGATGGAAACGCCAAAATACCACTGCCTATCTCCCTGTTCGTTCCAGCCCAAATGATTCTCAAAACCTTTCCATTTTATGGGATGTACAGGATCCAATTTTTTGCCAAATCGTTTTTCAACTTCTGTCTGAAACCAGACAAGACCGCGGTCATGAATTAAATATTTCATGCGGGCATGTTTGCGGCTTTTGCGGTCGCCAAAATCGCGCTGAACAAGGACGATAGCTTTTGTAATCTCCAAAATTTCGTTGGGCTTTACAAAACACAACGGATCCGCTAAGCGCGGAAAAGTATCTTTGGCGGCGTGAGACATTCCCAAACCGCCGCCTACCAATATATTGAAGCCGGATACTTCCCCATTTTTAAGTTCTGGGACAATACCAATATCGTTTGTATAAACATCCACGCAATTGTCTTCGGGAAACGCCAAAGCGATTTTAAATTTTCGGGGAAGATAAAATTTTCCGTAAATGGGTTCAACTTCTTCCGGCTTTTTTTTGGTTAGGTCTTCTACTTTTTCGCCGTTGAACCAAATCTCATGATAGGTTCCTGACTTGGATAAAAATTGATCTGAAATAGATTTGGTGTATTCATAAACCTTTAACTTAGCGCGATCTGCGGACGGTGCCGGACATCCTAAGACATTTCTGACATTATCACCGCATGCACCTAAAGTTGTTGCAAGTTTTAAGTTGATTGCTTTGATGACAGATTTCAAATTCTTCTTAAAAACCGAATGAAATTGAAAACCTTGGCGGGTGGTAATTCTAAGCGTCTGATTTCCATATTGATCTGCCAATTCATCAAAGTTTAAATATTGTTCTGCACTCAACCGGCCACCGGGAGTTTTGGTCCGAACCATCATTGAATAGAGCGGCTCTTGGCCTACCTTTCGACGTTGATTGCGTACGTCCCGGTCATCTTGCTGATAAGTTCCGTGGGCTTTGAGAAGTTGAGCGGTATCTTTGTGGAAATGGCTCGTCGGAGCAGACAGCTCTTCTTTAATCGTCCCCTTGAGGTAACGACTATCCTCTTTAATCCGCTCCATTTCAGGTCTTGTATCTGGGCTCATCTTCAAACCTTTATCTTTAAGAAAGTTAGTTTACAGCAAGGGACAAAGCGAGTCAATTGGAGGGCAAAGTAAGGCGAAGCGGTTCCGGGCATAAAAAACGGGCACTGAAAAGTGCCCGTTTTTTTTGCATCAACAAATTAAACTAAATCAATTACGCCGTTGCTGGTGTATCTGCCTCATCCAGCTTAATTCCGTGGTAACCAGGTACCGGAGAAGTCACAATATTGACTACGCCCGCACCAATGCTTTCCACAGCTTCAACCAGACCTTGACCTAGTCCGGTAAATAAACCCGTCGCATATTTTTTCTGTGTCGCAATGTGATCATACGGGTACCAGACTAGTTTTATGGGAGACGTTATAATCTGATCAACTCCGAGCACAAACTGTCCCATAAATTTCGTTGGATAAGAATCAGACTGAGCCTTTCCACTTGCCCAATTTCCAAGCGGACATGTCGGAGCCGCCCAGACCTGGGAAGCACTTAAAACCACAAGCAACATTAATATAACAACAATTTTCTTTTTCATCGTTTTTATATCCTCCATTGATGAGAAAAATGAACTATATAAGTTGTCGACTTGTAGGGGGATAAACTGAACTAAAATATTATGGAGCAAAACGTTAAGAAAAAGCGACTAATTTCTTAACCAAAGCCAGCATATCTGGCATCGAGCTGGAAGGTCCGCCTTTTTCAATAAAAACGGGGGCTCCCCATTTTCTAATTTCTAGGATATCGTCGGCTGCTGTTGAATCAATAAAAATAATAGTTGGGATCCGGAATCCGGAGCGTGATAAATCCCGATAAAGTTCAACACCTGTTCTAACCGGCATTTTGATATCCAAAATAATGCAATGTGGTTGATCTTGTTCAATCAATTTAAAACCTTCAAGCCCATTCAAAGCAATTCGAACATTAAACGGCGGGTCTTTACGAACCTCGAAATAATCCTGAATGACTTCGATAATTTCAACTTCATCATCGACAATGAGTAGCTTAATGAGTTCTGGAAGCGAAACCTGATTTAAAAGACTTTTACGGAACGCGCGTTCATCAATCGGAAATTCTAGCTTTCCATCCCAATGCACTCCATCTGAAGAAGGACTTCCCAAACTAAAATATTTTACCTTCGGATTTTCTATTTTGAATTGAGTGAGCCGGCTGACGATCCGCTGATCCAGCCAATCTCCTTGAAAGAAAACAATATCGGGTTTGAACGTCAACAATACGGAAAGATCTGATTTAGAACGAATAATGGTGGGAATGGATTCGGTGTCAGAAAAATAATCGGCGATGTATTCAACCGCTTTCTTATTTTCACTGGCGACAATAATTGTTCTCTTAGGCATTTTGTTACATTCCTAAGAGCCGTTCGATTTCTTTTTTAAGACACATGAGGTCAAATGGCTTTTGAAGAAAAACATCACGTCCCAATTCTTCTGCTTGATCAATCAGCACCTGGTCCACATAACCCGTGTTGACAATGACTTTGGTTAAAGGCGATGATTCCTTAGCAACCTTCAGAACCAGCAAACCAGACATGTCTGGCAGTTTCATATCTACTAAAAGCACATCCGGCTTTTCACGCTTGAGAAGTTGGATTCCTTCTTCTCCGCTGTCGGCTACAAAAACTTGATAACCCTCTTCTTCAAAAAATGCCTTAACTTCATCGAGAATGCCATTTTCATCATCGACTACAAGCAGTTTTGCGGGCATAGAATTTAAAATCTCATCCGGAATGGTTCAATCTTTGTCTAAGCTCGTTGAGTTCTGTTTTGATTTCTTTGGGAAGACGATCTCCGAATTGGCTGTAGAATTCCTCTTGTAGCTTTAAATCTTCAAGCCAATCGTTTGAATCAATCGATAAAAGTTCATCCATCGCACTGGATTGGAGGTTAAGTCCAGTCAAATCAATACTGCCAGACTTGGGAACAAACCCAATCGGCGTTTCTTTTGCTTCACCCTTGCCTTCAACTCTGGTGAGAATCCATTCGAGGACTCTTAAGTTTTCACCAAAACCCGGCCAAATAAATTTGCCCTGAGCATTTTGCCGGAACCAATTCACGTGAAAAATTTTGGGAGGCTTATTAAGTTTGCGACCCATCGAAAGCCAATGCGCAAAATAATCAGCCATGTTGTAACCGCAAAAAGGAAGCATCGCCATCGGATCGCGGCGAACCTCACCTTGTTTGCCCATTTGAGCAGCCGTGCGTTCGCTGGCCATTTGACTGGCGACATACACACCGTGTTGCCAGTTACGCGTTTCATACACCAAGGGCGCAACGCGGGCGCGCCGTCCGCCAAAAATAATGGCCGAAATCGGAACCCCTTCTGGGTCATCCATTTTGGATGAAAAAGTCGGACATTGAGTAATGGGTGCTGTAAAGCGGCTATTGGGGTGAGCGCCAAGAACCGGCTTGCCATCTTTGTCTTTTGCGCCGGGTTTCCAAGGATTTCCCATCCAATCAATTCCTTCAGCAGGCGGCTCGCCATCGCCACCTTCCCACCACACCGTACCGTCTTTGGCTAAAACCACGTTGGTATAAATGGTATTGCGCTTCATCGTAACCATCGCCACTGAATTCGTTTTGGAATTGGTTCCCGGAAGCACGCCAAAAAATCCGGCTTCGGGATTCACGGCTCTGAGTTGCCCGTCTTTTCCAATTCTGAGCCAGGCAATGTCATCGCCAACGGTCCAAATTTTATATCCTTTGTGCTTTAAACCTTCCGGCGGAACAATCATGGCAAGATTTGTTTTTCCACACGCACTCGGAAAGGCGGCTGTGACATATTTGGTCACTCCATTTCGCTCAATTCCGAGAATCAACATGTGTTCTGCCATCCAACCTTCTTTGCGGCCAAGCCAACTGGCAATTCGAAGGGCTAAGCATTTTTTGCCTAAAAGAACATTTCCACCATAACCTGAGCCGACACTCCAAATGGTGTTGTCTTCGGGGAAATGAAGAATTAATCTCCGGTTGATATCTAAATCTGCTTTTGAATGAAGCCCTTTGGTAAATGATCCATCGGTGCCAAGCGCTTTCAAAACAGGCGCGCCGATTCTGGCCATGATTCTCATATTGAGAACAACGTAAATACTGTCGGTGAGTTCAATTCCGATTTTACTGAAGGGTGATCCGATAGGGCCCATGCAAAACGGAATTACATACATCGTGCGGCCTTTCATCGCGCCATCAAAAAGACCTTTGGCTTTGGAATAAGCTTCTTGAGGAAGCATCCAATTGTTATTCGGGCCGGCATCTTCTTTTTTACTCGTACAAATAAACGTGAGGTGTTCGGTTCGTGCAACGTCGTTATGCGCTGTGCGGTGAAGAAAACAGCCAGGCAATTTTTGTTCATTCAGTTTGATGATTTCTCCGATGGATAAAGATTCTTGCTCGAGCTGACGCTTTTCTTCTTCGGATCCGTCACACCAATAGATGCGGTCCGGTTTGCACATGGCAGCCATTTCATTGACCCATGTGATGAGTCCTTGATGATTCGTATTCGGTTTGGATTTCGGCATTACTTTTGTGACTTCACTCATAACTGGACACCAATTAAAATTAAATTTGTCTTTTTTTCTCTAGTTGTTGGCCAAGTATTTTACCAAAAACCATCAACTTTGGCTTCTTTAATTTTCGGAAATCTTTAACGGCTTGCTCAGCCGCCTCATGCGCCTGAACGGGATTAATTCCTTCCCGAACACGTTGTTTAAAAATCTCATGGATGAAATAAGGTTCATCCAAATTCACCATTTGCCGCCCCTCTGAGTTTTTGACATATTCCAGTTCAAATAAAGATAGTTCAGAATGAATCGTAAACCCTTGATTCTTAAGCATCTCCTTTAATGAAGCATCTATTGGCTCCTCTGCAAAAATGATCAGGTAACCCTTCTCTATCAAACTACCTGCTTTGGATAGAGCACTTTCCTGGGTTCCATTCATCAAAATAATTCCGTAAAAGCTAACATCGCTGGAAGATTGCCAATTCACTTCAGGGTATTTTCGCTTCAAATGTGAGATTACTTCGTCAGCTAATTGATGTTCATCACGAGCCACGCCCATAACAACAAACCCCTCTTGCGGCTGAATGATTTTCTGATCGATTAATTCCTTGCGCAATCGATCAATTTGATTGGCTAACATTTCTTGGTAAATCGGAGAAATATTTTTTCCAGCCATTGCGAAATTGGTGATGTCTTTGTCAGCAAGAGCGTGGGATTGAAAAAATAAATATGGAAGTAAACTGATGATCAAAATGAAAAATCTGCGGCTAGCAGGATTTGAACCTGCAAGGGTTTCCCCACAAGATCCTAAGTCTTGCGCGTCTGCCAATTTCGCCATAGCCGCAAAATTAAATATTCTTCTTGATCCAGCGCTGAATAAACGTACCAATCAAAAGCAAACCATCAATCAAAAAAAATACATTGAAAATAATCAATTCCGGGGACATCAATGGTTTGCCTTCTTGGAAAATTTCCTGGCGAAGATACAAAATGAGCAATAAGGCAGTCACCGCGAAAATGGTAATTTGCTCACCGTGGCCCGTGACTCGCTTTAATTCAAATGGAGCATGAGATCGTTTCCGGTAAGGTATGATTCGGGGAATAAATCGTGGGACGTGCTTGACGTAATCTTGATAGTCCTCTTTGAAGGCAAGTGACAACCTTTGCTCTTCCCCTTTAATCGTAATCCAATATAAACCAAAAAAACCGGCGATATAGAAAATTATAATCACGGGGTGCCAAATAATCAGGCAGAATCCCAGGCCAATCAAAAAATTGCCGACGTAAAGCGGATTGCGCACGTGAGCATAGGGTCCATTCGTCGCCAATTCTTTTGATTTGCGAATATAACCATGAGACCAAATCCGGATTGCTTCTCCCAGCAAAATAACCGGAATGCCAATCCAAAACCCTTGAGCCGTACTTCGAGCAAAAAAAGCAAGAACCGCGATAAACGGATAAACAAAATACATTCTCAGTTTTCTATATTTATGAAGCGGAACTTGAAGCTCAAGCTCAGAAGGTTGAGAGCGCGTCATGATGGATCAAGTATAGGAATTCGTTACTTTAGCAAACACAATTTCGGGTAGGTTTTGATCCGGAGATTTTTGATAAATGATGGTGACCTTGCTTCCTCCCAAAACATCGCCTGTAGATTTGGTGACACCGCCAATTTTCACCAAACTTCGGTTTTTGTCGGCCAAGAATTTGATGGTCGCACCAGAAGAAAGATCTTTTACCGTATAAATAGCACTGCCCAATGGTTCCTTCAATTCTTCAACTTCTAAAACTTCGCCCTTCAATTGGAGAAGCCGAGGATTATTAGCACTTTCCTGGGCCAAAACAGAAATCACATGAACCGTTAAGAAGAATATGGCAATACAACATGACAAGATTATTTTATTCATCGTTCTGCTCACTTTCAGTTCAGCCGGGAGGCCAAGTCATTTTTCGACCGCCCAGAAGGTGTAAATGAATATGAAATACGGATTGCCCTGCTTGATTTCCGTTGTTCAAAACCAGTCGGAAACCATCTTCAATTTTTTCATTAGCCGCCAACTTCTTGGCGAGAAAAATCATACGCCCAACCAGCTTGTCATCAGAACCTGATAAATCGGTAATTTTGGCAACGTGCTTTCTCGGAATGATTAAGAGATGAACCGGCGCTTGAGGATGAATATCCCGAATAGCAAATAAAGATTCATCTTCATAAACCATATTCGAGGGAATTTCTTTGTTACCAATTTTACAAAACAGGCAGTCGCTCACGATGGATTTAAGAAGTACTATGGACTAAATTTGGACTTTTGGGTCCGATGGGCGGTTCCTTGCCTTGAATCAATGCTTCGGCCTTGATTTTCGCTTCTTCCATTTTGGGATATCGGACTTCACGGTAACCGCGAACGAACTCGGGCGTTTCAAGCGCTTGAACGTAAGCTTCATAGGAAGCGCGGCCTGTAAAATGGAAATCCTTGATGAGTTGAATGTACCAATTGCGAAAGGTTTTTTCACGGGCATGCCAACCAGGCAATAATTTCCGCAAAAATTTCATTTGTTTCATAATCTTTAACTGCCAATCACGCGTAATCATATGAAAGCGAATTTGAAACCCAAAAATCGTAAATTCAGGCCGGTTGATATGACGGTAAATGACCTTGTCCCCTTTGGAAGGATCGATTCGGTATCTCTGATAATCCCTTTTTTGCTTCTCAACACTCGTCAATAAATGGGCGACAAAAATTTCGTCCTTGATAGCCATCACTTTATGAAGATAGCGGATCACAGCTTGCGTGGCTTGAAACTTGAATTCTGGGCTGTCTTGCATCCTGATTTTTTTGACCAATTCCACATACTGACGGGCATAGGTGATACCTTCAAACTGGATTAAATCATAAATTCGAAGCGCTAAATGCATATTGGTTTCATCATCCATTCTCAAAGCCGCGGCCGCTTTCACAGCCAAATTCCGATAGGCATGACCCAGCCACGACCTTCTCCACCGGGTGGTGTTGAGGATTTCTTCTTTTTCATCCAGAACGCTTTCATAACTATCGGGTGCATCGATTGTAAATTTTTTGGGATCGACGGTAAAAAACCGGCCGAGATTAAACGCATTCATATTTTCTTTAACGGCATCCGTCGGAACAGATTTTTCAATCGCACCTTTAATATTTTCCAAACTGAGGGGCAAATATCCTTTTTGATAAGCAACTCCGAGCATGATGATGTTGGCAAATACTTTGTTACCCAAATATTGTTCTGCGACTTCAGACATATCCGCACTCATATAACGATCCGTGCGACTGGTCCGGCGAAGCATTTCTTCAAGATGAATGGGTTTAAAATCTTCCGTTCCCAAAAGCATGGTCACGGTAGGTGTTTTGTGGGTATTGACGAGTGCGGTCGTAAATCTGGGACTGGCAACCCGAATATTAATTTTTGGATCAATGCTTCTCACGGCTTCTAAGATATCAAGCCCGAGCAACAGGTTGGTTTTCCCGTAGGGCGTAATCGGCGAAATAATATCTGCGTTTTTGGAAAATACAACGTGGGAATAAACACCGCCGTTTCGAATGGCTAATCCTTTTTTGTCGGCAAATCGGACTTGATAACCTTGTTTGAGTCCGGCCTGGACCAGAATGGCAGTCACCATTCCGATTCCCATTCCGCCCACACCGGCCACATAAGCGCGCCAAGTATGATTAAACTCTTCGAATTTTGGCTCAGGCAAAGAATGCACATCGTAATAAGTATTTTCAGCAGGCGCATTTTTCCGAATGACGACAAGTTCTTCAAACGAAGGACAGGCATGAATTTTAGTGCAAGCTCCGTCCGCTTTGCACCAGCTCAAATCAGTTACTAGTTTCGGCCCATAATTGGTTTCTTTAATCGTCAGACCGGGACATCCTGTGGCCTTCGTACATTCAAGGCAGTATTCACATACTTCGGGCGTAATATTGATGAACCGTTTCTCTGGCAAAAATCCTTTTTCACGAATTCTCTTTTTATCTTCGCGCGTGACTTTCCGGTCATAAGTAATTCCGCACTCTTTATCAGCGATGATCACCTTGACGCCATCTTGCAAAAGAGTTTCTTCCATTAAATCTTTGTACTGATCCCGGTAAGCGGGATTGGTGCGGTAAATTGGAATGTCCGTGCCTTTCGCCATTCCCTTCACCACTTCTTCGATATTTTGAGCAATCGTTCGATTGCCAACGATATCGAATTCCTGCGCTGCCGTCGGTTGATGGCCCGTCATGGCGGTCGTTCCATTATCCAAAATAATAAAGGTGATATCCTGATTGTGTTTGATCGCATCTGAGATGGCGATCATGCCGCTGTGGAAGAAGGTTGAATCGCCCATAAAGACCGCTTGTTTATTGGTAATAAACTTGTCAATTCCCGCGCCCGTTCCGCCGCCGAGGCCCATTCCGGAATAATTGTGCATCAAATCAGAATTAGGTTCGAACATGAGCATCGTATAGCAGCCCGTATCTCCGTGAAACAGCAAATCCACCGGTTCGTGATTATGATGCTTGCGCATATACTCCGGATCATTGAAGCTGCGTTTGACTTCAATTAAAACGCTGGATGAATCGCGGTGCGGACAGCCGGGACAAAACGTGGGTGTTCTCTGCGGAATTTTTACCGGATTGGTTGCTGTTTCCTGAATGAGCGCCAGTTCTTGTTTGATCCGGTTGTGATCAACCGTTTTACCTTCAAGCTTGAGGAGCAAAGGACCCAACCGTTCAATTAAAACAGAAACATTCAAACCACGAGTTGCCGGAATTCCGCTTAACTCATACGGAAATTGTTTTCCCCAAATGGGTGTGAAGCGGTTGAGCTTTCCAGTTTGAAAATTGTGCGTAATCAAACTCGCAATTTGGGATTCAATAAAATCCCGCTTCTCTTCAATCACCACAATTTGATCTACCGATTCGGCAAAATCTTTGACGAGCGCCTCATCCAACGGAAAAGTAATGCCCAGCTTTAAAATTGGAAATTGACCGCTTAACCCAAGCTCTAAAAATGCGTGCTCTAAATAACTGTAAGCAATTCCGGATGCAACAAAACCCACAGCTCGGGAAGATCCTGAATACAAGATTTTGTTCACTTCATGAAGCTGGCAAAACCGAATCAAATCTGAATAACGATCCGCCAAAGTTTCTTCTTTGATTGCCGTTCGAGGAGATAAAATAACCGTATCTTCTACAGGAATGGATTTGGTATCAATTTGGACAGGACGTTTGATATTAATGGTTGGATATTGATTTCCATAGACCGCAACAGATCCGCCGCCATCGGCTAAATTGGTGGTCACGAGATAGGCTACGTAAAGATTGGATTTTGCGGATAAATCAAGACCTACTGAAACCCAGTCTTTTAATTCTTGAAACGTGGCCGGTTCCATGACGGGCATGTGCAAATGTTTGGCTAAGAATCTAGAATCACTCGGGACCTGCGTGCTTTCAGACCAGGGATCGTCCCCAATCACCACGAGCGCGCCACCCTTGTGAGAACTTTTTGAGAGATTGCCCAACGCAAGACCATCGCTAGCCACATGAGCGCCCACGCTTTTCATGGCTACGATGGCTTTGATGTCTTCCATTTGAGAACCGTTGACACGCGCGGCGCCCAAAGCTTCGTTGTTGGCTATTTGAAATAAAATACCTTTGTCCTTCAGTAATTCTTTTACGTTGCGAGCGGAATTGAAAAAATCAGCCAGCGGAGAGCCAGGATAACCTGTCAGTAAACTGACCTTGCCTTCCAGCGCACCTTTTAGAATGAGCTCACTTCCGGTATAAACTTGTATTCCTCGGTCTTGCCTGAACCTGGCGTCCATATTAGTTGGGTAAGTTAAACTTCTCCCTTAATGTTGTGAAATATCCGCGCCTTGAACTTTTAATGAGTTGAAAGCAATTTTCAGATTTTGTGATGTCAATAATAGAACGGTTGTCAATGGCAACGTCTTTTTGTCCATCAGCCGTCAGCAATGCTTTCTCGCGCGCCTCGTCACAGGTAATTCGGATTCTGATCGACTGATTGCCGGAAATAACCAAAGGTCTCAACGCCGAAGCGTGCGCGCAAATGGGCGTAATAATTAAATTGTCCAGTGAAGGATAAACAATCGGTCCGCCGGCTGATAACGAATAGGCTGTGGAACCTGTGGGCGTTGCCACAATTACGCCGTCGCCTGAAAAACGCGCTGCATGTTCTCCACCGACATCAATCCGAACCGTCATATAACGAGTGAGCCCTTCTCGATTAACAACAATGTCATTTAAAGCCTGAAACCGGCGTTCTGATTCCAACTTGTTTCCTTCCGACTTGACCGTCGCGCTTAATAAGATTCGTTCTTCCACTTCGTGCTGGCCGGAAAAAACCAATTTTAACTCATCATAAAGTTCTTCAGTTCGAATTTCCGTTAGAAATCCTAAGCTTCCACTATTGACGGCCAAGACTGGAACTGTGCGGTCTTTCATTTGACCGGCTAAATATAAAATTGTACCGTCACCGCCCAAACAAACAATTACATCCGACTCAGACACCAATCTTTCAACCGAAACCTGCGTCGCATCCAGAACATTCAGCCCGCGCTTGGACAGCCAATCTGAAAGATCTTTGCGGATCGGATCAGCGCTGGATTTGGTTGGATTCGTTAAAATGCCAACCTGATGAATCTGAGTCAAGATGGCCATTAAGCCGAAAATTCCTGACGCAAATTAAACTTAACAGCTTCGCTGATGGATTTGGCTATTTTTTCTGGCGATAAACCAAAATGATCCAGCAACTTGTCCCGTGAACCATGTTCAATAAATTGATTCGGTAGCGCAAACCGTTTTACTTTTACATTTTGAATTTCTTTGCGTTCAAAAAATTCCAGCACTTTCGAACCAAAGCCGCCGGTCAACACATGCTCTTCAACGGTAAAAACCATGGGCACTTTTTGTACGATGTCCAAAATAAGTTTCTGATCCAAGGGTTGGGCAAATCGCAAATTACATACGGCCACATCCAAACCTTCTGCGGTCAGAATCTCGGCTGCTTGTAAAGACGTTTCTACCATGCTACCCAGTGTAAAGATGGCCAAATCGCTGCCTTCTCTTAATATCTCGCCTTCCCCAATCAAAAACGGTTTGGAAGGAATATCTGATACTGGAACGTTGGCGCGAGGATAGCGCAAAGCAAAAATGTGAGGATAATTAATTCCCAGTTTCAACATTTGCGACAATTCAAATTCATCTTTTGGAGCTCCGATGACCACATTCGGAATATGGCCTAAATAACTGATGTCAAAGACCCCATTATGAGTCGCGCCGTCTGCTCCTACTAATCCTGCACGATCTAAGCAAAGGGTTAAATTCAGTTTTTGAAGCGCGACATCATGAATAAGTTGGTCTTGGGAACGCTGAAGAAAAGTGGAATAAATAGCGCAAACGGGTTTCATTCCGCCCTTTGCCAAGGCGCCGGCAAACGTGACGGCGTGCTGCTCTGCGATTCCCACATCAAAAAACCGGTTCGGGAATTCTTTGGCAAATTTATCAAGTCCCGTACCGGAAGGCATGGCGGCCGTAATAGCCACTATTTTTTCATCTTTCCGCGCGAGTTCCAAAATGGATTTGCTAAACGCCTGCGTAAAGGTGATTTGACTCACTGCATTACTTTCTATCGGACTCTTGATTTTTTCACCGGTTTTCACATCAAAAGGAGTCACGCCATGAAGACGTTCGGCATCTTGCTCGGCAAACTTACAGCCTTTTCCTTTTTGTGTCACAATGTGAAGCAGGCACAAATCATCAAGCTTCAAAATATTTTCCACCGTTTCAACAAGCCCAATCACATCATGGCCGTCTACCGGGCCAAAATATCGGAAACCCAATTCCTCAAAAATAAGTCCCGGCACCAAAAGATGTTTCATGCTTTCAAACGCATAATCAGCTAATTTCCACAATCTGGGAAAACGTCTTAATTTTTTTTCAATTTCACTTCGGATGCGGTTGTATAACGGATTCGTAATGATTTTGTTTAAGTATTTACTCAGCGCACCCACATTTTTGGAAATCGACATCTCATTATCATTTAAAACAATGAGCATGCGGTTTCCCAAATTCCCGGCATTATTGAGCGCTTCGTAGGCAAGACCTCCGGTCAAACTTCCATCACCGGCGACAACAACAACGTTTTCGTTTCTATCTTGCAAATCTCGAGCAACGGCTAGACCCAATCCTTGAGATATGGCAGTACACGCATGACCTACAATAAACTGGTCGTGAACATTTTCAAAGGGCGAAGGAAAACCACTGATTCCGTTCGCTTGCCGGATGGTGTTCATGAGATCCCGCCTGCCCGTGATCATTTTATGGACATAAGCCTGATGACCGACGTCCCAGCAAATTTTATCTTGAGGCGAATTCAGAACATAATGAAGAGCCACATTGAGTTCAACAGCACCTAGGCTGGCGCCTAAGTGGCCGCCCGTTTTGGAAACGGTATCAATGAGGAAATTGCGATATTCGGCACACACGTATGGAAGTTCAGAAAGCGGCACACGCTTTAGGTCTTCCGGAGAATCAATCTGTTGGATGTATTTGAATGAGTCCATCAAGCTAGGATTAGGATTCAACAGCGCCTCGGCTTAAGATTAAGTCAGCGATCGAGTTTAATTTTTGGTTATTCTTAAAACCCGCCAGTTCCTTCTTTCCCTGACCAATGACTTCGACTGCTTTCTCTCGGGCTTCATGAGCGCTCATAAATCGAAGGTAACCGTCACCATCCAGTATATCATCGATGATCTGAAAGGCGAACCCCAAATATTCCCCAAACTTTAAGATATGATGCTCTTGCTCAGAGCTTGCTCCGGCAATCACGGCTCCTGCCAAACAGCTTGCTTTGATCAACTGGCCGGTCTTTAAGATATGAATGGCATCAATCATCGGTAAATTAATTTCTTTCTGATCCGTCGCGAGTTCCATCATTTGCCCACCCACCATACCGGCAGTTCCGGCCGCAAGAGCCAGTTCCAAAGTCAGGCGCTGAGCTTTTTGTGAATCTTTTAGTTTTGCAATGATTTCGAAGGCCAAAGTCAGTAAAGCATCGCCGGCTAAAAGAGCCATGGCTTCACCAAATTTTTTGTGGCAGGTTAATTTGCCGCGGCGGAGTTCATCATTGTCCATGCAAGGCAGATCGTCATGAATGAGTGAATAACTATGAATAAATTCTAGGGCACATCCCGCAACGAGGGCTTGTTGTTCATCGCCGCCCAAAAGTTCACAGACCGAAAGACACAAAAGCGGTCGAATTCTTTTTCCGCCATCCAAGACCGAATAACGCATGGCTTCATGAAGCTGACCGGAATGAGTGGTTGGTTTCGGCAAAAACCGGTCCAATTCGGTTTCTAGTCGAGAGATTTGTTTTTTAAAATAAGCATCCAAACTATTTAAGGAATCTTGGGTCATGCAAAGATCTTTCTACAGCAAAAATTCATTTTCTGACGGATTTAGATTTTCAGCTTTTTTCGCTTTTTTACGTTCTGGTTTTTTGGGGTTTTCGCCGTCGGTCGGACCGTATTCAGAGCCGTTTAAGCTTTTGGTGAGCGATTCAATTTTAGTTTCAGCTTGAGACAATTTTTGAGTACAAATTCGGCACAGCTTAACGCCCTCTTCATATTTTTTAAGGGCGTCTTCAAGCGGAATGTTGCCGCTTTCCAAATCTTCAACAATTTTTTCAAGTCGTTCCAACGCTTTTTCAAATTTGAGTTCTGGTTCCATATTAGGCTCCTGCTTCGGTAATTTTAGATTTAAGAATTCCGGATTTTAAGCGCGTCTGAATGGTTTGGCCAACTCGGACTTGCCTCAGTTCACGCAGCAATTCTCCTTGTTCATCAAAAGTAATCGAATAACCTCGCTCTAAGATTGCCAACGGACTTAAGGCATTGAGTTTACCGCTCAAATTCCGTAGGTTTTGCTTCTTTTCCTGAACAATTCCTTTTGAATAATTTTGCATTTGACGCAGCATTTCATCGACCCGCTGAGACAACTGATTCACAAACACCATCGGCTGGCGAAAGGCATAACTGTCTTTGGCGTTGATGAGTTCTTCCTGTTTCATCTGAAGTAAGTTGTACATGCTATTTTTCATTCGCTCGGAAGAGTGTTGCAACCGCCGTTCCAATTCATTCCAATGCATGACAATTTTCTCAGCAGCCGCCGTCGGCGTGTGTGCTCGAAAATCAGAAACAAAATCAGCAATCGTCCAATCAATTTCATGGCCTACAGCTGAGATAATCGGAATTTTGGATTCCACAATCGCGCGCGCTACAATTTCTTCATTGAACGCCCACAAATCTTCCAAACTTCCGCCGCCGCGGCCGACAATAATCAAATCCAACGAACCAAAACGATTCAGTTCTTCGATTCCGTTTCGAATTTCCTCAGCGGTTCCGTCGCCTTGAACGCGAACGGGACAAAAATAAATCTCGAGACCAAATTTTTTGCGCCTAAAAATTTTAAGCATGTCCTGAATCGCAGCCCCGGTCGGCGAAGTCACCAAACCAATCCGAGTTGGATACAACGGGATTTCTCTTTTCCGCTCCGGCGCAAACAGTCCTTCTTTTTCAAGCCGCTCTTTTAATTGCAAAAATGCAAGCTGTAACGCGCCTAACCCTTTGGGTTCAATCCGTTGAACATAAATTTGATATTGCCCGCGCTGGTCATAGACAGAAATTCGCCCGATGCAAATAATATGAAGGCCGTCTTTTAATTCAAATTTGAGAAATTGATTGGCTTTGGCAAAAAAAACAGCGGAGATTTGTGCGGTTTCGTCTTTTAACGTGAAATACATATGACCGGAAGAATGATGTTTGAAATTAGAAACTTCGCCTTCAATCCAAACGTTTCCAAATTGCGATTCTAAAGTTGCACGAATGTCACGCGTAATTTCGCTGACTTTATAAATTTTCTGGGCAGTTTTAAATTCAGGAACGATTTGAGCCATTGAGTTTCTCGTGGACGCGTTCAATCGAGCGGGCTTTTCCGCTTTTCACATCAATTTCGATAATAGCGCCGGATAAACGGACATCTTCAGTCGCCACTTCCATAGGACCCGGCATTTGTGTTTTGAATCGGTGCAGCACTTGATCAATATCCCGTCCAATCACGGACCGAAACGGGCCGGTCATTCCAAGATCCGTGATGTAAGCAGTGCCTTTGGGCAGAATGGTTTCATCAGACGTTTGAACATGCGTATGGGTTCCGCAGATCGCACTGACTTGGCCATCCAAAAACCAACCCATCGCTACTTTTTCTGAAGTTGCCTCGGCATGCAAATCAATCAAGATAATGTTGGTTTGTGATTTCAAAGATTTAATGGCCGCTTCAACAGCTTGAAACGGGCAATCCAAATTTTGGATAAAAACGCGGCCCATTAAATTGATGATCGCTACTTTAACACCTGTTTTAGTGGTTACCACAGCAGAGCCATTTCCCGGAGTTCCTTTGGGATAATTAAGCGGGCGCAAAACAAGCAGATTCTCCTGAACCAAAGCGATGCCTTCTTTTTTTCTAAAAATATGATCACCCGTAGTGATGACATCGGCGCCGCTGGCAAACAATTCTTCTGCCGTATCATGAGTAATGCTGGAGCCGGCCGCTACATTTTCACCGTTGACGACCACCAAATCCAAATCGCGAGTATCACGAAGTTTTGGAAGGATTTTTTTGCACGCTTCGCGCCCGGGTTTTCCAACCGTATCTCCAACAACTAAAATTCGAATCGTTTCCATACAATCAATTTTTAATTTGTAATCACGTGTCGAACGGCAATGTCCAAATCATTCACCGGAATTGAATCCATCAATTGAAAATCATAGGCCAAACCGATGGTTTGGATTTGTTTCGGAAGCGATTTTAAAAATCGGTCGTAGTAACCTTTTCCTCGCCCTAGTCGGTGGCCCTGTCGGTCAAAAGCAATTCCGGGAACCAAAACAATTTCAAGCTGGTTGACATCAAAATGATTCACTAAATGTTTCTTGGGCTCCAAAATACCGTACGTTCCTGGAATTAAATCTGTTTCCGGATTTGTAATGGGGACCGAAAGAAGTGAATTATTTTTTTGATCCACACACGGAACGTTCACTTGGCGGCCTTCTTCAAGCATCTTGTTTAACAGCGGCAACATGTCCACTTCTTCAGCCATCGAAACATAAAACATCATGACGCGACTTTGCTGGAACTCCTTGAATTGGCAAATCCGGTCTCTGATGAGATTGCTTTTTCGGCGTCTTTCAGAAAGCGGCTGTTCTTTCAATTGATTCAGAATTGTCTGGCGAATTTTTGATTTTTCGGCCTCAATGGAAAGACTACTCAAGATTATATCTCCATTTCCTAAATTTGAAGAGTGCTCTCTGTCCCAATTTTTAATTTAATTAATAGCAATCAGGACTGTACTGACAACCTATTAATAATAATTGGTCGATATGGAAAGCCAGCACTGAATTTGCCCCTAACTGGACTCGAACCAGTCTCCCCGGCTTAGGAGTCCGGTGCTCTTTCCACCTGAGCTATAGGGGCTTAGTGTGGACAATTAATATTGGATAAGCGAATGAATCCGGTAATCTTTAAGACGTTCACGGCCTTTTAAAAAAGTAAGTTCGATTAAAAATGCCAGACCGATCACCTGACCGCCCAATTTTTCAACCAAGCGAATCACAGCCTCAGCGGTACCGCCGGTCGCCAACAAATCATCCACAATAATCACCTGAGCCCCTTTTTTTAAGGCGTCCAAATGAATTTCCAGCGAATCAACGCCATATTCCAAACCATACGAAATGGATTCTTTGGCTGCGGGAAGTTTTCCTTTTTTCCTGATTGGAATAAATCCGGTCCCCAATTGATAAGCGATTAATGGGCTAAAAATAAATCCGCGTGATTCAATTCCGGCAACGTGATCCACTTTCATGCCCTTAAAATTTTCTGCCAGTTGATCGCAGGCTGAGCGAAATGCGGCTTTGTTATTCAGAAGAGGCGTGATGTCCTTAAAAATAATTCCTTTTTTTGGAAAATCCGGAACATCGCGGATGAACTCTTTAAGCATCTCTTGCTCGGAAACTGTTTTAGCGGACATAATCTTCGAGTTTTTCCTCTTTCGTTTTCAGAATATCGCGCAATTTTTTGATCGCCGCCATTTCAATTTGACGGATTCGTTCGCGAGTGACCGCGAATTGTTTGGCGGTATCTTCAAGTGTATGGGGTTCGCTACCTTTTAAGCCAAAGCGTAAAATTAAAATTTGGCGTTCACGGTTATCCACATAACCCAGCAGCTTCTCAATGCGCTCGCCTTCAAAAAGGCCTTCCACGTTTTCCATGGGCGAGGTCACAGAACCATCTTCAATTAAATCAATCAATTCAGCCGAACCATCCAAGCTAACGGGCGCATGAAGCGAACCCGGTTGTGAGGTAATGCGTTCTAGTTCCTTTACTTTTTCCTCGGGAATTCCCATGGCATCGCTGATTTCTTTGGACGTCGGGATACGCGATATTTGTTGGATGATACTATCTCTAATTTTTCGAAATTTGGAAAGCGTATCAAACATATAAACCGGAACGCGAATTGTTTTTCCCTGATTGGAAAGGGCCCGCATAATGGCTTGCTTGATCCACCACGAAGCGTAGGTGGAAAAACGATAACCTTTTCGGTAATTAAATTTATCGACGGCGCGCATGAGCCCGATGTTTCCTTCTTCCACCAAATCTGAAAAAGCCAAACCAATATTGGTATATCGTTTGGCAATGCTGATGACGAGCCGAAGGTTGGAACGAATCATTCTTTCACGCGCATGACGGCCATCTTCGCCGCCGGCAATAATGGCTTTAGATAAAGACACTTCATCGTCAGGAGTTAAGAGCGGGATTTTTTCGATTTGATTCAGATAAATCCGCATCGGCGTCTTATCCAGCGTCAATTCATCGCTGATAACGTCGTCTTCTATTTGAGCAGCTTTTATCTTGCGATTTTGTTCAGCCTTTTGACCAGGCGTTTGTTTTATTTCAACTGGAGGATGTGCCAGGCGAACAAAACGCTTAGCTTTTTTTTTCGGCAAAGCAGAACGTTTGGCTTTTACTTTTGCTTTGGTGCGTTTTTTCCGCTGTTTTTTGGCCATCCAACAAAATCGCTATTTTTTTGCCTTGAGCACTGCCTGTGCCGCTGCGAGACGGGCAATCGGCACACGAAATGGAGAACAGCTAACGTAATTCATTCCGACCTGACTACAAAACTCAACAGAGGCAGGATCTCCACCATGTTCTCCGCAAATACCGACCTTCAAATCTTTGCGTACTTTTCGGCCGCGGTCAATGGCGCCCTGAATTAAAAATCCGACCCCTTCGATATCTAAGCTTTGGAAAGGATCTTTTTCCAGAATTCCCTTCTCAATGTAATCTTTCAGAAAAACTCCCGCGTCATCTCGGGAATAACCGAAGGTCATTTGAGTTAAATCATTGGTGCCGAAAGAAAAAAACTGCGCTTCTTCAGCGATTTTATCCGCAACAATGGCCGCACGCGGTATTTCAATCATGGTTCCAATGGTATATTGAACCGTTGCCTTCTTTTCCTGAAAGACCTTTTGAATCACGTTTTCCATATCTTTTTTGAGAATGGAAAATTCCTTCAAGGTTCCAACCAATGGAATCATAATTTCCGGAACTACTTTTTTTCCTTTTTGTTTCACATTGCATGCCGCTTCAATAATCGCGCGGGTCTGCATGTCGTAAATTTCCGGATACGTAACACCTAAACGACAGCCCCGGTGGCCCAACATCGGATTAAATTCATGAAGACTGGCCACTTTTTCTTTGATTTTTTCAATGGAAACGCCGAGGACTTCGGCCATTTCTTCCTGATTTCCCTGCTCATGAGGAAGAAATTCATGAAGCGGCGGATCGAGGAGCCGGATCGTGACGGGATTGCCATTCATCACTTCAAAAATTTGTTCGAAATCTTTGCGCTGAATGGGAAGGAGTTTCAAAAGCGCCTTCTGGCGCAGTTCCTTATTATCAGCCAAAATCATCTCACGCATGGCAATGATCCGGTCACCTTCAAAAAACATGTGCTCGGTTCTGCACAACCCGATGCCTTCAGCGCCAAATTTCATGGCCGTCTGAGCATCTTTGGGCGTATCGGCATTGGTTCTGACTTTTAGTTTTCTGGTTTCATCCGCCCAGCGCATTAATTTTGCGAAATCACCGCTTAAAGCCGATTCTACCGTAGAAACAGAACCCACATAAACTTCGCCCAAACTTCCGTCCAAGGAAATATAGTCGCCTTCTTTAACAATAGTCGTTCCGGCACGAAATTGTTTTTTGGAATAATCGATTTGAATATCAGAACATCCGGCCACGCAGCATTTTCCCATTCCGCGTGCGACAACAGCGGCATGTGAGGTCATTCCGCCACGACTCGTCAAGATTCCCTGAGCAGCGTACATTCCGCCAATATCTTCCGGTGACGTTTCAATTCTGACCAGAATTACTTTTTCACCTTTTTTGGTCGCGTCTTCGGCGTCATCCGCATTAAACACAACCTTTCCGGTAGCGGCGCCTGGCGAGGCCGGAAGGCCTCTTGCAATTTTGTTCTTTTTTTCTTTCGGATTAAACTGAGGATGAAGCAGCTGATCCAAATGAGACGGCGGAACGCGAAGAAGAGCCGTATCTTGATTAATGAACCCTTCTTTAACCATCTCAACCGCAATCCGAACGGCGGCATGGGCCGTGCGTTTTCCGTTACGCGTCTGCAAGAGATATAATTTTCCTTCTTGAATCGTAAATTCGATATCTTGCATGTCCTTGTAATGACGTTCTAATCGTTCGCGAATTTTAAACAGCTGCTTATAAATTTCCGGCCATTTAGCCTTAAGACCATCTAAGGGTTCTGGGGTTCTGATTCCGGCCACCACGTCTTCGCCTTGTGCATTGACTAAGAATTCACCGTAAAATTTATTTTCACCCGTCGATGGATCACGCGTAAAACAAACTCCTGTTCCAGAAGTATCACCCATATTGCCGTACACCATAGATTGAACATTGACGGCCGTGCCGAGTAAACCACGGATTTCATTCAGTTCCCGATATTTAATGGCGCGCGGGTTATTCCAAGAATTAAAAACAGCATCGATGGCTTTGATGAGTTGCGTTTTGGCGTCATTTGGAAATTCTTCGCCGGTATGTTCCTGATAGATTTTCTTATACTGCCGAACGATTTCTTTTAAATCGCGCGCTGAAAGATCGACGTCATTTTTGGTGCCCACTTGTTTTTTCTTGCTTTCTAAAATATGTTCAAAGGCTTCATGTGAAATATTCATGACCACGTTACCAAACATTTGAATGAACCGGCGATAAGCATCCCAAGCAAACCGTTCATTTTCTGTTTTAACGATCAAACCTTGAACCACATCAGAGTTAAGACCGAGGTTTAAAACCGTGTCCATCATTCCCGGCATGGAAACAGCAGCGCCGCTGCGGACAGAAACCAAAAGCGGATTTTCACGGTCGCCAAATTTTGCGCCCATAGCTTCTTCCAAACGTTTCATATGTTTATCAATTTCAGCTTCCAATCCCGCCGGCCATTTTTTTCCAACTTCATAATAAAGAGCGCAAGCTTCTGTCGTAATGGTGAAGCCCCCCGGAACAGGAATGCCAAGTAGCGTCATTTCAGCCAGATTTGCGCCTTTGCCGCCCAATAATTGTTTCATTTTGGCATTTCCTTCAGCCGTACCTTTGCCAAAGAAGAAAACAAATTTCTTTTGTGATTTTGGAGTTGTCGCGGACTTGGATTTCGATCTTGACTTAACCATGGTGGGCATTCCTATCTCCTTTTAAAAAAATGGTTTACGATGAGTTCGGGAAAGTGAAAAACGGAGTATTTTAGCTTATTCCCACCTAAAAATCTAGTGTTTTGTCTCTGCCAAAAATCTCTTCCTGCTAGATGCTTTTAATGTAGGACAAATCTGCCACATGGAAGCAAAGCCGGTTAATTTTTTTGACCAGGGCTTGACGATTTGAGCGAATTTTGGAATCTTCGGTATTCACTAGAACTTTATCAAAGAATTCATGAACGGGCGCGTAAAAAACTTCACCATAACGGTTAATCACTGATTGATATTTTTTTTCCTGAACTAAATGACGAATCGTATTTTCTTCCTGATTGTAAATGTCAAACAAACGTTTTTCCAAGGGATCTTGAAACAGTGAAGAATCTAACTCGTCCGGAAGATTTTCTTTGCTTCCCTTCAAAATGTTTCCAGTGCGTTCCATTACTTTACAAGCTTGAATAAACGAATTGCTAGCAAGCTGATTGTTCAATTGTTCGAATTTATCATACACCTCAACCAAATAGTCCATGCCACTCGCTAAAATAGCCTCTAATAATTCATAGGATTTGGTTCCAGCTTTGAGCTGGAGTTCAAAAATAAGGCGATCTTTGAGAAAACCAGTGAGCGGCCGCTCAATGTCAGCGGCTGATTTAGAAATTAGTTTTCCATATTGAGCACAGGAAGCATTGATTAAACTCTTCAGCGAAAACCGAAGTTTGTGAGCTCTGATGATTTTTACAATTCCACCGGCAGAGCGTCTTAGCGCATACGGATCTTGGCTTCCACTCAACTGCACACTCAAACTAATCGCGCCAACCAATAAATCCATACGGTCGCAAATGGCAACTAGGGCTGCTTCTGAATTTAGTTCGTGTTTTAAATTTCTAAAATCCTCCGCTAAATTTTGCGGCAGATAATGCCCTGAAATGGCTTTCGCCACTTCTTCGCACTCCCCTTCTAACCTGGCATACTCCGAACCAGCCATGCCTTGAAGTTCTGGAAATTCATAAACCAAATGAGTCACAAGATCCGCTTTTGATAAATATGCCGAGCGTTCTGCTCTGGTGACAACTTCATGTGGAAGACCGGTTTCTTGTCCCAAAATTTTGACCAGGTTTTGGACCCTTTTCGTCTTGTCCAAATAAGAACCCAGAGAACCCAAAAAGATCATTTCTTTTAACTTATTTACTTTGGCTTCCAGTTTTGTTTTTTGATCTTCCTCAAAGAAAAATTGTGCATCTTCAAGGCGCGAGGTTAAAACCGATTCATAATTTTTGGCGATTTGAGCAATTTTTTTTCTTGGTCCGTTAATAACCGCTAAAAATTGATTGGTTAGCTTGCCCGATGCGTTGTAACAAGCAAATATTTTTTGATTCTTGCTCATGCATGTTTTCAGAACACCGGCTGGAAGTTTTAAATATTTATTTCGAAAGGTTCCGAGGACCGGAAAGGGTTCTTCCACCAGATGAGTGATGGTTTGAATCAAATCCAGATTTTTGCTTCGTTCATTTGGCAGAAAACGTTCAATTTTTTCAAGGCGCTTTTGTGCATTCAAGATCACGTGGTTTTTCAGCAAAAGACGTTCGAAGGTTTTAAAGTCTGAATTCATTACTTTGATTTTATGGCTCGATAAAAACCGGTGGCCATAGGTAAACGTGCTACTGAGAATATTTGCAATTTTATATTTTTGGGCCCTTGATCCCACATAAGCAAACGTCCAACGGATCGGACGCGTGAATAAATAACGGGTTTTGTCCCATCTCATTAATTTTGGGAATTCAATTTGTTGCGGCAAGGTTTGGAAAAAATAATTCAGCGGTTTGCGCTCTTTTTTTACTTTGACCGAGACACGAGCGCCTTTGGGAGTTTCTTTATAAAGAACATCCGATTCCAACCGATTGACACTTTTTAAAAACCCAATCAGCGCCAGTGTGGGCTTGCCATTTTGATAAGCCTGTTCTTTTTGAGGCCCTAATTTTTCCTCTTCCTGAATTTCAACGCGTTTGAAATTTTCGGCATAAATCACAATTCTGCGGGGTGTTGTAAATACTTTCAGGGAATCAAATTGCCAGCCGCATTCGGCCAAAAGCGCAGGGGCTTTTGATAAGATGGAATGTTCTGCTGTTTGAAAATATCCGGATGGAATTTCTTCGACTCCAATTTCAAATAATAAAGAACCGGATTTTGATTTCATTTTTTGCGGCACAACGGAAAATCAAGTGCTTGGCGAGATTTCAAATAAGCTTCCGCGCAAAGTCGGGCCAATGCTCGGACGCGGCCAATATATCTGGGCCGTTCCGCAACACCGATGGCACCACGCGCATCAAGCAGATTAAATGTATGAGAGGCCTTTAAACAAAAATCGTAGGCCGGTAAAACCAAGTTTTGCTCGATGAGGCGCTTTCCTTCTGATTCATAATGATTAAAATGTTGGATTAAAATATCGATATTGGCTTCTTCAAAATTATACTTTGAAAATTCACGCTCGCCTTGCAAGTGAACTTCGCCATACGTCACTTTATCGTTCCATTGAATATCAAAAATAGATTTCTTGCTTTGTAGAAACATCGCAAGCCGTTCTAATCCATAAGTGATTTCACACGAAACTATTTCTAAATCAATGCCGCCGCATTGTTGAAAATACGTAAATTGAGTAATCTCAAGACTGTCCAGCCAAACTTCCCAACCCAGGCCCCAGGCTCCTAAGGTCGGCGACTCCCAGTCATCTTCGGCAAATCGGATATCGTGATCTTCCACCGGAATACCCACATATCTTAAACTGTCCAAATAAAGGTCCTGCGAATTTTGAGGAGCTGGTTTTAAGATAACTTGATATTGATAGTAATGCTGCGTCCGATGCGGATTTTCACCATACCGGCCGTCCGTGGGCCGTCTTGAGGGTTCCACATAAGCCGCTTTCCATGGTTCTGGACCTAAAGCCCTTAAAAAAGTGTGGGGTGAAAAAGTTCCGGCACCCACTTCTAAATCATAAGGCTGCATAATGAGACAGCCTTGTTGCGCCCAGTACTCATTCAGATCCAAGATTAATTTTTGGAAGGTTTTGGATTTGGTTGAAATGGTTTTCGGCATTGGTTTGATTGATGTATCGGCTTAATTGATAACAGATTGATATTGATAAACTTAAGGCGAATTCTACCAGAAAGGATGGAGTGAATCAACCACGCCTAAAACAGAAAGGGACAGCCGCTTTTTGGGGTCCTATTGACCTTACTAAGACAACCATCCCTTCCTCCCGCAATGTTCAGTTCTACCTTCTCACAAGGTTGAATGATCCGAACATTACATCGTGACTTGGCTTTTTATTTTCTCAAACTTCAAATCTCCAACGCCACGCACTTGCTTGAGTTCATCCGTCGACTTAAAACCACCGTTGGCTTCACGATACGTAATGATTCGTTCTGCCAAGGAGGGGCCAATTCCGCGGACTTTCTGAAGCTCTTCTGAAGATGCTTTGTTGATGTTAATGATCTCAAGAGCCTGCGACTGTGCCGCTTCTTTAGCCGGTTTAGCCAATGCAATATTGGCCGTTTGCAAGGAAACATTGGAAATCATGATGGTCATGACCATCCAACCTGCTAGTTTTGTCATATTCATGTCAATCACCTACCTTTCATGGCAGGCATCATAGGCATATTTTACATATTTGTCAACAATTATATTACTTTTAATTATATTATAAAACACCACTTTCCCTTTAGTGAAAATTCAATTGGAAAATAGAGGGCGCCGATTTATAATGAATCTCAGGAGAAAAAATGGCCCGCAAAAACTCAATGGCAGGCGAACTAGGCCTGAAAATCCGCGACTTACGAAGACAGAAAAAAATTACCCTGATTGAACTCTCGAAACTAACCGGAATTGCTCAAGCTACCCTTTCCCGAATGGAAACCGGTTTGATGCTAGGAACTGTCAAAAGCCACCAAAAAATTGCCGAAACTTTAGGCATCTCGTTGGGTGAGCTCTATCAAGATTTAGATACTCGGTTGGAAAAAATTTCCCATCAAGCTGCAGGTGCGGAACGAAAAATCTTCTCGAAGTCAGAACAGCTCAAATATGAATTGTTAACTCAGGAAATTTCAAAAAAGAAAATCACGCCTTTGTTATTCACTTTGGCCGGACATGGAAAAAGTGAAATGGAAAGATCAGAACGTGGCGTAGAAAAATTTTATTTGGTTTTAGAAGGAACGATTACTGCTCATATAGACCAAAAGGAATTTGTCTTAAACGCTTACGATACGCTTTATTTCGACGCGTCCATTCCGCATTCGATTTCCAATCCAGCCGTGAAACCTGCCAAGGTTTTTTGCGCCGTCTCCCCTTCAAAAATCTGACGCGAAGTGTCATCCTGAGGCGGAGCCGAAGGATCTAGATTGCTTCGCTCGCAATGACAGTACCGAGCCAATCCAAGTACGGCTTTGAACCCCAACTGATTGGGAAACCAATGATTTCCGGAACTGAATACGAGTGAGCTTTTCGAATAGCGGCTTCTACTCTCTTAAGCTGGCGCTTCTGAGTCTTAATCACAAGAAGACATTCCTGAGCCTGATTAAGTCTTCCTTGCCATCTAAAATAAGATTTTAAACCCGGAACAACGCTCACGCAGGCCGCTAATTTTTGTTGAACTAAAATCCTTGCAATTCCTTTTGCTTCTTGTGGAGTGCTTGCGGTGGAAAATAAAAGAAAAGGGATTGCTTTTACTTTTGAGGAACTCACAATTAACTTCTGCGGGCGCTTAAACGAGTCGAATAACCAGTCGATTGATCGCCCAACATCACGTGTCCTTCGCGAGCCAACCAACCCAAACTCATCAGAATGAGATCTTTCGGTTTGCTAATGCCTTTCGCTAATTGATCAAGCGTAGCACTTTCATGTTTGTCTAGATAATGCCAGATATCGCCTGCGGTAATTCCAATCTCTGTAATCATGGGCTTCCTATGAGTTGGATTAATATTACCAGAACTGTTTTGAAATTACAAACGCTTTTGGGGGAAGGAAATGCTTTAAGCGACGCTCATCTCAACGGAAAGATCATCCACTTGAGCGTCTGGTTCGAGTGAGGTGCTATCGATGAGAACGTTGATTTTTCGAATCTTAGATAAATCAATTCCGCCGGGAACAAAATCTTTAAGGAACTCATAATACTTCGCGGCAACGTCAATAATCGTAACGTACCCGCTTCTTTTTTGGCCCGCTTCATCTTCTAATTCAACTCTCAGTTTTGAAATCTTTTTGTTCGACCTAAAACCAAAAACTCGGTCTTCAATCGTAAAATCCTGAGGCGTGTTAAAGGTCAACGAAGCAAAAGCCAGTCGGCCCTGCGTTTGAAGCTGCAGGACATTAAAATTCAGAAGCTGATTAATTTGATCAGCTAAATCAGGATCATTGATGGTGGTTGGCGCAAAGATTGGCTGAACCTGAGACGGAAATTGATGAAATGTGATTTGATGAATAAAGAAATCAGCATTGGCTCCCGTCACAGAAGGATTTGTAATGAGTAAAATAATTTGGGTATTCGCCAGCGCCGGCGTGCCATCTAAATTCAATACAACATTTCGAACGCCGCTTCCCGGTTGAGCCGTAACAGGTAACGCCTTGATTAATTGATCGTTGGCATCTTTTAATTCAATCGTAAATTGTTGGGGAATATTTCCTGAATAAGTCAGCACAAGCTCGCCAAATCTCGCGTCATAAACTTCATTCATCCGCCAAAAATGTCCAGCGAAATTAGAGGTGTCGTTCGTATACTTAATTTGGGTTCCAAAGACATCCGTATCGACGCAATTGGCTTTGATGCAAGCCACATTTCCAAGCGGGCCTTCGGAAGCAACATTATTAATAGCTGCAAAACTGCGAACTGGAAATTCACTTGGTGGACCGGCTAGGGCTTGATTGACCTTCTGAATATTTAAATTGAGACTACTATATAAACCATCATAAGCAGATTCTAAATTACGATGTTTAAGATATTGCTCCATGAAATTCCCACCCGAACCCACAAGACCTAAAATCGTAGATCCTTGATCGATGGTGTTGAACACATCTGAAAAATCAGATTCTGATCTTAGCGCATCCACAAATCCTTTATTTGTAATCAATGATGGATATTGTTCCAGAATGGCTTTGAGCCAATTGACAACCAACGTGGGATTTAAAATATAGGCGCTTGCCAAAGAATAAATGGAAGCAATGTTAGCCAGTACCGGTTCTATCGTTTCAGAAGCGCCTGGAATTCCGATTTTTCCTTGATAACCACCTTCCGGAACAGAACTAGCCGAAACAAATCCGGGAAGTTGATTGCGATTTGAAAAATCTGCGGCTGTATAAAGATAATTGGCTAACGCTGCCTTCATTGAATTTTGATCTTGTTCATCCGACCATAGAAGCGGCCAAAACATTTGGAACGCACCACCGTCATAGGGAACCAAATTCGTCACATTTTGCCCGAACTGATCCTGATAGGTTCGCTGTGTCGCAATTAAATTGTCCCAGCCCTCTGTCGAAAATCCGTAGCGAGTGATGACAAATGCAACTCCGGAGCGGAATTCATTACCCAAACGGTCAATCCGGGTATTCGTAAATTTTTGATCTTGTGTATTGTAGGCTGCATAAAACCTTTTGCTGATAATATCACCCGTTGGGGTCGAAATCACGACGTCAGCGGAATAAAATTGATTGTACCCATCTTCTTGATTATCCAAAAATTGTTCTGCGCTGGTAATTATATTTTGTGCCGTAGTTGTCATGTTCGGAGAAAGCGTATTCAAAGATTCAAGCGTTCCGATTAAGACAGCAATGCTTTGGCTTAAGTTGGCATTGTCGCCAAATGTGATAAATGGAAATGTCTGTGACGGACCAAACACCGGCAGCGTCGGCGGCATGTCGTAAACGGTCGGAAGCAGACCGTCAAGTCCATCGCTGGTTTGCATCGCGTGTAATTTGGTCAAAACCGTAGAGATTTCTTGGAGTGCTTGCTCGCGAGTCAATCCGTTATCTAAACTACCGCGAACCACTTCGCCAAGAACCTGCAAATAAAAACCGATGTCCGTGAGTGTTGTAAACTTTCTGGTAATTCCATTCTCAATTTGATCAAACGGCAGGTGTGTGTCAGGATCCACGCCAACTCCGGTTCGAAAATATTGCAGCTGATCAGCAATGACGTCACGGCGAAATGCTTCCAGCTCAGGCGTTAATGCCGGCGGAGTCGTATCTACTCCCTTTGCTCTAACTCTCAAAATTCCAGTTGGATTGGTCACTGAACCCTTATTGACCGTAAAACGAATAGATTGAACGTGCGTTAAATCAATGGGCGAATTCAATACCGAGAAATGAATCGCATAAAACTGTTCTTGTGCTGTAACGCCGATTAACGTCTCAACCGTTTTGGCACCATTGGCATCCAGAATTTCAACTTGAACTTCATTCGTTCCGGTTGCTGAAATACCGAAAACTAATTTATCAAGCGCTGATAAATCGACCGACTCAATGACAAATGGCGTTTCCAAATCATCAAAGCGAATGGACAGACGTGAATGAAGATCGGATCCAGATAAATCATAATTAAGCTCTGTTAATTCGTTTGAAATCCGATTGATCGAACTTTCAGCAGTTGTGGTTGGCTCATCGGGTAGCGACGTCACATCAGATTGATTTAGACTGCTGGAAGGTGCGATCGGACCCGGTACAGGAATCACTGGAGCTGCATGTAAGCGATTAACTTCTAAGCCGCCTTGCTGATTAGTGCCTTCGACAATAAATAAGATCATGCGGACTTTGGTTAAATCAACTCCTTCTAATAGATTGGTCGGAATGGTCCAAATCTGTTCGCTCCCTGCACTGATACCGGTCAGGAAAACAGCGGCCTTATGATCTTGATCATCACTGATTTCAAACTTAACCTGACTCACATCGCCCCTGATTCCAAAATCTAAAGTGGTCAGTGCGCTTAAGTCAAAGGTTTCGATTTGACCGGTTCCAAAATCATCATAAGTAAATCCGCCGGCCGCAAACCCACCTGGGTTGGTATTAAAACTGAGAATGAAACCTCTATCTCCCTGACTATTTGTGACTGAACTGCCATTGCCTGCCGGTTTGATAACAGCATTGGTCGGAGAATCAGGAAGATCGTTCATGGTTTGCGAGGTTTTAGAAACATTCACACCTATAGACGGCGTAAATTCAAAAGCTCCCCAGTCGATGTTTAAGGTTTTGGTGCCGGCTCCTGCTTGGGTGAAAACAATTTCTTTGATGCGACTCAGGTC